>Ga0210409_10000659_pt1 | contig 51780 bp, 93 predicted proteins | sample IncBWH17MmetaG_FD_161649 | JGI IMG/M metagenome (GOLD analysis project Ga0210409, IMG submission 161649) | Forest soil microbial communities from Barre Woods Harvard Forest LTER site, Petersham, Massachusetts, United States - Inc-BW-H-17-M | ecosystem: Environmental > Terrestrial > Soil >... | reverse complement strand
CCCCTCTGATACCGGGAATGCGCTTTGCCGCCCGAGAAGAAAAACACGTACACGAGGGCCGCGCCACCCGCCAGCATCCAGAACGGGACGGTCCCGATGATGGGCTCCTGCATCGCGGTCATGAAGCTCTGCCACGCGGCTGAAAATTGCCCCGACGTCAGATTGGTCATCATGGCGCTCAAGTCGTCCGTCAGGGCCCCCATGCCGCCATGGCCGCAAGTGCCTCCGCAGCCACACCCGCAGTCCCCGGAGCCCATGCCGGACCCGCTGGGCCAGAACGGCAGCCCGGGTTGACTGGGAGTCAAATCCCCCATCCCCATGGCGCCGGGCCAGAACGGCAGCCCGGGTTGACTAGGGGCCAGATCCCCCATCCCCATGGCGCCGGGCCAGAACGGCAGGCCGGGTTGCGCTGGAACCAAATCCCCCACCCCTAGGTATTGACGCGACATCCTCATAAAAAGCCTCCTTACCGCCTCCCCAGCACAATGGGCAACACCAGGATGGTGACGACCCCCGCAATAATCAACGGCATCCACGACCCGACCGCTTGACCCGCCGCCTGGATCGCCGTAATGGTCGGGCTTTGCTGGACCACAGGAACCGTTGGGCTCACGGTGGTGGGGGCTTGGCTACACCCCAGGGCCGTGGTGTCCCACACGGTCCCCGCGGGACACACGTTGTAACAGGGCCAGCAGGCTTGCCGGCCGAACAGATCACCCGTGACCCCGCCGGTCCACCAGCAACTCCCCGGGCAGTTCACGTCCGAGAAGGTCCCGGCGTTGGGTTGCGGCTGCGCCACGTCTCCCAGGCCCGCCGCCTGCAGGACCGAATTGGGCGCGAACTGATACATCATGCTGGTGGGGACAGTATCGCCGATCCCACGGACTCCAATGCGCTGTGCCGCGATCCTCATTGGGCACCCCCCAGCAGACCAAGGGGCGATTTCCCCGTGATGGCCTGGTACCCCATCCAGGTCGCGAGTGCCGCGCCGATGACCTGGTGGCCGTTGAAAAACAAATACACCCCTGCGGCGGTCCCGATCCATTCGGGGAGATTGGGGACTTGCCCCAAGGCCGATAGGGCCTGCGCGGGACTGGTGACCTGGGGGTTCATGCGGCCCTACCCCGGCGGGTTTGTGCCGCCATCCGGATCAACACCGAAAGCTCCGGGTTCTGGTCCATGAGGTTTCGCAGCACCGACGACCCCATCCGCATCGCCATGGTCTCCAGGATGTTGGGGGGATAAGGAGCCGGATAGCCTGCAGCTTGCTGGTTCATCCACCCATAGGGATCAACCGGAATACTTTGCTGCGGCGGTTCCTGGGCCGCGCGCTCTTGCCGGAGCTGAAGGTCGTAGCGGCGTCGGCGTTCCCGGTCCTCCAGGCAATCGTGGGCATTGTTGAGCTGGACGCACTTTTCCGCATCGCCCGCCGGTCCATCGGGATGATAACGGCGCAGCAGTGTTTTCCACGCCGCCTCAATGACCTCGGGGCTCGCGTGCTCCGCCACTTCCAGGACGTCGTAGTGGGTGGTCATCGTCTGCGCCCCCCCATGCTTGAAACCAGCATCACCAGCCCGATGGCGACGACCCCGTAGATCAGGTAAGTCGTGACCGCGGGCGTCACGGCCGATGGGGCACCCGCGGAACCAGGGGCTCCATAGACGGTACCGGGCACCACCGGGGTCAATGGCAACTGCGGGGTCCCGGTGGTGGGCAGGCTCGAGATAGGCAATGGTGCTGGCGCTGCTCCGGGGCCTGAAACAGGCGGGCACACATACGCGCCGGTCGCGTCCGCCATCACGACCAACCCTGAGGGGCAGGTAAAGGGAGTGCCTGGCACCGGAGCTGGGGCCGGTTGGTTGGGGTTCGCGATGATGGGGTTGCCGGGGGCGCACGGGTCGCTCCAGACCCCGGTGTCGGGATCTTCCATGGGGCAAGAATCCCCTAGACCTATTGCGCTTAGGTTGATCCTCATGGGTTGGCGACCACGCCTTTGTCGCGCTCGCGACCTTGCTCTGGTCGTTCCCCGCGAATCGAACACGCCCCGAATTGTTGAGTCTTTTCCATCACTACCGGAGCCTCACGATCAGGACGCCCGCCGCAGCCGCGGCCGCCAGCCACCAGAACCATTGAACAGTTGCGCCGCACGGTTGGGGCTGCGGGAGAAAATCCGGGCACCCGCTGGCAAACATTTGCTGCTCAAATCCATAGCTGCCGGGCGGCATCTTACCGGGTACCTCCATGGATCAGGTAGGCCGGGAGCCCGATGTCGTCCCCCAGGCCCGCGAGTTGCCCCCCGGGTAACCGTCCCCAAATGATCGGGGGGTTCCATCCGGTCGGCACTGCCTGCGGTACCGGGCCAAACCCATTGAGCCCTGCGGTCGCGATCGCGGCGACAAATTGCGCGGCGGTCATCTGGGGGTTTTGCGTCGGGTCTGATGGGCGCCCGTTGGGGAAAAACAAACTTTCGAACGTGCCGGACGCAATGGCGGTGTGGCCCGTTTGGGTGTAGTAGTAGCTCCACTGGTCCGCGTTCAAGGTGGAGCTGGAGCCGAGGCCCGCGGCGCTCAAGAGCTGCTGGGTCAGGGCGCTGGGGTTGCTCGTGGATGGCGGGACCGCTGGGGGCGGCGATGACGCCGGCGGCGGATTGAATGTTGGGGGTAACGTAACAATCGGCGATGATGGCGGGGTTGGATTAACTACCGGAACGCCCCCGACGATCAGGCCGCTTGGACCACCTTGAACAATTGCTGGATTGTTCGTTGTGGGCGTCGTTGCGACTGCCGGGAGCCCCAGCATCGGGCACAGCGTAGCGTTCCCATAGAGGGCCGACCCCACGGTGGAGCATTGGCCCTTGAGCCATTCGTAGAGGAAATACCCTCCCCCCACCACCACCACCAGCGTCACGATCTTGCCGGTCGCGTCCCCAGGATTCTTCCGTCGTTTCGCCATTGTCAGTTCACCCACGCGTACTGCTGGGCCAGCGGAGCCGCCAGCCCGCTTAACCCGGTTTGTTGCTGCTGCCACAAAAGCGTGACCCATTGCAGGGCCGTGATGTTGACCGATCGATCTCCCCCGCCCTGCTGGATCATCGCGTCGATCATGTTGGGGGAGATGCTGCCGGCTTGCCCGTAGCCCGCTGGTGCCCCCTGGAACGTGGGGTTGTTCTGCCACCAGTAGCTCCAGTCGTCAAAATTCTGCAGGGCCGCCGCGGCACTAGATTGCATCGCGATCGCGGCCTGGGCATAAGGACCGGGGAGCCCCGGGGCAGCCGCGGGCGGCGGCGCCGTGGCAGCCGGAGCCGTGACCGTTGCGGGCGGCTGCACCGTGGGCTGGGTCCCGGGCGCGATCGCGCCTCCGAACCACTGGGCCCAATAGCCCGATTGCTTGAGCCACCAGTAGATCCCGAGGGCCGCGCCCGCCAACACCAGGACCTTGATGATCGTTTTGGTGGTGTCGTCTTTCATCGCTTGCCTCTCAGGAGTTGGACCAGACCGTCGAGCGCCAGGACTGCGCCCGCGAGAAACACCACCGCCATCACCGGGTTCTGCTGGATCCATTGATTCAGGTTCTGCCAGGTCCCGCAGGTGACGGGTCCCAACCCGAGGGTCGCGGAGGTGACGTCGGGGATCGGGGGCACGATGTTGTCGGGCGTCAGGATCGGGCCCCCCGGATCGGGTAACGGCGAAGCGATCGGTGGCGTCAAGTCATCGGGAGCCAAGAGCGCCGGAGGCCCGCCACCTATAAATTGGTTCATTTGCCACCTCGCCAGACCAGGAGCCCCACGATCGCGATGGCGGCGATCCAGCCCCAGGTGGGGATCGAGGATAAAGAGAAACCGGTGGGGGTGGCGGCTGAACCGGCGGGCCCGATGGTCGGGGCCCCCGGGGTCACCAAATTGGACGCGATGGGGTTGCCACCGCTGGCCAACACGGCCGCTTGGGTTTGGCCCTGCTGTTGGGCTCCGCTTCCTTGGACGGCCGCGGCGGTTGCGGGGGTGTTGCCCGAGGCGGCCAATTGCGCCTGCCCTTGGGGCGTCATGTAGAACGGGGCACCGCCCGGCTGGTTCGTCAGGGCGCTGCTCAACCAATTGGGGTCCATGTTGGTGACGCCGGCTGGGCCGACACAGTTGGTGGTCCCCACTTTCCCCGCCCCAATCTGGACGTCGTGCATGTTCTGCCAGTTGGTCCCCTGGGGCCCGCCGCCGAATTGCCAGAGCTGCCCGCAGGTATCCCAGACGATGTCGCCCTGCGCGTAATTGGTGTTGGGGTCGTAGGGGCCCGGAGCGTGATGGGTTGGGCTGGTGCCGGCCCCTTGAGATCCGGTGCCGCAGCATGGGTCTGAGGTCGCGGGATCATTCGTGCAGATCATGTTGGCGATCTCGCATGGATTGCACGGCGGTAGATTGGGGCAGTCCGCCGCGGTGGTTCTGGTTCCGCTGTCCGGGTTTATCATCCCCACCATGCAGCACGGCCCTACCGTCATGTCGCCCAAGCCCCGAAGGCCTCCGACGGGATAGGCGATGTGGCCCCGCCCGATCATGGGGGACCGGTGAATCAGGTTGCTCGCGATCCTCATAAGAGCAGCACCCCCGCGGCGATGGCGGCAATGATCAGGAGGGGCACCAAGCTGGTGGAGCCCGTCGGGCTTGCGATCGAGAGGGCCCCGCCCCCCGGCAGAGAAACCGGATCCGGCACAACATACGGGTCGTTCGCGATGGGGTCGCGGTATCCCACGAACCAGTTCCAACAAGTGCCCCCGGAAGAAACTTGCGGCCCCGGTGGAATCCATTGCCCGGCTTGCCATTGCCCCGGCGTTGACGTGCGCCAGGTGCAGGCCCCGCGTTGCCGATCCGTGATGCACCGCTGACCAGCCGCTTGATAGCTGGGGTTGCTGCACGCGGCAGTGAGGGCGGCCCACGCGGTATCGAAGTTATTGAGGTGGGCGGCCTGGAAGCTCGCGTACCGGGGTGACACCGATAAATAGTTCTGCAGATTCTGGAGCAGAATCGGTTCCGTCTGGTTCGCCAAGTTGCTGGTGATGGTGCAGGTCTGGCCGCACCCCTTGAACACGTTGTAGAGGGCGATCGCAACCGCTGAAGCCGCCGCAACTGCCGCGCCGATGGGACCAGCGAGACTACCGCCCGACGCCAACGCCGTCAGGATCGAAAGGCTCGCGGTGGTGGCGGCGATGCCGGCCGAAACGATCTGGGCGGCCGTCTGGCTCGTGAGGTTTGCCCCCATGCCGCGGAATCCCCGCAGCATGCCCAGCTCCCGGATCGCTACCGTACCCATGAGCCCCTCTTTCCGATGTCGATCCGGCCTTTGCCGACCTGAATCCGCGAACTGCCTGCGTTGGCCTGGGCCATCATGGTCCGGCGGAACGATTCCGCGTCGGCCCGGGTTTCAAACCAGGAGCTAATGGTCTGGCGGACACCGCCCAGCAGAAACTTTCCTGGCTTGGCCTGGATCACTGCGCGGTACCGTTTCCCCGACGGGTTCCGGCGGCTCGATACCTTGACGATCAGGCGCGGGAGTTTGCGCTGCTGTTTCATCCGCGCCCTCCGGTGCCGCGTGCTGGACCCAGCAGCCGATCCATTCGGGCGTAATAGTGCTCGTTGGTTTCACCAGGCAGTTTACGTTTCGAGATTTTGCCGGGCCTTTGCTTGAGCCGATCCATGCGCGCGTAGTACTGCTGGTTGGTCTCGCGCGGTTTTGCGTTCGAGACCTTCACAACAAGGCGCGGGATTTTGCGGGCCTGTTTCACTTTCTTACCGGCGGCTCCGATTCTTTTTCTTCATGTACTTCTTGCGCCAGGCCGCCGACCCAAATTTCAACTTGCGCGGCTTGTTCTTGGCCCGCGATACTCGCTTACCAGAAGCCTCTAGCCGTCTTCGCTTGTGCGTGGCCCGTTGGCGTGCGCTGTTTTTCTTGCGCTTTGGCTTGTTGCTGCGCTTCCGCTTTGGAGTCCCGGGCACCAGGGCCGTGAGGGCGACGTGTAGGCCGCGCTCTCCGGCTCGATAGATTTTTCTCAACTCGCTCAGGGTTGTGGAGACGCGCCGATTCACCGCCATGGTGTCCTCATTTCTTTATCACCATCACGACCAGCACCAACGCGACAAACCCAAACATCAGCGGCAGCATCGAGCCGGTCAACGATGCGGTCGCGGTAGTGGAGCCGAGGGATGCCGACATGTAGGTGCCGGTCGCGGGGTTATACCGCAGGTAAGGGGATTGGCCGTTGGCGGCCAGCAACGCCTGGGAGGCCGCGGTGCCGCCAGCTTGAATGATGGCGGTCAATTGCGCGGGGGTCAGGCCAGTTGATGGGACCGTGATGCTGCCGCCGGAGCCCGGACCAGTTCCACCGAATGTATCGGGGACCGCGCCACCCGTTGCCGGGGTTGCGGCCAACGGCTCGCATCCCGAGCAGTCCAGGTTCGTGATGGCGCCGGTGTCGTCGTAGGTGGGGACACAACAGTCGCCCAATCCACTGAGGCCCGATAGGTCCAATTCGACGTCGACCATCTGGTTGGGGTTCCCACCGTAACCAGGCGGGTAGAGCTGGAGGGATTGCGGGACCGTCAGGATCATGCCGCTGCCTTTACTTTTTTGGGCGGCCGTTTCAACACACTGACGCGGCGACGGCGCCGTCCCCAAAATGGCTCGTAGGCTTTTTCGGCCGCATCCATTCTGTTCACAGCGCGGATTAGATCGGTATTTACGATTGTGATAATCTCCACGACTGAGTCAGAACTGAATCTCTCGCGAGCCTCATCACAGAACGCGTGACCTACCCCCTGCAGCACTACATTCAATCGAACCCGGGCCTTCTCTCGTTCCTGCTGGGCCTTCAGACGTTTGGGATCGTCGCGCCGCGTCATGCCGCCCTCCGGAGCCAATAAGCCGCGGCCCCCAGGCCCAACAAGAGCCACGCGACCGTCCAATCTTCCGAGTCCTCGAGGGGCCACTCGCGCCGGCGCCCCAGGTTCTTACATTCCCAGCCGGGATACGGCCCGTGTGAGAAGTCGAGCGGGATGCGCCGACCTTCTTGATAGGCCGCCAGGTAAACGTGGCTGTAGCGGTGGGGTTCCCGTGGGTCCGCCGATACCGTCACCAGCTTGGTCTGGACCCCCAGGGCCGTCAAGAGTGCGGCGGCGTAGAGTTCGAACCCGTCGCAGTCCTCGAACCCTTGGCCCATCTGCCGGATCAACAGTTCCTGGTCTACCGGCCGGATAAACACCTCAACGACATCCTGGAGCCGTGGATCATCGACCTGCAGGTCCCGCGCGATGTCGGCGTCTTGCCGGAACCGCAGCAACGGCTTCACGGTGCGCCACACCCCTGTGATCGGGTCGCCCTGCCCCAACTGCAACGCCATGCCCGCCCGCTGCAAGATCAAGGGGGAGCAGGCGTCCTCGAGGATCAAGCGGTTCATCCTCCGGATCGACACCGCCACTTGGCCGTCGGGGTCCTCGGGCAACCAGTCGAACTGGTACCGGATCGTTTGGCCGAACCCTGGATGGTACGCGGAGGTCTGCACGGATTCCAAGCGGCATAGTAACTTGCATTCCCGCGCGAGATCAATTACATTTGGAAGCTATATGGAGAAACCTCCACAACCTCGTTATTTCAGTAAGGAGTTAGCGCTTTGAGTGGTCAACCAGGCCCTGCAACGCCCCCAGAGGAGCGCGCGAGGATCAAAAAAAAGATTGCGGAAGGTCCGTTTGGGCGAAAACGAAAGCCCGATACGAGACTCCCGCTGCCCCGTTGGGAAGTTGTCAGCAAGGCGCGCGGAAAATACTTCTTTGAATACTGGAAATCGATTCCCCAGGAGTTTGTAGACCTGGTGGAGGTGCGGAGCTATCGCACTTGGCCCCAGATTCGCATGGAACTCGCGGAACCGGAGCGCAAAGACCACGCGTGGGAAATCATTGAGGGCGCGTGTCCGTTTGATCCTGAAGATTTTGAAACTCAGATCATGCAGCGCCCAACCTATGGTTCCGGGGATTACCGGTTCGACCTGAAGGAGCGTGGCGTACCGGATATTATTTGCCGCGGCTACGTCCACGCTCAAGACCTCCAGATGTATCCGCCGGTCCTTGACTACTCGACCCTGGTGAACTGCCCGGCAAACCAGGAATACATCCGGACCCTGATGAAGCGCAACATCAAGCTGCCCTGGGAATACACCCCCGAGGAGGAAAACGAAATGGCCGGTACGGGAGCGGGAGTCGCGGAGTCCCTGAAGTTGATGACGGAGGCGGTGACCACCACCGCCAAGATGGCGGTCGAGAGCGCCCACGAGGCCGCCAACGCGAAGGTGGAGGCCGCGGAGGCCCGGCTCGATGAAGCCAACAATCAAGAGGAGGATGACAGCCCGCCCGATGAGGTCGCGGAATCTGCCGCGATCCGGGGGTTCGATCTCCTGGCCCATGCGGCCGAAAAGTCGATGGACATGATGACGAAGTACGCGGGCAAGCAATACGATCCGGTCGAGATGATGAAGGCGACCAAGGAACTGATGAAGGGGGACGGGGCCGGGATCGAACTGCTGGTCGGCGCGATTGAAAAACAGGGCACCCTCATCCTCCAGATGGCGGAGAAAAACCAGGAGTTGATGCGCGAGACCCTGAAGGCTCCGGCCGCTTCCACGAAATCGATGCTGGAGCAGGTCAAGGAAATAAAAGAATTTGCGGACCTGTTCGGCTGGGGCCCGCGGGACCACGACGACGAACCCGCGCCAGTTGTCCAGAGTCGCGCGCCTGAAAAATCGGCCGGCCAGATCATTGCCGAAAACATCAGCACCATCATCCCGGGGCTGTCGATGATTATGGCGATGGGGGCCAATATCTTTTACAACATGAAGGCCACGACCCCTCGGAACCCCGCGGAGGACATGGCGGCCGCGATGGCGCAGAACCCCCTGGCCCAAATGCCGCCCGGGACACCACCCCAACAGTTCGCGCAGCCTGCGCCACCGGCTCCCGTCGATCCCGCGGAACGGTACCGCGGATTCATCCGCGCCATCACGGACCCGCTGCTCCACCACTTCTTTGGCGGTCAAGCTGGGTTCAACGGCTACACGTTCGCGGAGTACATCCTGTCGAACAAGACCGGGGCGGGCGAAACGCTCGAGGGGCGTCAGGCCTACGTCACCATCAAGACCAAGCTGGGGCGCGATCAATTCGACCAATTGGTCCGGGAGCACTTCGATCTGTGGAGCAAGCTCCAGGGGATGCCGCAGCAGTGGAAAGGATTCCTGGACGAGTTCTTCGGGTACGACGAATGGGCCGCGAAGCAATCGGAAACCGCGGCGGCGGCATGATGGTTTTATTTCGATCCCCAATGACGGCGATGATGGCAGCTTTTACACAGAGCTACGACATCGAGGCGATGGTGTGGCGCATAGCCCAAATGATGATGATATTCACGCGCTGGTTTGCCGCAGTCGAAACAAGGGAGTTCCGTTGGTCTGGCCAATGTTCCTCGCTTGATCGCAAACCTCACGGCATCGGCGGCCATCCATTGTTCCTGGGCATTGTTCGGGCCTCCAGAACGAGAGCGCCGTACAGCGACACGGCGACAAGAAATACATCTGGAAGCCAACCCATCGCTGCGGGTCCTGTCTGGATCGAATTCGCTATGCGGCTTCCAGAGTCGGCACTGACCACAGTGCTTCAGTCCTTGAGCGAGTTTGGCCTTGTACTCTTCGGTCGTCAAGCCGGTTCGCTTTGCGGCGACCTTGACAACGCCTTCATAAGATCCCATAATTGAAGTGTATCATGGGAAACACTACAATTCAATGGACGGACAAAAGTTGGAACCCCGTGCGCGGCTGCTCGAGGGTTTCCGAGGGGTGCCGCAACTGCTACGCGGAACGGCAGGCCGCGCGGTTCGCTGGGCTGCGTTTTGGATACCTGAAGATGGAGCCACAGCCCTTTAACGGCTTCGTCCAGATCGCGAACGGCCACCCGCAATGGACCGGCAAGGTTGAGTTAGTCGAAAAGCATCTCGAAGACCCGCTGCACTGGCGTCAACCGTCGCGCGTGTTCGTCAACAGCATGAGCGACCTGTTCCACGAAGGGCTGGACGATGAGGCGATTTCGGCGGTGTTTGCCGTGATGTCCCAAGCGCCTCAGCATACGTTTCAAATCTTGACAAAGCGGCCCCAGCGGATGCTCGAATGGTTCTCTCGATCAATGTGTACCGATGGGGTGGAAGAGTCCGGCATCACTCGTTTCCGGTGGTGCCACGCCAACACAGAGGGGCGCTGGCCGCTCCCTAATGTCTGGTTAGGGGTTTCGGTCGAGGACCAGGCGACCGCTGACGAGCGCATCCCGCTGCTGCTCCATACGCCTGCAGCTCTGCGGTTTGTTTCGTATGAGCCCGCGCTGGGGCCGGTGGACTTTTGGAACATCCCATATAAAAACGGTTTTACTAATTCGATGGCGCGCGGCAACAGTTTTAGGATCCCAGCATTGGACTGGCTGATTGTCGGTGGTGAATCTGGACCTGGGGCGCGGCCTTTCAACATCGAGTGGGCACTCGAGACCATCGCACAATGCGGGCTCGCAAAGGTCCCGTGTTTCGTGAAACAATTTGGCTCCCACGTCGTGAGCCGCAACGACACCGGGTTCGATGGCGACACTCCGCGATCATGGCCGATGGACACCAAGACCTCGGACTTAACCCCGGAACACTTCCAGGGAGACCTCGTGCGAGTCCACCTGCGTGACCGCAAGGGCGGGGACCCAGAAGAATGGCCCGAAGGATGCCGCGTCCGCCAATTCCCACGCCACGGAACCTTCACCCCCTTGATGGCGACCGCCATGCGGGACGCGGATGCCGACGCCGAACGTGTCCTGAGGGGTGACGCATGAGGCCGCGGATAGTTCTGCCGCGGGGAACGACCCGAGCAAGCCAAAGGGCACAAAAGAGTGGTGGTCGCCAACCAAAAAGGAGAATCCTTTGCCTCTAACGGATCAACAGATTGACGAGATCCTAGACCAGCAGCGCCCCCACATGCGGGAATGCTACCGCCAGATGTTTGAGCGGGGGCAGCCCTGGTGCTCCATGAAGGTAGGGCACATGAAAACGGTCAATGGCTCCACCTGGGACTTCATGATGTACTGGACCCTCGAGCCCGTCGCGGACCTGATCGCCGGAGTCCTGAATGGTTACGTGAAACTCAACGCAACCCTCCAGCGGGGCACCCAGCCCCAGGGAACCGTTCCGCCTCCACCGCCCGCGGACCAGAAGGGCAACGCGTTCGGGCTATGACGCTCTCCGACCCCACTGCACGGCAGCGAGAATTGCGCGATGAATTTCCTGGCGTTTACGCCGGGTACAATCTCAATATCCAGACCGGTGTCCTGTGGGATTCGGTCCAGCTCTGCGCCAATGAAGCCGCGGACCGGTTGGAATTGTTCCGCGTCCCCATCGGTGCCCCGGACCAACATGGGCGGCTCAAATCAATCCGCGACACCAACATGGCGCAACACGGCCGGCTCGATGCCCCCGAGGCGTTCAGTGTCCGGCGGCTGGTGTGGACGTTTTCGAGCTTCGCGGCCGACCAGGATGTCTACGGGTTCGCGGAGGCCGTGGTCTGGACCTTGTGGTTAGGGCACAAATATGTGGCCCGCAATAACATCATCTCGCTCCAGACCGCCCCCAATATACTGGCACCGATCCGGACCTGCGAGTGGTGCCGGTCGGTATATGCGGGCGACATTTCGTGCCCGGGGTGTGGGGCCCGCCAATTCTCGATTCAGGGCCTGCCCGATGGTCCGCCGGCTGGTAGAAGATTTTTCCTCGAGTTCCTCATGCCGGTCCGCATCTTGAACCAGATCACCTTCTGGGTCGATCTTGCAGCCCCAGGGTTCCGGCCCGCTGCGGCCCTCGAGCTATGGTGCCATCTGGAAGGCCTGCACGCCACCGGAGTCCAGTGATGGAACGGCTCGACCTCTACTTGAGCGTCCGGGAAGCCTGTGGCGACTACTACGCCACCGAACTGAACCAGAGGCTCGCCGCGGGGGTCCGGGTCTACCGGCTCGAGGATGGCGAATGTGTGTGGGCCACCGAGGCCACGCGCCCCGGCGGCCGGCCGGTCTCCAGGTCCCGGGACCTCGAGCTGGTGGTGCGGAACCAGCGGGCCGAATTTATCCAGACCCAAGCGGTCCAGCGGGTCGCCCCCGGTCAGGATAAAATGAGGCCATGGCAATCAAGCCCGGAGACCGCGTGATCTATTGCGCGAATTCGTGTCCCGGCTATTGGCCCGCAGCGGAACCAGGGGTGGTCAAGGCCGTCGGGGTCGTGCGCGCCTGGGTCCAGTTCCCCTGGGGGCTCCAGTGGCTCCGGCTGGATTCGCTCAAGGTGGTCAAAGTGGACTCCGTGGCGGCTGCCTGAACGCCGTACACGGCGCTTGTAATCGCCGTACACGCCCGCTATACTGTTCGGGTGTCCTCATCCACCCTTTCGGGCCGGCGCAAGCGTTTCCGGTGCCACAACTGCGACAAACTCACGATCAAAAACCCAACCCAGCCCAAGCAACGGTTTTGCTCTGATGCTTGCCGGTATGAATACAACAAGCACGGGGCCGCGTTCGGGCCCTTGAAAGCCAAACTGGAAAAGTTGGTGCGCCAGATCATCCAGGACGAAGTGGCCCGCCTGAAACAAGACATTGGATTCTTGGCGCAGGTCGAAATAGAACGGGAAGGCCTGGGGGCGGAAAATAATCTCGCGATGGCGACGTTTGACCGGTTGCTAAAACTCCAGCGGCCTAGTTCAGGCGCTTGAGCGCGCTAGTTCCCAAACCCGGCCAAAAATTCCATATCGGTCAGAACCCGCTGGGTAGGTTTGCGACTTGAATTGCCGCCTCGTTGGCGCCGCGCCTCTTGTTTAAATTCTTGCAAACTTTTTGAACCCCAAAGACCGGCGGATGTCTGCCCAGGCCACCGGACCAGGAGTTCCAAAACTTCCTGGACTGGAAGCTCGCCAAATGTTCTCAATACCTTGGCGGCCAGCCTTCTGGTTGGCGCTGCCATCTGTAAATCGTTGGATCGTTTGGCGATAGCCACATATTCCACGTCTGAGAGTTCACGTTTTACACCACCACCACCAGCCACCTGTTCGGTGGAGGAGGGGGTAGGGGGTGGTGGTTCCCCTAGTTCTGTCTCTGGTTCTACCTCTGGTTCTGCCATGGCAAACGGAATGGCATTTGCCATCTGGTTTGCTATTACTATGTCCCCACTTTGTGAACACCCGTCCAGGACCTTTCCCCACCTGGATTCCGCACCTTTCTTCCCTGAAATCTGACGTTTAGCCAAAACGACCAATCTCTGGCTGCGTTTTTCTTCGTCCGCCGGGAAGTAAAATACTGCGTCAGTAATTTCGAAAAAATTCTCCAAGACCGGCCAGATCTTGCGAAATTTGTAGCGCGAAAGCTGAAAGGATCTGGCCAGCGATAGCAGAAACTTTTCGTTAGCCGGGATCCCCCCGTTGTAGAACGAGAAGTCGCGGAACCGCTGGAGCGCCCCAGCCTCCTCACACGTCAGGGCGAGTTGCGCGCCGGCTAATTCTTCGGATGGGTAACGCTGAATCCAGGGCTGATTTTTGGCCATCGGGATCTCCTCGGGCCAAAAGAATCAATAGAAACCACTTGCGCGGTTCCCCGAAGCATCGTATAGTGGAGATGGTTTCGGTCGTTTGGGTTTGGGAGCCCGTAAACGATTGACGACGGCGTTCCGGGGATTCCTCGGGACGCCGTTTCTGTTTGGCCTGACATTTTTTGAAGTGAGCGCGCAAAACGCGCACGGAAAAGTTTACCCCAAAAGTTCCCCCAGTACTAGGATTGATTTTTTTGTCCCGCTGTTGTATGGTGGAGCAACCGCAAAACGGCCCCGGCCCGTACTGATTCGCCCCCCGCATCGGGAACCGCCGGGACCACTCCCCTTGGAGCAGATGGAGCCGAAATGAACCTGCGATGTTGCGCGCTGCTGTTATGGACCGCGGGGCTGGCGCTGCCCCAGAGCCAATTGGCCGGGACCGCCACCACCACGACGGTCGCGCCGGGCTCAACCTTCGGGTTTTCGGTCCAGTGGGGTTGCGCGGCCCCACCGTGTAGTTCCGTGGCGGCGAGCCAGTGGACCGTTGCGGCCGCGCCATGGAACCCCGCGAGCCCAATCCTCACCAGCATGACGGCAGCGGCCGGCACCGCAGCCACCGCGGCGGGTAAGGCGATTTACTCCGGGGGGTTCAATGGCGCTGCTGGGACCGAGGCCTTCGTAGTGGTGGGGCAAAACCAGAATCAGTTGCAACCGGGCCAGATCGCCAGCTTGACGGCAACGGTCTCGCCCACCGCGCCCGCCGGCACCTTTACCCTTGCGATCACGGGCCCCAGCACCGCGGACCCATCGGGCGGCACCGTCATGACCACCACCGGGCCCCCCGTCACCATCACGATCCAGGTGGCGTTTAGTTTTTGCGATGTCCTGCACAACGGGGGCGCAACCCCGCAGGCCCGGCTGCTCGACCTCCAGGCCGAGGCCAACTGGCTTGTGGGGAACCCGCCGGCACCCGCGGGCTCTACGCCGGACCGGAACGGCGATGGAGTTGGCGATGCCGACGATGGCCAGATCGTAGCGAACTGGGCGGCGGGCCAGGCCTGCACGGCCAAACAGTGAAACCCTACTACCAGCACGCCGGCATCACCATCTACCACGGCAACGCCCTGGAGATCCTGCTCGACCTGCCGGACCAATCCCACGACACCCTCTTGACCGACCCACCCTACAGCTCCGGGGGCCAGTTCCGCGGCGACCGCATCCAATCGGTCCACACCAAGTACGTCCAGAGCGAAAGCGAATCAGGCCACGCGCTGGGGAGCTTTTCCGGCGACAACCGCGATCAGCGCTCGTTCGGCTACTGGGTGTCCCTATGGGCCAACGAGTCCCGCCGGGTCCTGCGCCCGGGCTCGATCGTGGCGTGCTTTACAGATTGGCGCCAGCTCCCCACCATGACGGACGCGCTCCAGGCCGGCGGGATCGTGTGGCGCGGAATCGTCCCCTGGCACAAACCCAATGGTCGACGGACCCAGGGCCGCTGGGCCAACGATTGCGAGTACGTGGTCTGGGGCACCAATGGCCCCCGGGAACTCGAGGGCCGGGCGCCTGCCGGGTTCTACGAGGTTTGCTCACCGGCGGGTGAGGACCGGGACCACATCACCCAAAAGCCCTTGGACCTGATTGCGGCGCTGCTGCGGGGCTTGCCGGGCCGCACGGTTCTGGACCCGTTCATGGGGTCAGGCACAACCCTGCGGGCCGCCAAAGACCTGGGGCTTGAAGCGACCGGCATCGAGATCGAGGAGCAGTATTGCGAATCGGCCGCGCTCCGGATGGCCCAAGAGTCCCTATGGGTGGGGCCCAATGAAGTTGCACAGCAGGAACGGTTGGACCTGCCGGAAGCAATGGTCCCGGTCCCTGACGTGCCGGGCTTCGCGTGGAATCACTGAAATGAAACACTTGTTCAAATCGCTGGCGGCGCTGTCGATAACGTGTGGAGCCGCGGTGGCCCAGTGGGTCCTGACCCCCGGGAGCCCCACCACCAACACCTTCGAAGCCCACGACCTATCGAACACCCCGTTCTGCCCCAACGGCCCCGGCATCGGCGTCAGTAGCAAAACCATCATCGCGGGCAACACCACCGGGCTCTGGAGTCGCTGCGGCCAAGGCCCCTGGACCGCCCTGGTGACGGGCCAGCCCGTGTCCTCCTGGTTCGTGACGGCCGCGGGGGCAATCGTGTACGCGCAGCTTGCACCGGCCGCCCAAGGGCAGCCTGGACCATCGGTCGAGCCCATCACCCTGTTGACCGGCCCGGGCGCAACCCCAAAGCCCAGCACCTATCAGGCGGATGTCCGGAGGCTGGCGCTGAACCGGACCAGCGGCACCATGTATGCGCTGCAAGTTGACGGCAGTGTGTTCGTGTCGACCGACGGGCTCAACTGGGCCGCCTCCAATCCCCAGACTCATTTCGTCCACGCCAACGCGATCGGGGGGCTGGCGGTGGGGCCAGATGGCGGGGTCACGGTATGCGACGAGGTGGAGCCATGCGAGAAGCTGCTGAACGGCGCGTGGACCAACATTGGGGTGGGGAACAACAGCAACGCGGTGTTCTTTACCCCCGATGGATCGGCCTGGGATTGCGACTCGAATAACTCGCCAAGGAAATGGGACGGAGCCCAAACGTGGAACCCCGTTGCCATTGCAGGCTTTACCTTCCGGTGCCACTTCGCCCTGAACATCGGGACCTCCACCTACTTGGTCGGACGGGACATTTCGGACTCAGGGTCACCGGGGCCCCATGTGTACGTGAGCCAAAACAACGGGGCAAGTTGGAGCCCATTTGAAACCGGCTTGACCATTGCGGCGGGGGGCGAGGGGCAAAGTCTGGGGCTCGATTGCACGGGCACCCTCTACATGGGGACCGATCAACCGCCGGGCCCCGGGGCTGGGATCTTTTCGCAAGCGAGCGTTGGGCCGAATGTTTGCGGGGGCGCTCCGCCGGGCGGGAGCGTCTTGACCATCACGGTGCCGTAGCCATGCGAGACGAGAGCATCGCCCACGGCGAATTCGAAGTTAATGGCCACACCGCCACGATGGAGTTCTGGCGCCACCAGAACCGCGTGGCCGTCGACGTCAGTTGGCACGACGGCTATAGCCCGACGATAGAGGAAATCGCAGCGGCCGAAGAGGCCGTGGGCTGTGCGCTCGCCTCCATGGGGATCGCGCTGCGGGACGTAACCTCCACAAAGGCTTCGAGCACCGCGGCGGCGGAACAGATCGGGCGGCAGTTCCTGGAGGCCGGGTTGGAGCCGGGGCAGCAGAATTAAAGATGCTGCCGCGAACCCAGCAAGCTCTCTCTATCGTGCTGGGGGTCCCGTTGCTGGCCTGCTGTTTCGTCCTGTGGAACGTCCGGCGGGCACTTGGGTGGTTCCGGTGAGGATCGTGCGGGCCTGTGGGTGGATTGTGCTGTTGGGGTTGCTGGCCCTGTCGTTTGGGATTGACCTGGGGCTGGTGAGGATTTCGGCTAAGGCGGGGGGATTTCGCGAACTAGTCCAAGGCCTTTATGTTGGCGACCACTAGGCTGGGGCTTGTTCCGATTGCTCTGGTCGGTCCCCGGGAGTCGAACGGCCCAGTACTAGGACCACGGGGTCTTGCAAAACCCCCGGAATAAGTCTACACTTTTGGGCATGTCGCAAGCCAAACTCCAGTACAACGAAGGCCGCACCCAATTTGAAGCCACCACCCCGGAGGGCGTGGAGTTCGGGCCAATTGATTTCCCCGAGGATTGCATCTCGTTTCTCGAGGGCGAAGGCGATCAGCCCAGCTACGTCGTGATCCACGAAGGGTTCGACGGACTCGAGCCCGACACCATGTACCAGTTGGCCGCGATTGACACCACGGTCGAGGACGGGGTGGTGCTCGAGGTGGAGGTGGAAGCGGGAGACACCGATGCCGCCTGACCCCGTGCCCCACATCAGCGTCGGGGCGGTCGCGAGCCTGTTTGACCTGCAGCCCCCGATCCCAGGCCTGACCCTGATACAAGATTCCACCGGGGCCAATTTCCTGGCGGTCAATCAAGGGGTCAGTGACGACGGCACGGGCTTGATGATCCACTGCGTGGGCATGATCGTCCAGGATGACGGAACCCCCGCGAACAACTTGGCGATGGAGTCGCTGAAGCATAGCCCCGGATTCGGGTTCAAGTTCAGCCAAGGGGGCAGCCGCAATTGACCGACACCCCTTGGCTCACTACCGCAGAACTGGCGCAGCTTTCGGGCGTGACCCACCGGCAACTCCAGTGGTGGCATGAACGCCGCCTGGTGGTGCCCCAGCGCTTTGGGCATGAGCGCCGGTGGCGCCGCCAGGATGTTGCCCGGGTCCTGCTGATCCAGCGGATCCGGCGGTTCGGGATGGCGCAGCACAACCTGCGGGTCCCCCTGGACCGCATTGCCCCCGCGCTCGAGAACGACCTGTGGCGCTGGGTCATGATCTTCATGACGATGCGGAAGGGCGGCAAGCCCGATACCGCGATGGTTATGGAGATCCGGATGGTGGAGCCCGAGGGAGCTGCGGAGGCCCTGCGGCTCGCCGGGGCGTTCCGGGGATTCGCCCGCATGATCGACCTGGACGAAATACGGAGGGACGCTACAATCTTCATGCGGCCCCCCACCACTACGGCGGCCCCGATGATCCGGAGGTACGCGTGAGCGCGTTTGGGTTGCCCACGGAATCGAACGGCGCTCCGGCCGAAACACTGCCGGAATCGGTCGAGGTCGAGCTGATAAAGAGCCTGGGAGGGTTCGAACAAAAGTTTACCGGCCCCTTGGTGTTCATGGCGCGGGCCAACGGGTGGCTGGACGATTATGCCCGGGAGATTCGAAGGCTGGCGTGGCTGGCGTATCGGGAGGGACAAAAGGGGAAGGATGGCTACACGGGGCTATGATGCTTGTTTGGCGACTCGTGGTTGACGGCTTCGTGCTGCGGTGTGGGGTCGTTCCCCGGGAGGCTTTGGGATGAAGCCATTGTCCGCCGCCGAATTTCTTGTGGATGTCGCCAACCACAGACTTACAGTTCGGTTGGACCAGGGCCTTTATAGGCACCTAATTTTCCAGCAGCCCAGGAATTCCAACCTGTGGTTCGGGATCGTGACCTGGCCAGGATACTTGACGATCCATGGGGACATGGGGACCTGGACCTTTAGCCGCGTGCAGGATATGTTCACGTTCTTTCGCGATGAACACCTTCGAGTCAACTGTAGCTATTGGGCGGAAAAACTTCAGCACGGAATCCACGGCGGCAGCGATGGGGCACGGGTGTTTGACGCCGATCTTTTCAAGGGGCAACTCCTGGCGCAGTTGACCGAATACTACAGCCTTGAGGGCAAGCAACTGGCGGAAGTCACTGCGGCGCTGCAGGCAGACGTATTGAGCCAGGATGGAAAATACGACCTCCTGATAGCGGCGCGGGATTTTCGGCACGGGGACTTCCAGTTCGATACATGCGATCTGCCGGACGGGAAAGAATACGCCTACCATTTCGTGTGGTGCCTCTACGCGATCGTTTGGGCGATTCAACAGTACGATGCCCGTTCAAGCTCCGGGGAACGACCCGAGGAGCGCAAAGCAGAGGTCGCCAAACCATGAGCACCTTAGCGGCCCCAAGGTTAAAACGTCAACTCCCCGGACTGTGTGCCTGGATCGATGAACTAGGGAGACCCCGCTACATCAAGGGCATCGTGGTCTATCAGAGCAGCCGCATCCAATGGGTCGAAACCGACAGCAAGATGGTGGGGCTGGTGGCGCTGCTGGCCGACACCTACCTGTATTGCTGTGCGCGGTGTCCCTCGACCGTCTACGGCCAGGAGGTTGAGGCGATGCGGCAGCATGACCTGGATTGCGGGCGGATGCCGCGGCCGCGGCGTTGCCCGTTTTGCTCCGGCCCGATTGCGCCGGTGCAGCGAGGGGACCGCCTGCGACTCCACTACCGGTGTGCGGCCAATGGGTCGAGTGGAGCGTGGTGGGGCGAAAGGTTCGATTGGTGATGGTTTTGTTGGTCGCACGTGGCCTACGTCCACGTGCTGGTGTGGGGTTTGAACGAAAGGGCAGTTGGCAATGGAAGCTCCAAAACTTGAATGGCACGAAATCAAAGGCGAATGGGTTGGGATGTTCGGCAACCAGATCATCTGCATGATCGGGAAAATGGAGGACATGCCCTGCGAGGCCTGGATGATAAATCCAATGCAGGGCGTCTACGTGACAGCCGATTCCGCCAAGCAAGGGGCTCAAGAGCTTTTTGTCGATCCTAAAACTCCCCGTAAGTCGAGCAGCGCGGTCCTGGCCGAAACCATGGTCCCGGTTTTAGAAAGTGTGCTGGCTGGCCTGAAGTGTGCGGCGACTCCACCGGTCGCGGCTGGTTCAAGCTCCGGGGAACGACCCGAGCAAGCCGAAGCAAAGGGCGATGCAGACGTCGCCAAACCATAATGCCCAGAAACCACGGAGCCCCGGTCCAACTTGCCGCCACCACCATGCTGCGGGATTGTGGCCCCGAGGTCCTCAAGTATTTGGCATCCATCGGGCATCGCCGCAAAACCATCCGGCAGGCCCAAGTGTTTGTCCGGTACCACCAAGGAAAAGTCGTGGCGGTGGGGCCGACTCCCCAGTCCGTCGAAGGAGCAAAACGATGACGCCAGAGAGCCTGACGCGCGAACAGAACAACCTGGAACTGATCGCGCCCGAAGGATTCACCGACGGAAAACTCAACGCCACGGGGCACGTCCAGGCTGCCCTCAATGCCCTGCCGGTCAATATCGCCGGGATGGATCAGCTCGAGGAATGCTGGCTAGAATGGCGTCAGGACAGACCGCCGGTTCTGCAGAAAGCAACCAAGGAATGGTTAGACATCGGGCTCCAGATTGCACGTTCCCAGGTCGAGCTGCTGGCCCGCGCGTTGACCAAAGCGCTGGTGGACCAACGGGCCCAGACCGCCCAGGCCGGGTTCTACCAGGACTATTGCCGCATGACCCAAGAGGGCCGGGCGATGCGGCAGTTCCTCCTGGAGCATTTCCCCAACGAGATCGCGCAGGCCGAAGCGGGGAACCGGCGGCTCCCGGATGTGATGCGCGAAATCATGATGCGGGCCAAATGACCGAACAGCACTACAGGGACAAACTCGCGCACCACCGGGCCCGTGAGATCGACCCGTATGTCCGGCGGGTGTGGAACTCGGAACCATCGCCCCCGCACTTGACCAGCATCACGGGGGTCCTGAGGTTTGAGTACGACGACCACGTTGACCTCGAGGCGGACGTGCTGTTCACGGCCCAACCAAAGGCCCCGCGTGACCCCAGGTGGCTCCGGTGGCTGGGGAGTATTTGCCGGTGGGGGACCGCCGTGGGGATGGTGGCGCTGCTGCCCTGGGAGACAGACCCGCTGGTTCGGGGGCTCTTCGGTGTCCTGATTGGGTTGTGGTGCTGGATCAACGGAGCGGCCCACGGGTACGAACACCGGAGGAAGCCATGAGTCTGTCGGCCCGCGCGGCCCTGGGGGTTTGCAACCTTTTGAACGCCAGGGTCATTGTGCCGCTGGCCAGGTGGGCCACCCGGGACAAGTTGCCCAGTTTGGTGACGGAAGGAATCCCGCAATACGTGGACCCGGACCCAAGGTTGAACCCGCTGGTTCTGGCGCAGGTGTTGAATGATTTGGAAGCCGGGTGGGTCAAGACCCCCGAGGTGTTGCAGGCGGAGCTGAACGGCTGCATGGAACTGATGAAGTCGGAAACGGCCAACCGGTTCCTGGCGCTGGTGATGGGGCTGTTGACCCAGTACCCGCCGGCCGAAAGCTACGTCAGGATGATGGCGAATGCTTTGCAGTTGGGGATGTATCTGGAGAGAAGGCTTAAGGATTCCTAAATGGTTTGGCGACTCGTGGTTGACGGCTTCGTGCTGGGGTGTGGGGTCGCTCCCCGGGAGGCTTTGGGATGAGCGGCTTTGCGATCACACGTCGGAAGTTTTTGTCCGCACTTTTGTGCGCTCCATTTTGTAAGGCGAAGGCGAAGCCGCCGTTCATGATTCCCGCCGGGACAAAACTGACAGTCGATTTTATCCACACCGCGCCCCTGCCTTATTGGCCAGCCCGTCCATTGCAGTACTTCGTTCACAAAACTTTTGTTTTTTCCGGTTCGTTATCGGGCGCGCATTGTTCAATTGTCGGGGAACGACCCGAGCAAGCCCCATCGGAGCAAACAGTGGACGTCGCCAAACAATCATGAGCGATCTATTGATAAAGCCCGGGCCCCAGACCGTGAACCTCGAGCAACTGGCGGCCGCGATCCAGTTGGCGAAGGCGCGCGTGGCCCTGAACGAAGCGTGGCTCGAGGCCTGGACCAAGCGCGGGGAATACGAGCGCAGTTATACGCGCCATTATTACGAAATGGTCCGGCGGGTCTGGCGGCTGACTTCAAGCGGTGCCGCAAGTTCGGACGAAAAGCCACCATTTCTTGAGAACTATCTCCGGTGGCACAAACTCCACTACGAGGCCGAATACAACCTGCGGCGCGTGGACCTCGATCAGTTGAAAAGCCACCTCAAGATCCACGAGGCCATGTGGGAAGAGGCGAAGAATCCCCTGGGGCCCAGGGGGAACCTGGGGACGGTATGAAGATGGGTAGGATCAGCTATTCGGACGACGAAGATTACCCGGGGCAGTTTGAACTGTGGCAAGCCAACTGCGAACGCTCATTGCGTGGAGCCAAGGGTCAACAGGAACTCGCGCAACTCCGTGCTGCGTTGCTGGCGCTTCCAGAAAAGCGGCTGATCCACGAACTCCTTGAGGATGAAGAGGGCGGGGTTTGCGCCATCGGCGCTTACGGGAAACATAAAGGCCTGGACCTCTCAAGGTTCGAGGTTGACTCCGATACCGACCAAGTGGGGATCGCGGGCGGAATGCCAGATTTGGTGGCGTGGAAGGTAGTCGAGATGAACGATATGGAATTCGACCACCTTACGCCCGAGCAGCGTTACGAGAAGATGCTGGCGTGGGTCGAATCGAAACTGGCGGGCGTATGAGCGACACCATGGTGTGGACCGCAGTGAGCGGGACGGTTACGTTTTTGCTGGGGGCCGGGGCGCTCTGGTGTGTCCAGCGAGCCACGGACTACGCCAGGAAATCGAAGCGCGAATACGAGACCGATCTGATCCGGGAGTTGACGCGGCGCAGGTGGTCGCTAAAGTGGTCCCCCGCCATGCAATTGTGGTACGTGATGGAGAATGAAAATAATCCGATTGGCTACCACGCCCGCTGGCAAGTCGCCATCATGGACGCGATCCAGGCGGCCCGGACGCAGAAAGAGGGCAGGCCATGATGAGATCGGTTTTCACAGTGATTCGCCACCCGAAAGAATTTGCTTGGGGAGTTTGGCCAGCAGCTTCATGAAACGCCCCAACCCTGCCGGTGCCCCTTCTGTGGGGAAAATCCGTGTGGTCATTGGCGCGGGCAGCCGGGACATCCGAAGTCTTTTCTGAACCCAGCATTTTATCCAGTGGGAGGGGCCGATGGGCGCAACATCTGAACACTTCAGCAACGCGGAACTCCAGTGTCACTCAGGATGTGGCCGCAACGAATGTACCCAAGGGCTGGTCGACGCGCTCGAAGCATTGCGGGCCCTGGCCGGTAAACCAATCTCGATCGATTCGGCCTACCGGTGCCCGGAGTACAACGCCAGCTTGCCCAACGCGGCCCAACACTCCCAGCATGTCCTGGGGAACGCGGCGGACATTGTGATTGAAGGGATGACGCCTGCGGAAATGGAAGCCCTGGCCCTCAGGGTTCCGGCGATCCACGGGCTGGGGCGCGCGGACTACCAGGGGTACCTGCATGTGGACGTGCGGCCCGAGGGAGTCGAGCACGGCTCCGGCGAGGTCCCCACGATCCAGCCGCTTGTCCAGTGGTGCTACGACAAAGCCGGAAATGAGTGCGCGTATTATCCGCCGACTGCAACGGTCGCGGGGCGGGATGCCGGGGTAACGACCTGAGACCCCACGGGTGAAAAGGTCAAGCACGGGTCGCCAAACAAAAAGCAACCTGTGATATACTCTGCCCTATGGAAACCGTGACAGTACAGCGCGGCAAATGGGTCACCCGAAACAACCGGGTGGCCGTCATCGATGGCTACGTCATGATGGACGATTCGCCCCAACCGGGCGTGGCCCCAACGGTCCGAAAGGTCTGGCAAGGGGACCTCTACAAGGCCGATGGCGTCACCCCGGATTCGCGCCACTCCTGGGAACAGGATGGCCGGTTCAAAACCCCCCTGGGGGTCGCGAGCAGCTATGACCTCGTGAGTTTGATCGAGGTCCATGCGGAACCGGTGCCTGCGGCGCCGGCCGCTTGATCGCCGTGCTGGTCGCGGGCCTGGGGATGGGGGCGGCGTGTACTCCGGTCCTGACCCCGGACCAAATCTATCAGGTGGCCCGGGCGGCCGGGTTCCCCGCGCCGGTCGATGGCGGGCCCCTGGGGAACGCCCAAACGATGACCGCGATCGCGCTACGGGAATCGGGAGGCTGTGCGGGGGCCCATAACCCAGGGCCCGGTGAGGATTCCTGGGGCCTGTGGCAAATCAACGTCCAGGGGAACCCCGGGATCTTGGCGCAATTGGGCCTGACGAGCCCGAGCCAGTTGACCGACCCCGCGACCAATGCGGCGGCCGCGTTCCTGATGTGGGGTGGGAACGACGCGAACCTCAATGTCGCGTGGTACCTGAACCAGCCCAGCTATTATCAGGCCTACCTGGCCTATTTGCCCGCGGCACAACAGGCGGCCCAGGACGTCGAGGGGGTTACGGCGCCGGATACGTCGTCGGGGCCCGTGTTGAGCGCGGGGCTGAGTTTTGCGGGGCTTTCAGCGGGGCAGCTTGCCTTGGGGGCCGGGATTGCGGTGGCGCTGGGGCTGGTGCTGTTTAAGCTCTAACTTTGTTTGGCGACTCGCGATCTTCTTGAGACCGGACCTGTGGTTTGGTCCCTTTTGTTTGGCGACTCGTGACCTTCTGAGCCCCGCCCTGTGGTTTGGTCGTTCCCCGTGCGTCTGAGCTTCGCGCGTACTAATCCCGCCCGGCGAAACTCCTAGCCCGCCTAAGACGTTTTCCCCCTGAAATCAGTACCTCCGATCTATTGGAGCGAACGCGCCACGCCTCTACGCTAAACGCATGAGAGAACTTCTAGTGGTTGTACAGTACCCGGAAGGCGTCAACGCGCAGGGCCTTTGCCGGGTCGCCGTCGATGGGTACCGGATGATTGCAAGTTATCCGCTGATCGGCAACCGGGATTTGTTCGTTCTTCAGGACGGCCCACCACCCGCGCAGCAAGAGACCACGGGGAACGACCAACCAACCGGCCCGGTCTCAGAAGCCAGCGAGTCGCCAAACAAAGGGAAGGAGTAAGCCAACATGCAAGCCACTGGTTACAATCTCCCTCCCGGCTGTTCTGAACTGGACGTAGACGAAGCCCTTTCCGACTGGACCGACGCCGACGTTGACGAAGCCTACTCGGAACTGATGCGGGATGCTCAAATTGAAGATGGAATCCGCGAGCGGTTAAATGGAGCAAGGGAGTGGCCGCCGCTATGAAAGACACCGCGCTCTGTACATTCTGCGAGCAAGGAAATCACGATCACCCCGCGTATTCGCCGGAAGTCTGTAGGTGTGGGTGTCCCTGTCATGGATCTTTGGTTGGCGACTCGCAGTTGACGGCTTCGTGCAAGGCCGTGGGGTCGCTCCCCGTGGAGGTGTTGGGATGAGCGCAGTTGGAGCCATCAGGATGACGAAAGAAGAATGGCTAGAGCGCGGGAAAGTTTTATTCGGTGAGGACTTCTACGAATGGCGCTTTGTGTGTCCGATTTGCGGAAACGTGGCAGCGGTCAAGGACTACAAGCCTTACAAAGACAAAGGCGCGCACGCTAATTCCGCAACGTGTGAGTGCATCGGCAGGTACACCGGCGCACAGAGTTCCTTTGACGGGACGAAGCCTTGCAACTATGCCGGTTACGGGCTATTCAGACTCAGCCCGGTCATCGTACTAGACGACGGAAAAGAGATTCATTCCTTCGCCTTCGCCGAAGCCACAACCCACGGGGAACGACCTGAGACAACCGAAACGAAGACGTAAACTACCGAGTCGCCAAACAAAAAGGAGGAACAAAGTGAACCCACAACCACAATCTCATCCAAAGTTAACCCCCCAGGTAGGTAAACCAGAAACCATCGCCCTCAAGAGACCGGGCAGCATCGTAGGGAGCCGGATTGCCGGAGCCCCCAATCAGGCGTATTATCAACTTCAGGATGGCCGCTCCATGTACCTGCCCCTACAAGTTGGTGCCATGATCGACCAGTTGAAACTCCAGCCGGGGGAGCCGTTCACCCTGCTGAAGCGCGGGCCGGGCAGTTGGGACGTTCGGAGACTGAGCGCCCCGCCGCAGACCAGCCCCAGCGCCCCGCTAAACGGCGCAGGTGAGGACGCCCGGGGCGATCCTGAAGCGTTGTTACGGCCGGGCCATCCAGATCGCGCTGGAGGCCGTCGAAAACGCCAAGCGCCAAGGGTTGATGGTGACCCCGAGCTTTGAGGACATCCGCTGTATTTCATCGGTGCTGATGATTTCGGAAACGGGGGGCGACGATGAGCCAGGATACAGGATTGGTCCGCGCGGTCAAGGCCGTCCTTTTCGTGTTCAGCATCCTATGGGGATTCGCGTGCGCGGAGCTGATGGCTTCACTGTGGGCAGTCATCCCGGACAGTCAGGCTCATGTGGTGCGTTATCCGCTAACCGGCTTGATGGTTGCCATTGGATGCGTGGCGACGGCGTGGGTTCCGCTGTGGCTGCTGTGGACCTATATTGACGGCAAAGATTCGCAGGAGCCGCGATGAGCCAGCATACAGTGCCGACAACCCGGCCCGTCTCGGCGTCGTGTATGAACACGCCTATGCCTGCGAACTTTCGCCCCGGCGAAATCATCGGAGGCCATGTGGTCGAAGTAGAGCCGGAGAATTTCGACGGGGACGAAAGCGGCCCCGGCCCAACAGATCCACGGGGAACGACCTCGGGAAGCCGAAGCGGAGAAAAGTGAACCGAGTCGCCAAACAAAATGCTTGAAACTCTCCTAGTAGCTCTACTTCATATTCAAACCCTAGCCCCCTACGCACTCCAAACCCAGCCCTTACTCGACATCCCGAGTTCAGCCCAAGACGCCGCCACGCGTTGCGCCGCCGGCACACTACAAGCCCAGTGGGTCAATATCGCAGTGTGGCCGGATGGGTCCCGTACCTGGATGGTGGTGTATGGAGTTTGGGGCGACTATGGGCTTGTGACGCAGGGGCCTTGTCTGGTTACGGTCGTGAATTGGAAATGAGTCTGTGTATTGATCTCTTTTGCGGCCTAGGCGGTTGGGCGGAAGGCTTCCTAGCCGAAGGCTACCGCGTGATCGGGTTCGACATCGAGCGGCACGATTACGGCACTGGAGGCTATCCCGGTCAGCTTGTGCTCCAGGACGTGCTGACGCTAGACGGCAAGCAGTTCCGGGGCGCAAACGTGATTGTGGCCTCCCCGCCGTGCCAGGCGTACAGCTATCGGGCAATGCCGTGGTGTAGGCTAACGGACGCCATCGGTTTCGATCTTGCGCGCATGGATGACGACGGAGCTCCACCGGCCGGTCCTACCTGTAATCCGCTGGTGTACAACGATCTCTTTAATGCCTGCTTTCGGATTGCGCGGGAGGCCGGCAAGCCGCTGATTGTCGAGAACGTGAAGGGCGCCGAACGGTGGGTAGGTCCTGCCCGCTGGCACTACGGATCTTACTTTCTGTGGGGCGACGTACCGGCACTGATGCCCACCACGGCGCAACTGAAGCGCCCAGGCCGAAACTTTCACCAGCAAAACGGCTTGCCTTCGCCGTCGTTTCACGGAGCCGACCACGAGCCGAGCATCCAGCGCGCCAACGCCATCAAGAACAACGGCGGATCATGGTTCGCGCAGGCGCACAACACCGAGAGCGGAACAGGGCAGAATCCAGTGAACGGCGTGAAAGGTTTCACTACCGGGCTTGGGAAGGGTCACGACTGGCGGCAAGATCCGAGCGGGCGGTTCAACTCGAAATCCGATTCCCGCAAAGCCGCGAGCGCGCAAATAGCCAAGATCCCGTTTCCGCTGGCGCAACACATCGCGCGTGTGTTCAAATAGCGGGGAACGACCAGAAAGGCCAGACGTGAAACAGTCAACTATGAGTCGCCAAACAAAAAGAATCCTGCTGCTTTTCATCATCGCCTTACCAATATGGGCCCAGCATCAAGTAACCTTATCCTGGAACTGGCAGCAAGGCTCAGGAGACCCCGCCACTGGCTTCAACGTCAAACGAGGGAACCAGGGCGGCCCCTACCAGACCATCGCCCAAATCCCCGCGAGCCCCACCAGCTTCATAGACCAGGGGACGGCGCCCAACACATTAACGGCGGGAAACCAGTATTGCTACATCGTGACGGCAACCGGCCCCGGAGGTGAGAGCACGCCATCCAATGAGACGTGCGTAAAAATACCCGCTTCGCCGCCGGCCGCGCCCACCAATCTTACCGGGCAAGCACAGTAAAAGGCTTTTTGTTTGGCGACTCGGAGACTAGTTTGCACGTCCAAGGTAACAGGTCGTTCCCCGAAGTAACTGGACACGCGAAGGCCCCGGCCCCCTCTTGGGTTCAAGTAAAAGACGGACATCCAGTTGCCCGCGAATTATTCGGGCGTCACTACACCTACCGAACGAGGCGGAACCAGTTAAGTTTCTTTCCCGAGAAGAATCGGAATTTCGCGCTGTTTGTCGGCCCCGGTCAAAAGATGGTTCTGTTAAGCGAGGATCAAACCGCCCTGTTCGTGTGGAGAAAGTTTATCTCCATGGACAATCAGCGTGGCGTGAACTGTGCCGTTTTTCGAAACGAAGGGCCAACCCAAGCCAGCGATCTTATTAAAAGCGCCATGGAACTTGCGTGGGGCCGTTGGCCGGGAGAGCGCCTGTACACATACGTTAACCCCAAGTTCGTCAAGTCGAAGAATCCCGGTTATTGCTTCATCATGGCAAACTGGAAGCGCTGTGGTTTCAGCAAAGGTGGCCTTCTGATTCTCGACTGCGAGCCGCCCGTTCAGCCCACGGGGAACGACCCGAGCAACTAAGACGGGCACGCCAGTCTATCGAGTCGCCAAAGAAAAAAGTGATACAATCGCGGGCATGACACTTTTTGGCGGCGGCTGGACCGTGACTCCGGGATGGGGTGGCTACACCTACCCACTCAAAAGCCCTGTTATCGTGCAAATTGCAACCCGCGTAAACCCGGAACTCTGTACCCTCGCTGAGGCGTACCAGTTCCTCTCGACCGTCCTCAACCAGGGCGACATCATTCCACCGGGCCAAGTACCCTTGATCTATGAGGAGACCAGCGGCCAGTTGTTTGTAGACCCGGCCTACCTAGCCGCGGGCTACTTGCCCCTGATCCTCACCTGGACCACGCAGCCGCCATCGAAAGGCGCGAAGGACGTGCCCGAGCCAGGCAATCCAGAAGCCCCCGCTCCTGGTCAGTACACCTACGCGATCAACATTGGCCTGATGTACGCGAGCGCCCCGCGGGTCCCCGGAGCCACCGGAGCTGTCGGGCCGCAGGCGTTCCGCACCGACTTCAAGCTCCAAGTCAAGGCCGACGGCTCCCTGAGTTGGGTCGGCTTGGATCAACCGACGTGGCAGGGCGCGGTAACGACCGCCGCGTGACAAAGCTGATCGCCACCGTCGCGACCCTCGCGGGCCTAGCGGCCGCCCAGTCCCTGCCCCAGAACCTCGTGGGGGTTTGCGCCAGCTACTTGACTGCTTCGTCCCCTAGGCTGGGGGGCTGCGTGACCGCCGCGTTCCTGGTGAACCAGGGGCAGAAAATCTACAGCTACTCGACCTACGACATCTCGCTACACCACGGGGCCCCGCCGACCGCGGCGCTCCGGACCGGGGCCGCCACGGTGCTGAAACAGTTTGGCAGCATCACGATCCTGGGGATGGCGGGGGCGGGGCCCGCAACAAGCCCCACGGCCACCACCCTATCGATCGGGGGGTCCGTCGGGGCTGCGGTCCCGTTGGGTAAATCCCACTGTTTCCTCATGGGGGAATTCCAGGGGGTGAACACCAGTGGGAAAGCCGCGAGGCTGGTGCTGTTGATTCCGCTGAAATAGTCTTTTGGTTTGGCGACTCGGAGACCGTCGAGACTTCGGAGCTTGGCTGGTCGTTCCCCGGGGCCTCTTGAGACTGTGACCATGGAGCCTATGAAACAAGCCATCCAGTGCAAGTACTCTTGCTTCAAATGCGGCATCCATCGGCAGATCGTCACGGTTCCGGCCCGCGAAGAAGAGGAGGTCGGTACGTGGTTGATGAAGATTTGCGCCCCGGCTCTGTCTGCGGATCACGACAGGAGATCACCAGCTTGCAGAATTACACAACTGAGTGAAGTTATGATCCCAATTGAAGGGGCCGAGAAAATCGGAGGCCCAGCCGTTCAGCCCTCGGGGAACGACCCGAGCAAGTTGACGCGCTAGACTTAAAGGTGTCGTCGCCAAAGCATCATCACGCCCAATTCCTTCGGTTTACTTTCAGGCCTTGTTGGTGGCATCATAGGTTGTTCAGGAAAGGAATCCACACCATGCAGTTCACCATGTTGGCGGACCAAAAGGTCCAGGTCCTCGGGAGCCCCGTCGACGCCCAGGGCAACCCATCGAAAGCCACGCTCTCGAGCGTGTCCTACACGTCCTCCGACCCCACCGTCTTTACCGTGGCGCCCGATCCATCGGTGCCGAACGGCGCCATCATCACGGGGGTTGCGGCCGGCACCGCGACGTTGACCGAAATCGCCACCGCCACCGAGCCCGACGGCAAAACCACCGAACAGATCCAGGGAGTCGCCACCATCGTGTTGAGTGCCGCGCCCGCGGTGGCCGCCGGGATCGTGTTTACATTCGGGACCCCCAGCTAACGTGACGCCCGCAGAGGCCCCAGCGCCGCCCCCTCAGGTCCTAGCCCCTCAGGTCCTAGATCAATCCTGGGCCGGGTGGTTCCGCCAGCACTTCGCCGTGTTTGTCCTGCTGTTCATGGTGGTGTTTATGTTCCTGTTTATCCTGCATGTCTCTCACCATGGGGCGGATTCCGCGCTGCTGCAATTCGCGGAAGGCCACAGCCAGACCTTCGTGGGGGCGTTGGTGGGGGCCCTGACGACCGGCGGGATCCAGCAGTTGGTGAACCGGCCTAAGCCTTAAACCCCCGGCCCAGTGCTTCGGAACTGGGGCAGCCGCCTGCGCTCGCTACGGACGGGCACGGGGGTTTTATTGGCCCAGCAGTAAGCTCAACCGCGGCAGGGTCTTGTCGACCACGTCCACCAGGCCGGAGGCCACCAGTTGGGTCTTGTCGGCCCGCGTGATGGTGCAGGAGATCGTCACGCCCGCCTGAAACTCCCCGCCCTCAATGAACCCGCTCGCAACGGTCCCGGGTTTGGCTGTTTCATCCGGCAGCACCAGCGCGGCCTTGGGGGAGGAACTCACCAGTTCAATGGTGTCTGACGCCTGGAGCTCCAGGCCCGTGGCCTTGGCTTCGTAGCGGACCCGCTCCTTTAGCCCGAGCTGAAACGCGCCGGCGGAATGGTCGGTGCCGTCTGATTTCGTAAAAAAGCCCATAAGTCTCCTTTTAGTGCTGGAGGGTCGCGGCCCTCAAGAGGATTTCGGCCAAGATCCAGCACGCCAGCCCCAGGGCCGGCAGATTGCGAGGCGGAGCGGGCGGGCTATTGAACCCGGCCAACAGGAACAAAACAAACCCCAGGACCATGAGGATCAGGGTGATGACTGGAATGAGCACGGGGGAACCTCCTAACGGTTGGAGGCGGTGTGGCGCAAAAGTGTTTCGCTCTAGAGGTCCCGGAACAGAGACTCCTGGGGCCGGAGGCAATGGGGGCTAAACCAAATGCGCTCCCGGGCCGCGTTCTCGTAGCCCCGGTCGCCCCGCTGGCTCCCGTAGCCCCCGTGGGCTTTCCAGGCGAAGCATTCCCAGGAACGTGGCATCTCGTGCTCAGCCTCGTAGCCGCAGAGCGCGATCCTGAGGAGCGGGTTGTCGCCTTGCTCGATCGCCCAGGCCCGCACTGCTGCCGATAGATCGTTGTCATGGCTCGAGTAGAGGCCGTCCGATGGGGCCGCGCCGTCCCGCTGGCTCCCCGGGTTGCTAACGACCCGCATGTCGTAGGGCGGGTCAAGGAAAACCCCGCACACCCCGTGCTTGACCGTGACGGATGGCCCCAGCACCCGGGTCCAGTCTCCACAGCACACCCGGACGCGCCGCAGCCGTTCCGACAGGGCCTCCATGTACCAGCGGAGCGAACTGTAGGCGGCGTCCCCATGGATGCCGATGCCGGGGCCGTGGCCCGAAAGGATCGGGCGCTTTTGCGACACTTCAGCCTCTTCGATCCCGAGCCGGTTGATCCCCATGCCATCCGTCGCTAAATGCGGGATCTGCTGCGCGGTTCCGAACTGACTCGCGATCCCGGGTTCTGCCGCGTGGACCCCTTTGCCGTGGTGGCCCCCGTGGATCATGGGGCGCTTGCGTTCGGTCCCGGTGATGCCCCGAAATACACCGCGGCCGCCATCCCCAACGGAGGGGAGTTTGCGATTGATCCCTCTGGATTCTCGCCCAGCATTCACCCGTCCGGTCCATTCAGGCCGCGAGCACCAGCCGGACCCAATCCACTGGGAGATCCCCCAGACCCACCAGCCCGCAATCCTGGCGTCGAAGAACAGGGGATCCGTTTTCATGCGCTCGCGGAACTGGTCCTGGTTGACGAGCCAACGGTGGCGGGCATGGAGGTCGGCCTCGTTGACGGGCCAGTCCGCCGCCTCGGTGACGCCCTCGGGATCGTAGCGCAGGGACCGCCAGAAATTGGCCAGATAACAGTCGAGGTCGTTGACGGTTTCGGTTTGGGGTGGAGTGGGACGCCCCAGCAGCACCGCCAGCGATCCCGCGAAGGGCTCCACGTAGTTGTCGACGTCGCCGAACCGGTCCCAGACCTCCGGGGCCACCCGGGACTTCCCGCCGAACCATGGGAACGGAGCTTTCAGCAAGGCTACTTGCGCTCCAGCCACCCCAGCGCCACCAGGAACGCGCGGACCCGGTGGATGCGGCAAACGTAGGCAGGGGTGCCCCGTGGCGGCAACACCATGGCGTTATCCGGTACCGCAATTGCCGGTCGACATGGGTCTCCGATTTCACAGATGTCCAGGTTGATGGTTAGTTCCGGCAGTGGGCCGGTGAAGGTGGGGGAGACTGGAGGGGTCATTTTTGTTTGGCGACCTCCGCTTTTGGGTTCCCTTGGACTTGCTCAGGTCGTTCCCCGCAGGTAGAACGGCCATGGTGGTATCCGGCCCAATAACACAGGCCAGCCGGTACCCCGATGCACACCACGTAAATCAGCACGAGGAGCAAAACATTCATCCCAACACCTCCCGGGGAACGACCACCACGGCTCCGAACGAGCGAGCATCTCCTGGTCGCCAAACCATGATACACGGGGTGTTCATAAAAGGCTACTGTTTCGCGTGCGCCCAACCCATTGAAAGTACTAGTACGAAACGGGTCCATTTTGGGTGTTCACAAAACCACTAGTTTATTGTATAGTGACTTTGTGTTAAGAGACGGGGCGAACCGGAGTTCAGCCAGAATCATAAGGTGCCGTTGCGGTATCCCGGCACCAAACGTCGTGGAGCGTGGCGGGTTCGACTCCCGCCCCCGTCGTTCCACGTACCGGGGGTTCAATCCACGATGAGCAGCCCACTCTACCGGCTGCGCCAAGCTCGCAGCGCCCTGGGGGCCGCGATCGAGACACTCGAGCGGTCCCGAAAGGAACTGGAGACAGTGATTCTGGATCTTGAGGCGCAGGACGTGCCGAAGCCATCGTGCAAGCACGAACACCTCAATATGGATGGTATCTGTCGGGCCTGCGGGCAGGATTGTCGCGGTATACCCGAGTCGCCAAAACAAGAGCGTGTTTGTTCTCAGTGTGGCCGGACTGTTCTGCATGAACTCGGAGAACTCGCCAAAGCGAAGCAAGCAGCCACGGGGAACGACCAACCAACCGGCCCGGTCTCAGAAGCCAGCGAGTCGCCAAACAAGTGAATCTTTCGGCCTCAACCCTTTCCCGCGCCCTGTACTTTACCCTGGGGGTCCCCATGAGACTTTCGACTTTCCTCGCGATCCTGTTCCTGGTGTTGGGGCTCCTGGCCTACCTGACCCGCAACCCATGGTGGGCCTACAGCTTCGTCGGCTCCGCCATCGCGATCGCCGCAGTCTCCATCGTGGTCAACTACGTGGATCACCGGCGGTCCATCCGGAGGATCGAGCGGTGAGCCAACACACACTGGGGCCGTGGAGCTTTTGCGGCAATGGCCCGCACCAAGCCAAGCCGTGCGCTTGCGGCTGTATCTTCGGCGATGGTGGACAGGTCTACGTTGCAAAAACACTGACGCTAGACGATTCGGTCGACCCGGTGGCGTCCGAACGACAGCGAGACGCCAACACCCGTCTGATCGCCGCCGCGCCGGAGTTGCTGGACGCGTTGGAATTTGTCCTGCCTATGTTACGCGATGAAGGAGAGCACGAGCCGGAATACCAACGGGCCGTGGCCGTCATCGCCAAAGCGAAGGGCACAGTCGCGGGGAACGACCATGCAAAGGAAACGGGCTCAGAAGGCAGCGAGTCGCCAACCACATGAAGCGCGCCGTCATTTACGCCCGCGTATCCACCCAAGACCAGGACCCCGGGATGCAACTGGCGGAGCTCCGGCGCTACGCCGATCGGCGATCCTTCAGCGTCGAGGCCGAATACGTCGACCAGGTGACGGGCGACGTCAAGCGAACCCGCCGGGCCCCCCAGTACGAAGCCCTCATGCGAGATGCTAGGGCCCGCCGGTTCGACGTGGTGCTGGTGTGGAAGTTCGACCGCTTCGCCCGCTCGCTTCAGGCGCTCCTCGAGGCGCTCCAAACCTTCGGGGCCCTGGGGATCGATTTCATCTCGTCCACCCAGGACATCGACACCACCTGCTCGATGGGGCGGCTGTTCTTTCAAGTGGTCGGGGCCTTCGGGGAATTCGAGCGCAGCCTTATTGTCGAGCGTACTCGCGCCGGTATCGCAAACGCCCGGCGCCGCGGCGTCACATTCGGGCGCCCCCGCGACCACGCCCAGGAGACCCGGATCCTCAGGCTGCGCCGCGAAGGCTTGAGCATCCGGGCGATCGCGCGGCTCGAAAAGAAATCGGCCCCCGGGGTCAAGCTGGTGTGCGATAGGGCCGCGCCATGAAGGGCACAGAGGTCACGCCTGAACAAAAGACGGCCGCCCAGGAATTTCTTAAAAGCGTTTCCGAGGTGGACTGGCCAGACGACGAAACCCCGCGCACAGTTCGGTGTTGCGATCTGATCCGGCTGATCGCGTGGTACGGTGCGTTGCGGGCTGGAAAACAGCGGCAGAGACCCGGACCAATCAGGGAACTACCATGACGCCCGCCGATGCCTTGCGGGACCTGCTGGCCGCGCCCCTGCGGTTCGGAGACCCGGGCCAACTGGAGCTGCTCGAAGTGTTGCGGGCTGCTGAACAATTGGTAGGGACCAGCAAGCCGTGCCGAAACTGCCAGGGCAGCGGAGTCCTCGAGCCACGACGCGTCTATTGCCATGAGTGCGGGATGGAATGCGACTACTGTTCCGGCTCTCAGGACTGTCGGGAGTGCCGCGGGACTGGCTCGTTCACCTATAACCGCGAATATGTCTACATGCTCACGGAGGTCCAGATCGCTGAATTGACCCAGGTGGCCGCATGAACGAGCGCCGCCCGACCTTCAAGGGCCGGGTCATGCCCCAGAACCCCCTGCCCCCTTACGTGCTGGCCCGGCTCCGGCGCTTCCCTTCGATGTGCGCGCTGGCCCGCTTCATTTCCAACCCCTACGTGGCTAAAATGTGCCCCGACCACTGGGTCCAGTGGGCCAAGCGGAGCCGCTGCTGGCGACATCGCCTGAAGGGAGCGGAGCTGTGAGCGTGATCATGATCGACGACGGATTCACAACGAGTCACCCTCTGCGGCTCCGACAGAAGCGAGGACATCATGTTTCCCGCAGACTCCAGAAAAAAGGTTTTAAGCGCGCCCTCCAGGGCGACGGCGTATCACCCGACCTCCGGAAGTGGCTCAAGTGGTGCTTGAACGAAACCACGCGGTTCAGTAGACGGGGATACGAAAAGAGGCCATCACTTTCAATCCTCGGGGAGCGACCTGAGCAAGCCCCATCAGAGAAGAGTGGCGTGGTCGCCAAACCATGAACCGCTCCAATCCACTCCGCTGGCACGAGCCCCCGCGAGACGACCGCACGTTCCACCAGCTAGACCGATTGATCCAGATGGGCAGGGGGGACCTCCGGAGGCCCGCAGGCCCGCAGAGCCCCCGCACCAGAAATTCCACCGAATCCACAGCGAAATCCACAGCGGTGGTCCACGTCGACCCGTCCCTCTTGCCAGCCCGCGGCTCGAGCGCGGTGGTGCTCCAGATCCAGAGGCTGCGCCAGATCCCCGTGGGGGTTTCGGTCCTGTGGCACCTGCGCTGCTGTTTCGTATGTGGGGCCCGTGGGGTTTGTGGCCACCGGGAACTCGATGTAGCGCTGGCGGAACTCGAGGGAATGGCCCAGGGGTTCCGGTGAGCACGCGGCGCGTTTCCCCGGGGGGATGGGTGAACCCGTCCAAGTTGCCACGAGGGCCAACCGGCCGTCCCCTGTGCCGCCAGTGCGCCCAGGAGATACCTAAGGGACGATGGCGCCGGACGTTTTGTTCTGACGCGTGCGTCGATGCCTGGCGGCAAAAGACCGATCCCCAGTACCTCCGCCTCAAGGTATTCGAGCGCGACCGCGGGGTTTGTGCCCAATGCGGCCTCGACACCATGGCGATCCCACACGGGAACGGGAGCAAACGGACACCACGGGCCCGTGGCACCGGCCACCTGTGGCAGGCCGACCACATCGTCCCGGTGGCGGAGGGCGGGGGAGAATGCGGGCTCGATAACCTCCGGACCCTCTGCACCGCTTGCCACAATGGCGAAACCGCAGCGTTGCGAAAGCGGTTAGCCCAGGCCCGGACAGCAGAACTACGGGCGGTGGTGGCGGGGCCTCTGGTTTTTGGAAATGCGGGCCAGATACAAGCGAAGAAACGGTTGACGGCATCCCACGGGCGAAGCCCTCAATCTTCGGGGAACGACCGTGCAAAGGTCCGGGCTCAGAAGGAACCGAGTCGCCAAACCATCATCAGTTTTTCTTACAGGCGATCAACTTAAAGAAAGTAGGCTGGATGGTGGCGGTGGTGCCCGCGAATGCCGGTGCGCTATTGGTGCCCGCCGGGGTGAACGCAACCGTCCCGTTGGTGCCCGCTGGCGTGAAAGGTGCCGTCCCGTTGGTCGGTACCCCGGCGGGCCAGGAAATCGCCCCCTCCACAAATGTACCGCCAGCATTGCTGGGGACTCCCACGGGCCAGGAAATCGCCCCCTCAACAAAAGCGCCTCCAGCGTTGCTGGGGACCCCCGCGGGCCACGCGACCGTACCGGCTGGGGTGAAACTTGCGGTCCCGTTGGTCCCGGTGGCCGTCACGGTGTGGGTATGGCCCGCCATGGCGGAACCTGTGAACACCTGGGCCGTCACCGTCAGGTTCGGGGCCGTCGCCTTGCAGGCGGTGGTGGAGCCCGTCCCGGCCGCAATGTTGGTGGCGGCGCAGTTCCCACTGGTAGCGCTGGCCCCGTTGGTACCAGCGGGGGTTCCGGCGCTGTTGGAGCTGGTGGTCGCGGAGCTCCCGGTAAAGATTTCGGCCGGCACGGTCCCGGCGGACCCGGCAAACGTCGGGACCCCCGCGGGCCAAGAGATCGTCGGCTGAGTAAAGACCCCCGCGGCGATCAGGGGGACTCCGGCGGGCCAGGAGATCGTGGGTTGGGTAAAGACGCCCGCCGCTATCGTGGGGACACCACCAGGCCAAGAGATCGTTTGGGCCGGTACGGTCCCGGGTGTGCCGGTGAACGTTTGGGCCGGTACGGTCCCCGCCGCGCCAGTGAAAGTCGGGGCCGCCACGGAGCCCGCTGGAGTATAGGCGGTGCTGCCCCCGGTGGTCCCGACGTCCCCGTTGGCGTTTTGGGTCAACAGCACATATTTCCCGGCTTGCGCTTCCTCGGTGAACCCTGCGGGACAGGCGCCGGTATCCACAAACACAATCAAGCCGCTGGGGATGGCTGAGGTAGAATCCGGCCCCGCGACCGCCACAAACTTATTTGAAGCGCAAGTGTACAGACTCCCATTGGTGGGATTCAAGGCGACGATGGTACCCGCGCAGTTGCTTCCAGGCGTCCCGGCGGGAGCCCCCGGCATCCCGAGGCCGTACAAATTCTGGCCCTGGACGAAACCAGATAGGAATACGAAGCCAAGCAGCAGTTTCACGGCGACGTAACGAGCCAGTCGATCATCAAGGGGTTGGCCGCGCCCCCCTGGGGGTTGGTGCCCCAGCACACTTGATCCGGTGCCGTGGTGAAAAACGTAGCCTTGGCTTCGCTGCGGAGCTGCGCGAACGTGACGCCCCCGTCGTAGCTGTAGCTGTAGAGGAGGTTGGTGCCGTCGTATTGCAACTTGACCCAGATGGGGGCCCAGAAGTACGGCCAAAGCGTTTGGCTGGTGCTCGAGTTGGGGCTAAACGGGATGTTGTCCGATGCCTGCGAGCTAAAGGTGGTGGGGTTGGTCCACTGCTGGTGGTTCCACGGCGGGTTCGAATTGTTGGCGCTGGTCAACCCATAGGTCACCAGTTTGGCGGTGGTGGATTCCCGGAACGCCACCATGGACTCATTATTGGTATTGCTCCCCAGGGTGATGGGCTGGACATTCGAAATAAACGCCGCCGTTAACGTGAACGACGTGGTCATCGGGGGGCTCGAGCACCGGAGCTGAACGGACCCCCCGGCGTTGGAAGTGGCGGTCATCTGAACCGCGCAGCCACTGGTCGCGATGGTGGCGGTGTTTTGGTTCACCCAGGAGAACGTGGTGTTGCTGGCGGCGGTGATGATGCGGTTGAGGGGGGGCAGGTAGAAGTTTGTCCCATCGGTCAGGCACGGCCCCGAAACCGAAAGGGTGGCGCCCGCCGCCGGCGTTACGTTGGCCTGCTTGAGCGACATGTCGACCGTGTAGGTCCCGGCCCCTCCATTGGTTGACAGCACCGTGCCGATGACCTGCCCGGTGGTGGGGTAGGTCGCGCTCCCGGTGTCGTGACAGTTCCCCGCGGTGGTGGCGCTGATTTGAACGTAATGGCCCGCGGTGGTGGCGCCGTCGAACACGCACGCGTGCTGGCCGTTTTCCTGGATGACCGCCGAGCCCGTGGTCCCGGCCCCTGAATCCACGATCCCGATAGCGCCGGCAGTATCGCCAGCGCCCGAGATCACGGCGGTCGACGGAGCCCCCGTTAGTTTCGTCAGGGTGTTGACAGTGGTGCCGGTGGAGCTTGCGTTCGCGATGGTGACACAGACCCCCGTGCCCGTGATGGTGCCGGTCGATGTGATGGGGCCGCCAGAAGCCCCGCACCCGGTGTTGACTTGGGTGACTGAGCCGCCGGTCCCGGTCGCCGTCATGACCGTCACCTTGTTGACGGAATCGTCCGAACAGGTCATGCCGGTGGAGCAGTTGATCGTGGTGCGGGCCGTCAGGGGTGAGCCCGCCTGTTGGATCAAGTTGTAGGCCGCCGTCACGATCCCGGAGGCATTAAGCGGCCAGAGCCCCGCCGCGATCCAGCCGGCCAGCAGGACTAGCGCGACCCAGCCCCAACGCTTAAAACTGTGCATACCACACCTGCCCCGTGGTCCGGGTGGCGGCCGAAAGGTTCAGACACACCGCGTTGCCCGAGGCCGCGACAAGCAACGCCTGATCCGCCTGAAAATCTTCAGCGATCGCGGAAACTCCAGAGCCCGCCCCATAGAGAAAACTTAGGTTCGTGGTTCCGGTTCCGCAGTTGGCCCCCGTCCCTTGGGTCAATTGAATCCCCACCGCCGAGGATGCCGTCCAGGACATCTTACAAATACGAATCGACGTGACCCCAGAGAGCGCGATGATCTGCACGTTCCCCATGGTGGAGTCGTCCACGATGACCGACGACGGGCATTTGAGGCTCCGGTCCCAGGTCGTTCCATTGAAAAGGATGTTGTAGGAAAGGGCGTCCAGGGGCGTCCCGCCGTTAGAGGCGGCTATGGTTGCATTGTTGGTGAGGCCGTCACTGATCGAGCCGGCAAAAAACGCAGGCTCCGCCCTGCCGGTGCTATCGCTCCGGGCCCTCCGCACGTCAGTGCCGTCGAAAAGCCCCACCTGCACCGGGTTTTGAGTAGGGGCGGCACCAGGGGCATCGGGGCCGATGACCACACAGGGGACCGCGGTGGTGCCGGGGCAGGGCGTGCTGGGGGGCGGTGGTGTCGACGCCGCGGCGCTCCGGCTCCCGAACACGTACCCCAGGATGGTGGTGGTCTGGCTATCGATGATGACCCGGACCCAAGGCTGGTAACCCTGGAGACTGATGATGCCGCTGGGGGTGGCGGTCGAGGGGTTGGCCCCCGTGATGATGGTGGCGGTCGCGAACGTCACCCAGGTGCCTGGACCGGCTCCATTGTCGGGGGCGCTCTGGAGTTCGATCTGGAGCGCCCCAGGCCCGACCTGGTTATAGGTGACGGTCCAGTTGCTGCAGCCAGATTGCCGGTTATCGATCTGGTAGAATTGGCCCGCCGAGGTAAAGGCAAAGGCCGCGCCATTCACCGGGCAGTCCGGATCGACCCGGACAAGCTGCTGGGCCGCGGCGGGCAATGCCGCTATCCCTAAGAGCACCAGAAGGATACGAATTTTTGACATATTTAATTACTTAAATCCGTTGGCCCGGTCGATCTTGTCTTCAATCCGGTCGAGCGTATTGTTGATGGCTTTGAACTGCTCCTCATCGCGAGCCGCATGAGTCGCGATGTCCTGCCGGTTTTCGGCGTGTTTCATATTCATGTTGAGGTTCATCTCGGTCTGGCTCTTTGTCAGTTCAGCCTTGACGGTAGCCTGGTTATCCTTCACGTCACCGAGGGCCGCTTTGATGGCGAGGCCGACCCAAGCGGCACCCGCGATGCCAACGAGGGACAAAACATCGAATAGCCAGTGTGGGTCCAATCAGCCTCCATGGTTACCTCCGGGGCCAGTACCAGCCGAACACCGCCGCCGTAATCATGCCGGTGCCGACAGGGCTACCGACCGGGATGTTGTAGTAGATGTAGACGTTCTGGCCCGAAATCATACGGATGTTATTGATGCCGGGGACCGACACCTGGTTCAAGCTGCCAAACGTCGTGTTGACGTTCCCGAGATCCGGGGCGAAGCGGTTCCCCACTTTCAAGCGCCAGAAGATGTTGCCGCTATAGTCCTGGAACCCCAGGCCCGTGAAATTGGGGACGAACCGGGTGATGACGCCGTCCCAGCCGTCCGGCACCTGGAACTGGCCGAGCAGCACGTCGTTGCCGGTGAACGGCCCCACGGGGGTGGCGACCCCAAAGCCCTGCTCTAGTTTTTCCGCATTGGACGGCATCACGATCCAGGGGGGCTGGTTATAGATGGGGGCTCCGAGGCTGGGGATCCGGCAGCAGCTCTTGAGGCCGCCGTGGTTTTTCACGTAGGTCCACCAGGCCGATTCCCTGACGAGCCGGTGGTCCCAGGGGCCGGGCTGCCAATAGATCGGAGGGCGCCGCATCAGCGGGTTGGTGCGCTGCAACGGCAGCGGCAGGACCGAATCGGGCAGGAACGATTGGGTCCACTGGCCCGCGGGGGTCAAGCCGATGGGGGGCGGCACCACAACCATGGGGGCCCCGGGGGGCCAGGCGGTTGGGGGTGGGGCCGCGACCGGACCGCCGCCGTAATAGACTGGGTTGCCCGCTTGGTCAAATCCAATGACGCCCGCGCCTGCGCCGGGAACCCCGGAGCCGATCGGTGGGGCGGTGCCGGGGATCGGGCCACCACCACTCTGGACCTCGGGGGTCCATTCGGTTGGGAGCGGCATCACGACAAGGTCGCCTAGGTTTCGCATCTAAGCAACTCCTTTTTGTTTGGCGACGACGCCACTGCTGTGCCCGTCAGGTTGCTCTGGTCGTTCCCCGCTGGTCGAACGCCCCAGTTCAATTTTTAGTCGCCGGGTTCCTGCCGTTTCAGCCTTGGCCCTGCGGTCACGGACAAATTGAACCCATTCCGCCAAAACCTGCTTGTCTTTCTCCGTCAGGACCGCACCTTTTTTCACATTGGCAAAGATAGTGGTCCCGTCCGCCATTTTAATGGGCTCACAACGACTCATCCCAACACCACCACGGGGAGCGACCCCACGGATTCGCACTGGCGGCAATCTCCGAGTCGCCAAACAAAAATCATCTTACTCCACCGCCCCCGTAGGAAATTTAGGCTCCCCGCCCCACAGGATCAACTGCACCCCAGTGGTATCGACCCCCGACAAGCTGCAGATCTCAAAGTTCAGGAGCCCCGGCTCCCCCACCACCATGAGCTTGGGCAGTGGGTTCTGGTCCGCGCTCCCCGGGCTCGCCAGGATCACTTCCGAGAACAAGGTCTCGTCGCTACAATTATCCCGCACCTGGACACTAAACAACCCGGTGGACGCGATGAAGCTATAGGCCCAGAACGCCGAACCCGGCAGGACCCGCTGGCCGTACCGGAACACGTTGCGGTTGGGGATCGCGATGTGGCCGGGATCCTCCGGTACCGTCACGATCCGCTGGGCATAGCCGCGAGACCTGCGGAGCCCTTCGTACTCCCGGAGCGCCACCGGCAGGAACTGGAGGTCGGGCTTCAGGTTGGTGTTGTACAGGAACCCGTCGATCACTTCGTAATAGTCGAGAATCCCTTCGCTCATACCGGTATCCTTTGGCGCCCGATCAACTGGACCGTAGCGGTCAGGGGCGCGATCAGGCTCAAGTTGTACAGGTCGATCCGGATTCGGCTGTTTTGCGGGAACCGGAGCGGCGGCTGCAGCGCCCCATTCTCATACGCGCTCCCGGGCTTGCCGTTCAGGAACGAATCGAGCAGCGGGATGTTGGAGATCTGGTTGTGGTAGGCGTCGTACAACAGGAACGAACACACCACCGGCGGGATCAGGGCCGCGGCCTGGTATTCGAACATCACCTGGTAGAGGTCGAAATCGTAGTCCCGGATCGTTTTCCGCAGGATCAGGGGCGAGGTTACGGGCGCGGGCGTCAGAATGGTCCCGCTGACGCTATAGGTGAAGGTGCGCTCATCGTACCGGCAGGCATCTGGTTTCCGGGGGGCGGCCCTGGGGAGCCGCCGGACCCCACAGAATGCAATCTGGGCCGCATTGGCCGGCGGGGGCCCTGGGGGCGCCGCCAGCGAAAACAACGCCGTGACCGTCACCTGGGAGACCCGGGCGTTCGATACCGCGGCCCCTGACCCCAGGACCGAAAGGGCAACTTGTGAGACCCTGTTTGCCATATCAGGAAACTTCGTTTACTCCAAATTGCGCGGCGTTCAAGCCCGCCGGTAGCCACGCCACCGTGGTGTGGGGGTCGGCGTTGTAGACCTCGAGGTAAATGTCCAGGTAGCTGGTCGTCAAGGCGGGCTGGGTAGTGCCCGCGTAATTGGTGCCTCCCGACCGGACCTCCGGTGCAATGGTCCGGGCCGCAATGTCGTCCTTGCGGGCGTAGAACGCCACCTGCACCCCCAGGATCGCGGCGGGGCTCGACGCCAGGGGGGCGAACGTGTAGAGGTCGATCTGCCCGGGGGTCGCGCTCGACACGTAGGTGGTGTCGCCGTCGGGCGGTTCTTCGTTCACCAGCAAATAGTGCGGCCCCGCCACGCTGGGGGTCCATTGCGAGAGCGCGCCATCACCAGTGGGGGTGGCGTCGACCGCCCGGCTGGGCCCGAGGAGCGTGTCGGCCACGTAGCCGTCGCAGAAATAATACTGCGCGCCCGCTTGCGGGCAGCACAGGTAGAATTCGTACACGTTGCCCGAGAGCCCGCCGGCCCCGCGGGTGTCAAAGGTGGCGGTGGCTTCGAGGACCCCATCCAGGTACACGTTAACGGTCGAGCTGGCGGAAATCCCCAGGATTTCGAACTCGATGTAGTAGTACGAATTGTTCTGCAGGATGTGGGTCCCGGTGGCCTGCAGGACCCCTTGGTTCAGAAGGTTGAAAGGCCATTGCAAAATGGTGAGGCGCCCCAGGAGATCGACCCCGCAGGCCGCGTACACGTTTTGATGGCCCCCGGGGAGCCCAGAACCGGAATCGCCAAACGCCATCAGCATCCCGGGGGTGGGCCAGTTGCTCGACTTGACTGCAAACCCCATGCGGATGGGGGCGGCAAACGGCCCGGCCGGGATGTTGAAATTCTGGGTATAGCCCCCGCCGTTGACCCCCAGGGCGTTGCCCGAGAAACGACCCTGCCCGGCCCCAATGGAGGTGCCGCCGCTGCTTTGTGGTTGGTTGTAGCGAGAGAGCAAGACCGAGACGCTGGTGCCGCACCAGGTGAACCCCTCGATGTTGTAAATGTTGGGTAGCGCCATTTTGTTTAAGCCTTTAGGACATCATAGAGGTCGAACTGGATGATGCTGGTCTCCGGGTAATAGACCTCGTTGGGGAACGCCAGGTCGTCCCCCACGGTCCCGATCTGGATGGGTTCCGAAGACATGTTGCGCTTTTGGGAGTCCCGGAGCTGAAAGGACCCGCCCACCGGATTCACCACCGACGCGATCCCCACGACCCGCCGCATGATGAAGTCGCCCCACCCGCCCTTGATGTAGACGAACTGGTTGAGTGCGTTCGTCCCATTGGTCAGGGCGGTGGCGTCGTAGACCCAGATGAAGGGCAGGTCTTCGTATCCGTCGGGTGGCTCGTATGCGGGCACTATTGATTCAAGCGGAACCGCTTGACCCCCATGAAAACGATCTGGAGCGGATTGGGCGCTCCGCTCAAGTCTTGGATGTCGATGATGATGCGGGACCCCGCGGGAAACGGGTGCTGCGGGCTGAATACCGTTGGTTTCGAGGGGTTGAGCGAGATCCCCTGGGACAACAGGAGCCCGCTGGAAAACTGGTAGCCCGTCGCGTCCCCCAGGCGAATCTGAAACAACCCCGCGGCCGTCGAGATGTACCAGGCCCGGAGTTCAAAGTCGCTATCGACCTGGATCTGGACCGTCTGGGCCGTCAGCTCCTGGTTGGCGAGTAACTGGCCATTGGGGGGGCTGTAGAGGTAGCTGTAGGGCCGGTCCTCGTAGCCCAGCCGCTGGGCCGTCGGCTGCGCGATCCCCTGTTGGAAATTCGGGGCGAAGCGATTCAAAGGATAGGATGGCGTCATAGGGATGCTCCGCAGCCGGGTGGGATGCCCCTTCGAACCGGGCACCCCCGCCGGGTGGTTTTTGCCGCCGCCCTACGTGCGGGAGCGACGGCATCTTTTAGCGTCGGGGAGTTACCGCACGCCTCCCCTTTCGTGTTAGATCCGGTCCGTTATACGAACAGGTTTTACTGCACGCCTCTCGCGTACAATCCCACCAGCTCGCACAGCAGAATCAGGCCCGCGCCGCTCGCGCTCAACACCTGCGAGGAAGCGCCGGTCAATTGAGCGAAGAACGACATCTGGTTCGCGATCACCAACTTGACCGCCACGACGTTCATGGCGTCACGGGAAGGCCAGCCGTTGGTGTAGAAGGATTCCGACGTCTTGGTGGTGGCGCCGGCAATGCCCCAGCCGCTCGAGAAGTGGCGGATGTTGGCGCGCTGGTACTCCTTTTTGCCGAGCCAGAATTCAAAGGCCCAGGAGTTCAGCAGGGTCTGGAGATCCGAGCGGAGGATGTCCTCGGAGATGCCGACACGAACCCCGAACACGCTGAACGCTTCGGGGGCGTCCAGTTTGGAGTTCTGGGTCATGTTGGTTTGGGCGAAGGTCTTGCCCGAGCTGGACTCGACGTTGGTGAACAGCGAGGAGTTCGGGGTGTTGATGGTGCCCGCGGCCGCATAGGTGATGGTGTCGTAGATCGGGGTGTCCTGGACGTCGAGCGTGTTGGATACGTAGATCTGGCCCTTGAAGCTGTTGATGATGAATTGCTGCTGGGCCGTGATGGCGGCGGCGGCGGTCTGGACCGCCACCGCGTTGTTCATGGCGGCCTGGGTGGCGGCCGCTTGCGCTACGGTTTGGCTTTGTGTCATGTGTGGTCTCCTTGGTGGAATGGTTCAGAACTCGATTAGGCTCCGTAGGCGTTGGGGTAGGCGCTGTGGCCCCCCATGTAGGCCTGGGCGCCCCCGGGTCCCATCTGGGCCGCGGATGGCCAGAACGGTAGCCCGGGCTGGCTGGGCACGAGGTCGCCGGTGCCGCGTCCCGATAGCGAGATGGTGGAGCCAACGGTCGGGACGAAGTTGTTGAGCAGGGTGGAGCCCGCGTTCATCAGGCCCCCGAACCCCACGGCCGAGCCGAAATCGGGGCTCACGAAGCTGAAGGCCCACCACTCCGCCACCGCCAGGACAAACGCCGCGATGGTGGCGAAGATATTGTTGCTGGTGATGTTGGAAGGCAGGAGCGGCAGGACCGCCCGGTTGATCGTGACGCCGATAAGGCCGCCCGCGATGTACTGCCCCATTTTCATGGGGGTGATGTGCTGGCCGAAAAACGCCGGGTTCCTGCGGTTGCGCCGCTTGGGCCGGTGGCTATGACCCTTGTTGGACCGCGGCCCCACCACGATGACCCGGGTGCCGGGGTTGCGTTTTCTGTTTCGACTCCGGGCCAGATTGCTTGCCCGGTGAGCCCCTTTTTTCTTGGGGCGCGCTTTAGCTGGCATTGTGTGTCTCCTTTTTTTGGCTGGATTCAAAGACCCGAGCATTAGCGTGTACGCCGGGTTGCTTCTTGGCCGGTGCGCGGCCTTCGGGCGCTTGGCGCGTGGACGGACACGGATGCCGCGCCGCCCATTCACCACTCGCCGAACTGGTTCCACCTGCATGGTTCGGTTACCTCACGATCGAGTGGGGGCGCTGGATATAGACCTTGGCCAGGCCGCCCGCCGCCGTCGTGCCTTTCTGCAGGACCGTGTAGTTCCCGCTTTCGCTGGATTCCCACCACGGGCTGGTGATTTCGTTGCCGTCTTGCGCGATGATCGAGACCTGCGGGAACCCCTGGGTGATTTCGGAGTTGGCGAGCCCGAACATGTGGGTGATGACGGCGGAGGTGTCGGCCGCGGCCGAGGCCGAGACCGTGGCGATGACGGTGTTCTGCGGCAGCGGCGCGGGGACCGGGGGCGGCACTACCGTCCCGGGATAGAGGTACGTGATGGTGACGGCGCCCCGTTCAAGCTGCAAGCGGCGCGCGGATAGCGGAATGCGTGTGTTCATAAGCTCCTCTCAAATTCTCGCGCCTGTGGCGCTTCTGGCCTTACAAATTCGTGGTCCACTCGATCGGGCGCAACGTAATCGCGGGATGGCCGGACATCGTAGTAGGCCAAATGGCCCGCTTCGCACCGGGGGGCCCAATAGGGCTGGATCCCGAGCTTTCGGCACCGGATGAAAAACGAGTGGTCCTCACCCTTGCCGGCATAACGGTCGAAGGGGTTTTCATGGAGTTCCCGGGTGATGCGCTCAAACACACGGCGCCGGATCAACAGGGTGCCGCCGCCGGCGGAATCCACCGGCACCAGATCCAGCGTTTGGTCCCACTGGGCTATGAGTTCGTGGCGATCGCTTTTTGGCTCGTGCAGGTAAGCGACCGGGAAATGGGGCTCGCCCTTGAAGCCGTAGCAGCCGGTCACGACATCCAGGTCCCGGAGCTCCAGGAACCGGACCAGCCGCGCCGCTAGATCGGGCTCGAAGGTCAGGTCGGTGTCGAGCATCAGGAGCCAATCGCCCCGCATCCTCGAGACAAGGTCGTTGCGGGCGTAGTCGTGCAGGCTCAGACGGGTCCGTTCAATGTGGATCGATTGCCCGGGTTGGCAAAGGGCCTCATGGGTAAAGCACACCAGTTGGCTCAGGGCGAAACAGAATGGTTCCGGCACCGACATGACGCCACCGAGGTACCCGATGGTTCCGATCTGGCTGTGGCGGGTTAACATTCGGCTTGCTCCTGACACGCGACGACTCCCGAACCAACTTCGCCCCACACATAATGGATGCGCGAGCGCTCCACCACCCTGAGGCCGGCTTCCGCGATCCAGCCGTAAAGTTCCGCCCAGGAGATGGAGCGATAGTGATAGGCGTAGATGCCGGGGGCATAGAACTTGGCGTCACCCTCTGGGGTTTCGAGGGTTCCGGCGTCACGGCGCCCATCGTGCGGCATCGTGATTACGATTCGCCCGCCGGGTTTCAGGGCCGCGGCCGCTTCCCGGAGCGCCAGTACTGCGTCCGCGCGCTCCATGTGTTCCAGGATTTCCCCCAGCACAACAGTGTCGAATTCACCACGGTAGGGGAGCGCCCGGCAGTCTCCGATTCGATGGGTCGGCATCGCGAGGCCCGTGACGTGATCCACTTCCCGCAGATCGAAGTTGACGGCCCCCATGTTGCCCGGCCCGCTCCCCAGGTTGGCCCCGTCGGTGTTCGAGCCCACGTTCAGGATTGCGCCCTGCGCGTGTTCCCGCTGGTAGGTGAACTGATCCTGATAGACTCGGGTACTCACAGGAGCGCGACCTCCATGTCTGGCTGGGGAATCTCCACAGGACGAACCAGCGAGGCCGAGCACATCCCGGTATGGCCCGCTTCCCGCTCGCAAGTAAGCCCGGTAAGCCCGAACTTAGAACCGCACGACACAGGTGCCGTTTCCACCTCCATCACTTCGTCCACAACACAGCGAGGGGCAGGGATGCTTTGAACGGGTTTCACGTCGTTCCGCGCTTCTTCGGCTTCGTTAGCCGCGCGTCTATCGTCCGCCACATCCCCAGTCGTGTTGTGTGTTATGTCGTTTCGCGCCCAGCCTTCCCACTGCCGGGCGAAAATATCCCAATCGAATGTTTCTCGCGCCCACGCCATCATGTCGGGGCGGATGGCTTCTTGGAACCCGGGGGTCACCAGGGCCTTGAAGGTTTCGAGGATGTAGCGGGCCACCACCAGTTGGTTCCGGACATCCCCGTCAATGAAGATGCCGTGCTGGACGTTTTCCGCAATGGCCCAAACGGGGCCGGTGATGGGGATGGCGCCGCACGCTTGGGCGTCCATGCAGGTGATGCACGACGTTTCGGTAAAGTTGCTAGGGTGAACCCATAGCCCGGCTTTGAACCACTCGCGCAGCAGCTCCGGCTGGCCGGTTCGCCCGTGGTAATGGACCCCCGGTTGTTCCAAGAGGTCGCGCAATCGCTGGGTCCGGTGCCCCACCCGTGAATTCTGCCCCAGGTGCTGCACGACCTTTTCGATATTGTCGAACCCGTAGTAGATGTGGAGTTCCGCGTCCGGCACCATCTCGCGGATCCGGGGGAACATTTCAAGCAAGTACTCCATGCCGCGGTCCGGGGAACTGGCGTACATGAGGCGGTGGGGGTTGCGGACAATTTGCCGGGTGCCCTTGCATTCAGGGCATACCTCCGCGTTGCAGTTCCCGCCAACGACTCCCGAGCACTCCGCCGCACATTCGTGTGTTGGTTTCTCGTCACAGGTCTTACCTGTGCCTTCGCATGCCGGGCAGCGCGCCGCGATTTCTTCGATCAGGGCCCGCTTGATCCCGTTGGACGAAACCGACACCCTGGCGCCGGGGTAAACGGTCCGGAAGTACTGGCCCTGGGTCTGGCAGAGAGCGACCAACCGGGTGAGCCGCCGGGCTCGCTCGAGCGTCAGGCGGGAACCTTCGCGCTTGTAGTCGACGTCCTGGCAAATGAGCCAGGCGGTTGAACCTTCCGGCACTCGATCGATCCATTCGGGGGCCCGATAGATGACCCAGACGTCGACGGGCCCGTCCGACTGGATCGTGGTGGCGAAATCGTCGCCCGCCAGCTCCACGTTGAACCAGCGGACGCCCGCGGGGTCGACCGCATCGGTAAAGGGCGTGGGGGCCAACGAGACAACATCGTGGCCTAGGCGGGCGAGCCGCTGGGCCATTTCGATGTGGCTGGTCTCCGAGCCCCCGATGCCCTGGCGGTCGGGGTTGGTCCAATCCCAAGGTTCGAACGTCCCGGTCGAGATGAAGCAGAATTTCAAGCCGTCGCCTCCGTGGTAAACTGTTCCTGAGGGGTGGAGCAGCACGGTAGCTCGCCAGCCTCATAAGCTGGAGGTCGAGGGTTCCAATCCCTCCCCCTCAACCACTGGGCCCGCGCGATCAAACTGTTGACCCGCTCGAGCCGCTCCAGCGCCTTGAGCCGGTGCCCTACTGCCAAATGTCTGCACTGGTGCCGCATTAGCCCACCAGCCCCGGCGATACTCCGCCTAACGATGCCTCGGGCGCCCCAATGAAGTAACGGCCGCCCGCGATCTCAAGCGACGGGTCCCGGGGCTTATAGATCAGGACCGGGCACCGGCCCTTTGAATGTTCTTTCCCCAGGTCGTGGTAGAAGTCGAGCAGCACTTTGCCGTTTTCTTCAAACGATTTCTTGGTCCGGTACTCCACTTGGCGGATTTCCCCCAGGACCATGTGGTCGCGCTGGTCCTCTTTTTCGATCCCGTAGCGCCCCAGTTGGTCAATCGGGACCTTCTGGTCTCCCCCAACGGGGATGAGTTGCCGGCCGTCCTCGGTCGAGGTCAAGTAAATGATGTCCTCGATCTTGGAGTCCGATGGGTCGGGCGCTCGTAAGCGGAACGGCTCGTTTTTCCCCACCTTCACAATCATGGATACCAACGGACCCAGCGAAGTGGTGACGCTGTGGTAGTGGCGGGACTCGACAAACTCCAGCACTTCGGTCGAGGGGAACCCGTGAAACTCCTCGAACAGCTTGGCCGCTTGGTCCAGGGGATTTTTCCGTTTCGTCAGGCTCCGCTGAAACACCTTGACCCGGATGCCCCTGGGGTTCGATACCTCGTGGAGCCGCAGCCTTGCCCACCCTTGGGCGGCCTTGAAAGTTTTGAACCGTTCGGTTTCGGCCCCGAGCCTCACGCTAAATTCGTGGGGGGCCGTCTGGAAGATGTCGGCCTGGGCCTTGCCTTCCCGCAGGCTCACGAAGGGGTTCTTGCTCGACATCGCCGCAAACTTGCCGGCGCGCGCCGCCCTCAGGAGTTCCGCCTTACCGCGTGGGGTCCGCATCTTTGAAGCCGCGCATACTGCCGCCGGGGACGTGGTGCCCTTGCGCTTCGATACGGATTTTACGCAGCGTTCGAAAGAACCCTTCCCAGGGTTTTTCTTTCCACCGGTTGCTGCCCAATCTGCTTTACGCGCCGCGGTGGCCTGTTCATAGCTGTCGAACGTTCCCAGGATCTTGGTGCCTACACCTAACTTGCGCCTCAGTTCGTAGCGATCACCCTCGACGCGGGCGATGATGTAATCGATAACTGGCTTTGGTGATTTCGGATTGCGGAATGGCCTACCTGTTTCGGTTTCCAGAATTACGGCATCTCCGCGCTGCTGATAAACCTGAACGGTGCCGATCCCGCGCGAGCGACCGTATGCCAGAGCAGCCTTGATGGCCTCTGCTTTCGTATCGTAATAGCCGCCACCACTTGCCGACCAGAACCGTTTGCCTTTCCTGAAAGTCGGTTGGCCAGTACCCAGATGTGGATTGCTCGCGACCGCTTTCCGGACCAGCGCCTGCTGCGATGGGCTCAACCGCTCATAAGGGGTACCGAACAACGCGGGCATCTTCTGGGTGGGTTTTGCCGTGGCCTTTTTGGCTTTTGAAACCCGGGGCACCTGAACCCGCGGCCGCACCGCCGCCGAATGCACGCGGGTCGATACCATCGCGGGGCCAGATCCTTTCTGGCGGGTCCACGTTTTCGACTTGGCGCTGTAGGTCCGTTTGGACCAGGGCCAGTTCTTCCGTTTTTTAGCCGTTGCCGTCATGCCGCCTTATGCGTAAGCGCTCCGGGCCGCGGCGGCGGCCCGTCGGCCCCTCTGATACCGGGAATGCGCTTTGCCGCCCGAGAAGAAAAACACGTACACGAGGGCCGCGCCACCCGCCAGCATCCAGAACGGGACGGTCCCGATGATGGGCTCCTGCATCGCGGTCATGAAGC
>Ga0210409_10000658_pt1 | contig 51794 bp, 46 predicted proteins | sample IncBWH17MmetaG_FD_161649 | JGI IMG/M metagenome (GOLD analysis project Ga0210409, IMG submission 161649) | Forest soil microbial communities from Barre Woods Harvard Forest LTER site, Petersham, Massachusetts, United States - Inc-BW-H-17-M | ecosystem: Environmental > Terrestrial > Soil >... | reverse complement strand
TTCATCCAGTTCACATCATCGCGCTGCGGAAAATCCTCGCGCGCGTGGGCGCCGCGGCTCTCGGTGCGATTGGCGGCCGAATGAATGGTGGCGGTCGCCTGCAACAGGAGGTTCTCCAGCTCCAGCGTCTCGATCAGATCGGTGTTCCAGATGAGTGAGCGGTCGCTGATGCGCACGTCGGCGAAGGAGGCGAAAGTCTGCCCCAGCCTCTGGATGCCCTGGGCGAGGCTCTCGCCGGTACGGAACACGGCCGCATCAAGCTGCATGGCCTTTTGCATCTCGAGGCGGATCGTCGCGGTGCCGCGCGTGCCGCTGGCCGTGCGCAGCAGTTCCAGGCGCTCGAGCGCCGCCGCTCCGGCAGCGGCGGCCAGGGGCTGCTGAGGGGCGCCCGGCGTGATGAGCTGCGCGCAGCGCCGCGCCGCCTCGCGTCCGAAAATCACCAGATCCAGGAGCGAATTGGAACCCAAGCGGTTGGCGCCGTGCACCGAGACGCAGGCGGCCTCGCCGACTGCCATGAGACCCGGCACCACGCTGTCCGGATCACCGTCATGCGGCCGTACCACCTCGCCGTGATGGTTACAGGGAATGCCTCCCATGTTGTAGTGCACCGTGGGTTGCACCGGAATCGGCTCGCGGGTGACGTCGACGCCGGCGAAGATGCGCGCGGTCTCGGCAATTCCGGGCAGGCGCTCGTGGATGACGGCCGGCCCCAGATGCTCCAGGTGCAGGTCGATGTGGTCGCTCTCGGCCCCGACGCCGCGGCCCTCGCGCACCTCCATGGTCATGGCGCGACTGACGACGTCGCGCGAGGCGAGGTCCTTGGCGTTCGGCGCGTAGCGTTCCATGAAGCGCTCGCCGCGCGAGTTGGTCAGATACCCCCCCTCGCCGCGCGCCCCTTCCGTAATCAGGCAGCCGGCGCCGTAGATGCCGGTGGGGTGAAACTGCACGAACTCCATGTCCTGCAGCGGCAGCCCGGCGCGCAGCACCATGGCATTGCCATCCCCGGTGCACGAATGCGCCGAGGTGCAGGAGAAGTAGGTGCGGCCGTAACCGCCGGTGGCGAGGATCGTCATGTGGGCGCGGAAGCGATGCAGCGTCCCTTCCGTCAGATCCAGCGCCACCACCCCGCAGCACACCCCGTCCTGCATGATGAGATCGATCGCGAAGTACTCGACGAAGAAGGTCGCGGCGTGGCGGATGGACTGCTGGTAGAGCGCGTGCAGCATCGCGTGTCCGGTACGGTCCGCCGCCGCGCAGGTGCGCTGGGCGATGCCCTTGCCGAAGTGCGTGGTCATGCCGCCGAAGGGGCGCTGGTAGATGCGCCCGCTGTCCGTGCGCGAGAACGGCACGCCGTAGTGCTCGAGTTCGATGACCGCGGCCGGCGCCTCTTTGCACATGAGCTCGATTGCGTCCTGGTCACCGAGCCAGTCCGAGCCCTTGACGGTGTCGTACATATGCCAGCGCCAGTCATCCTCGCCCATGTTGCCCAGCGCCGCGCTGATGCCGCCTTGCGCCGCCACGGTGTGGCTGCGGGTCGGAAAGAGCTTGGTGATGCAGGCGGTCGACAGGCCGCTTTCCGCGAGTCCCAGCGTGGCACGCAGGCCCGCGCCGCCGGCGCCGACGACGATCACATCGTAACTGTGATCGATGAACTTGCCGGCACTCACTGCGCACTCCGCAGTGCTACCTTAAGCACCGCGAACACGCCCGCGGCGCCGATCAGCACGTGCGCAAAAGTGATTGCAACCAGGGTGAGGGTCCTGACTCCGACCCCATGCACGTAGTCCTCGACGATGACCTGCAGGCCAAGTTGCGAGTGCCACGCGCCGACCAGCACCAGAAGAATCAGCAGCAGCGCGCTGGAGCCTTGCGCCATCCATGCGCTCACCACCCAATAATCGAGCGAGGGCAGCGACAGGAGCGACACCAGGAACCAGATCGACAGCGGCACGAGCGCGACCGAGGTGAGGCGCTGGACCCACCAGTGGTGCACGCCCTGCTGCGCCGAGCCGGTGCCGAGCACCTTACCCAGGGGACTGCGCAGACTCACGGCGCGCGCGTCCCGCCGTACCAGGCGCAGTAGCCGATGACGAGCGTCAAGGCGACGCTGAGCGCGCCGACGAGCCAGGCGCTGCGGCGCGCCTGCTCGCGCTCGAGTCCCCGGCCGGTGTCCCAGATGAGATGACGGATGCCGGCGATGAGGTGATAACTGAAAGCGAACATGAGGCCGGCGTAGCAGAGCTTCGCCACCGGCGACGACAGTAGTCGGGCGGCGCGCGCGTGGGCGTGGGCGCCGCCCGCGACCGCGGTCAGCCAGTACACGAGCAGCAACACACCGGCGGAGAGCGCAACCCCCGTGAAGCGATTGAGGATCGAGGTCACCATGGTGTACCTGAACTTGTATACCGACAGGTACGGCGATAAGGGGCGCGTTGGCATAGACTAAAAATCGATGCAGCGGCCGTTCTTTTCCCAGTCGCCAAAGCGCGTCGGTTCAGGTCCCGCGGCGCCGCCAATCTCCAGCGGCGGCGGGCTCGTGACCGGGCCTGCGGCCTCTGGGGCTGGGTCCGGCACGGGCACGGTGGAGTCGGCGAGCAGGGTGGACTTTAGTGTCGTCGGGCTCTTGCGAGCGGTGAGCGGCATATCCATTTAGTCTGCCAGAATTCACCGTCCTGGGCTTGAACTCCATGCACGCAGAATCGAATCCGGCCTTGACCGACTCCCTGGGAGTGCTGCGGGCGCGCGGCGTGGATGTCGTGCAGTTCCTGCAAGGTCAGCTTTCCAATGACGTGTCGCTGCTGCGACCGGAACGCTCACTGCTCGCCGGATACCACAACCCCCAGGGGCGCGTGCTCGCGCTGCTGCGGCTCGTGCAACTCGCCGACGACGACCTGCTCATGCTTCTGCCGCGCGCACTCATCGCACCGCTCGTGGGTCGCCTGTCGAAATTTATCCTGCGCGCCAGGGTCAGACTCGCGGACGAATCGGGCGCCTGGCGCGTCACACCCGCCGTGCCCGCATCCGACTCCGGCGCGGCGCCGTCAGCGCACACACTGCCCCCAACCGTCGGCGCGGTCGCGCGCGCCGGGGAATCCCTCGCCGTGTGCGTCGGCGAGACGCCGCTGCGCTGGCTGCTGGTAGCACCACTCGCCCCGCCGGCACCGCTACCGTCCGGGTGCGCGCCGGCGGAGCTGCGCGCCTGGCAGCGTCTGCAAATCGCGGCGGGGTTTCCCCAGGTCTACACCGCAACCTCCGAGCAGTTCGTGGCGCAAATGCTGAACCTCGATGTGCTCGGCGCGATCGCGTTTGACAAGGGCTGCTACACCGGCCAGGAAGTAATCGCGCGGGCCCACTACCGCGGGCGCGTGAAGCGCCGCATGCAGCGCTTCGTGACGCGCGCAGCGTGCTCGCTGCATGCCGGGGACGCGGGCGCCCTGGCCGACGGCCGACCTTTCCGGGTGGTGGAGGCCGTGCCCACGGCAGACGGCCGCTGTGAGTTCCTGGCGGTGGCGCCGTTCGTTGCGGCGGGGGCGGCGACCCCGGAGCACGCCCCCGCCCCTGGCACACTGGTGGTGGAGGCACAGATGCTGCCCCTGCCGTATGTGTTGCCGGAATGAGCGCCGCGGCTAGAGGTCTACGAGTTCGACTTCCGCGGAAGCGATCGGCCGCTGCAGGAAGCGGCTGCCGACGCGCGCGAAGCGCCCGGCGTCATCGGTGGCGAGGAAGCGCACCGCGGGCGCAGCGGCGCCCGCTGCCGGGCCCGCGGGACGCAGGAGCCGGGCGGCCTCGAGCGCTGAGTGCACGTGCGCGGCGGTCGTCGTGGCGGAGTCCACGATCGACACCTGCGCCGTCACAACCGCGCTGATGGCTTCCTTAAGCATCGGGAAGTGCGTGCAGCCCAGGACCAGGGTATCGGGCGGACCGCCGGGCAGGTCATCCCGGAACAGGGGTGCGAGGTAGTAACGCGCCACGCCTTCGGCGATCGGGCCGCTGCACAGGCCCTCTTCGGCGAGGGCCACGAGCAGCGCCGCCGGTTGCGCGCTGACGCGCGCGTGGCTGCGCAGGCGCAGGATCGCCTCCTGGTAGGCCCCGCGCCTTACCGTGCCTTCGGTTGCGATGACCGCGATGTGCCCGGATCTGGATGCGCTGCAGGCGGCCTCGGCACCCGGTTCGATCACGCCGACGACCGGCACCGCGCCGGCGCGTTCGCGGATCGCCGGCAGGGCAAACGCCGACACCGTGTTGCACGCGATCACGAGGCACTTCACGCCGTATTCAGCGAGCGCCTCGGCCGCCTTGAGGGAGTAGCGCGTCACCGTGGCGGCGCTCTTGGTGCCGTACGGCAGACGCGCGGTGTCGCCCAGGTATACGAACGACTCACCCGGCAGCTGCGCACACAGCGCCTTCAGGACCGTGAGCCCGCCCACACCCGAATCAAACACACCGATGGGCGCACTGAGGGCGGCGCCCGTTGGCAGCGGCTGCTCGCTCACGCCGCGGCCGCGGACTTCATCCGGACTCCGGCCGCATGTGCGGGAACAGGATCACGTCGCGGATCGAAGCGGAGTCGGTGAAAAACATCACGAGCCGGTCGATCCCCACGCCCAGTCCCGCGGCGGGCGGCATGCCGTACTCGAGCGCCCGCACGTAGTCGGCGTCGTAAAACATCGCCTCCTCGTCACCCTGGTCCTTGCGCGCCACCTGCGCGCGGAAGCGCGCCGCCTGATCCTCCGGGTCGTTGAGCTCGGAGAAGCCGTTGGCAATCTCCCGACCGGCGATGAAGAACTCGAAGCGGTCGGCAACGAAGGGGTCGGCGTCATTCGGCCGCGACAGCGGTGAGACTTCCGCCGGGTACGCATACACGAAGGTGGGATCAAGGAGCGCACTCTCGACGGTCTTTTCGAACAGTTCGATCTGCAGCTTGCCGGCGCCATCGTGCGCCTCGACCTTGACGCCAAGCCGCTCGCAGCGCTTGCGCAGGTAGGTCAGATCGCGCAGCGACAAAGGATCAATGTCCGGATTGTGCTCGATGACCGCCTGCTCGACGGTCACGCGCCGAAATGGCTTTGCCAGGTCGAAGCTGCGTCCCTGGTAGGTGAGCTGCTGCGTGCCGTTGAGCGTATCCGCAAGTCCGCGGATCGCCTTCTCAATCCAGTCCATGATGTCGCGGTAGTCGGCGTAGGCGAGGTACAGCTCGAGCATCGTGAATTCCGGGTTGTGCTGCGTGGACAGCCCTTCGTTACGGAAGTTGCGATTGATCTCGTAGACGCGCTCGATGCCGCCGACGATCAGGCGTTTCAGGTACAGCTCCGGCGCAATGCGCAGGTACATGTCCAGATCGAGCGCGTTGTGATGCGTGCGGAACGGCCGCGCGGCCGCGCCGCCCGGGATCGGCTGCATCATCGGGGTCTCGACCTCGAGAAAATCCAGCGCATCGAGGAAGTCGCGCAGGTAGCGCACGATGCGGGTGCGGACGCGGAATACGTTGCGACTTTGCTCGCTCACGATCAGATCGACGTAGCGCTGCCGGTAACGCGTCTCGGTGTCGGCAAGTCCGTGCCACTTGTCGGGCAGCGGCCGCAGCGACTTCACCAGCAGGCGCAGCGCGTCCACGCGCACCGACAGCTCGCCGGTGTTGGTGCGAAACAGCACGCCGCCCGCGCCGACGATGTCGCCCACGTCCCAGCCCTTGAAGGCCTCGTAGGCGGCCCCGAGCGCTTCGTGCTGCAGGTACAGCTGGATCTGTCCGGTGCGGTCGGCGATCTTGGCGAAACTCGCCTTGCCCATGACCCGCTTGAACATGAGCCGCCCGCCGACCTTCACCCGCGTCGGGTTGGCGTCGAGCCATTCGGCCGGACGTTCGCCGAAGGAATCGTGCAGCTGCGCGGCGAGCACATCGCGACGGAAGTCATTGGGAAACGCGAGGCCCTGCGTGCGCAGTGCGCTGAGCTTCGCCCGCCGCTCCGCGATCAGCTTGTTCTCGTCCATCTCTATACGCCCGCCTTGAGCGATGCCTCCAGGAACTGATCCAGTGCTCCGTCGAGCACCGCGGCCGTGTTACCCACCTCCACCCCGGTGCGCAGGTCCTTGATGCGCGACTGGTCGAGGACGTAGGAGCGGATCTGGTGTCCCCAGCTCACCTCCGACTTGGAGTCCTCCAGCACCTTGGCCGCAGCGTTGCGCTTGTTCACTTCCAGCTCGTAGAGCTTCGCCTTGAGCGTTTTCATGGCGGTGGAACGATTCTTGTGCTGGCTGCGCTCGTTCTGACAGGCGGCCACGATACCGGTGGGCAGGTGAGTGATGCGCACCGCCGACTCGGTCTTGTTGACGTGCTGGCCGCCGGCGCCCGAGGAACGGTACACGTCCACCCGCAGGTCCGCGGGGTTGATCTCGATTTCAATGTCGTCATCGACCTCCGCCGAGACGAACACCGAAGCGAACGAGGTATGCCGGCGGTTGCCCGAGTCGAATGGCGACTTGCGCACCAGGCGATGCACGCCGGTCTCGGTCCGCAGCCACCCATAGGCGTACTCGCCCGTCACTTCCACGCTGGCACTCTTTATCCCGGCAACTTCGCCCGGACTTGAATCGATGACTTCGCAGCTGAAGCCGCGCGCCGCGCCCCAGCGCAGGTACATGCGCAGCAGCATCTGCGCCCAGTCCTGCGCCTCGGTGCCGCCGGCGCCCGCCTGGATGTCGAGAAAGGCGCTGTGCGAGTCCATCGCGCCGCGGAACATGCGCTTGAACTCCAGGCGTCGTACCTCGGCTTCCAGGTGCTGCGCGTCGCGCTCGATATCGCGCGCCGCCCCCTCATCGCCCTCGCCTTCCGCGAGCTGCAGCAGCTCCGCGGCGTCGCCGATCGCCTTGGTGGTACGGTCGAGCTCGCCGACGTCGCTCGTCAGCCGGGCCCGTTCGCGCCCGAGCTCCTGCGCGCGCGCAGGCTTGGCCCACACGGCCGGGTCTTCCAGCTCGCGGGCGACTTCCTCGAGTCGTTCCTGCTTGCGGTCGTACTCAAAGAAACCCCCGAAGTGAAGCGATACGTTCACCGAGGTCTTTGAGCTGGCGCTTGAGCTGATTGACTTCCATAAAACCGATGCTAACACCGCCTCGTGAAGCTTAGCGAGCCAGCGGCAGCAGGTGCTCGATGAGCAGCTGCAGGCGCCGCTCGCCCTGGTACTCGTTGACTTCCAGGCGGTACACGAGGTGCATCAGTCCCGCCGGCGGCTCGAAGGCCGCGCCCGCCTCGAGGTGGTTGAAGGCGATGGCATCGAAGGAGCGGCCGCTGCTTGGCACCTCGACCCACATCTTCAGGTGCCGCTCGCCGATGACCCGGGCGCTGCGGATGCTGAAGACGCCGTCGAAAGTCGGTTCGGGAAACGCCTGCCCCCAGGGGCCGCCGCCGCGCAGCGCCTGCGCGGTGTCGAGCGCGATCTCCGCAGGCAGCAGCTCCCCGTCCGTCTCCACCACGTCCGCCGGCGGAGCGTGCGCCAGCCAGCGCTCGACCTCCTCGTCGAAGGCGCGCGCAAAGCGATCGAGCTTGTCGCGCTCGAGCGTGAGTCCGGCCGCCATGGCGTGACCGCCGAAGCGGCTGATGAGATCCGGATAGCGTGCCGCGATCGAATCGAACACGTCGCGGATATGGATGCCCGCGACCGAGCGCGCCGAGCCGCGCAGGGTCGCATCGTCGGCGCTCGCGAAGGCGACCACCGGGCGGCGCAACCGGTCCTTCACCCGGCTCGCCACCAGTCCCACGACGCCCTGGTGCCAGGAGGGATCGAACAGGCACACGCCGCTGCGGTGCACGGCTCCCGGAGCCGGGTCCGCGAGCCCGCGCACGGCGGCGAGCGCTTCCTGCTGCATCTTCGCTTCAATCGAGCGCCGCTCCTGGTTCAGCTCATCGAGACGTGCCGCGAGGCGTGCGGCGGTGGCCGGATCGTCCGTCAGCAGGCACTGGATACCGATGCTCATATCGTCGAGGCGGCCGGCCGCGTTGAGTCGCGGGGCAACCCCAAAGGCAAGATCCGCTGCCGTCAGGTCCGCCAGCGGTCGGCCGGCGAGCTCGAGCAGCGCGCGGATCCCGGCCACGCAGCGCCCGGCGCGAATGCGCTTCAGACCCTGCGACACCAGCACCCTGTTGTTGGCATCGAGCGGCACCACGTCGGCAATGGTCCCGAGCGCCACAAGATCCAGCAGCTCCGCAACCCCCGGCGCGCCGCGTGGTGTCAGTGCTGCCGCATCGAGCGCTCGTCGCAGGGCCGCCATGAGATAGAACGCGACACCGACGCCGGCGAGCGAGCGGCTGCCGAAGGTGCTGCCCACGAGATTGGGGTTGACGATGACGCTCGCATCCGGAAGCTGCGCCCCGGGCAGGTGGTGATCGGTGATCAGCACGTCGATGCCGCGCGCGCGCGCCGCCGCGACGCCGGCGTTGCTGGAGATGCCGTTGTCGACCGTGACGATGAGCGTCGGGGCGCGCGCCGCGGCCAGCTCCACGATCCCCGGGGTGAGGCCGTAACCGAACTGGAACCGGTTCGGCACCAGAAAGTCCGGCGCGCTGAATCCGGCGGCGCCCAGCGCACGCACCATGAGCGCGCTGCTGGTGGCGCCGTCGGCGTCGAAGTCCCCGACAATGAGGACCCGTCCGCTGCGGTGCCGCAGCAGGAGCTCCACCGCCGCGGGAATACCCTCGAGCGTGCCGACGGGCAGCAGCCGCTCGAGCGAGGTATCGAGCTCGTGAACCGAGCGCACGCCGCGCGCCGCGTAGACGCGTCCAAGCACCGGGTGCAGCTCGGCTAAACCCGCGCCCGGGTGCGCACTTAAGCGGCGCACGACGCGCAGATTCACCGCCCCCTTCACAGGAAACACCTGAGCCCCGGCCGTGCGCGCCGCCAGAATTGTCGGCCGCTGCGCTGCCCAAGCCTCACGCAGGTGTCGTTCGCAATGAGCGTCACGACGTGCGCCGCACCGCGCCTGAGCAGCTCGATTGCCGGCGAGATGAAGCGCGCGTCCAACTGAACCAGTGCGGATGCGAGCGACCCTGCGGCGTCCGCCCGGGCAAGCTCCTGCCGCAGCTCCGGCACCCACACCTCAAGGTCGCGCTCGCCGCCCTCGCGGGGCAGCCGCGGCGGCAACCTCTCGCACCCGCTGCCCTGGATCCGCCACAGCCCGTCAAGCCAGGCGTCCGAACCGAACGCGCGCGGCGCGCGCGTGTCCGCGGCGACCGCAGCGCCCGGGACGGTCAACGGGGGGCCGGGCGCGCCCGCGCTGCCCCACAGCCAAAGCGCCGTGACCGGCGCCTCACCGCGCTGCGCACGCACGCTGTTCAGGGGCTCCCCGTGCAGCCACATTTCAATCTCCGCGCCCAGGCGGCGCAGCGATGCCGCCTCGCGTCCCTGGGGCAGGACCTGCGCAAGATCCCCGCCCGCGGCGCGCGCGGGTTCAAGCGTGTCAAGTGGCGCCATGCCAGCAGTGAACAGCAGCAGCTCTCCGCAGGGCAAGGGATGCAGTGACAGACCCGAGCCGCCGAACGCACTCCTGAAGCTGGCCGTCAGGGCGGCGAGTTCGGCCGGTTGCAGGCGCAGAATCCCGTGCGCGGGCAGGTGCACGCGCGTGAGATCCGCGACCAGCTGCACCGGGGTGGCGATCCATGCCGTGGCAGCCGCGGCGCCCGCAGCGCCTGGCTCCCCGGCGCACACTGCGGCGATGCGCGCGGGAGCGATGTGGGCGAGGTCCGCGCGCCCGATGCGGTGCGCAAGCCACGCGCGCCAGCCCTCGGTGAGCGCGCTGCGTTCACCGAAGCGCCCGGCATACTCGATCCCGGGAACCGTTCCGGCCGTTACAGCGGCACGCGCACCGTCGGCGTCCTCCCCACGCGGCAGGTACAGGTCGGCGATCACAATGACGAGCTCGCGCACGGGCGCTATCGTAGCGTTGATGAAGTTCACCCTCGAAGGCGGTTCGCACTCGAACCTGGTCCGCAGTTACTCCGCCGAAGGAATCCAGATCGGCGCACAGCTCGTGCGCACGAGTTGCATTGTCACCGCCGACACGCTCATCACCGCCTGGGCGCCGCAGAGCTTCGCCGAGTTCACGGTCGCGCACGTCGAGGCAATCCTCGCGCTGACCCCGGAACTGGTGATCCTCGGCACCGGAGCGCAGCAGCACTTTGCCCCCGCGGCGGTACGCGCGCTGTTCGCTACGCGCGCGGTTGGAATCGAGGCAATGCAACTCGGTGCGGCGTGCCGCACGTTCAATGTTCTGGTCCAGGAGGAGCGGCGGGTGGTCGCGGCGCTGTTCGTGCGCTAGCGGAACGGGGCACCAGGGCGATCGGCAGAAGACACAGGGGGAGGGTCAACCAACCAACAATCATTCGAAGCTGACAGACTCGAACAATTGCACTGTTCTTTTTCTTGTGAACGTTATTGCTCTTGTTCCGACTCCCTCCTCCCCGTGTCTTCTGTCGATCACCCTCCGTTAAGTGTCGTCGTTAAGAGACAGGGGCGCATGTTAATCACGTAGCAGAACCCCACGCAAGCTCTTTGAGCGGCAAAGGAATTTCTCTCGTCTCTGCCGTGCGCACCGGGTCCATTGCGCGCATGAGCCCTTGAACTGCCTCGTTTTTTTACGTGGCGCGGTCGTTTATGGCTCAAAACGTCACAAAATAATCGTATTAATAATCAACTGAATACAGTTGATTGCTGATCTCGTATCTCACGTCATTCCACCCACCAGCGGGACGAACGCCACCGACCCCAGCGACTCACGCTCGAGGCGCTGCTCGCGGCGCGTGAAGCGCACCAGCTCCTGCTCGCCCTCCGGTCCCACGGGCACGATGAGGCGCCCCCCCAGACGCAGCTGCCGGATCAGCGCCTCGGGCACCGTGAGGGGCGCAGCGGCGACGAGAATGCCGTCGAAGGGAGCGTGCGCCTTCCATCCCAGGGCGCCATCGCCGTGACGGAAGCGCACGTTGCGGATACCGAGTTCCTTCAGGCGCAGGCGCGCGCGCGCAAGCAGCGGCTCGATGCGCTCGATGGTGTGCACCCGCGGAACGAGCGGCGCGAGGACCGCCGTCTGGTAGCCGCAACCGGTGCCGACTTCGAGCACGTTGTCGGGGATGCCCGCCTCGAGGAGCGCCTCGGTCATGCGCGCGACGATGTAAGGCTGCGAGATGGTCTGGCCAAATCCGATCGGCAGCGCGGTGTCCTCATAGGCGCGGGTACCAAGCGCCTCGTCCACGAAAATATGCCGCGGTACGTTGCGCACACGATCGAGCACCGCCAGGTTCGCGATGCCCTGCTCGCGCAGCCGCTGCACGAGCCGGTCGCGCGTGCGCGCGGAGGTCATGCCGATACCGGCGAAGCGCACGTCAGCCACCGATTCCCTCCAGCCACGCCCGCAGCGCCGGCAGTGCCGCGTGACGTGTGAGGTCCACCTGCAGCGGCGTAACTGAAACGTAGCCCTGCGCGACCGTTGCGAAATCCGTGCCCGGCCCCGCATCCTCCTCCGCACCGGCCGGGCCCACCCAGTACACCGGGCGGCCGCGCGGATCGTGCGCGCGCACCACCGGCTCGGAGCGGTGGCGGTAGCCCAAGCGGCTCACGCGAAAGCCCCGCAGCTCAGCGAACGGCACATCGGGGACGTTGACGTTGAGTATCAGCGCCGGCTGCAACGGCTTTCTCAAAAGCTGCGCCACCAGCACGCGCGCCACCTCCGCGCCGGTGTCGAAGTGCCCGCCCCCCGTGCTGGCTCCGGTGCACAGCGAAACCGCGATGGTCGGCAATCCGAGGAAGCGCCCCTCGACGGCTGCAGCCACCGTGCCGGAATACAGGACGTCATCGCCCAGATTCGGACCGTCATTCACCCCCGAAACCACCATGTCGTGCTCGAAGTCAAACAGGCCGGTGATCGCCAGGTGCACGCAGTCGGTGGGTGTCCCGGTCACGAAATGCACGCCCGGTTCGGCTTCGAATACGCGCAACGGCACGTCCAGCGTGAGGGAGTTGCTGGCGCCGCTCTTATTGCGGTCGGGCGCCACCACGGTGACATCGGCAAGCGTCATGAGGGCCTCGCGCAGGCGGCGGATACCCTCGGCGCGAAAGCCGTCGTCGTTACTGACCAGGATCTTCACTATGATTGCGTTCGAGTGCGCAAAAAGTGCGCGTGACTATACTTCAACTAGGACTGGCGGCGGAGCCGAGCGTGACTACCCTACCCGGCGATGACGACCCGGACGAGGAAGCCGAAGACGCGCGTTTGTTCCGTGAGGCGGTGCGCGGCGTCAGGCCACTCGCCGCGCGCGAGCCCGCGCCGCGTCCGCCCGGCCCACGTCCGCGCGCGCGCTTCACGCGCGCCGATCGCGCCGCGGTACTGCGGGAGAGTCTGGAAGCGGCGGCCGCGGACCCGGCGGCCTTAAGCGGCGAGGAGTTGGCGTTCCATCGCCCACAGGTGCAGGCCGCGGTACTGCGCAAGCTGCGCCGTGGCGAATATCGCGTGGAGCGGGAAATCGATCTGCACGGTCTTACCGTCCTCGAAGCCAAGCACGACCTGCGGCTTTTCCTCATCAACGCCCTCGAACAACACGTGCAGTGCGTGCGGGTCGTCCACGGCAAGGGGCTGCGCTCGGGTCCCCGCGGCCCGGTGCTCAAGGCGACCGTCAACACGGTCCTGCGTCGCACCGGGGCCGTGCTGGCCTTTGTGTCCGCGCGGCAGGCGGACGGTGGGAGCGGCGCTTTGTACGTGCTGCTGTCGCCGCCTTAGTTGCCTGGCTTAGTCGCTGTCCTCGCCCGTCACCAGGACATCCGTGATGAGTTCCCGCAGCACCGCGGTCGCAAACGAGCCCCGCGCCAGGCGGAAGTGCAGCACGCAAGCGCCGGGCTCCGGCTCGGATTCAAGCTCACGCACGGCGAGGCGCAGGCTGCGACGCTCCTGGGCCATGCCGGCAGCCGCGCACAGCTGGCTCTCCTCCTGAAACTGCGCACCGACCCGGGTCTCAAGTTCCAGCACACGCGCCAGGGTCGCCGGGCTTCCCGCGCCCCACATGGGTCCCGTGGGATGAATCTCGAGCCGCCCGCAGCGCTCGGTGAGCGTCGGGTCGGCCGCGTCCGCGGCAAATAAGCTCCCACGGCCATCGAGGTTGGCAAGATCCCCCTCCACCAGCCGCTCCCAGCTGCCATCGGTGACACGGACGGCGAGCACAGCGTTGAATACCACGCTGCGGGCGGCTGACAGCAGGAAACCCCGTTCCTCGCGTCGCAGGTTGCCCAGGCCTTCACGGCCCCGCAGCAGGTTCGCGCCGTCACGGCCGAAGCGCTGTGGCCCGAAGTAATTCGGCACGCCGCGGCGCGCGATTTCTGCCAGGCGCGGGCTGAGGGCGGCGCTGAGACGCGCGCCATCACCCTCGGGCGCCCGAATCCGCACCGTGAAGCGATTGCCGGCCAAGGCACCCCGGGGGAGCTTGCGGTTGTGCGCGTGCGCTTCGAGTACCTCGAAGTCCGCAGCGCGGACCCCGGGCCAGTCGAGCGCCGTGCGCAGTCGCGGGACCGAGAACCACTGCACGGCGATGGCGTGTCGATCCTTGAGGCCGGCGAATCCCACCTCGAACGGCCGGCAGCCGGCGAGCTTCGCCAGCTCGCGCGCCACCCACTGGGTGTTGGCGTCGCGCTTGCGCACCTTCAGCAGCAGGTGCTGGCCGAGGCCCGCGGGCGCAAAGCCCAGATCCTCCTCGACCACGAAGTCCTCGGGCTGCGCCCGCAGCTGTCCGCTGGCCGTCGGCGGCCCGTGTGCGCGCGGCGGCGCGAGCGCGACCTCGCGCGCGCTCAGCTCCAGGGGGCTCACGCCTGCTCGGCGACGAGCAGCGCAACCACCTGCGCGGCAATGCCTTCCGCGCGCCCGAGGAACCCCAGACCCTCGGTGGTCGTCGCCTTGATGTTGACGCACTGCGGCGCGACGCCCAGTAACTCCGCGACCCGCTGCCGCATCGCCACCCGAAACGGTGCGACCTGCGGCGCCTGCGCGATGACCGTGATGTCGACGTTCGCCACGGCCAGATGCTGCGCGCGCACCATGGCGAGCACGGCGGCCACGAAGCGCGCGCTCGCAGCGCCGCGCCACTGCGGATCACTGTCCGCAAAATGCTCGCCGATATCGCCGAGGCCCGCAGCCCCCAGCAAGGCATCGCACAGGGCATGCAGGACCACGTCCCCGTCCGAGTGCGCGCGCACGCCGTGCGAGTGCGGCACACGCATGCCCCCGAGCATGATGAACTCGCCGGGACCAAAGGCGTGCACATCGAAGCCTGAGCCGGTTCTCATGAGCTTTCCCCCGGGTTCACCGCCCGCATGGGTGCGCGCCCGCAGTACCGTCGCGGCGAGCGCCAGATCAGCGCCGGCAGTGATCTTCAGATTGCTCGCCGCACCTTCGACCAGCAGCGGCTGCTCCCCCAGCCACTCGAGCGCCTGCGCCTCATCGGTGGGCCAGCGCCCCGCCGCGTGCGCCGCATCCAGCGCCGCACACAGCCGTCCGTAGCGGAACATCTGCGGCGTGAGCGCGCGCCACAATCCCGAGCGCTCGACGGTTTCCCCGACGAGCGCACCGGAGCCTGCGGCACCGCGCGCGCGCTTGAGGGTATCCGCTGCGGGCACCGCGAGCAGCCCGCCGACGGCGTGCGTCGCAACCTCAGACAGCAGCCGCTCAAGATCCTGCGCCGCGAGGCAGGGCCTGGCGGCATCGTGCACCAGCACCCAGTCGTCAGCCGCGGCGCGGCTTGCAAGCGCGCCAAGGGCGTTGCGCACCGACTGGCTGCGCTGCGCGCCGCCGGTCACGGTCGAGAAGCGCGCGGCGTACTGCGCGCCCAGGCGCTGCGCCACGTCTGCAAATCCGCCATCGTCGGAGGCGAGCGCCACGACGATGTGCGCGCAGCGCGCATCGTCCAGAAACGGCGCCAGCGCCCACTCCAGAACAGTGCGCCCGGCGAGCGCCGCATACTGCTTGGGCAGGTCTGGACCGAAGCGCGAACCTGAGCCCGCGGCGGGCATGACGAGCCAGTAACGCATCCGCCTGCAGATCAGCGGGCCGCGGCGGTGCGCGTCGTCGGTGCGGCGCCCGCATCAGAGGGACGCGCGGGGACCACCTGATAGAACGTCTCGTTGCGCACGATCATCCCCAGGTCGCTGCGGGCGCGCTCTTCGAGCGCATCCATCCCGGTCTTGAGGTCGCGCACTTCGGCGGCGAGCTGCTGGTTGCGCTCGGCAAGCTGATCGTTCTCGGCGCGCTGCGTCGCGACCGCGTGCTTCAGGCGCTCGACCTCGTGCACGCCGTCCGCGGAGACCCACATCCGGTATTGCAGCAGGATAACGGCGACAGCGAGTGCGGCGGCGAGCCACTTCATGGGTGCGACAGCGTAGCAGACAGCGCGCCCGCGCGCGCGGACGCGCCGCTATTCGGCCAGCGCCGCGGCCGCGCGGCGCGCAACGGCCAGGCGCTCGGGCGACAGCCGCTCGATGCGCTCGCGCACCGCGGCCACGACCGGCGCACGCGCGAGTTCCGGGCGGCCCGCCGCGAACGGCGGCTCGGGGGCGTACTCGATTGCCAGTTGCACCGCCTCGGCCACCTCCCGCCCGGCGACCTCGGCCACGACGGTGAGCGCCATGTCGATTCCCGCGGTCACTCCGCCGCCGGTAATGATGTTGCCGTCGCGAACCACCCGAGCCTCATCGGGGATGGCACCAAACAGCGGCAACAGCTCACGAAACGCCCAGTGACAGGCGGCCCGCCTGCCGCGCAGCAGGCCCGCAGCGCCCAGCAGCAATGACCCGGTGCACACCGAGGTCACGTAGCGCGCCTGTGACGCCAGGCGGCGCAGCGCCGCGAGGTAGATCGGATCTTCCATGGCGGCAGTGCTGCCGAAGCCGCCCGGCACGCACAGCAGCGCACAGGCTCGTACCTCCTCAAGCGCTCGCACGTTCGCAAAGACGAGGCCGCCATCGGCGCAAAGATTCCCGCCCTGGGAGGCTGCCAGCACGATTGACGCCCCCGGCAGGCGCGCCAGCACTTCCAGCGGCCCGGTAAAGTCCAGCTGCGTGATGCGCGGATAGAGCGCGAATACGACGGGAAACTCTGCCGCCATGGCTGCTGCCTGCGGTCGCGTCAGACCTTGACCGGAAACGCGCCGCGGCCGGCATAGCGCACCTCGCCAAGCTCGGCCTCGATGCGCAGCAACTGGTTGTACTTGGCGGTGCGATCCGAGCGCGACAGGGAGCCGGTCTTGATCTGGGTGGCGGCGCTGGCGACCGCGATATCGGCGATGGTGCTGTCCTCGGTCTCACCCGAGCGGTGTGACACGACCGCGGCATAACCCGCGCGCTCCGCCATGGCGATGCAATCGAGCGTTTCGGTGAGCGTGCCGATCTGGTTGGGCTTGATGAGAATCGCGTTGGCGATGCGCTTCTCGATGGCTTGCTTGAAGATCCTGGTGTTGGTCACGAACACATCATCGCCGACGAGCTGCACCTTCTGCCCGAGCGCGCGCGTGAGTTCACCCCAGCCGTCCCAGTCGGCCTCGCTCATGCCGTCCTCGATGCTGATTACCGGATAGCGCTGCGCAAGATCCGCAAGGTACGCGGTGAACTGCGCGGCCGTGAAGGCGCGCTTCTCGGACTCGAGTTCGTAGCGGCCGTTGCGGAAGAACTCCGAACTCGCCACGTCGAGGCCCAGGTACACGTCGACTCCCGCCCGGTAACCCGCCTTCTCGATTGCCTGCAGGATGACAGTCAGGGCCGCCTCGTTGGTCGCGAGGTTCGGCGCAAAGCCGCCCTCGTCGCCCACCGCGGTCGCCAGTCCGCGCTCGGCCAGCAGCTTCTTCAGCGTGTGAAAGATCTCGGCACCGTAGCGCAGCGCCTCGCGGAAGCTCGGCGCGCCAACGGGCAGGATCATGAATTCCTGGATGTCGAGCGTGTTGTCCGCGTGCGCCCCGCCGTTGATGATGTTCATCATCGGTACCGGCATCAGCGGCTCACGGGCGCCGCCCGTGAGCTCCCCGAGCCAGCGATACAGGGGCGTGCGCGCATCGTTCGCGGCCGCGTGGGCGTTGGCGAGCGACACACCCAGGAGCGCGTTCGCCCCCAGGCGGCCCTTGTTCTCGGTGCCGTCGAGCTCGATCAGGCGCCGGTCGAGCCCGGCCTGGTCGCGCGGATCGCGCCCGAGCAGCGCCGGCTTCAACACCGTGTTGATGTGCTCCACCGCCTTGAGCACGCCCTTGCCGCCGTAGCGCCGCAGGTCCCCGTCGCGCAGCTCGACCGCTTCGCGCGTACCAGTCGAGGCGCCCGAAGGCACCGCCGCGCGCCCGCGGCTGCCTGAATCCAGGATCACGTCGGCTTCGACGGTCGGGTTGCCGCGCGAGTCGATGATCTCGCGTCCGCGGACGTCGCTGATGCGGCTCATTGCTCTTTTGGTTCCCTTACAACAGTGACTCTTCGAACGGCGACTTCTTCACCGCCCGGTCGAGCTCGACCAGGGTTGCCAGCAGCGGCTCCATGCGTGCCAGCGGCCAGGCGTTCGGGCCATCCGACAGCGCCTCCGCGGGCCGCGGGTGCGTCTCCATGAAAATCCCCGCGATGCCCGCGGCGACGGCGGCGCGCGCCAGCACCGGGATGAACTCGCGCTGCCCGCCGGAGGAGGTGCCCTGGCCGCCGGGCAGCTGCACCGAGTGGGTCGCATCGAACACCACCGGCGCGCCGGTCTCGCGCAGCACCGACAGCGAGCGCATGTCGGAGACCAGGTTGTTGTAGCCGAAGGAAAAACCCCGCTCGCACACCAGGATGTGCTCGTTGCCGGTCGAGCGGGCCTTGTCGACGACGTTCTTCATCTCCCACGGCGAGAGGAACTGGCCCTTCTTGATATTGACGGGCTTGCCCTGGGAGGCGGCGCTGATGATGAAGTTCGTCTGCCGGCACAGGAACGCAGGCGTCTGCAGGACATCGACAACCGCGGCAACCTCCGCCAGCGGGGTGTCCTCGTGCACGTCGGTGAGTACCGGCACGCCGACGGCACGCCGCACATCGTCGAGCACTTTCAGCCCGGCCTCGATGCCGGGGCCGCGGAAGCTGGCGCGCGAGGAGCGGTTCGCCTTGTCATACGAGGCCTTGAAAATATAGGGAATCCCTAAGCGCGTCGTGATCTCCTTCAGGCGCCCGGCGATTTCCTGCGACAGCGCCGGGCTCTCGATGACGCACGGCCCTGCGATCAGGAACAACGGTTCCCGCGCACCGACTTCATGTCCGGTCAGCTTCACTGCGCGCCTGGCGAGCGCTTCAGGCCCCGGCCGCCCGCGGCAACTCGGAGGCGCGCTGGGCGCGCGCGGCGCGGATGAAGCCGGTGAACAAGGGATGTCCGTCCCGCGGGGTGGAGGTGAATTCCGGGTGGAACTGCGTCGCCACGAACCAGGGGTGGCCCGGCAGCTCGATCACTTCCACCAGTCCGTCGCGCGAGAAGCCCGAGAAGCGCATGCCAGACTTCTGGTAGCGGTCCAGGTAGTTGTTGTTGAACTCGTAGCGGTGGCGATGGCGCTCCATGATGACGTCGCGGCCGAAAATCTCGCGCGCCCGGGTGCCCGCGCCGAGCAGTACCTCCTGCGCGCCCAGGCGCATGGTGGCGCCCTTGGGCGTCGCCTCGTCGCGGGTCTGCACGCCGTGCACCTGGTCGCGCCATTCGGAGATCAGCGCGATCACCGGGTGCGCCGTGGCGCGGTTGAATTCAGTGCTGTTGGCATCGGTCAAGGCTTGCACGTGCCGGCCGAACTCCACGATCGCCACCTGCATACCCAGACAAATCCCCAGATACGGCACGCCCTGCTCGCGCGCGAAGCGCGCCGCCTGGATCTTGCCCTCGATGCCGCGCTCCCCGAAGCCGCCGGGCACCAGGATCGCGTCCACTCCCTTGAGCAGATGCGAGCCGTGCTGCTCGATGTCGGTGGATTCGATGTAATGGATGTTGACGCGCGTGCGGCTCTTCAGCCCGCCATGCATGAGCGCCTCGTGCAGCGACAGGTACGAGTCGCGGATCTGCACATACTTGCCGACCATCGCGATGTCGACCTGGCCGTCGGGATTGGCCTTGGCGCTCACCACCTGGCGCCATTCGGCAAGATCGGTGGACGGCACGTCCAGGCGCAGCTTGTCGACGATGATGTCGTCGAGCGCCTGCTCGTGCAGCAGGATCGGTATCTTGTAGATGTCGTCGGCGTCGATCGCCGAGATGACGGCGCGCTCCTCCACGTTGGTGAAGAGCGCAATCTTGCGCCGCTGCTCCTCCGGCAGCGGCAGCTTGCAGCGGCACAAGAGCACGTCCGGCTGGATGCCGATGCCGCGCAGCTCCTTCACCGAGTGCTGGGTGGGCTTGGTCTTGATCTCACCCGAGCCGCCGACGATCGGCACCAGGGTCAGGTGCATGTAGACGCAGTTGTTGCGGCCGAGCTCGACGCCGAGCTGGCGGATGGCCTCCAGAAACGGCAGGGACTCGATGTCGCCGACCGTGCCGCCGATCTCCACCATGCACACATCGGCACCATCGGCGCCATGCTTGATGCTGCGCTTGATCTCATCGGTGATATGCGGAATGACCTGCACGGTGGCGCCGAGGTAATCCCCACGCCGCTCCTTGGCGATGACGCGCTCGTAAATGCGCCCGGTGGTGAAATTGCTGTTGTGGCCGGTGGTGGTGCGTACGAAGCGCTCGTAGTGCCCAAGGTCCAGGTCACTCTCGGTGCCGTCCTGGGTGACAAACACCTCGCCGTGCTGAAACGGGCTCATGGTGCCCGGATCCACGTTGATGTAGGGATCGAGCTTGACCATCGCGATCTTGAGCCCGCGGGCTTCGAGGATCGCGCCTAAAGATGCAGCCGCGATGCCCTTGCCCAATGAGGACACGACGCCACCGGTGACGAATACGAAACGCGTCATATTTTAAATCGAGGGTTCCCGTCGCTACAGTTGGAACGCCACGAAGGGCGAAAGACGACGGGCCAGCAGGTTAGCACACCTCGCGGCTCCACACGAGGCGCGCCCGGCGCGTACTGGCGGGACTCGCCTGCACGGACGCGTCGAGCCAGCGATCCGCCACCGCGACCAGCCGCGCGCCGGCGTAAACCAGCGGCATGCGGGCGCGCTCCTCGAGCGGCACGCGCGCCTCCTGCAGGAGACTCTTCAGCGTGCGACGGGAGCCGCCGCGCACCGGACGCAGCCGCTCGCCGCCGCGGCGCGCCCGAACCACGAGCGTCGCTGCGAGTGCAGCGAGGTCGAGGGGCCCGCGCACGTCAGGCCGCAGGGCCAGCGTCCCGCAGCCGCTGGCGAGCGCCCGCCGCCGCTCGTGGCGCCATTGCCAGCGGATGGCGCCGCCGCCCCTGGGTTTTACCGCGGCCGCTCGCCGCGCCGGCGCCGCGGGGCGCGCGCGGATGGTGAGCAACTCCCCCTGCCGCTGCACGATCGTGCCGTCCCAGGCGACCTGGGGGTGGGCGTCCGCGCGCGCGGCGAGCAAGGGACCGGCGATCTCCTCCAGGCGGCGCGCGCCTGGGACGAGGTGTCCGGCGCGGTTGATCCACAAGCGCATGGCATTGCGCCGGCGCGCGGGGGGCAGCGCGCGCAGCACCGCCGCCGAGAGCATCGCGCCGTGGCTGGCGCGGGCAACATCGGCGGCGCCCAGTGTTTCGAGGAGCCGCTGCGCCTCCGCCGCATGGCGTGCGCCACGCACGACGGTAGCGGCCGCGGCGGGCCAGCGCGCGAGGATCCCCGGCAGGACGCGCGCGCGCAGGTAGTTGCGGTCGAGGCGCTCGTCGGCGTTGCTCGCGTCCTCGACCCACTCCAGGGCCTGCGTGCGCGCCCACGCGCGCAGCTGCGCCCGCGCAACACCGATGAGCGGCCGCACCAGCAGGCCGCGCGCCAGCGGTGTGCAGGCGGGCATGGCGGCGAGCCCGGCAACACCCGCGCCGCGCAGGAGCTGCAGCAGCACGGTCTCGAACTGGTCGTCCTCGTGGTGCGCCGTGAGCAGCGCTTCGCCCGGCCGCAGAGCGGCGCCGAGCGCGGCATAACGCGCAGCGCGCGCCGCCGCTTCCAGGGACTCACCGCGGCCGCGCGCCACGCGCACGCGCCGCACCTGCAGGCGCACGCCGAGGGAGGCTGCCACCTTGCGGCAGTGCCGGCCCCAGCGCGCCGAATCGGGCTGCAACTGATGGTCGACGTAGATCGCGCGCAGCTGCGCAGGCTTTAGCGCCGCAACAGCCGCGAGCAGCGCGGTGGAATCCGCGCCGCCGCTGAACGCCACGCACACGGCGGCGCGCGGAAATTCCGGCAACAGCTGTGCGAGCTGCCCCTTAAGCCATCCGGGGCTGAACGTGCCGGCACCGGCGCGCGTTCGAGCCACGCTCTAAGCCGGCGTTTCCGAGTAGACACCGAAGCCGGCGATCTTGGCGGACCGCTCGGCGCGCAGCTGATCGCGCGGAATCGCCTCGAGCTCATCCAGGTGCCGCACCAGCGCCGCCTTGAGGCTCGCGGCCACCGCCAGCGCATCGCGATGCGCGCCCCCCAGGGGCTCCTCGATGACTTCATCGACCAGGCCGAGTTTCAGCAGCCGATCGGCGGTGAGATTCAAGGCCTCGGCCGCCAGTTCCTTCTTGTCCTGGCTCTTCCACAGGATCGATGCACAGCCCTCCGGTGAGATCACCGAGTAGGTACTGAACTGCAGCATCAGCAGCCGGTCGCACACGCCGATCCCGAGCGCCCCGCCCGAGCCGCCCTCGCCCGTCACGATGGTTACGATCGGAATGCGCAGCACCGACATCTCGAACAGGTTGCGCGCGATCGCCTCGCTCTGGCCGCGCTCCTCGGCGCCCACGCCGGGGTAGGCGCCCTGGGTATCGACCAGCGTGACCAGCGGCAGGGAGAAGCGCTCGGCGAGGCGCATCAGCCGCAGCGCCTTGCGATAGCCTTCGGGCTTGGGCATGCCGTAGTTGCGGCGCACCCTCTCCTTCGTGTCGCGGCCCTTCTGGTGGCCGATGATCATCACGGTGCGCTCGTCGATGCGGGCGAGCCCGCCGACGATGGCACCGTCGTCCGCGTACATGCGGTCCCCGTGCAGCTCGGTGAATTCCGCGCAAATGGCGCTCACATAGTCGAGCGTGTAGGGCCGGTGCGGGTGACGGGCGAGCTGCGTGATCTGCCAGGGGGTGAGGTTGGCGAAGATGCTGGTGGTGAGCTGCCGGCTCTTCGCCTGCAGACGGGCGATCTCATCGTGGATGTTGACTTCGGACTCCGAAGTCACGTGCCGCAGCTCCTCGATCTTGGCTTCGAGCTCGGCGATGGGTTGTTCGAAATCCAGAAACGCGACTGCCATGGCGCGAGCCTACCTTACCTGCCGTCGGCGGAGAATGAGGGAGCGGCGAGCGCCGGCGGCGCACCGTAGACGACCTGGACCGAGCCGGCGCCAAACAGCCCCTCCAGCTGCACGAGCAGCTCAGCGCCGGCGCGCACGTTCCATTCGGCGCCGAGCGTGAGCGCGCCGCTGGCTTCCGACCCCCGATACTCGATGGTGATCGGGCACGGGCCGCCGCGCCAGGGCGTGAGGATCGCCGCGAGGCGTGCGGACAGCGCCGTGGCGTCGGCGTGCGAGGCGCTCAAGACCAGGCGCCGCGCCTCCTGCTCGCGCGCCTTTTCCAGCTCGCTCACCCGCCGCACCGACAGCCGCCAGGCGTCGCTGAAATCATCAAAGCGCAGCAGGCCCTCGACCAGGAGCAGCGCGTCCTTGCTGATCAGGTCGCGGTGCTTCTGCCAGGTCTCCTCGAACAGCAGCGCCTCGATCCGCCCGGTGCGGTCATCGAGCGTCACGAACACGCGCGGCCCGCGCTTCTTCACCTCATCGACGAGGCCAGCCACGGTGACCGGCCTGCCGCCGCCGAAGCGTCCGGGCTCGAAGCCCACCACCGGTCGCTCGCTCACCAGGTCGCCGATGCGGTGGGAGACGAGACGCGCGAGCGCCGGCTCGAACCGCATGAGCGGATGGCCGGTGAGATACAGGCCGAGCGTCTCGCGCTCACCGGCCAGACGCACCGCCTGGCTCCATTCGGGAAGCGCTGCGACGCGGCGCAGCGGGGCAGGAGTCGCGTAGCTCTCGCTCGCCAGTCCGAACAGATCGTTCTGTCCGGCCTCGTGGGCGCGCGTGTTCTGATCGCCAAGCTGCATGGCCGCGCCGAGGCGTTCCATCAGCGTGGCGCGGTTCTCACCCAGAGCGTCGAGGCTGCCGGAACGCAGCAATGCCTCCAGTACCCGCCGGTTGACCTTCTGCAGATCGAGCCGCCGGCACAGGTCCTCGAGGCTGACAAAGGCGCCGCGAGCCTCGCGCTCGGCGATGAGCGCCTCGACGGCGCCGGCGCCCACGCCACGCACGGCCCCGAGCCCGTAGCGCACGCGGCGGGCATCGCTGGCGACGAATGCGTAATGGGAACTATTGACGTCCGGGGGGTGCACCTCGAGGTCCAGGTCCCGGCACTCCTTAATGAGTGTCACGACCTTGTCGGTGTTGTCCATGTCCGCCGACAGCACGGCCGCCATGAAGGCTGCCGGATGGTGCGCTTTCAGGTAGGCCGTCTGGTAGGACAGCAGCGCGTAGGCCGCGGAGTGGGATTTGTTGAAGCCGTAGCCGGCGAACTTTTCCATCAGGTCGAAAATGTGGGCGGCGAGGTGCTCGCGGACGCCGCGTTCGGTGGCGCCGCGGACGAACACCGAGCGCTGCTGCGCCATCTCCTCGGCTTTTTTCTTGCCCATGGCGCGGCGCAGGAGATCGGCGCCGCCGAGGGTGTAGCCGGCGAGCACCTGCGCGATCTGCATCACCTGTTCCTGGTACAGGATCACCCCGTAGGTGGGCTTGAGGATCGGCTCCAGGCGCGGATGCAGGTAATCGATCGGCCCTTCGCCCCTGCCGTGCTTGCGGTTGATGAAGTCATCCACCATGCCCGACTGCAGCGGCCCGGGACGGAACAGCGCCACCAGCGCCACGATCTCCTCGAAGCGGTCCGGCTGCAGCCGCCGCACCAGGTCCTTCATGCCGCGCGATTCGAGCTGGAACACCGCGGTGGTGCGGCAGGACTTCAGCAGCGCATAGGTCGGCGCGTCATCCATCGGCAGCGCGCTCACTTTGAGCGGCGCGGTCCCCGGCGCACGGTCGCGATTGATCAGCGTGACCGCACGCTCGATGATCGTCAGCGTGCGCAGGCCCAGGAAGTCGAACTTCACGAGCCCCGCCGCCTCGACATCGTCCTTGTCGAACTGGGTGAGGACGGCGCCGCCGGAGGCGTCGCGATACAGCGGCGTGAAGTCGGTGAGCACCGAAGGTGCGATGACTACCCCGCCGGCATGCATGCCGGCGTTGCGTGTCAGGCCCTCGAGCGAGCGCGCCAGATCGATGAGGTTCCTGACCTCCTCCTCGGACTGGTAGAGGCGCTGCAGCTCCGGCTCCTTCTGCAGCGCGGCCTCGAGGGTGATGCCAAGCTCGAAGGGCACGAGCTTGGCGATGCGATCAACGTAACCGTAGCTCATGCCGAGCACGCGGCCGACGTCGCGCACCACCGCCTTGGCGGCCATGGTGCCGTAGGTGATGATCTGCGAGACGCGCTCGGGGCCGTATTTTTGCGCCACGTAGTCGATGACGCGATCCCGGCCCTCCATGCAGAAATCAATGTCGAAGTCGGGCATCGAGACGCGTTCCGGATTCAGGAAGCGCTCGAACAGGAGGTCGTGTTCGAGCGGATCAAGGTCGGTGATCCTGAGGCTGTAGGCGACCAGGGAGCCCGCACCCGAACCACGGCCGGGCCCCACCGGCACGCCGTTCTCGCGCGCCCAGCGGATGAAATCGGCGACGATCAGGAAGTAGCCCGCAAAGCCCATCTGGCAGATGACGTCGAGCTCGGTGCCGAGGCGCTCCTGGTAGCCCGCGTGCTCGCGGGCACCGCTGGCGAGGCGTTCCGCCAGGCCGCGGGCGGCCTCCTCGCGCAGGTACTGCTCGGTACTCACGCCCGCGGGCAGCGGGTACTGTGGCAGGCGCGCCTCCCCCAGGTTCAGCGTCAGGCTGCAGCGGCGTGCGATCTGCACCGTGTTGGCCAGCGCCTCGGGCAGGTCGGCGAACAGCGCCGCCATCTCCTGCGCACTGCGCAGGTACTGCTGACGCGAGTAGCGACGCACGCGGGTCGCATCCGCCAGCAGCGTGCCGTCGTGGATGCACACGCGTGCTTCGTGGGAATCGAACTCCCCGGGCTTGAGGAAGCGTACGTCGTTGGTGGCCACGAGCGGCACGGCGTGCCGCGCGCCGAGTGCGACGGCGGCGGCGATGTAGGGTTCCTCAAACGGCCGGCCGAGGCGTTGTACCTCGAGGTAAAAGCGCCCCGGAAACAGCTCGAGCCACGCATCGAGAATGCGCGCCGCATCCTCCGGGTGGGCATTGATCAGCGCGCGTCCCACCTCGCCCTCCGTGCCGCCGGAAAGGGCAATCAGCCCGGTGAGTGCCGCGCGCGTCAGCCAGCTGCGCTCGAGGTGCGGTGCCCCGCGCCCCTGCCCCTCGAGGTATGCCCGGCTCACGAGGCGCGCGAGGTTGCGGTAACCGTCCTGTGACTGGCACAGCAGCGTGAGACGCGTCGGCGCCTGGCGCTCGGCATCCTCGCCCACGAGCAGGTCCACGCCGATGAGCGGTTTCACGCCTGCCTTGAGCGCTTCGCGATAGAACTTCACCATCGCAAAGAGATTCCCCTCATCCGTCACGGCGACCGCCGGCATGCCACCCGCGGCGACGGCCGCGATGAGCTCGGGTACCCGCACGACGCTGTCCGTGAGGGAGTACTCGGTGTGCAGGCGCAGGTGTACGAAGGCCGGTGACATCGGCGCCGAATTAAGGCTTAAGCCTTACGCCTGTCAAGGGCTCGGATTCCTGGCGCACCGGGCTGAAGGAGCGGCGGTGCAATGGCGAGGGCGCCCGTTCGCGCAGCGCGTCAAGATGCGCCGGCGTGCCGTAGCCTTTGTGGACGGCGAGCGCGAACCCGGGATAACAACCGTCGAGCGAGCGCATCATCGCGTCGCGACTGGTCTTGGCGAGAATCGACGCGGCGCTGATCGCGGCCACGCGCGCATCACCGCCGACAATCGCCTCCAGCGTGCAGGCGCGGCCCAGGTCCACGATGCATGGACAGCGATCGCCATCGACCTGCACGTGCGTCGGCCACACCGGCAGCGCGAGCAGCGCCCGCCGCATGGCGAGCAGCGTCGCCTCGAGAATGTTGAGCGCATCGATCTCCTCGCGATCGGCCCAGGCGATACCGAAGGCGAGCGCCCGCGCGCGAATGAGCGGCGCCAGGCGCTCGCGCTCGGCGCTCGTGAGTACCTTGGAGTCGCGCAGTCCGCGGATGCGCCGCCCGGGATGCAGGATCACGGCCGCGGCGACCACGGGACCTGCGAGCGGACCACGGCCCGCCTCATCGACGCCCGCCACGCGCTGCAGGTCCGGCGACGGCCTCATGATGTCGCTGCTGCCGTGCGGCCCGCCAGCGCCAGGATCGCAGCAGCGGCGCGGTCAGCCCCGCCGCGGCGCAGCAGCTGGTGGATGTGCGTAAACTCACCGAGGAGCTCGCGCACGTGCTGCGGATCCTCGAGTTCCGCCAGCAGCGCCTGCCCGAGCGCCGCTCCCTGCACTGCCTCCTGGAAGAATTCCGGCACCAGGCGCCGGCCGGCCAGGAGGTTCGGCTGCGAGAAGTACGGCACCTTGACGAGCCCCACGGTGCGCAGCAGAAACGCCGTGGTGGCGCTCACCCGGTACGCCACCACCATCGGTCGCCCCGTCAGCAGCGTTTCCAGCGTCGCAGTCCCGGAGGCCACCAGCGCTGCGTCCGCCGCGGCGAGCGCCTGCTGCGCAGCGCCGTCGAGAAGACGAATCTCGGGCGCCCCCGGGACGCGCGCGACCTCACGCGCAAAGACTGCGCGCGCCGCGGTCGAGGCCATGGGCGCAAGGAAGCGGTAGGCGGGACGCGCGGCGGCGATGTGCGCCGCGGCGGCGGCGAACGGCGCGGCGAGTCGCGACACCTCCCCTAGGCGGCTGCCGGGAAGCAAGGCGACATAGCGCGCCTCTTCATCCAGCCCGAGCGCGCGCCGCGCGGCGCCGCGATCCGCCACCAGCGGAATCTGGTCGGCGAGCGGGTGGCCGACGAACTCGGCCGGCACGCCGTGCCGGGCATAAAAATCGATCTCGAAGGGCAGCAGGCACAGCACCAGATCACACGAGCGGCCGATGGTGCGCACCCGCCCCTGGCGCCAGGCCCACACCTGCGGGCTGACGTACTGCACGGCGCGGATGCCCGCATCCTTGATGCGCCGCGCGAGCCGCAGGTTGAACTCGGGCGAATCGATGCCGACGAACACATCGGGGCGTGCGGCGATGAAGCGCCGCGCCAGCGTGGCGCGCAGCCGCAGCAGGCGCGGCAGGTGCGTGAGCACCTCGGTGAGGCCCATGACGGCGAGTTCCTCGGCCCCCGCCCAGGCCTCGCAACCGGCCGCGACCATTTTCGGCCCCGCCACCCCGAAGCAACGTACGTCCGGCACGCGCTCGCGCAATGCCTCGATCAGCGCCGCCCCCAGGGTGTCCCCGGAATGCTCGCCGGCGACCAGTCCCACGTTGAGTCTGTGCGCGGGCGCGAGCCGCGCGCCAGCGGCGCTCATCGCACGATGCTGCGCGTCGAGGCGTGAATGAAGTCGACGAACGCGCGGATCTCCGCAAACCTCACCGCCTGCGGCTCCAGGCGCGCGAGCGCCTCCGCCAGCTTCAGCTCCGAGCGGTACAGGACGCGATAGGCGTCGCGGATGTTGCGGATCTGCTCTTCGCTGTAGCCGCGGCGCTTCAGCCCTTCAGAATTTACCGCGTGTGGCACCGCCGGGTTGCCGGCGGCCATGACGTAGGGCGGTACGTCGCGCGTGACGATCGCCCCGCCGCCCAGAAACGCGTGCGCGCCGATCTTGGTGAACTGGTGCACCGCGGTGAGTCCGCCGAGGATCACCCAGTCGCCGATCTCGACGTGCCCGCCGAGGGCTGCGCAGTTGGCGAACACGGTGTTGTTGCCCACGACGCAGTCGTGGGCAACGTGCGAATAGGCCATGAAGAGATTGTCGCTGCCGATGCGCGTCACGCCCTGGCCGTGGGTCGTGCCGCGGTTGGCGGTGCAGCTCTCGCGGAAGACGTTGCGGTCGCCGATCGTAAGAAGCGTCGGCTCACCCTGGTACTTCTTGTCCTGCGGCGCGTCGCCGAGGGAGGCGAATTGCAGGATGCGGTTGTCGGCGCCAATCGTGGTCGGACCGTTGATGACGACGTGCGGTCCCACCACCGTACGCGCTCCGATGGTGACCCCCGCACCGATGACGCTGAAGGGACCTACGCTCACGTCGGCGGCGAGTTGCGCCTCGCCCGACACGACCGCGCGCGCATCGATCACCTCGCGCTCTCCGGCGCCACCATCATTTCCGCGTGCGCGACTTCCTGCTCGCCCACCAGCGCCACGGTGGAGAATTTCCAGATGCCGCGGAGCGAGCGCTCCAGGTTCGCCGTGAGAATCAGCTGGTCCCCCGGCAGCACCGGCTTTCTGAAGCGCGCCTTATCGATGCCGACAAAATAAAAGCGTGTCTGGTCATCGGGAATCACCCCGGCGGTGATGAAGCACAGGATCCCCGCCGCCTGTGCCAGCGCCTCGATGATCATGACGCCCGGCATGACCGGGCGGCCCGGAAAGTGACCGGGAAAGAACGGCTCGTTGTAGGTGACGTTCTTCAGCGCGCGGATGCTCTCGCCCGGGCGGCACTCGAGCACGCGGTCGACCAGCAGGAACGGGTAGCGGTGCGGTAGTCGCTTCAGGATCGCGTCGATGTCGAGTTGTATCGGCTCAGTCATGATCCTCTTCCTGTCCGTCGTTCACGCCCGCCGCGCGCTCCAGCCGCTTCACACGTGATTCGAGCAGGCCGCTGCGCTTGAAACGCGCTACCAGCCGACGCCAGGCGCGTGCTTCTTCCAGCGGAATGGCGCCGGAGTATACGCCGGCTCGCGTGATCGAGTGACTCACCAGCGACAGGCCGGTGATCACCACGTCATCGGCAATGGCGAGGTGGCCGGCAATGCCCACCATGCCGCCGATCATGCAGCGCTTGCCGATGGTGGTGCTGCCGGATACACCAACGCAGGCGGCGAGCGCGCTGTGGGCGCCGATGCGCACGTTGTGGCCGACCTGGATGAGGTTGTCGAGTTTCGCACCCGCCTCGATCACGGTGTCCTCGATTGCGCCGCGGTCGATGGTGGTGTTGGCGCCGATTTCCACGTCCGCCTCGATGCGCACGCTGCCCACCTGCGGCACCTTGAGCCACGCGCCGCGCTCGCTGGCAAAGCCAAAGCCGTCACTGCCGATGACCACCCCGGGATGCACCACGACCCGCGCGCCGAGCTGCGCACCGCGGCACACGGTCACGCGCGCGACCAGGCGCACGTCCTCGGCAAGCGTGACGCCTTCATCGAGGTGACAGTGCGGGCCGATGTAGCAGCGCGCGCCCACGATGCTGCCGGCGCCGACGGTCGCGAGCGCGGCCACCTGCGCGCTCGGATCGAGGTGCGCGCCGGGGGCGACGAGCGCCGTCGGGTGCACGCCGGGTACCAGGGCGGGTCCCGGGTGCAACACGGCGGCGATGCGCGCGTAGGTCGCGTACGGGTTGTCGCAAATGAGTGCCTGCGTCGGGCAGCCGGCGGCGCTGGAGGCGTCCAGCACTACCGCCGCGGCGCGCGTGGCGTTGAGCTGCGGGCGGTAGCGCGGGTTGGCGAGAAACGCCAGCGAGCGCTCATCCGCGTTCGCCAGCGTCGCCACGTGCTCCACGAGCGCACGCGGGTCGCCGCGCAGCTCGCAACCGAAGCGCACCGCCAGTTCCCCCAACGAAGCCGCCATGACCCTCAAGTACCGGCGAAGGAGTGCGGCCCGTCGTAAGTGCGCTAAGGGCTAGTGCGCCTGCGGCTTGGCGGGAGTGGCGGGCGTCGCGGGCTTGGGTGTGCCCGCCGGCACACCGGCACGCGCCTGCAGCGCCGCGAGGATCGCCGGCGTCACGTCGATGGCCGGAGCGAAGGAAACGGTGGCCTCGGCGCTCAGGATCAGGTCGAAGCCCTGGCCGCGCGCGTAGTTGCGCACCTCCTCACCGAGGGTGCGCTGCAAGCGCGATAGCTCCTCGTTGCGGCGCGCGGTGAAGTCGTCCTGCAGCTCGCCCTTGGAGCGCTCGAAGTCGCGCGCGCCGTCACGCAGTTCCTTCTCCGCGCGCGCGCGCTGATCCTCGGTCATGGTGGCGCCGTCCTTCTGCAGCTTGTCCTGCTTGGCCTTCACGGCCTGGCCCTGCGCCTGCAGCGTGCGTTCGCGCGGCGAGAACTCCGCGCGCAGGGACTCCTGGATCGCCTTGCCCTGCGGGGACTCCTCCAGAAGCCGCGCCGGGTCGACGACGCCGATCTTGGTGTCCGCCCAGGCGGGGAGCGCCGCCAGCGCGCCGCTTGCCGCAATCAAACAAATCGCCAATTTGCTGCTGATCAGACGCTTCACGGAACTACCTACCTCGTGTGTAAAAGCATTGAATATTTTAGCAATGCGCCGCCTCAGGACCCTTAGCGATCCGGCGCCAAACGGCTAGTATCGCGTAGAACGCCGCCCGTGGCCTCTTTAAGTTCTAAAAAGCCTGGCCGACCGAGAACTGGAACCCTTCCGTTTCGTCGCCCCAGGTGGTGAGGCCGTCGCTGCGCCTGACGTTCAGCGCCTTGCCGAAACTGAACCGGAACAGGCCCAGGGGTGCCAGCCACTCGACCGCCACACCCACCGAGCGCTTGAGGTTGCCGAGGTTGAAATGGTAGTTCTCGGGCGTCACCTGGTCGGGGCCGAAGAACCGCAGCTTGTTGCCGGTCGAGAAGATGTTGCCCATGTCGAAAAACGCGCTGACGCGCGCGGTCTGCGCCCATTTGGCCGGCATCGGGAATATCAGCTCGTTCTGGTTCACGACCCGCAGATTCCCGCCGTAGGGGTTGCCGAACTGGTCCTTCGGTCCTAAGCGGCTTTCACGGTAGCCGCGCACGGAATCCGGGCCGCCGCCGAAGAACTCGCGGTAGGGTGGGATGGCGGTGGTGCCGCCAAGGGGTGCGCCGTAGTCCACCCCGGCGCGCAGCGACAGGTTCCAGCCGTGCCACAGCGGCACGTACTGCTGCAAGCCGTAATTGGCGATGTAGTACTGCACGTTGCTGCCGGGAATGGTCGCGGAGAGGGAAATTGTCTGGCGCATGCCGTGGTCGGCGAACAGCGTGCGGTTGCGCGTGTCCCAGTCCCAGCCCAGCACCGCCTCGGTGGTCCTGAAGTCAGTGCCGTAGAAGACGTACTCGTTGTTGCTGGCGTCGTCGTGTGCGATACGGCTGAAGGAATGGCCGTTTTGCTGCACCCACTGCTGCGCCTGCACGGCGCTGCTGAGCGAGTTGGTGAGGAGCGAGGAGCTGTCGAACGCCACGCCGAAACGCAGATACATGAATTCGGTAATCGGATACGCCCAGGTCGGGCCGAAGCTAAGGGTGCGGGATGAGAAGTTCGAGGAGGAGGAGGTGAACTGCGTGACGCTGCTGTAGCTCACTGAGATCGAGCGCTGCAGATTGTCGATGCTGGTGTACGGATTGGTGTGCGTGATGCTGTAGACCTTCTGGAAGGCGCCGCCGTTGAGGCTGACCGCGATACGCTCGCCGGTACCCAGGAAGTCGGCGTCGGCGAAGCTGGCGTTCAGCATGAACTTGTAGGTCTCCGAGTAGCCGATGCCACCGGAGAGCTGCGACGCTGGCCCCTCCTCGATCTTGTAGTCAACGTCCACGAGGTCGGGGGAACCAGCCACGGGGTTGGTCTTGAAGTCCACCGTCTTCACGTACGGCAGGCGCTGCAGGCGCTGCTTGGAACGCTCCAGCGAGGTGTTGGACAGCCAGCCGCCTTCGAGCTGCCGCATCTCGCGCCGCAGCACCTCGTCGTTGATGCGGTTGACACCGGAGAAAGTGATATTGCGCACGTAGACACGACTGCCCGGGTCAACGAAGAAGGTCAGCGCCACCGTGTGGTTGGTGTTGTCGGCGGTCGGCACCGGCTCAACCTTGGCAAACGCATAGCCGTCGCGCCCCATGCGGTTCTGCATCAGCTCCTGCGAGGAGGTGATCAGCTTGCGGTCGAAGATCTCTCCGGGATGCACCAGCACCAGCCGCTCGAGCTCGGCCTGCGGCACGACGAACGTGCCGGCGAGCTTGATCTGCGAGAGCTTGTAGACCTGGCCTTCATCAACGTTGATGGTGATGAAGATGTCTTCCTTCTCGGGGGCGATCGCCACCTGGGTGGAATCGATCTGGAAATTCGCGTAGCCGCGATCCATGTAGTAGTTGCGCACCTTCTCCAGGTCGCCCTGCAGGGACTCACGCGAGTAGCGATCGTCCTGCTTGTACCAGGACAGCCAGTTGGGGGTCTGCAGCTCGAGCGCGCCGAGGATGTCCTTGGGCGCAAACCTGGTGTTGCCGACAAGGTTGATCTGGCGGATCTTGGCGCGCCCGCCTTCCTTGATTTCAATCTTGATCTTGACGCGGTTGCCGGCTTCCTCTTCGACCTTGGCGTCGATCTTCACGCCGTACTTGCCGCGCGAGAAGTACTGGTCGGTCAGGTACTGGGTGACGTCATCGAGCACGCTCTTGTCGAAAGTCTTGCCGGTCGCAAGTCCCACACCGCGCAGCGACTTCTGCAGGTCTTCGGTCTTGATGTCCTTGTTGCCGGTGATCTCGAAGCTCTCGATCGAGGGGCGTTCGATCACCACCACCACCAGCGCGTTGCCGTCGCGGCGCAACTGCACGTCGCGGAAGAAACCGGTGGCGTACAGGGCGCGGATCGCCTCCCGCACGCGCGCCGTAGACAGATGATCGCCGATGTTCACCGGCAGGTAGTTGTATACCGTGCCTTCGGAGACGCGCTGCAGTCCCTCGATGCGGATGTCGCCGACGATGAAGTCCGCCACGGCCGGCGCCGCTACCGGCGGGGGCGCCGTCACCTGCTCCTGCCCCCACGAGCACACGCCATGGACCGCGAGCGCCAGACCAGCGAGCACCACGCGTGCCTTCACGCCCGAACCAACAGCCTGCTTGTCATCGCGCAACTTTCGTGCCTCAACTCTCAATCGCACTATTCGAGGTCTGAAGACTCGCGCCTTCAGGAAATTACGGGCCCGCGGCCCGTCGTCGTTACTCAACTAAACCGGCGCGCAATATCGTTGTACAGCGCCACACCCATCAGGACGATGAGCAGCGCGATGCCGACCTGCTGCCCGAGAGCCTGCGAGCGCTCGGAAAGGGGACTGCCCTTCAGCCACTCCACCGTCTGAAAGACGATCTGCCCCCCGTCGAGAATTGGGATCGGCAGGAGATTCAGAAAACCCAGCGACAGGGAAATCAGCACCAGGAAACTCAGGAATGGCGTCACGCCCGCCTCGGCCGACTCCCCGGCGAACTCGGCGATCGACAGCGGGCCGCTCAAGTTTTTCAGCGACACGCGCCCCTCGACCATGCGTGCGAACAGGCGTGCCTGCAGCAGCGTCATGCTCCAGGCTTCCTGGGTGGCACGCGCCAGCGCGGCCGCCGCGCCGAGCTCGGTGTGCAGCAGCATGCGGTCGGGGAGTTTGCCAGCTGGCGGCGGCTCGACGCGGATGCGTCCGACGCGCTTGCCGCTGACCTCGTCGCTCGCCACCTGCAGCTGCACGGTGCGCGCAACACCCGCGCGGCTGAAGTCAATGGTCACGTGCCCGCCGGGGCGGGCGTTGATGTATGCGGCCAGATCGCGAAAGTCGTTCATCGCCACCCCATCGATGGCGACGATGCGATCCCCGGCCAGGAGCCCCGCGCCAACCGCCGGCCCGCCCGGCAGCACCCTGCCGAGCACCGGCGGCACCGGCAGCGTCCAGGGCTGGAACCCGAGTCCGCGAAACAGCTCCGATGGCTCGGTGAGACGGCGGCGCTCGGTTGCATCCGGCACACTCAGCACGGCCGCCCGCGTGTCACCGTTGCTGCCGTGCACGCCCAGGGTGACCTGGCCGCTTGAGCTCATCGCATCCAGCAGCCCGAACACCAACTCGCGCATGCCGGCCACGGGGGTGCCGTTGAGGGTGCGGATTTCATCTCCGGAGCGCAGGCCGGCACTGGCGGCTACCGAGCCGGCCGTCACCTCCCCGACCACCGGCTTCACCTCGGTCACGCCGCTCACCCACAGCATGCCCCACAGCAACAGCACCGCGAACAGGATGTTGAAAGCAGGTCCTGCCAGCAGCACGACGATGCGCTGCCAGTGGGGACGACGGGTAAAGGAGCGTGCGAGGTCGGCCGGTGCGACCGGACCCTCGCGCTCATCGAGCAGCTTCACGTAGCCGCCGAGTGGCAGCGCTGCCAGTACGTACTCGATGCGATCCGGGCCGCCGATGTGCTTGAGCAACGGGCGACCGAAGCCGACCGAAAAGCGCAGCACCTTGAACCCCAGGCGGCGCGCGACCCAGTAGTGCCCGAACTCGTGCACCGTGACCAAAAGGCCCACGGCGACCATGAACCACAGCACTTGCCAGAGCAGATTCATGCGTGAGCGTCCCTTAGCGATTCGCTTCTTGTAGTGCCGAAAATCTGCTCACGCGCGCGTTGCCTGCCTTCCGCGTCGGCGGCCAGCACATCCGCCAGGGCGCCGAGCGCCCCCCCGGTGAAGCGCTCCATCACGGCTTCAATGACCGCCGCGATGCCGGGAAAGTTCAATCTGCGCTCCAGGAAGGCCTGCACCGCAACCTCGTTGGCCGCGTTGAGCACGACCGGGTGCAGACCGCCGGCGCGCGCCGCCGCCTGCGCCAGCGCGAGGCAACGGAACTTATCCAGGTCGGGCGCCAGAAAATCCAGCCGTCCAACCTTCAGCAGGTCGAGGAAGTCTACACCGGAGTCGATCCTCTCGGGCCACGCAAGCGCGTGCGCGATGGGCGTGCGCATGTCCGGGGCGGACAGTTGCGCGAGCATCGAGCCGTCCAGGTACTCGACCAGGGAGTGCACGATGCTCTGCGGGTGCACGAGAATCTCAATCTGCTGGGTGCTGAGGCCGAACAGCAGGCACGCCTCGATCAGCTCCAGCCCCTTGTTCATGAGTGTTGCCGAGTCCACCGAAATCTTGCGGCCCATGACCCAGTTCGGGTGCGCACACGCCGCCTCGGGTGTCACCGTCTCGAGCGCCGCCCGCGGCAGCTCGCGAAACGGGCCGCCGGAGGCGGTCAGCAGTATCCGCTTCAGGCCCGCGGGCGGCACCCCGGGGACGCCCCCGGCGGGCAGGCACTGGAAGATGGCGTTGTGTTCGCTGTCGATGGGCAGCAGCGTCGCGCCGGAAGCCTTCACCGCCGCCACCAGCAGCGGGCCCGCCATGACGAGGGACTCCTTGTTGGCGAGCAGCAGGCGCTTGCCCGCACCTGCCGCCGCCAGCGTCGAGGCCAGGCCCGCTGCTCCCACGATGGCCGCCATGACGCACTGTGCCTCCGGTGCCCGCGCCAACTCCTCGAGCGCGCCGGGTCCGGCGAGCAGGCGCGTCCCGGGTGCCGCCGCACCGAGGAGTTCGCGCAACTGCGGCAGTGCCCGCGAGTCCGCGAGCGCCGCACAGGCCGGACGGAAGCTGAGGATCTGCTGCGCGAGCTTGGTGGCGTTGCTGTTAGCCGCGATCGCGACCAGGCGGAAGCGCGCCGGGTGGCGCGCCACGACATCAAGGGTGCTCTCGCCCACCGAGCCGGTGGAGCCGAGCACCGCGACCCCGATCCGCGTCACGCCCGATGCGCTCATGGGACGACCCCCATAAGTGTTAGTCCCAGGAGCAGCACCGGAGCTGCCCCGGTAAGGCTGTCGATCCGGTCCATCACGCCGCCGTGTCCCGGAAATACGCTGCCGCTATCCTTCATACCGGCGAAGCGCTTCAACAGGCTCTCGGTGAGATCGCCGATGATCGAGAAGCCGACCGCTGCCAGGCACAGGGGCAGGAACGCGACCAGCGGTACGCCGAACCACGCGCTGCCGGCGACCGCCACCAGTGCGCTCACCGCGGTGCCCCCCAGCGCGCCTTCCCAGGTTTTCCCGGGCGAAACTTCCGGTGCCAGGCGGATGCGGCCGAAGCGGCGCCCGCAGAAAAACGCGCCGATATCCGCAACCCACACCAGCACGAGCACGAACAGCGTCCACTGTGCCCCGTGGGGGAACACCAGCCGCAAGCGCACCAACGCGAGCCACGAGGGCACCAGCGCCAGCAGGCCCGCCGCCGCGGCGGCCCACGGCGTCACCCGCTGCGGCGCGAGCGCGATCCACAGCAGCGCGGCGAGCCACCACAGCACCGCGCCCGCGAGCACCAGATCGCGCCCTTGCGCGGTCGCGGAAAATCGCCAGGCCGCGTACAGCAGTGCCGCCACCAGCAGCACGTACGCGGCGCGCAGCGCCGGTGCGCGTCCGAGCAGCAGGAAGGCTGACCACTCCCACGCGCCGGCCAGCACCAGCGCCGTGACCACCACCACCGTCGCCCACGCGGGCAGCCAGAAGAGCACCGCCAGCAGCGCCACCGCCAGCACCACCGCGGTCACGATTCGCTTGCGCAGCGTTTCGGTCACGAGGCGCGGCCTTGCGCGGCGGCCAGCTGCGAGGAGGTCTTGCCAAAGCGCCGCTCGCGGTTGCTGAAAAACGCCAGCGCGTCCTCGAGGTCGGCGAGCGCAAAATCCGGCCATAGCCGCTCGGTGAAATACAGCTCCGCGTAGGCGAGGTTCCACAAGAGGAAGTTGCTGAGGCGCTGCTCGCCACCGGTGCGGATGACCAGATCCGCATCCGCCACGCCGGCGAGCGCGAGGGCCTGCGCGAAGCGCTCTTCGGTGATCTCCTCGGGGCGCAATGCTCCACTGGAACATTCTTTCGCAAGCGCTTGAGCTGCCTGAACAATATCCCAGCGCCCGCCATAGCTCACGGCGACCTGCAGCTTAAGTCCAGGATTGTCCGCGGTGCGTTGCTCGGCGGCGGCGACCCGCGCCTGCAGGCGCACCGGGAGATTGCGGCGCTCGCCGATGAAACGCATGCGCACGCCTTGCGCGTGCAGCTCGGCGAGCTCGCGCTCGAGGGATTCGACGAACAGGCCCATGAGGCTGCCCACCTCTTCAGCGGGGCGGCGCCAGTTCTCGCTGGAGAACGCGAACAGCGTCAGCGCGCCGATGCCGCGCCGGCCGCATTCGCTGATGCACATGCGCACGGGCTCAAGCCCCGCCTGGTGTCCGGCGATGCGGGCAAGTCCGCGCGTCTTCGCCCAGCGGCCGTTGCCGTCCATGGTGATCGCGACGTGCCGCGGAAGCGGATTGACGGCGGCGGCGGCCATCACACTTGCATGACCTCCTTCTCCTTGGCGGCGAGCAGCGACTCGATGTCGGCGACGTGCTTGTCGGTGAGCTTCTGCACTTCGCCTTCCGCGCGGCGCTCGTCGTCCTGGGAGACCACCTTTTTCTTCAGCATCTCCTTGATGTCGTTCATGACGTCGCGGCGCACGTTGCGGATCGCGACGCGCGCGTTCTCGGCGTCGTGCCGCAGCACCTTGGTGATCTCGCGGCGGCGCTCCTCGGTGAGTGGCGGCATGGGAATCCTGATCACGGTGCCGGCCGTCATGGGCGTGAGCCCCAGGTCGGATTTGAAAATCGCCTTCTCGATGGCCTGCACGACGCTCTTCTCCCACGGCGAGATCACGAGCGTGCGCCCGTCCTCGACCGCGATGCTCGCCACCTGCTGCAGCGGCACCTCCGAGCCGTAGTAGTCCACCTTCAGGTGCTCGACCAGGCTCGTATGCGCGCGGCCGGTGCGCAGCTTCTTCAGATCCGACTGGAACGTCGCCACGCACTTACCCATGCGCGTAACAGCGTCTTTCTTCAGGTCTTCGAGCATGGTGCAACTCCTAACGCCGCGCGCGCGGCTTACTCAAAGGTCACGGCCGTACCCACGTCCTCGCCACGCACGATACGGGTGAGATCACCGGAATTGTTGAGATTGAAAACGCGCAAAGGCAAGTGGTTATCGCGGCACATGACGATGGCGGTGGCATCCATCACGTTGAGCTTGTCGGTCAGCACCTTGTCGAAGCTCAGGCGTGCATAGCGCACCGCGGCGGGGTTGCGCACCGGGTCGTCCGAGTACACGCCGTTCACCTTGGTGGCCTTGAGCAGCACGTCGGCGCTGATCTCGATGGCGCGCAGCGCCGCCGCCGTGTCGGTGGTGAAAAACGGGTTGCCGGTGCCGGCGGCGAAGATGACGACGCGGCCCTTTTCCAGATGGCGCACGGCGCGGCGGCGGATGTAGTCCTCGCAGACCTCGTTGATGCGGATCGCCGACATGACGCGCGCGTGCATGCCGAGGCCCTCGAGCGCGTCCTGCATGGCGAGCGCGTTCATCACCGTCGCCAGCATGCCCATGTGATCCGCCGCGACGCGGTCCATGCCGGCGCGCGCCAGTCCCGCACCGCGAAAGATGTTGCCGCCACCGATGACCACCGCAACCTGCACGCCCATCTGCACGATATCCTGCAGTTCCCCGCCGATGCGCTTGATCACGGCCGGATCGATGCCGTAGTCCCCGCCGCCCATCAGCGCTTCGCCTGAGAGCTTGACGAGGATGCGCGCGTAGCGCGGCCTGGCTTGTGTCATCTCATTTCCCCCAAGACTTCCGATGGAAAAAACCCCGCGCGCGGCGGGGTTTCGTCCTTAAGCGCACCGGTTGCTGCCGCGCTTTCAGTGCCGGACTGCAGGAGTCGCGCTCTTTACCTGCGCCATGACCTCGGCGACGAAATCGCCCTGCTTCTTCTCAATGCCGGCGCCCACTTCGAAGCGCTCGAACCCCAGCACCTCGGCCCTGGCGTCCTTCAGCAGCTTCTCAATGGTGACGTCCGGATCCTTCACGAACGGCTGTCCGGTGAGCGTGATCTCGCTCAACGCCTTGCGCAGCCGCCCCTCGACCATCCTGGCGACGATCTCCGGCTTCTTGCCCTCACCCTCGGCCTGCTCGGTGAGGATCTCGCGCTCCTTCGCCACCACCTCCGCCGGCACCTGCGCCGGGGACAGGTAGCGCGGATTGCTCGCCGCCACATGCATCGCCAGATCGTGCGCGAGCGCCGCCGGTCCACCCCTGACCGCGACCAGCGCGCCGATGCGCGTGCCGTGCACGTAGGCGCCCAGATGCTCGGGCGAGGACAGCACCGCAAAGCGCCGCACGCTGATGTTCTCGCCGATCTTCGCCACCAGTGCGCGGCGGCGCTCCTCGATGCTCTCGCCGCTCGGCAGCCGGATCTCGGCCAGCGCCGCCAGCGTTGCCGGCTGCACCGTCAGGGCGGCCTGCGCCACGGCCTGCGCGAAGGCGCGAAAGTCCTGCTCCCGGGCGACGAAATCCGTTTCGCAGTTGATCTCCACCATCGCCGCCCCGTGGGCATCCGCGGACTTGCCGGCGACCACCACGCCCTCGGCGGCGACGCGCGCCGCCTTCTTGTCGGCCTTGGCGAGGCCCTGCCGGCGCATGAGTTCGGCGGCTGCATCCAGGTCGCCCTTGGTTTCGACCAGCGCCTTCTTGCACTCCATCATGCCCGCGCCGGTGCGCTCGCGGAGCTGTTTGACCGCGTCAGCTGTGATGTTCATGTCAGTCGCCGCGTCCCTTGCGGCGACCCGCACCCTCGCTGGGCCGGCGCGTCACGGCGGGCGGCGTCGGCACGACGCCGGGGGGGACTAAGCTCTCGACGCGCTCCTCGATGTCCAGCTCCTCGTCCTCGACGCTCGGTTCGGTCGCCGCGACGGGCTCGGTTGCCGCGGCCTGTGCAGGCGCCTGCACCGGCACGGCTGCCGGGCGGCGCCGCACCGGCGCCGCCTTCTTGCGCACGTTGGCCTGCGGGCGCTGCCGGCCGCGCGCCGCCTTCTTGCGCGGGTTGCCGGCTTCGTCGAGCTCGACGAACTCGTCCTCGCCAACGGCCACCTGCGGCACGGACTCCTTGCCCTCGAGCACCGCGTCGGCGATGCCGGCGGCGTAGAGGTGGATGGCGCGCATGGCGTCATCGTTGCCCGGGATCACGTACTCGATCCCATCCGGGGAGCAGTTGGTGTCGACGATCGCCACCACCGGAATGCCGAGCTTCTTCGCCTCGTGAATCGCAATGTTCTCGTGGCCGACGTCGATCACGAACAAGGCGTCGGGGAGCGACTCCATGTCCTTGATGCCCCCTAAGCTTCTTTGCAGCTTGTCCATCTCGCGCCGCAGCTGCGTCGCTTCCTTCTTGCCGCGCTTCTCGAGCGCGCCGGAAGCGGCCAGCTCGGTGATTTCCCCGAGGCGCTTGATGGACTGGCGGATGGTCTTGAAGTTGGTGAGCATGCCGCCGAGCCAGCGCTGGTTCACGAACGGCTGGGAGGCGCGCTGCGCTTCCTTCTGCACCGACTCGCGCGCCGAGCGCTTGGTGCCCACGAACAGCACCGTGCCGCCGTCGGCGATCACGCCCTTGATGAAGTGCGCCGCCTCCGCGTACATCGGCTGCGTCTTCTCGAGGTTGATGATGTGAATTCTGTTGCGCTCACCGAAGATGAACGGAGCCATCTTCGGGTTCCAGAAGCGGGTCTGGTGTCCGAAATGGACACCCGCTTCCAGCATCTGTCGCATGGACACGCCGGGCATGAAAGACTCCTCTGTGGGTTAAGCCTCCGCGCATCCTCGTGACCATCCTCGATGTGAATCGGGGACACCCAGCCACTAAAGTTACGATGCGCGTGTGGGTTGCGTTGCCAAAAAAGGCCGCGCTTTATACCATGAAGGCCTCGTCAGAACAACGCCTTACGCCTGTCGGGCGCGTCCCTTGCACACTCCACCCCGCGGCCCCACTTCTGCCCCTATGCACGTCACCATCAAGACCCCGGAAGAACAGGAAAAAATGCGCGTCGCGGGGCGCCTGGCGGCCGAGGTGCTCGACATGATCGGCGCGCACGTGGTGCCGGGGGTTACGACGGCGGAGCTCGACCAGCTGTGCCATGACCACATCGTGAACGTGCAGCATTCACTGCCGGCCAACCTGAACTACCGTGGCTTTCCCAAGACCATCTGCACCTCGGTGAACCACGTGGTCTGTCATGGCATCCCGAACGATAAGCGCCTGAAGGCCGGCGACATCGTCAACATTGACGTCACCGTGATCCGCGATGGCTTCCACGGCGACACCAGCCGCATGTATTTCGTCGGCAAGGCGCCGCCGCATGCGCAGCGCCTGGCGCAGACCTGCTTCGAGGCCATGTGGCGCGGCATCGGCACCGTGCGCCCGGGCACGCGCCTGGGGGACATCGGGCACGCCATCCAGAGCTTCGTCGAGGCCCATGACTTCTCGGTGGTGCGCGAGTACTGCGGCCACGGCATCGGCCGCGTCTACCACGAAGACCCGCAGGTGCTGCACTACGGCGAGCCGGGCACCGGGTTTGAGCTGCAGGCGGGCATGACCTTCACCATCGAACCGATGGTAAACGCCGGCAAGCGCCACGTACGACTGCTCCCGGACGGCTGGACCGTCATCACCAAGGATCACTCGCTGTCGGCGCAATGGGAGCACACGGTGCTGGTGACGGACACGGGCGCGGATGTCCTGACCCTGCCCGCGTCCGGGCCGCCGCAGTAGTGGACGAGCCGCCGGCCACACCCGCAGCATCAACCGCAAATCCGTGGCCGCTGCTGGCGCGCCTGCCGGCGCAGCTTGGCGCCGCGCACGGCAGTGCGGCGTGGCGCGAGTTGCTCGGCGTGGCGCACGCGGAGCTCAAGGCGCGTTTTCTCGCCGAGGAGCCGGTCGAGGAGCTGGTACACGCGCGCGCGGCGCTCATCGATATGGCGTTGCACCAGGCGTGGCAGCTGCGCTGCACGGCGGCCGCGGGCTGGGCTCTGGTCGCGGTCGGCGGCTACGGGCGCGGCGAGCTGCACCCGGCTTCCGACGTGGACGTGCTGCTGCTCGCACCGCAGCCCGCGCAGGAGGCGGGCCGCGCGGCCGCCGAGAGCCTGGTGGCGTTCCTGTGGGACATCGGGCTCGAGGTCGGGCACAGTGTGCGCACCGTGGCGGAATGCGCCGCGGAAGGCGCGGCCGATGCGGGTGTCATGACCACGCTGCTCGAGGCACGTCTGCTCGCCGGCGACGCGGCCCTCTACGCCGCCATGCAGGCGGCGCTCACGCCGGACCGGATCTGGCCCGTCAGGCGCTTCTTCGAAGCCAAGGTGCGCGAGCAGACCGAGCGGCACCTGAAGGCCAACGACACGGCCTACAACCTGGAGCCGAACGTCAAGACCGGCCCCGGTGGCCTGCGCGATATCCAGACCATCGCCTGGGTCGCAAAACGGCACTTCGGCGCGCAAACGCTCGAGAGCCTCGCGACCCACGGGTTTCTGACCGCCGCGGAGCTGCGGCGTCTGCAGCAGGCGCAGGCCTTCCTGTGGAAGGTGCGCTTCGGGCTGCACCTGCTCACCGGGCGGCGCGAGGACCGCCTGCTGTTCGATCACCAGATGCGCCTCGCGAAGAGCTTCGGCTACGAGGACGCCTCCTACACCCTGGGCGTCGAGCAGTTCATGCAGCGCTACTACCGCACCGTCATGGACGTGAGCCTGCTCAATGAGCTGCTGCTGCAGTTGTTCCGGGAGGCGATTCTGACCGAGAGCGAGCCGCCGCGGCCGCTGAACGCGCGCTTCCAGGTGCGCAACGGTTCGCTCGAGGCGATCAACGACGAGGTCTTCGCGCGCACCCCGGCAGCGATGCTCGAGCTGTTCGCGCTGCTGCAGCAAAACCCGCAGATTCGTGGCGTGCGTGCCCCGACCATGCGCGCCGTCACCAGGAACCTGTGGCTCATCGACGAGGAGTTCCGCCAGAACCCGCGCCACCATCGCCTGTTCCTCGAGATCCTGCGCTCCCCCGTCGGGGTGACGCACGAGCTGCGGCGCATGAACACCTACGGCGTGCTCGGGCGCTACATCCCCGCCTTTGGCCGCATCGTCGGGCGCATGCAATACGACCTGTTCCACGCCTACACCGTGGATGCACACACACTGTTCGTGGTGAGCAACCTGCGGCGCTTCGCCATCCCGCGCTACGACCACGAGCTGCCCGAAGCCTCGCGCGTCATGCAGCAGCTCCCGCGCAGCGAGGTCGCCTACCTCGCCGCGCTCTTTCACGACATCGCCAAGGGGCGCGGCGGGGATCATTCGGAACTTGGCGCGGTGGACGCCGAGGCGTTCTGTCTCGAGCAGGGGCTGTCGCCCTACGATGCGCGCCTGGTCGCCTGGCTGGTGCGTAACCACCTGCAGCTGTCACTCACCTCGCAGAAGCAGGACATCGGCGACCCGGAAGTCATCAACGCCTTTGCGCGCAAGGTCGGCGACGAAACGCATCTGGACTACCTGTACGTGCTGACGTGCGCGGACGTGCGCGGCACGAATCCCAGGCTGTGGAATTCCTGGAAGGCGTCGCTGTTCCGGGACTTCTACCAGCGCGTGAAGCGCGCGCTGCGCCGCGGACTGGAGAGTCCGATCGACCCGGAACATCTGGTGCGCGAGACCCAGGACGGGGCGCGCCGGCTGCTCACGGAGCACGGCGTGGAGGCACAAGAGCGGGAGGCCGTCTGGTCGCGCTTCTCGGCGAGCTACTTCCTGCAGCATTCACCGGAGGAGATCGCCTGGCATACGCGCCTGCTCGCCGAGCGTGACGCGGCTTCCGACGAACCGCTGGTGGCGCTCGACCCGCGCAGCCTGCGCGGCACCACCGCGGCGCTGATCTTCGCGCGCCCGCGGCGCCACGGATTCGCGCGCACCACGGCGGCGCTCGATCAACTCGGGCTCAACATCGTGGACGCGCGCATCACCCCGACCGGCGACGGCTTCAGCCTCGACCTGTATCACCTGCTGGAGGACGACGGCGCGCCGATCACCGACGCGGATCGCCAGGCGGAAATCGAGCGGGCGCTGTGGCGCTCGCTGCAGGGCCCGGCCGATGCGCCGCTGCTGGTGTCGCGGCGTGCGCCCCGCCAGGCGCGCATGTTCAACACCCCGACCCAGATCTCCCTCAGCGTGGACGAGCGCAATCGCCGCTCGGTACTGGAGCTGACCGCCGGTGACCGCCCCGGTCTGCTGTGCGACATCGGCAGCGTGCTCATGGAAGCGCGCGTCGAGCTGCACGCCGCCAAGATCATGACGGTCGGCGAACGCGCCGAGGACGTGTTCTACCTCACCGACCTCGACAACCGGCCGCTGAGCCCGGCGGCGGCCGAGGCGCTGCGCGGCCAGCTGGTGCACGGGCTCGATCAGCGCCAGGCGGCACTGCGCAAGTCAGGCGCCGACGCGCTGCCGACCTGAAGGCACGCGTGCGAGTTGCGAACCGCCTGCCACTCAACCGACACTTGCGGCCGATGAACGAGTTCGATGCTCTCAAGGCCGTGATTGATGCCGCGTTCGAGCGGCGCGCCGAACTGACTCCGCAGAACCTGCCCGGCGAGCTTGCGGTGGCGCTCGAGGAGTGCCTGACGCTCCTCGACAGCGGGCGCGCGCGCGTCGCGGAGCCGGTCGCTGGCGGCTGGATCGTCAACGAGTGGCTGAAAAAAGCGGTGCTGCTGTCCTTCAGGGTGCGCGACAACGTGGCCATTGATGCCGGCTACACGCGCTTCTTCGACAAGGTACCCCTGAAGTACACCGCTGCCAGCGAGGCGAGCCTGCGCGCCGGCGGCGCGCGCATCGTGCCGCACGCGCTGGTGCGCCGCGGCGCCTACATCGCCCCCAACGTGGTGCTCATGCCGAGCTATGTGAATGTCGGGGCTTACGTGGGCGCCGGGACCATGGTGGATACCTGGGCAACGGTCGGCTCGTGCGCGCAGATCGGGCGTAACGTGCACCTCTCGGGCGGTGTAGGGATCGGCGGCGTGCTCGAACCGCTGCAGGCGAGCCCGACCATCATCGAGGACGATTGCTTCATCGGCGCGCGCTCCGAAGTGGTCGAGGGCGTCGTGGTGGAAGCCGGCTGCGTGATCTCCATGGGCGTGTTTCTCGGGCAGAGCACGCGCATCTACGATCGCACCACCGGCACCGTGCTGCAGGGGCGCGTGCCGGCCGGCTCCGTCGTCGTTTCCGGAACGCTGCCCGCCGCCGACGGCCGCTACAGTCTGTACTGCGCCGTGATCGTCAAGCGCGTCGACGCGCAGACGCGCGCCAAGACCTCCATCAACGAGCTGCTGCGCGAGGCTTAAGCCCGCCGTTACCGACTTGTGACCGGCGCACGACTGACTGCATAACCGACGCTCCCGGAGACTGGTCGCACCCAGGTTGGGTGCACGGGGTTTCAGGAGCTAAGGCTGCATGCGTCAGAGGGTCCTCGCGCTCGCCGCCCTTGTCGGTTGCGTTTCAGTGGCGGCAGCGAAGCCGGCGCAGGCGCAGAACACGCCTACCCCAGACCCTGGCAGTGGCGCCAGCCTGACCTGGAACGGGATCACCCTCTACGGCAACGTGGATCTCGGTCTGCAGTACCAGACGCATGGGGCGCGCGCGAGCGACTACATCGCGTACAGCACCGAGCCGGTCATCCAGAAAAACAGCGGCGGCTCGGTCAGCGGACTCGTGTCCAGCCCCCTGAGCTGGTCGAGAATCGGGCTCGCCGGGAAAGAGCCGCTGGCGGGAGACTGGTCCGCCGTGTTTCGTCTCGAGACATACTTCAATCCAACCTCGGGGGACTTGAGCGATGGGCTGAAATCCCTGACGCTGAATAACGGACGTGCGCTTGGCTCGCAGAGCTCCAGCCTCGACAGCAGCGTCGCCGGTCAGCTGTTCGGCGGCGGCGCAGTCGTGGGCGTGAGCTCCCCCGCCTACGGTACGCTCACCTTCGGCCGTCAGGCCACGCTGCTGGCGGACGGCATTGTCAGCTACGATGCCATGGAGGACGGCCAGGATTCGGCGCACGCCTTCTCGCTGCTCGGCGGCTCGCGAACCGCCGCCGGCGGCGGTACCACCGAAGACACGCGCCTCGATCACTCGTTGAAATATGCCGCGACGTACCGCTGGCTGCACGCAGGGGCCCTGTACCAGTTCAACGGCGCGGGTGGCTCGGCGGGCACCGCCCTGCAGGTAAAGCTCGGCGCGAGCTTCGCGGGCGCGTCGATCGATGCGTATTACGCCAGAAAGTACGATGCGATCTCCGCCAGCGCACTGAGCGCGGCGCAGCTCGCCGCTCTTGCCCCGGCCTATTCGTCCGCCAACTCCGTCGCGGCCACGGTGTCCGACAACAGCGCCTACGCGCTGATGGGGTGGTACAACTTCGGGACGGTCAGGATGTTTGCCGGCTATGAGCACATCAGCTTCGCCAATCCCAACACGCCGCTGGCGAGCGGCTCCCTGGACATCGGCGGCTACGTGCTGGGCTATGTCAACAACACCGCCTACGATAACGAGAAGCACCTGCAGGTATTCTGGAGCGGCGTGAAGTGGAGCGTTACGCCAGACTTTTATCTGGCGGCGGCCTGGTACGGCTACCGACAGAACAGCTTCGCCACGGGCAAGAACGCCGGCTGCTCGAGCGCTGTAGAGAGCGGCTGCAGTGGCGCTGAGAACGCGTTCGCGGTGCTTGGCGACTACCGCTTCAGCGCACGCTGCGACGCGTACCTGGGCACGTTCTGGAACGGCGTGCAGGACGGTCTGGCCAACGGCTTCCTGCATACCTCGACCCTCAGCACCACGGTCGGGGTCCGCGTCAGGTTCTGACACGGCCGGCAGCGGCGGCGCGCCGCCCGCGGATTCCTCACCGGTCCTTTAGCCGCATTGCCGGGTTGCGGGCGTGTCTCAGGATCGGCCGGAAGCGGCGCGCGGCCCGGGCCTGGATCTCGGCGTCCAACTCCCGATAAGCGCGGATCAGCCGCCGCCCGAAAAGGGTGAGGGTCGCGCCGCCACCGCCGCGTCCTCCCTTGGCCGTCACGGCCACGCGCTCGGCGAAGGAGCCGTTCAGACTCTCGAGCAGCAGCCAGGCACGCCGATAGCTCATGTTGAGCGCGCGCGCCGCCCGCGACAAAGAGCCCTCCTGCCCGATCAGCTCGAGCAGCGCGATCTTGCCCGGGCCCACGGCCGCGTCGCGGCCAAAGTCCACGCGAAAACGCACCGCTGCAGTCGGCCTGGCGGCGGCTCGCCGTGCGACCCGCGCGCGCGTCATGGTCGGCCCCGGGCCCGCGCGGCCTTGCGGCGGGGCCTGCACATCTGCCACGATATATTCATTCGGATATAACGAACCTCAAAGACAACAAGAACCTTGGCCGTACTTCAGCCAAACACCCGGGTTGCATCATCGCATGTGGCTCGTGTCATTCAACCAGGGAGCCTCCGCAGTGAATAGCACGATCAAGTCTACCGACCTGCGGTCACGGAGACAGCGCCGCGGCGTTGCGCGCCTCGGCGCTGTGCTGCTTGCGAGTGGCGCCCTCGGGGCGAGCGGCGTCACGCAGGCCGCTACCGTGTTCGACCAGGACGGCATCGCGGTGGATCTGTACGGGATCCTGGATGCCGGTGTTGGTTACCTCGAGCATTCGTATGCCGGCAGCGACTACTTTGCATCGACCATCAATCCCTACAATCTGAATGGCTCGCCCCACAGTTTCACCGGCCTGTACACCGGCGGTATCTCCATGTCGCGCGTGGGTCTTAAGGGGGAAGCGGATCTGGGCTCGGGCAGGAAGGCCTTCTTCAGGGTCGAGTCCGCGATCAACGTTACCACCGGTGTCCTGAGCAGCAATGGCCAGGCCATATACAACAACATCAACGGCCTCAGGACCGCGAACGCTGCCAGTGCCATCAACGGGCAGTACTTCGCGCGCGCCGCTTACGTGGGCTTCTCTGATCCGCTCTGGGGGCAGCTGGAATTGGGGCGCACCGTCAATCTCGCCTTTGATCAGGTGGTGGAGTTCGACCCGGTGCAGGCGGCGCTGTTGTATTCGCCGCTGGGGTTCTCCGGTGGCATCGGCGGTGGCCTGGGCGCGACCGAAAACACCCGTCTGGACGACAGTCTCAAGTACGAAAACAAGATCAGCGGCATCAGCGTCGGCCTGCAATACAAGTTCGCCGGGGACAAGGGCGCCTCATCGGCAGGCTACGGCTGGGTGGCCATGTTGGGTTACAGCGCAGGTCCGCTGAGCTTCAAGGGCACGTTTTCGGAGACCACCAACACCGTAACCTGGCCCGTTCAGTATTCAAACGTGGTGCCGCCAGATCCCAATGTGCAGGTCGAGAATACCAAGGGGTACATGCTGACGGGCCTGTGGAAAATAACGGCCGATGCCACGGTGAAAGTCGGCTACGAAAACCTGGAGATCTGGGCGCCGTCGAACCTGAACCTCAACATCCAGGACTACTACAGCCTGACACTGCCCAAGCCCTCGGTGAATGCCACCGGCCAGCAGCGCTATGGCCTGTGGTGGGTGGGCGGCGACTACAGATTCACGCCCGCCTTCGATCTGGGCATCGGCTTCTACGATATCGACACCTACAACCAGCCGGAAGCTGGCAAGACCTACCTCGCGACCGCCGTCTCGGTGCTCGCGGACTACAGCTTCACCAGGAAGTTTGACGCTTACGCCGGCGTCATGGCGATGCAGTACAGCGGCCCCGGACTCGCCAAGCGAGCCCCTGCGCTCGCCTATTCAAACAACACGCTGTACGGGGTGGGTCTGCGCTTTAGGTTCTGACGCGCGCCGCCCGGCACGTTGCTATTGCAGGGCGTCGTTGCGGGTCAACACGCGCTGGAAGGCTGCAATGATGGCCGGCTCCGGCCTGTGGATCGGCGGCAGCGCCTGGTAGTTCTCCCAGCCACCGCCGAGACTGCGGTAGAGGGCGATGAAGCTTTCCGCGAGGGCGACCTGGGCGTCAGCGTACTGCTCTTCGATATCGTATTCCTGGCGCTGCGCGTCAACCACGTTGAGAAAATCGGTAAGCCCACGCTGGTAGCGCTCGGTGGCAAGCGTGACGGCCCGCTGGCTCGCCACCAGCGCCGCCCCGAGCCGGTCGAGGCTCGCCTGCTGTGCCGTGAAGCGATCCAGACTCGTGTCGACTTCACGTACCGCGCCCTGGATGGTCTTCCGGTAGTTCACCAGCAGCGCCCGCGTGTGCAGGTCGGCAATCTCCACCTGCGCGTCCAGCGCGCCAAAATCCAGGAGCGGCCACAGTAGCGAGGGACCCACCGACCAGATGTGCTCGCTCACGCTGGGCGCCACGCCGAGCGCCTGACGCTGCACGCCGATGCCGGCGGTGATGGCGAGCGAGGGGAAGAGGTTCGCGGTGGCGATGCCGATGCGCGCGTTGGCCCCGGCAAGCTCGCGCTCCGCCTGGCGGATGTCGGGGCGGCGCCGCAGGAGGTCCAGCGGCAACCCCGCATCAACTGCCGCCGGCACCTGCGGGACCATTTGCCTGGCAGTCAGTTCCTCGACGAGGTCCTCGGGGTAGCGTCCCAACAAGGTGGCGATGGTGTACTGCGCCGCGCGCACCGCGGCGTTCACCGGTGCGCTTTGCGCTTCCAGCGTCGCGAGCTCGCGGCTCGCGAGCGTCACGTCCAGCTCGTTGGTGATGCCCCGTTCGTAGCGGATGCGAACGATGCGCAGCGACTCGCGCAAGGTGCTCATGGCGGCATCGAGCACCGCGGCGCGCATCTGCAGGCCCCGCAGGTCAACGTAAGCGCGCGCGACATCGGCGGCGACCACCACCAGCACCGCGTTGCGCGCCGCGAGGCTGGCCTCGGTGTCATAGCGGGCGGCCTCGATCTCGCGCCGGTACCTGCCGAAGATATCCAGCTCCCAGACTGCATCGAAACCGCCGATTTCATTGATGTGTTGCAGACCTGCGCTGTTGTCAGCCGCTACCAGGGGCTGCGCGACGCGGCCCCGCATGAGATCGCTGCCGGTGCCCCGGCCCGCGCCCGCGGTTGCTCCCGCCACCGGCAGCACGGTGCCAATGAGCGCCGCCTCGTAGCTGCGCGCCGCCTGCAGCCGCTCGAGTGCGATCGTAAGATCCGGGTTGCCGGCGATCGCCCGCTCGATGAGCGAGTCGAGCTGCGGGTCGTGCAGCGCGTGCCACCACAGCGCCTGGTCGACCGCGGCCGGCGCCCCCGCAGCGGCGAACGTGGCGACCGCGGTCAGCGGCGCCGTGGCCGCGTAGCGCGCCGGGGTTGCGATGCTGGGGGTGTGGTAGTCGGGTCCGGCGGCGCAGCCGCCGACGGCAATCGCGGCGGCGAAGAGCGGAACCATGCAGCGGGCGTTCACAGCGATGCCTCAAGCAGATGCGCCCGCACCACATCGCCATCGCCGATCTGGCTGCTGACGTTGAGCACCAGCAGGTCGCCGGCCGCGGCGCCCGAGGCGAGCTCGACCATGCTGCCGTCGTCGCGACCGATGGTGACGGCGCGAAACGCGACGCGACCTGAGGCGTCCACGCGCGCCACCTGCGGACCGGCGGCGCGGAACACGAGCGCCGCCGCCGGCACCTGCACCAGTCCCCTGGGCGGCAGGCTGAATGCCGCCTGCACGTACATCCCCGGTACGAACTGCGCGTCCGCATTGGGGATGTCGACCTCGACGCGCAGGGTGCGCGCCTGGGCATTCAGGGACTGCGCGGTGCGCGTCACCCGGGCCGGGTACTCGCGGGCGGCGCCGCCGCGGCTCGAGATCTGCACGGCGGTATTGCCGATCATCAGATCGGCGGCGGCGCTTTGCGGCACGTCGACGAAGACCCGGATCGGGTCGTTCTGCGTCAGCACGTACAGTGGCGTGGTGGCGGTGGTGCTGCCGGCGGTCACGAGGTTGCCGATATCGATGTCGCGGTTGGTGATGACCCCCTCAAAGGGGGCGGTGACCTGCTTGTACTGGGTGAGCGCCGCGTACTGGTTGACGCGCGCCTGATCCAGCGCCACGTCGGCCTGCGCCGATTTCAGCCGCGCGCTGGCGCTGTCGTAGTCCGCGTGCTTCTCCTCGCGCTCCTGGTCCGACACCACGCCCTGCGGCGAATCGCGCCAGCGCTCGTAGGTGGTCCTGCTCAGGAGCGCTTCGGCGCTGCGCATCTGCACCTGCGCCACCCCCGCCTGCAGCTGCGCGCGCGCGGCGGCAAGCTGCGCATCGAGGTCCGGAGTCTCGATCTGCGCCAGCACCTGGCCCGGGTGCACGTGATCGCCGATGTCTACAAACCACTTGCCGACGTAGCCGTTGACGCGCGCGTAAATGGTGCTGGCATGCCAGGCGGCCGTCTGCCCGGGCAACACCAGTCGCTGGGTCGCCCCGACCGCTTGCGCGCGCACCACGTCGACCACCGGCGCAGCCGCCGCCGCGTCCGCCGTGCCGTGCGCCACTCCGCGTGCCTTGACGTAGCGGTCGATGCACACGGCCACGAACAGCACGCCGAGGAGCAGCAGAGCGATCCGTGCGGCCCTTTTCATGCGCCGGCCGGTGTCGGGGTCGAAGCCGGTAGAGGCGGCGTGCGACTCGCTGGCTGTGACATCCGCGCCGTAGTCCGTCGCGCGCGTGTCATCAGCTGTGTCCGGCGTGCTCATGGCGTGGGTCTTAAGCCTGCCGGTGAGGCGCCGGCGCGCGTCGCAGCAGCCGGTACATGGTAGGAACGAACAGCAGCGTCGCGAAGGTCGCAAACAACAGCCC
>Ga0210409_10000657_pt1 | contig 51828 bp, 40 predicted proteins | sample IncBWH17MmetaG_FD_161649 | JGI IMG/M metagenome (GOLD analysis project Ga0210409, IMG submission 161649) | Forest soil microbial communities from Barre Woods Harvard Forest LTER site, Petersham, Massachusetts, United States - Inc-BW-H-17-M | ecosystem: Environmental > Terrestrial > Soil >... | reverse complement strand
AACGGCACGAAAGTGATGGGATTCACAAACATCGAGCTTATCAGCGACCGGCCCACCGACGTGAATATCCGGGAAATCGCGGAAGTGAAGAAGCGCTATGCGAAAAATCTGGTGATCGCTTCGCTAATGGTGGAATCCAAGCGCAAGAGCTGGCACGAAATGGTGAAGCGCGTCGAGGGCGCGGGCGCGGATGCGCTCGAGTTGAATTTCGGCTGTCCGCACGGCATGAGCGAGCGGGGCATGGGTTCGTCCGTGGGGCAAGTGCCCGAATATACGGAGATGATCACGTCGTGGGTGAAAGAAGCGGCAAAAACGCCGGTGATCGTGAAGCTCACGCCCAATGTTACGGACATCACGCGCGTCGCGCTGGCTGCGGAAAAGGGAGGCGCCGACGCCGTCAGTCTGATCAACACGCTCAATTCAATCATCGGCGTTGATCTGGAAACGTTTTCGCCGAAGCCCGACGTGGGCGGAAAATCCTCGCATGGCGGGTATTGCGGTCCGGCGCTCAAGCCGATCGCGTTGCACCTGGTTTCCAGCGTCGCGAAAACGGTGAAGATCCCGATTGTGGGGATTGGCGGAATCGGATACTGGAACGACGCGGCTGAACACATCACGCTCGGCGCGTCGATCACGCAAGTGTGCACTGCTGCGATGCATTACGGATTCCGCATCGTCGAAGACATGATCGACGGCCTCTCCGCTTACATGGACGATCACGGCTTTCGCACCATCGCGGATTTTCGCGGGCGCGCCGTGCAGAACGTGAAGGATTGGGGAGACCTGGACCTCAATTACAAAGTCATCGCCGATATTCGCCACGATCTGTGCATCGGCTGCCAGCTATGTTACGTCGCCTGCGAAGACGGAGCGCACCAGTGCATTGAGACATACAAGGTCGCGGGAAACCGCAAGAAGAATCCGAACGGGATGGGCGTGCACGTTCCGCGCATCATGGAAGACGAGTGCGTAGGCTGCAATCTTTGCGCGCTGGTTTGCCCGGTGGACCAGTGCATCACGATGAGGCAGATCGACACGGGCCTGCCGTTTGAAAGCTGGAAGATGCGGGTGAAGAGCCTTCAGTAGGACAGGCTTCCAGCCTGTCGCATTTTGGGGAGATTGACATTTAAGCCCGACAGGCTAGAAGCCTGTCCTACTTGAGAATCATGGCGTTGCGCCGAATCCGCATAGATTACACGGTCTACCCTCCCGACTTTAAACCTGACGGCAGCCCATGTTGGGATTTCCGAACTTTCACTAAAGCTAAGCGCAGGGCGAAGATGCTCGGCATAGGGGCACTTGTCTATCGCAATTTTAATGAGATCAACAAGAAGGGTCAGCCTGGCGATTGGTGGGGAGGCAAGCATTACTGGCGGTGGACCGGCATACGATTCGAAAGACAGAGGGAGACGGGCAGGCAAGTCGGTTCGAACTGATCTTCTGGCGTCGATGCCTCCATCCTGAGCGCGATGGACTTGCTCTTATGTTAGATTTATTTCCGCCATGAAACGGATCGTGGTGGTCGGGGCGGGGTTTGGCGGGCTGGAAGCCGTCACGCAACTCGATGGCTTGTTTCGCCGCGATCGCGAAGTCGAAATTCTTCTCCTCAGCGACCAGAATTATTTGCTTTTCACACCGCTGCTTCCTCAGATCGCGTCGAGTTACACTGATCCGCGCCATATCGTGCAGGCCGTTCGTGAAATCCGCGGCGGGCGCAAATTCCGGTTTCGCAGGGAAAAAGTGAGCGGGGTGGACGCGCCGAACCGGCGCGTGATGATCGACTCCGGATCGATCGAGTACGACGCGCTCATCCTTGCGTCGGGCGCTCGCACCGAATTTTTCAATACGCCCGGGGCGCGCGAGAACAGCTGGGATTACAAATCGCTACAGCAGGCAGTGGAACTGCGCGAGCGGATCATCGACCTGTGCGAGCACGCGGATCATACCGAGGACCCCGCCGCGCGCCGCTCCATGCTCACGTTTGTCGTGGTCGGCGGCGGCTACACGGGCATCGAACTCGTCACCGAGATGCGCGATTTTCTCTTCGGCTACGCCGCGCGGAAGTATCGCGGGATCGACGCGTCCGAAATTCGCCTGATCGTGCTCGAAGCCACGCCGGATGTGCTGCGGGGGATTGGGCCGAAACTGGCGGCGCACGCGCGCAAGCGGCTGCATGTGAGCGGGATTGAGGTGCGAACTTCGACTCGCGTATCGCGCGTGTCAGAAGGCTCGGTCGAGGTAAATGGGAATGAAATCCTTGAGGCGGACACGGTGATCTGGACGGCGGGAGTGCGCGCGTCCGAGCTGATTGAATCGCTTGCCGGGCCGCACGATCGCATTGGCCGCGCCGTCGTGAATGCGCACCTCCAGTTGGAAGGCCATCCGGAAGTATTTGTCGTGGGCGACTCCGCCGTTGCCGTGAATGCGCAGGAAGCGCCGCGCGTCGCTCCCGTGGCGATTGAACAAGGGCGCATCGCCGCGCGCAATATTGGACATCTGTGGCGCCGCGAGCCGCTCGAGACATACGAATATGCGTCGAAGGGCATGCTCGTTTCTCTTGGGATGAACTACGCGGTCGTCAAGATCGCGGGAATCCAGATCAGCGGCTACTTCGCATGGCTTTTCTGGAACGCGGTTCACTTGTACAAACTGGTGGGGCTGAAAAAACAGGTGCAGGTGGCTGGGGACTGGGTGCTGGGTTTGATTTTTCCGCGCGACGCGGCCATTGTGCGCCGCCCGCGCCGCTGCAAATTGTGCGGAGAGTAGGACAGGCTTCCATCCTATCGCGCTTTTACACGGACTGACATCTAAACCAGACAGGCTGGAAGCCTGTCCTACTTGCGCATCAAAGCCCAATACACCACGAAACTTGCGGCGAATCCGACGAACCAGGCGTAGTCATACAGGATACGCAATGCCGGCACGATTAAGCCGATGAACGCCACGCCCGCGCCGGCAGCAAGCGCAGCCATCGCCCGCCAGTTGATACCGCTCGAGAATTCGTAGAAGCCGCGGCGCTGGTACAAGTCTTCGACCAGGATAATTTTTTTGCGCACTACGAAATAATCACAGATCATCACGCCGGCGATCGGTCCGAGAAACCCCGAATATCCCAGGAGCCATCCGAAAATGTAGCTGCTGTAGTTTGCGAGAAGTTTCCACGGTTGAAATATCAGGCCTCCCACCACGCACGTAATCAGCCCTCCCGTACGAAAACTGATCAGCCGAGGCGAAAGATTCGAGAAATCGTTGGAAGGCGAGACCAGATTCGCCGCGACGTTCACGTTCAAAGTGGCCAGCAGCAGCGCCACCATTGCGACCACGACCGCAAATGGATTTCCTAGTCGCGCCAGCACCTGCACGGGGTCCCAGATCGCCTGTCCGAAGATAATCACTGTTGCCGAAGTGACGGCAATGCCAATGAAGGAATAAAGCGTCATGGTTGTCGGCAAGGCCAGCGCCTGGCCCACAACTTGAGCCCGCTGGCTGCGCGCATAGCGCGTGAAATCCGGAATGTTCAACGCCACGGTGGCCCAAAATCCCACCACGCTCGTCAACGACGGAATGAAGAAGCGGAAAAATTCTCGGAACGTTTGAAACTTGGACGGCGCAGCCAGCATGGTCCCGAAGCCGCCCGCTTTCACAACGGCCCAGGCGAGCAGCGCCACGCCGATGAGCAACAAAAAGGGCGCGGTCACACCCTGCAAAAACCGCAGCGTCCGGATGCCGCGCATGATGACGATGACGTGCAGCAGCCAAAACCCGCCAAAGCAAATCCACACTCCAGGCGAAAATGTCCGCCACGAGGGAACCAGAGCGGCAATCATCACATTGATTGCACCGCCGCCTATCCACGCGTTAATGCCGAACCACCCGCACGCCACCAGGGCGCGCAGAACGGCTGGAACATTCGCGCCCATTACTCCAAACGACGCGCGCGCGAAAACCGGAAAAGGAATTCCGTACTTTGCACCCGCATGAGCATTGAGGAGCATCGGCACGAGAACCACGACGTTTCCCAAGAACACGGTGAAGATAGCTTGCTTCCAGCTCATTCCTCCCGCGATCATCGCACTCGCCAGCATGTACGTGGGAATGTTGACACTCATCGCGATCCACAGCGCGGCGTAGTTATAGGTGCCCCAACTACGGCGCGAGGCGGGAATCGGGGCGAGGTCTTCGTTGTAAAGGGAACTCGCGCGAATGATTTCGGCGTCAAGAACGCCGGAGTGGATGCCGTCCTGGCTGGGATTCTCCGCGGCGCTCATCGATCAGTAGATCCCGCGCCGCAAATCAGGGATTTGAGGAATCTCGATATTGATCACGCGGCCTTCGTCGGCAAGTTTCAACAGGATGCGCGACGCCGAGCCGACATCCTTGGTGCTCCAATCCGAGGTCGCCACCGGTTTCGCGGGTTTGTCCGTTTCACGCCACAAGAGATCCTCTCCCTTGTGTTCCAGAAGCTCCGGCTTGATTTCATACACTTCCATTCTGCGCACGTAAATCACCAGGTATCGCGCGCCGAGCTGCAGCAACAGCGGATCAAATTTTTTTCCGGCCTGAAAGACATTCCACAATTTCGGCGCGCGCGAGTCCACTTGCAAGATCGCATCCGGAATTGGCTTCCATACGATTTTCTCTTTATCTGCGGCGCGGGAGGTCGCCGGCAGGACAAACAGCGCCGCCGCGAGTATGCCTACCCATTTCAAAATGGTTCCCCACATTGGGACTTCAACCTCAGCCAGGCCGCTTTCGCGATTTATGTTGCGGCATTTTGATTGCGGCCAGTCCGCCGCGGACTGGGCCGTCCCGGCAATCGACGGAAATCCACGCGTCTGAAGACGCGGGCTACAGCAATTCCAATGCGTCCACTCAGGGCCAGTCCACGCGCAACTGGCGCGAATTCACGACCACATACTTGTTTCTGCGCGCGAAATCCACCAGGTCCACCAGCAATTTCACATCGTTCTCGCAGTACTTGCAAACCTCTTCCTTGCGGCCCTCGCGCCACCACTGGACGATTTCCACACCGTTTCCCGTTTTCTTATTCCCCAGAGTTTCCCGCGCGAGATCGTCGAGTTTGATCCGGTGCCCCAAGCGGCGGTGTAAATCCACCAGCAGGTCAAACGATTTGCCGAGCAGATGTTTCACCGGCTGGTAGGCGCTGAGCACTTCAAAATCGAAGCGGTCGCCGTTGAAGGAGACGATGCGATCGAACTTGCTGAGTTCGGAAACGAGCGCCTTCGCATCGGGCTCAAACCAGCGCCGGAAACGGTTTTGCGTGTCCCAGGTCACGGCGACGGCAAGGCCGAACCGCGCGATGCTCGACCAGCCGCCCTCCACTTCATGCGAGAGGCGCAGGGTCTCGATGTCGAAAAAAATTTCTCGCGTCGGGTCGGGAAAAAGACTGGGTGTCGTCGCCATTTCGTTTTGGCAGGCGGCCAATCACACTTTGCCATGTTGGCCGCTTCCGGGTTCTGATTGTAGATCAACCGGTCAGCAATGTTTAAATTTTATGCGCGAGGCAGCTCAAACGAATCTCTGCGCCAGGTGGAAGGAAGTGAATGTCGGATGGGTGCAAGTGGACCTTCTAGGTGATCTTGTCCCGCAGGCTCTGCACAAATTCTACGGCGACGCCCCAGGAGCGGTCGGGCAAGCGATCGAGGCGGGTCACACGAGCGGAATATTCCTTGTTGATGCTTCCGGGGTCTCTCCAGTAGGGATAAGTCACCTGCAAGGCGGATCCAATCTGGTAGTTTTGGCGAGTCGTAAAATATAGCCCGGTGCGAGAAACATTCTGCGTCAGAGTGACCTCGTCGCTCTGGCTTTTTCCCGCGGTACAGCGAACGCGAATGGGCAGAGCCAGTTGGTTGCGGCTGGAAACGCGTCGTTCGCCTGCGCCGACTTCCGCGCGCGCGACTGAATGGGAAGCGTTTGACGTCCGCTTGGACACGGGTTCGCTTTGCGCCTCTTTCAGATAATTCAATCGATCGGGAATATTCCATGAAACTTTCGCGCGAATGGAAAGCAGCCCTTCGTTGATGACGTCGTCCACGGCGGAAAAAACATCTTCATTCCAACCGTCGATCTTCATTGCCGACTTGCGGCAGATGCGAAGCAATTGCAGCAGATCTTCCAGCGCAAAGTGTTGTTCCGCCGCCAGGCACGCTTGTTGCCGTATCCATTCGTCAAGCGGCGCAAAATTACCACGCAGCATAGCCTCCGCGCAGGCCTCATACCAACTCGCGGCTTGGCGGACCCGTTCCTCGTATGGGAGCAGGGAGAAGAGGCATCGCCGGGCCGCTCCAATCGCGTCGGCAGTTCTGGCGGCGAACCGCTCACACCTCTCCCGCTGCTGGCGCACCTGCACTTTCGTGACTTGAATCTTTTGGAGCAGCATAACTTTCCCTTGTATCTCTCCCGCCCCTGAACCCTGAGGCTGGACGCCAGGAAACTGCCATCGACCGTGAAGGTCCTGCTACGCGTTGTGCGTTACAACTTCGATTTCATTCTCGATCGCGCGGACGAATTCCGGGGATATACCAACGAACTCGACGCCCACTCCCACTCCCTTGAGGCAATAGCGGACCTCGCATCTCGTCTGGACCAAAACGCCGCTTCGCGACAGACGGAAGCGCAGTTTCAGGACGGCGCCTTGAGGGTACTCCGTGCGCGTGTTGATAAACATGCCATGTGGGCTGAGGTCCGGCGGCCGAACGCAAATGTCTTCCTCGAATCCTTCGTAAATCATGGAAAGTTCGCTGAGTTGTGGATGACGTACATCCCGCCGGATTTCCGCTTTCGACTTGTCTTCTCTGCTGTCCAAGATTAATGGACTCCTTCGGGTACCAATGTTTGCCTCCGTGGCCGGCTCGAGGGGGACTTCAGCGCGCAACGCGCCCCGCAAGTGGGGCAAAAATTAAATGCGGGAAGAATGTGGCGGTTGCATTCCGCGCATGTCGCATACTCTGCGGTTTCCATGGGTACGACTCGGAGGACCTCTTCCAGAGTGGTCACCCCGTTCAGAACCTTTTCCAACGCATCTTCCTGCATGAGGCGCATTCCGTTCGACCTCGAAGTGTCGCGAATCTGGTCGATGTTTCCACTGTTGCGGATGATGGTGCGAATGGAATCATCCACGCGCAGCAATTCGTAAATTCCGATTCGACCCGCGTACCCGGTTTGGTTGCACTTGTCGCAGCCAACGGCCACATTCATCCTTATCGGAGGCTTGGACATGCCAAGTTGGACCAGCCGCGCTTGAAATTCCGGAGTTGCGGGCTGGACGGAGTGGCAGGCGCAAAGGATTCGGACCAGACGCTGCGCCAGGATGCCAGTTACGGACGAACCGATCAAATAGCCCGGAATCCCCAGGTCGAGCAGGCGGACAATCGCGGAAACGCTGTCGTTGGTGTGCAGCGTTGAAAGCACCAAATGGCCGGTTTGCGCCGCCTTCATGACAATTTCCGCGGTCTCTCGATCGCGAATCTCGCCCACCATAATGATGTTCGGATCCTGGCGGAGAATTGACCGGAGGCAGCTCACGAAAGTCAGGCCGGCCTTGGTATTGACATGCACCTGATTGATGCCCGGGAGGACATACTCGACGGGATCCTCGACCGTGACGATATTGACCGAGGCCTGGCGAAGTTTGTGTAAAGAAGAATAAAGAGTCGTGCTCTTGCCCGAACCCGTCGGTCCTGTGACCAGAATCATGCCTTGAGGCGCGGACAGCAGGCTCGAAAGACCATCGGAAACGTCGGCCGGCATTCCCAGGTCCGTGTAGGAAGTCAGCGGGGCGCTCGTCTCCAGCAACCGGAGCACGACCTTCTCTCCGTACTGCGTCGGCAATGTGGAGACTCGGAGATCGAGATGCCTCGTGCCAATGGAAACCATAAAGCGCCCGTCCTGAGGGGCGCGGCGCTCGGAGATATCCATATCGGAGAGAATCTTGACGCGCGAGATCAGCGAGTTTTGCAGGGCTCGGGGGAGCAATTGATGATCGTGCAGCACGCCGTCTACGCGCATACGCACGACCGTGTCGGAGGCTCGCGGCTCTATATGAATATCGCTGGCCCGCTTGGCCATGGCTATTTGAATCGCCTCAGAAACGAGGCGAACCGCCGGAGTTTTTTTCTGCCGCAGATCGGCTTGGGCTTCCTGGATAGCCTCCTGTGTGGCTTGCCGCGAGCTGGTAGAAATAAACTCCACTTCTTCAAATTGCATTCGTTCCGTTCCGTGTACCGTCCCGTAGGCCCGCGAGTGCCCTCCTGCATTGGCATAATGTCTGTCGATTGCTTGTTGCAATTCGCTTCGGAAGGAGAGTCGGGGGGAAATCTCCCAGCCCGTCTTAAACCGTAACTCGTCCAAGGCCAAGAGGTTCTGCGGCGCGGCCATGGCGACAACCAGTCGCTGCTGATCTGTTTGCAAGGGCAGAACGCACAGGCGCTCCGCCATCGAGCGTGGCACCATAGTCAACGCGCCTGGGTCCGGAATGATTGTGGTGCAGTCCACGTAGGGTATGTGGGACACTTCTTCCAGGGCCGCTCCCAAGTCTTCCTTGGCAACCAGGCCCCGCTCCAGCATCAATTCCCCAAGGAGGATCACCTTCCCCTGCTGTTCCCCAATGACTTTTTGGAGCTCTGCATGGGTAATCTTTCCCCGGTCACGCAATACTTCCCCAAGTTTTTTCTTCTTCATGGAATCCTTACCCTGGCTTCAACAGACCCCGGGCCGTAATTCGGGGAAGTCGACGGCCGTCAGATAGTCTCCTCAGCGGGACCAGGATTTACGTTATCAGTCCCAGGCCCAATCTGGAACATGCTAAATGCCCATGCTGTGCCAAACAGGAACCTGGTCGTTTGACGGGTTGAACCTATTGGAGTTAGTGAGGTTAGTCGGATTCTGTGAAGCCGGTGTTACTGGAGAATTCTCACAAAGGAAACTACAGATCCTCGCCTTCAAGTCGTGAGTTCCGAGGGATACGAATTGGGTTTGGCAGCGTTAGGCTTTAAGTTCGCCAAATGACCTATCGAGGATCCGCACGGCCTCATCGACATCCGCCCTGGCTATATTCAGCATGGGCGAAATCCGGAGGACGTTGCCGTACAGGCCGCCCTTGCCAATCAGCAACCCGTGTTCGCGCGTGCGTTCGAGAAGCTGATTTGTTGCCTCTGGGGCAGGCTCTTTGGTTTCGCGATCCTTCACCAGTTCGAGCGCCAGCATCAAGCCTTTGCCGCGTACGTCGCCGATCACCGGATATTTGCGCTGGAGTTCCTCGAGCTCGGCGCGGAGGTAGTTGCCCACCCTCTCCGAGTTCTCAAGAAGTTTTTCTTCTTCGATGAATTCGATCGTCGCTTTTGCCGCGACGGACGTCACCGGATTACCGCCGAAAGTGGAGATCGTCAGACCTTGAAACGATGCGGCCAATTCTTTCGTGGTGATCGTGGCGCCGATGGGAGCGCCGTTGGCCATTCCTTTCGCGCACGTCATGATGTCCGGAGTCACTTCCCAGTGCTCGATGCCAAACCATTTTTTCCCTGTGCGTCCAAAGCCGGTCTGCACTTCATCCGAGATGAACAGGCCTCCGTATTTTTTTACCGCCTTGAATACGATCTTGAAATATTCCGGCGGCGGCGTAATGAATCCGCCGACTCCCTGAATCGGTTCGGCCATGAAGGCGGCGATGTTGCCGCTGGTGCCCGTCTGGATCAAATTCTCGACGTCTTTCGCGCAGGCGACTTCGCAGTCCGGGTATTTCAAGCCCAGCGGGCAGCGGTAGCAGTAAGGATTGATCGCGTGCGCGATGCCCACGCTGATGATTCCAGATTTCCGCCACGGGGCCTGCGCCGTCACGCTTTTCGTGAGCGACGATCCGCCGGAATACGCGTGGCGCAGGGCCACGATGTCGAAGGAGCCGGTCGCCATGCGCGCCAGCAGGATCGCGTACTCGTTCGCTTCTGTGCCGGAGCTTGTAAAATAGCTCGACTTCAGCGCGCCCGGCGTAATCGAGGCTACTTTTTCAGCCAGGGCAACGATGGCTTCGTTCGGGTAGAGGGTCGAGAGATGTTGGAAGCGATCGATTTGGGCCTTGAGCGGTCCGGTAACTCTGGGATTGGCGTGGCCAACGGAAACCGTCAGAATGCCGCCAAAAAAGTCGAGATACTTTTTGCCCTCGACGTCCCAGACGTGCTGCATCGAGGCGTGATCGGCGACGAGCGGTTCCTTGTAGAAATTGGTGACCGCCGGCCAGAGATATTCCTTGTGCTTGCGAACCACCTCTTCACTGCGCGTCGTCTGCTTAGGCTGCGTGGTCATGGAATCCCTTCTGGAACCCGGATGCACACGGATGAACGAGGATAAAGTCAAAGACAAGAGAAAAATAAATTTGTGCAGAGCCAGAACCTGATTTGCCCACGAATATTTGCTTCTCTCTCATTCCTGTTCTTGTTTTATCCGTGTGCATCCGTGGTTTCAACTCCGTCAGTCCGCGGCTTGCGTGCTGCGCGCCGTTTGCGTGCGCGTGATTTCGCCGTAGGTTTCCGGGCGGCGATCGCGGTAGAACTGCCAGGTGTCGCGCACTTCCTGGATTTCGTCGAGATTCAAGTCGGCCACCAGCAATTCATCCTTGTCGCGGCTGGCTTGCGCGATGATTTTGCCGCGCGGATTGCAGAAGTAACTCTTGCCGTAAAACTCCCCGATCTGCCAGGGCTTTTCGATGCCCACGCGGTTGGACGCGGCGACGAAGTAGCCGTTGGCGGCGGCGTGCGCCGGCTGTTCTAGTTCCCAGAGATATTCGGACAGCCCCGCCACGGTCGCGGACGGATTGAACACAATTTCCGCGCCGTTCAGGCCGAGAATTCTCGCGCCTTCGGGGAAGTGGCGGTCGTAGCAAATATACACGCCCACTTTGCCGAAGCGCGTCTCGAACACCGGGTATCCCGCGTTTCCAGGCGTGAAGTAAAATTTTTCCCAGAATCCCGGATGGCAGTGGGGAATATGGTGCTTGCGATATTTTCCGAGATATTTTCCGTCCGCATCGAACACAGCAGCGGTGTTGAAATATACGCCGGTCATTTCAACTTCATACACCGGCACGATCATCGCCATGCCGTATTTCCTGGCCAGTTTTTGCATGCGGGTCGTGGTCGGGCCGCCGGGCACCGGTTCGGTCAGCTCATACCATTTTTGCTGCTGTTCTGCGCAGAAGTAGGGCCCGTAGAAAAGTTCCTGCAAACCCAGGATCTGCACCTTGCGTTTTGCGGCGGCGGCGACGAGCTTCTCATGCTTCGCGATCATCTTCTCTTTGATTTGTGGAAGCGGGAATTTCGTGGGGGACCATTCGCAATGCGTTTGAATGAGACCGCAACGCACGATTCGAGCCATGTCGCACCTCCGCGGAAGTTGCACTGCGAGTTTACTCTGCGGCGGCGCCGCGCGACAAGACCTGCCAGTAGGACACGCTTTAGCCTGTCGGGGTCTGGTTTGCGCTGCGAAGATCAAAACCAGACAGGCTGAAGCCTGTCCTACAGAAGATCAAAACGCAATCGCGTTTTGAACGCTGCCGTCGCGACTCACTTTCCATGGCTGAATGGCATTGAAGTGCCCGGCGACCGTGTCTGTTTTTTGAAAGAAGTCCGGCTGAACGCGCCAGATTTCAGCGATTTCGGCCACCGTCGGCTGAACCTCGCCTGTCTCATCTGTGCAGCGTGATTGAAGGACGGTTTCTTCCCCGTTCCATTCCCATGCAAACCCGAATCGGGTGTGGGCTTTTGGATAAATCGGGCCTTGCATTTCCGCGACCTTCCAATTGCGCCCGCCGTCGACGGAAACTTCGATCTTTGTGATGGCGCCGCCACCCGACCACGCCAGGCCCGAGATTTCGTAGAATCCAGGGCCGGAGAGCTTTTGCCCGCCGGAAGGGCGAGTGATGAGGGATTTCGGTCCCAGCTGGGATTGGAACCAGCGGGCTTTTCCGTCCATCCTCAAACTGGGATATTTTGTGGTTTCTCGCATGGCCATTACTGGCTCGGCCACAACTTTGATTCGCCGGAGCCACTTCACGTTGTTGATTCCTTCCCATCCGGGGACGAGAAGGCGCAACGGATAGCCTTGCTCAGGCCGGATCGCCTCGCCGTTTTGGCCGTAAGCCACGAGCATGTCATCCAGCGCCTTTTCGATAGGAATGCTCTTGGAATGTTTTCCCTTTTCTGCGCCCTCGGCGATGATCCATTTCGCGCCTGCCTGGACGCCCACTTGTTTGAGGAGCAGGGAAACGGGAATTCCCGTCCAGATGCTGCAGCTGGTCAGGCCGTGCGTGTCCTGCGCGTTTGCATTCGGGCCTCTGCGGATGGCCCCAGTCGGGCCGGTTGGAGCGCTATTGCCGTTGCATTCGACAAAGTGGACACGCGTCACAGAAGGTAATCGCCCCAGATCCTTGAGCGTGAAAATCAAGGGATGATCAACCATTCCGTGAATCACCAGATGGTGCTCCTTCGGATCGATGTCCGGAGGTTCGTAACCGTGGGAGACAATGTAGTGCAGGGCCGGGGGCGTTATGAAACCCACTGAATCCTGAAGCGGTGTCCTGAATCCGAAATCCCTGTGATAGTCCGGCGGGCTTGTGGGCTGGGGCCAAGTGCCCAGGCTGCCCGTGCGGATCGAAGTCTCGAACCGGGAACGCTCGCCGTAGGCGTGCATGTCCTTCGGGCGAATGTCTGTAGATTCGGTCTCCAGAGTCTTGCCGCCGGCGGGTCTTGCTGTTCCAATTGCCATGCCTGCCAGCACGGCTCCATTTTTAAGGAACTGTCTCCGGCCCTGCCTCTTTTCCATCGTCGGTCTCCTCGTTCATCAGGAATCGCCGGACACTCTCTACAAAACAGATTAGCTCTTCATGACTTTCCGCTTCCAGAGATCCCAGTCCTTCGGGAAATCCGAATTGCCCTCCTCAGCCAAGTGCGCTTCTTCCGGGGCGAGCGTCTCGATCTTTCTGCCGCCCGCCTGGAGATGCATTTCCGAGTTAATCTTCAGGTATACGGCGCGTCCGACCGAGTGCATGATATTGGTTCCTACAGTGACCCCGCCATGCCCGCGCATAAAAGCGGCAGGATGATTGCCGAGCTCTTTGGCGAGGGCCTTGCCTTTGGCCGCGTCGTTGATCAGCATATTCGTCATACCGAAAGATTTTCGAATGTCAAAGGTGGGCAACCCCGAGCCGATAAATCCGCCCATGTGGTAGACGGGGAGAAGCGGCTCGTTAATAGTTCCCATGATCACTACGGTCGGCGCGTGCGTGTGGACGATGGACTTAACGTCTGGCCGCACCCTGTAAATTTCTGCATGAATCCAGCGCTCGCTATAGAGCTTGCGCGTGTCTCCGTTGACCGGAACGCAGTCGTAGTCGAGCTCCACGATGTCGCTCGCGGTGACCAAATCCGGAGCCAGCCAGCGCGAAATGAAAAAGTGATTGGTGTTTTCGGGGTTGCGCACGCTCACGTGTCCGTAGCCGTCCACCACTCCCTGATCTTGCAGGATGTGATTCGCGGTGACCAGGTCCGCCAGCAGAGCATTTTTGTCTTCCTTGTCCTGCGGGACGGCTTCCGGCGGTTCAGGAACCGGCGCGGGCCCGGCCTTCACTTCTTCCGTCGCGCCCAGCAACGCACCCGTCAGCAACAGGCTGGAACCGGATAGAAAACCGCGGCGGCCGAATCCGGCCTTGAGCAGACGATTTATCACCATTGAAATCTCCTTGGAAATCGATTTGAAAGCGTCGGCCTGAACGGAAACCTCCATCGCCACCTGGGGAGGGAGCGTTTCCAAATCTCGACCAATTCCCGGCTCACGCTCAATTCCTGCTCGAAATGATTGGCAACTCATCGGATACACCGATTGCCTCCCTCCTGTCAATCACGGATTGGGCTGGTTTTAGCGAGCCGCAAATTTTGTTGAGACTGTGCCCAAACGAACGAAAGTAAGCTATCCTGACGGCGTTTGATTTGAGAAGACATTGAAGCCAGACACAATTTCAGCGTTCTTGCAGCGATTCTATCGCGCTGTGCTTCGTGTCGTTCCATGCTGCATCACGCTGACGCAGGCAGTTGCGCTCAACATGTTTTTGGCGTTTTCCCCCATGGTCCTCGTGGTGCTCGGCGCGGTGGCCGGGTCCGCCGCGTTCCGACAGGCGCTCGAAGGAATGATTGAGCGGCTTCGCATCGTCCTCCCACCGGGGACACTCAGCATTCTCAACAATATACTTGGCCGGCATCCTCGGCAGTCGTGGGAATGGGTATTACTGGGCCTCGGCGGAACGCTTCTGGCGGGAACGCAAATGATGAAACTGCTGATGGAGGGGTTTCGCCTGGTTTACGATGACGAGAACCGGCTGGATACAGTTACTTTGCATCTGCGGGCATTGCTGCTGCTGACTGTCACCATCCTCCCGTCGATCCTCATCGTCAACCTGGTTGTTTTTGGCAGGCAGGTTCGCAACACAATGCTGCACACATCGTCCATGCCCGTGCTCATCCGATTGACCTGGAGCGGTCTGTACATCGCGGTCTCTTTGTTGATTGCCTTGATGGTGCTGACGGTGATTTACCGTGTGGGGCGGCCGGGACATCAAGGATTGAAAGCCCATCTACCAGGCGCGGAGGTTGCCACGGTGTTGTGGTGGACGGTCAGCATCGCGCTGGGATTTTATTTGCGAACGGTGCCCTACAGCCTCATCTATGGCGGCTTGGCTGTCACCATCGGCCTGATTCTCTGGATGCAACTGACGGCGACGATTCTGTTGATCGGCGCCGCGTACAATGCCGAGTTGCTCGATGGAATTGAGTAGGACAGCCACTTCTGGCTGTCCGGTTTTGCGCGATGTGAACCGCGAAGGTAAGCGGGAAAGCGGTAGAGCGGGTGAAGAGGACAGCCAGGAGTGGCTGTCCTACAAAATCGGAGTACACTGGGCGTAGCAGAGTTCGGCCACGGGAGGCAGCGATGGGCGATATGCGCGTCGAATGCTATGCCGGTTATCGAGCCGATGAGCGTCCACTGCGCTTTACCTTGCGCGGCCATACCTTTGAAATTACGGAAATAGAAGACCGCTGGTATTCGCCGGGCGCAATCTATTTTCGCGTCCGCACCGAGGACGGCGATTACTTTGTCCTTCGCCATGATGAACCTCAAGATCTTTGGAGCGTGGATGCCTTCCGTTCGGCCCGGGGACGCTCGGATTTGCCCGAGGCCGGACAGGTGGGTTTGAGCTGAAAGGGAAGGGGTTACAGGTTGTGGGGGCAGGGGGTAGTGGGAAACCTGAAACCCGAGAACAGCTAACTGCTACCGAACGCCCCGCCGGCGTACTGTCTAGGCACGGCCTCATTTCCGACCGCAACTTTTCTCTTTCCATAGGGTTAAACTGGTTGCGTAAGTTGAAAACCGCGACTCTGCCGTGCCAACTGCGCGAACTCCCTATAGGGGTCATGGGAAAAATGAAGAGAGTTACTTCCCGCAAAGCCGATGTACCCACGACTCGACCGGCGTCACTCGCCGGGATGATTGTAATTTTTCTTTTGGCCGCGGCCATCTTCGCAGCGCCGTACCTTCTTGCCGGAACCGATAAAAAAGACGGGAAAGGGAAGACGGCTGAATCTTCAAAAGCTATGAAGGGGCTGCCCGCCGAGGGTCTCAGCGAAGACGAAGCCGTACTGCAGGCGCTCAATCGTCTGGGCTTTGGACCGCGCCCGGGGGATCTCGAGCGCGTCAAGGAAATGGGCCTCCAGAAATGGATCGATCGGCAGCTCCATCCGGAATCGATTGATGACTCCGCTCTGGATGCGCGCCTCGAGCGTTTCCCCACTTTGAAAATGTCCTCCGCAAAACTTCTGGACGAATTTCCCGAACCGCAACTCGCTGCGCGGCGCCAGGGCATAACCGTCGAGGAATACCGGAAAGAGCAGCAGGAGCAGATGCGCTTGGCCGTGCAGTCATCCATGCAAGGCGAAGCTCAGAGCGATCCGCAAAGCGTGGCGCAGGGCGGCGCGCAAAGCGACCTCCAGATGGCCGATGCGCTGCACATGCCGAATTTCGAGGCGATGGACAACGATCTGAATCCGAATCCGCCGAAAGGCAAAGGGCAAGGGAAGGGGCAGGGCGCATTCGGCAATCGCATGATCAACTATGAGCAGATTCGCCTGCCGCAGCGCATTGTCGCCGAGCTTTCCATGGCCAAGATGACGCGCGCAGTCTACAGCGAGCGCCAGCTCCAGGAAATGATGGTGGATTTCTGGTACAACCACTTCAACGTTTTCGCCGCCAAGGGAGCCGACCGCTGGCTCATAACTGAATATGAACGCGACGCGATTCGCCCGCACGCCATGGGCAAGTTCCGCGACTTGCTCGGAGCCACGGCCAAGAGTCCCGCGATGTTGTTTTTCTTGGACAACTGGCTCTCCGCCGACCCCGTTGCGTGGCAGAAGCTACAGCAGGAGCAACAGGAACGGCGCCAGATGCGTGGAGGACCGTTTGGCGGACCATTTGGGAGACCTCGGTTTCCGCAAGGAGGGCCTGCACCAAATGGAAATCCTAACGATCCGAACGCCACTGCAAAACAGAAACAAGAGCGCGGCCTGAATGAGAATTACGGCCGCGAACTGATGGAATTGCACACGCTCGGCGTGGATGGCGGGTACACGCAGAACGACGTAATCAATGTCGCCAAGGCGTTCACCGGATGGAGCATCCGGCAGCCGCGGCGCGATCCGGAATTTTTCTTCGAGGAGCGCCTCCATGACACCAGCGTGAAGACCGTGCTCGGGCACAAAATTCACGAGGGAGGAATGAAGGACGGCGAAGAAGTCCTTAATATTCTGGCGCGCGATCCCCACACTGCGCACCATATTTCGTTTGAGCTGGCGCAGCGCTTTGTATCCGATAATCCGCCCGAGGCGCTGGTGGACCGCATGGCGCAAACATTCTTGAAATCCGACGGTGACATCCGCGAAGTCCTGCACACCATGATTTATTCGCCCGAGTTCTGGTCGAACGAGACCTATCGCGCGAAGATCAAGACGCCCTTTGAGCTGGTGGCCTCGGCCACGCGGGCCGTCGGCGCGGAAGTGCAAATCCCGCTCGTGCTGGTGCAATGGACGAGCCGCATCGGCCAGCCGCACTACCAGTGCGAGCCTCCGACCGGCTACTCGAACAAAGCCGATGCCTGGGTGAATACCGGCGCGTTGCTCAGCCGGATGAATTTTTCGCTGGCGCTCACGTCGAATCGTCTTCGCGGCGCGCAAGTGGATATCGATTCTCTTTTCGCCAGCGATGCGGCCGCCAATCCTCACGCCACGCTCGACCACGCGATTCAATTATTGTTAGGCGGCCAGGCGTCGCAGGAAACGCGCGACACGCTGGAGAAACAGCTCGACGATCCGCAGATTTTGCAGGCAACGCTAGACGACAAGGTCAAGCAGGTGAACGCGGCGATGATCGCGGGATTAGTCTTAGGCTCCCCCGAGTTTCAACGGCGATGAGTAGCACAGGCACTCTTGCCTGTGCGGATTTGTCGATCGCCGGTCGAGGATTCGCGCGCGTGCAGTGAAAACCGCACAGGCAAGAGTGCCTGTGCTGCTTTTACGCAACGCGGGCTCGGAAGTGAAGGAGAACGCCCATGAAAGTTTCACGACGCATTTTCCTGAAAAGCGGTGGCGTGGCCATGATCGGCATGAGCACGATTCCCGCATTCCTGCAACGCGCGGTGGCGGCGACGCCAATGCCGAACAAGAAAAAACTGATCGTCGTCTTCCAGCGCGGCGCCGCCGACGGATTGAACATCGTCGTGCCGTTCGGAGAAGAAAACTATTACCGCATTCGTCCGACGATTGCGATTCCGCAGCCGCGAAGCGGCGCCGAGGGCACAGCGGTCGACCTCGACGGCTTCTTCGGCCTGCATCCGAGTCTCGCGCCACTTGGGCCTCTGTTTCACAATGGAAAACTCGCCATCGTTCACGCAGCGGGGTCGCCTGACACGACGCGCTCGCATTTCGACGCGCAGGATTTCATGGAATCGGGCACGCCCGGAGTTAAATCAACGGACGATGGATGGCTCAATCGCGCCGTGAGCGGAATCACTGAGCAGGAAGCTTCTCCCTTCCGCGCAGTAGCGATGGGTCCGAACCTTCCGCTCACCCTGCGCGGCGCAGCGCCTGCCATCGCTCTCGCAGACGTAAAACAATTCCGCGTGATGAGCCAGTCCACCGCGGTCGAGGGAGGTTTTGAAGCGCTCTACGCGCAGACGGTTGACAAAGTTCTGCGCGGCACTGGAACGGAAACGTTTGAAGCGATCGACATGTTGCGCAAGGCCGACCCTTCGCGCTTCCAGCCGGAGAATGGCGCCGATTATCCGAAGAGCCGCGTGGGCCAGACGCTGCAACAAGTCGCGCAGCTCCTGAAGGCCGACATCGGCATGGAAGTCGGCTTCGTCGATACCGGAGGCTGGGACAATCACGTCAACGAAGGCGGCGCGCAAGGGCAGATGTCCAATTTGCTGCGCGACATGGGGCAAGGGCTGGCCGCGTTTCACCAGGATTTGGGCGACCACATGGAGAACATTGTCGTCGTCACCATGTCCGAATTCGGCCGCACCGCGCACGAAAATGGAAACCGCGGCACCGATCACGGCCACGCCAATTGCATGTTCGTAATGGGCGGCCCGGTGAAGGGCGGAAAGGTGTACGGCAAATGGCCGGGACTCGGTCCGGGCCAGTTGAACGAAGGCCGCGACCTCGCGCTCACCACTGACTTCCGCTCCGTCCTCGGAGAAGTCATCGGCGGCCACCTCGGCAGCAACAATCTGCACTCCGTTTTCCCGGGCTTTGACAATAGCCCGGCCAAATTCCCGCGCCTGCTGAAGGCGTAATCACCCTCTCGAGTGGATCTCAGCCTGTCACATTCTGTCCCGGGCCGTTCCTGATACTGCAATTTCTGGCGTAAGGCGATCGAAACATCGCTCTGACGAATCACAATCGAAAAACGAGGACTGCGGGGGGCAAATGGCGGTTTCAAAAAGCCGCTTGACTCCGGCCGGCAATCGGAACACTATTCCTTTTACGATACTGTGGTCCGATGAGTAGACAACTGCGTCCGGCCGACTCGAATCCCGCAGATTCGGACATGCCCAACGGGATCACTGGCCGGGCGAATAGGCTTCATGGGTGTAAGCATTGAGGGACTACCGAACCCGAACGGGTTCGGTCTGGAAACATTCGTGGCGCAGGGCAAGGAAATCTTTCAGCTTGGAGACCACAAAATGGCTTCGGCAAGCCAACCAGAACGTTCCGCCACCTCGCCCAGCGATTCACCTGCAGGATCAAGCGCCGGAGCGGTTTCCAGCGTCCAGCCCTCCGCGTCGCCTCTGGCGCCCTGGATCCAACTCGTGTCCGGCGTGATCTGCATGGCCATGATTGCCAACCTTCAGTATGGATGGACTATCTTCGTTACACCGATCGATGCGAAACATCATTGGGGGAAAGCGGCCATCCAGGGGACTTTCACGCTTTTTATACTTCTCGAGACGTGGCTGGTCCCTTTCGAGGCGTACCTTGCGGATCGCTTTGGTCCGCGCCCGCTGGTGATCATCGGAGGGGTAATGATCGGGTTTTCCTGGGTGTTGTTTTCCTGGGCAAACACTCTCACTGCTCTCTATATTGGCGGGATGATCGGCGGAGTCGGTACCGGACTTGTCTACGGGACCTGCATCGGGAATGCGCTGAAGTGGTTTCAGGCGCGGCGCGGATTGGCTGCTGGTGTGACGGCGGCGGGCTTTGGAGCAGGGGCGGCGCTTACGATTGTGCCCCTGGCGCATATGGTGAAGTCGAGCGGTTACGAAGCGACCTTCTTCCGGTTTGGGCTACTGCAAGGCACAATCGTAATTCTGGCCGCGCTGGCGCTCAAAAAGCCCTCAGGGAAGGCGGCGGCCCGCAAGAAGAATCCCCGCTTGCCCCAGACGCACGTGGATCGCACGCCGCTCCAGACGCTGACGAGCGTCGTCTTCTGGCTGATGTACGTTGATTTCGTGCTGGTGGCGGCGAGCGGTTTGATGGCCACCGCGCAGCTGGCGCCCATCGCGACCGGTTTCGGCATCGCCAATACCCCGGTGACGCTGCTGGGCGTCACTGCGACAGCGCTGGTTTTTGCGTTGTCGCTCAACAACCTGATGAACGGGCTGAGCCGTCCGCTCTTCGGGTGGGTATCAGACTGGCTGGGCCGCGAAATGACGATGTTCCTGACCTTTCTGGCCGAAGGCATCGGCATTCTTTACCTGGATCGCTTGGGCAAAAATCCCGTTTATTTTGTGATTCTCGCCGGGTTGGTTTTCTTCGCCTGGGGCAACATCTTCAGTATATTCCCGGCTCTCACCTCCGATCACTTCGGCAACAAGTACGCCACCACCAACTACGCTCTGCTCTACACGGCGAAGGGTTGCGCGGCGTTCTTCGTGCCTATCGGAAGCCTACTCGCCGCCCGGACTGGAAGTTGGCACACGACGCTGGTGATCGCTGCCCTGGCGAATGTAGTCGCCGCTTTGCTGATGCTGTTCGTGTTGCGTCCCATCCGTGTGCGCGCCATCCGCCATGAGGAGGCTGTCGCCGCTGCCGCTGCTGATTAATTTCAGGCCAAAATTTCTGAAAGACGAGTCACTCGTTTTTTCATCTGGGCGCGTTTCTGGTACCATGACTGTTGCGCCCCTCTTGCATTCCCCATCTACAGGGAGGTTAGGTTCAAATGGCAAGCCCAATGATCCAGATTCAGATTACAGCGCCGGTTTCCGACGCTCACAAATCCGTGCTGACCAGCGAAGCGGTCGCCTTTCTCCAGAAGCTCTCTTCCACCTTCGAGCCGCGAAGGCAGGAATGCCTCGCCAAGCGGCACGAGCGGCAAGCCAGGATCGACCGCGGAGAATTGCCCGACTTTCTCGCCGAAACCGAGCACATTCGCAAGGCGGAATGGTCCGTGGCCTCCATTCCCGCGGACCTGATGGACCGGCGCGTCGAAATTACCGGGCCCGTGGATCGCAAGATGATCATCAACGCGCTCAATTCCGGCGCAAACGTGTTCATGGCCGATTTCGAGGATTCCAATTCGCCGACCTGGACGAACAACCTGGACGGCCACCTGAATCTGCGCGACGCCGTCAACCGCACGATTACGTATGTCAGTCCGGAGGGGAAGAGCTACAAGCTCAACGAAAAGATTGCCACACTGCTCCTTCGTCCCCGCGGCTGGCACCTGGACGAAAAGCATTTCCTCGTGGACGGCAAGCCGATCTCGGGCGCACTGTTCGATTTTGGCCTGTTCTTTTTCCACAACGCCAAAAATCTGATCGCGCACGGAACGGGGCCTTATTTTTATTTGCCGAAGATCGAGAGCCATCAGGAAGCGCGCTTGTGGAACGATGTTTTTAATTTCTCGCAGGACTATGTGGGAATCCCTCGCGGCACGGTTCGCGCCACGGTCCTGATCGAAACGATCCTCGCGGCATTCGAGATGGACGAAATCATGTACGAGCTGCGCGAGCACTCCTCCGGCCTCAACTGCGGGCGCTGGGATTACATTTTCAGCTTCATCAAGAAATTCAACAAGCGCCCCGACTTCATTCTTCCGAATCGCGCCGAAGTCACCATGACGCAGCCCTTCCTGGCCTCCTACGTGGCGCTGCTGATCCAGCAGTGCCACCGCCGCAACGCTCACGCCATGGGAGGAATGGCGGCGCAGATTCCCATCAAGAACGATCCCGTTGCGAATGAAAACGCGATGGCCAAGGTGCGCGAAGACAAAGTGCGCGAAGTGAAAGCCGGACACGACGGCACCTGGGTCGCGCATCCCGGCCTGGTCTCCGTGGCCAAGGACATTTTTGATGAGCACATGAAGGGTCCGAACCAGATCGACGTGAAGCGCAGCGATGTGCGCGTCACCGCCAAGGATTTGCTTGCCATTCCCAAAGGAACCATCACGGCGCAGGGGCTGAGATGGAACATCGACGTGGGATTGCAGTACCTCGCCTCGTGGCTGGGCGGGAACGGCTGCGTTCCCATCTACAACCTGATGGAAGACGCCGCCACGGCCGAAATCTCACGCACGCAGGTCTGGCAATGGGTCAAGCACGGCGCCAAGCTCGATACCGGTGAAACAGTCACGGCGCAAATGGCGCGCGACACCATGGCTTCCGTGCTGGAAGGCATGAAAGCAAAGATGGGTGAGGAGAAGTTCAACGCCAGCAAGTTTCCAGCCGCGGGAAAGATCCTGGTGCAACTCATGACCAGCCCTGAGTTTCACGAGTTTCTCACGCTGGATGCGTACGCGGTCCTGGCGTAGCCCAGATCGTGTAGCGCCCGCCTTCAGGCGGACATCTGCTCGAATCTGAAATGCCCGCCTGAAGGCGGGCATTTCTACAATAAATCTACAAAGAAGTTTTCGGTTATTTCAAGGGCAAATGCCCTGGGTGCAGCCGCGCTTGTGTTCGTCGGGGATGTCCGCGAATCGCGGGGGAACGAAACCGTTGCGGTTGGGCATCTGCACTTTAGGCAGAGTCTTCTGATCCAGGACATCGCCTTCCTTGATGATGTTGCTCTTGAAAAGAATGAACGCCGTCAACGCGTACACTTCGTTTGGCGTGAGCGTTCCACTCTGACCTCGCGGCATTGCGCGGTGGATGAAGTCATACACGGACGTCGCATACGGCCAGTAGCCCCCCACCGATCTGACGGGCTTCAGTGTGGTGAGTGTTTCAGTGTCCTCAATTCCTCCTACCACCCGAGGGCCGATCTTGCCGCCTTCTCCATTAAGACCGTGGCACACGGCGCACTTGGCGGCAAAAATCGGCGCGCCGTCCTTTGCGGTGCCTTGTCCCGGAGGAAGCCCCTTGCCGTCAGGCCCAATGGAGATGTCCCAGGCCTGAATTTCCTCCTTGGTCGGCGTTCTGCCGACTTTGGAGTACGACGGCGCCTGCGCCAGCGCCACGTTCGCCACCAGCAAGAAAATCCAGGCGCTGAAAATTTTAGACAAGCGCATTTTGGACGCTCCCGTCGCGGTTTACTTTCCAGGGCTGAATCGCGTTGAAATCCCCCACGACCTGTTGCGTTTTGAGGAGAAAGTCCACATCGGCGTTCCAGAGCTTGGCAACTTCAAGGATCGTCGGCTGGACTGTGCCCGTTTCATCCGTGCAGCGCGATTGCAGGACGGCTTCGGTGCCGTCCCATGTCCACGGAGCGGAGAATCGTGTGTGCGCCTTCCGCGCGATGGGATCATGAAGTTGCGCGTCCTTCCACGTGCGGCCGCCATCGGCAGAGACTTCCACCCGCTTGACGGCGCCTGCGCCGGACCATGCCAGGCCGGTGATCTCGTGGAAACCAGGACCCGGCATTTTGTATCCGCCGGCGGGGCGAGTAATCACGGATTTTGGTCCGAGTTCGAATTCGAACCATCGCGATTTGCCGTCGAGTCTCATGCTTGGGTAGCGGCTCGTTTCCATCATGGCCATGTAGGGCTCGTCAACCAGATCAATGCGCCGCAGCCACTTGACGTTGTTGATCCCTTGCCAGCCGGGAACGATCAGGCGCAGGGGGAATCCCTGTTCGGGGCGGACAGGCTCTCCGTTTTGCCCGTAGGCCACTAGCGCATCGTCCAAACCTTTTCCTATCGGGATGCTCTTGGAATGTTTGGGCTCATCCGCGCCTTCCGCAATCATCCAGGTCGCACCTTTTTGGACGCCCGCCTCTTTCAGTAGTGTGGACAGCAGGACTCCCGTCCACTGGCTGCAGCTGGTGAACCCGTGCGTTTCCTGGGGAGTCGCATCTTTCGAAATTCGAGCATCGCCGCCGGGACCTCTCGGAGAGCTGTTGCCGTGGCACTCGACGAAATGAAAGCGGGTGACGAAGGGCAGGCGTTTTATTTCATCCACGGAAAAAATCAAGGGACGATCGACCATGCCGTGGATCAGCAAATGATGTTCCTTAGGATCAATGTCGGGCGGCTCGAAGCCGTGGGAAATGGTGAAGTGAAGCGACGACGGCGTGATCATTCCCACCGAATCCTGAAGGGGAGTTCTCAGGCCGAACGCCACCTGTTCGTCTTTTAAACGGCGCTCGGGATTGTTGATGCTGCCGTTGCGCACGTCGGTCACGTAATGAGAGCGCTCGCCGTATAGATGTAGTTCGTCGACTTTCTCCAGGGCCGGCTCGGCGGCCGCAGTTGGAAGCGCTGCAGCCGATGCCCCCACGGCCAATCCGGCCAGCGCCGCGCCATTCTTGAGGAATCCTCTCCGATCGGTTTGCTTCGGGTTCATATGGCCCTCCTGTCAGATTTATCGGAATGGTATCACATCGCCGTAGGACAGGCTTCAGCCTGTCAGGGTTTGTTTTTTGATGATAAACGAAAGGCGACAGTCTTGAAGCCTGTCCCACTGGATCAAGGGCAATGCCCAAGCTTGCAGCCTCGCTTTTTCCAATCGTGAATTTCGTCCGTATTCTGGGGAACGAATCCGTCACGATTGGGCATTTTGATTTTGGGAAGAGTCGCGGCGTCGATGACGTCGTCTTCCTTGATGATGCTATTGCGATACAGGATGAACGCCGTGAGGGAATAGACTTCGTCAACCTTCAGCGATCCCTCCTGGAAGCGCGGCATGGCCCGGCGGATGTAATCGAAGACCGTGGTCGCGAACGGCCAGTAGCTCCCCACTGTCATCTTTGGATGCAGGGTAGTGAGCGTGTCCTTGCCGCCGACGAGCGCGGGGGCCTGCGCGCTGCCTTCCTGATTTTCGCCGTGGCACGCGGCGCACTTCTGGGCGAACACAATTCCGCCAGTCTTGGCATTTCCGCTGCCGGGCGGCAATTCCTTTCCATCCGTGCCGATCGCGATGTCCAGGGCCTGGACTTCCTGGGCGGTGGGGGGACGGCCCACGTTTTTGTAGTCGGGTGTTTGCGCTGCCGCGGAGACACAGGCAGCCAGGGCCACGGCCGGCACGAGAAGTTTAAAATGAAATCGCATTTTGGACGCTCCCGTCAGGATTCACTTTCCAGGGTTGAATGGCATTGAAGTGGCCGGGAATTGTTCCGGTTTTGATGAAAAAGTCGGGCTCGACTTTCCAGAATTTTGCGAGCTCGACCACCGTGGGTTGGCGCTCGCCAACTTCATCCGTGCAGCGGGACTGCAGGATGGTTTCCTCGCCGTTCCAATCCCAGGCAAATCCGAATCGCACGTGCGCTTTCGGATAGACCGGGCTTTGAATTTCCGCCTCGCGCCACGTCTTGCCGTTGTCGGTGGAAACTTCGATGGATTTGACGAGTCCTCCGCCGGACCACGCCAGGCCGCTGATTTCGTAGAAGCCGGGGCCACTTAATTTTTGTCCGCCCGAGGGGCGAGTGATGACGGTTCGCGGACCCATTTGAAATTGAAACCAGCGCGACAGTCCGTCGGGCCGCAGGCTCGGATATTTCGTGCTCTCCCACATTCCCATGTAAGGCTCTTCGACGAGCTTGATTTTGCGCAGCCATTTGACGTTGTTGATTCCTTCCCAGCCGGGAACGAGAAGGCGTATTGGATATCCTTGCTGCGGGCGCAGCGCCTCGCCATTTTGGCCGTAGGCGATCAGGACGTCATCCATCGCTTTTTCGATGGGGATGCTCTTGGTGTGTTTCCCTTTTTCCGAACCCTCGCCGATGATCCACTTTGCTTCGGGTTTCACGCCCACGTGTTTCAGGAGGATCGAAAGCGGCACGCCCGTCCACAGGCTGCAGCTCGTGAAGCCATGTGTATCCTGCGCCGTCGCGTTCGGAGAGACACGGTATTGGCCGGTTGGACCCGCGGGCGCGCCGTTGGCGTTGCACTCGAGAAAATGTGCGCGCGTGACGGAAGGGAAGCGCTTCAGGTCGTCCATGGAAAAAATCAAAGGCTTATCCACTAGCCCGTGAATCAAGAGGTGATGTTCTGCGGGATCGATGTCGGGCGGCTCGTAACCGTGAGCGATCACGAAGTGCAGCGAGGCGGGAGTGATATAGCCGACCGAATCCTGAATCGGATTCCGCCATCCGAAGTCGCGATGGTATCCGGGAGGAGCAGGATCATATAGCCCCATGGCGCCGAGGCGCTCGGAAGTTTCAAATCGCGAGCGCTCGCCGTAGCTATGCAAGTCTTTCGCAGGCGCTCCGGATTTTTCGTCCGGCACAGCCCTGGCCCTTGCGGTTTGCACCCCTCCGACGGCCAGTCCGGCTAACGCGGCGCCATTTTTCAGAAAGCTCCGGCGGCCGGAATCTTTCGGTTTCATGAGATTCTCCTAGGAAATGCTTTCCCGAGGTTTAACAAAGGCGGCGCGCAAAGTCAACGAATTGATGCGGGATTTCTCTCCGATGGAATTAACCAGATACTCAAAAATAGAACTGCATAACCGTTTGGTCCGCATCGATCCGATGAGTTGATCCTGTACGCGTGAATCAAGTTAAACGCCCCGCCTCGCCCCGGCGAGCGTCAAGGCTGGGCCACCCAAAGTTCAACCACAAAGCCCGGGGCACTTATCCACAGGCCCTGATTTCGCAAGACGGGCAATTGGTGCTAACGTGTGTGGCGCCAAGAGACCTTTTGGCTGCAGTTCACAACCTCACCAGTCGCCGCAGGAGCAGTACAACCCCAAAATGTAAGACTACTCAAAGGGAGGACTCCATGACTCAAGGCAGTGCTACACAACGAAGCAGCGAGCAGGCAGATGCGATTCGTCCGTTTCCCGTGGCCAGTGTTCCGGAAGCGGAGCTTACAGATCTACGCAAGCGCATCAATGCAACGAGGTGGCCTGAACGAGAAACAGTGACAGATGCAACCCAAGGAGTACAGCTCGCGACGATGCAGGCGCTGGCGGGTTATTGGGCGACCGATTACGACTGGCGCAAGTGCGAGGCAAAACTGCAGTCCCTGCCGAACTTCATCACCGAGATCGACGGGCTGGACATTCATTTCATTCACGTCCGTTCGAAACATGAAAATGCGTTGCCGCTCATCGTCACGCATGGATGGCCCGGGTCAATCACCGAACAGTTGAAGATCATCGATCCGCTGACCAATCCCACCGCACACGGCGGAACTGCATCCGACGCGTTCCATATCGTGGTTCCGTCGATGCCCGGCTACGGTTTTTCCGGCAAGCCGGCCACGACCGGGTGGGACCCCGCCCACATTGCGCGTGCCTGGACCGTGCTGATGAAGCGCCTCGGCTACAACAAATTCGTAGCGCAAGGCGGCGATTGGGGTGCAGTCGTCACCGAGCTGATGGGTGTGCAGGCGCCTCCGGAGTTGCTCGGCATTCACACCAACATGCCCGGCATCTTCCCGCCCGAGGTCGACAAGGCTGCTTTTTCAGGAGCGCCGGCGCCATCGGGTCTCTCCGCCGACGAAAAGGCCGCTTACGAGAGTGTACAGTTTGTCTATCAAAAAGGAATCGCCTACGGGTACCAGATGGGGCTTCGCCCTCAGACGCTTTACGCAATCGCTGATTCCCCTGTCGGCCTTGCGGCTTATTTCCTTGATCACGACGCGCGCAGCTACCAGATGATCGCGCGTGTCTTTGCCGGAGGCAGCGAAGGCCTTACACGGGACGACGTTTTGGACAACATCACGCTCACTTGGTTGACGAATACGGCGCTCTCAGGGGCTCGTCTCTATTGGGAAAACAAGGGGTATTCGTTCTTCGGCGTCAGAGGCGTCGTTGTTCCGACCGCCGTGAGCGTCTTTCCAGACGAGCTCTATCCTGCCCCTAGAAGCTGGGCGGAGCGGGCGTATCCCAAACTGATCCATTACAACAAGCTCCCCAAGGGCGGGCACTTTGCGGCCTGGGAACAGCCGAAGCTCTTTTCAGAAGAGGTTCGCGCGGGCTTCAGATCGCTGCGGTAAGGTTCTTCAAAAGAGAGGAGAAGGTGATGACTCAATCCAGCGCTACACAGCGAGGCAGCGAGCAGGCAGATGCGCAGTTCAACACCGACCGCACCCATCCCGGCCGGTGGACCATCACCTTCAGCAACCCGCCGATCAACATGTTTGTTCCCGCAACGATCGTCGAATTGGGAGCGCTAATGACCGACCTCGAGGCGGACCCGTCCGTCAAGGTCGTAGTGTTCCAGTCGGCGAATCCCGATTTTTTCATCGCCCATCTCGACGTAGCCAAGGCAGCCGAACGGCCTGAGACGCTGGGCCTTTGGCGCGACTTTGTGCTGCGCCTCTCGTCCGCTCCAGTCGTGAGTATCGCCAAGGTTCGCGGCCGCACGCGCGGCATCGGTAACGAGTTCGTGCTGGCCTGCGACATGCGTTTCGCGAGCCGGAAAAGCGCCCTATTCGGCAACCCCGAGGTCGGCGTCGGACTGGTCCCGCGCGGAGGAGCGCTGGAATGGCTCCCGCGCTTGGTCGGCCGCTCGCGCGCACTTGAGATCGTGCTCAGCGGCGACGATTTCGATGCTGATATCGCCGAGCGCTATGGCTGGGTGAACCGCACGCTGGACGATGGCGACCTCAACTCGTTTGTCGATGCGCTCGCCCGGCGTCTGGCCTCGTTCGACCGTGAAACGCTAGCCGCGGCCAAGGCCCAGATCGATCGGTTCGGGAAGCCGACAGCTGCCGAACTGCAGTCGAGCAACGACTTGTTCTTCCCAATGCTGGCCTTGCCCAGTGCACAGACGCGCCGTGCCAAGGTCCGCAATATCGGTTACGGCGTTCCGAGCGACTTCGAATTGAACTTCGGCAGGTACTTGCCTACGTTCGGGCGGGCGGACGACGATGACACGGGTAAGCAGCCCGACTGATCGTGGCATTGGATTTCTGAACTCGGCACCGACGTTCGACGTTCGCCAGGTCGGGAGGCCCGGCCTTTTATTTTGAATTTCTGGGTGCCCATCTGTCACGCGGGGTGACAGGTGGTTTTTTGACCTTCGATATTAATTCGATTGGCGGATGCGCATTCCGTAAAACGACCGGTACACGAAAACAAAGGAGACGGCGAAGAAAGCGGCCGCGAGCGAACGCGTCAGCGCGCCGCCGGACGTCGCCGTCAGCTTCACGGCTAGTTCCACGGCGAGCAGGCCGAAGAGCGTTGTGAACTTGATGACAGGATTGAGAGCGACGGAAGAAGTGTCCTTGAAGGGGTCCCCGACCGTGTCGCCGATTACGGTGGCGTCATGCAGCGGAGTCCCTTTTTGCTTGAGCTCTACTTCCACGATTTTCTTGGCGTTGTCCCATGCGCCGCCGGCGTTGGCCATAAAGATGGCTTGATACAGGCCGGAAATGGCGATGGACATCAGGTAGCCGATGAAAAAGAAGGGTTCGAGGAAGGAAAATGCCAGGGTGGCGAAAAACACGGCGATGAAAATGTTCAGCATGCCTTTCTGCGCGTATTTCGTGCAGATTTCGACGACTTTTTTGCTGTCCTCGACGGATGCCTTCTCGACGCCTTCGAGCTTTATGTTGGCCTTGATGAACTCGACGGCCCGGTACGCGCCGGTGGTCACAGCCTGCGTGGAAGCGCCGGTGAACCAGTAGATCATGGCGCCGCCGGTGATCAGTCCGAGCACGAAGGGCGCATGCAGGATGGAGAGCTTATTGACATTTACAGTGAGCCCGTTAGTCAGCGCCATGATGATTGAGAAAATCATCGTGGTCGCGCCCACCACGGCCGTACCTATCAAGACGGGTTTCGCGGTGGCCTTGAACGTGTTGCCGGCCCCGTCGTTCTCCTCGAGCAGATCCTTGGCGCGCTCAAAATTGGCGTCGAAGTTGTAATCCTTCTTCAATTCTTCCTTGATGTGGGGAATCTGCTCGATGAGCGACAATTCATAAACCGATTGCGCATTGTCCGTCACCGGGCCATAAGAATCCACCGCAATCGTGACAGGCCCCATTCCCAAAAAGCCGAACGCGACCAGGCCGAAGGCAAACACAGGCGCGGCGATCATCAGTCCGCCGAGGCCCAGGCGGGCAAACAGGTAGGCGATGGACATAAGTAAAACCATGGCCATGCCCAGGTAATACGCGGAGAAATTTCCTGCCACGAATCCGGAGAGAATGCCGAGAGACGCGCCGCCCTCTTCCGCCGAAGTCACCACTTCCCTGACGTGCCGCGATTCGGTTGAGGTAAACGCCTTCACGAGTTCCGGGATCACCGCCCCCGCCAGCGTACCGCAGGAAATAATGGAAGCCAGCTTCCACCACTGCGTCGAATCGTTACCGAGCATGGGAATGATGACCGCGGAAATCGCGTACGTCATGGCGATGGAGATGAAAGAAGTGAGCCAGACCAGCGTGGTAAGGGGCGCCTCGAAATTCATCTTGTCGGCATTGCCGTAGCGAGCCTTGGCGTAGGCGGCGTTGATGAAGTAAGCCGCGGCGCTCGCGACCAGCATTGCAATGCGCATCACGAAAATCCACACCAGCAGCTGGACCTGCACGACGGGGTCCTTCACGCCCAGCAATATGAAGGTGATGAGCGCCACGCCGGTGACGCCGTAGGTCTCGAAACCGTCGGCGCTCGGCCCGACCGAGTCGCCCGCATTGTCTCCGGTGCAATCGGCGATTACGCCGGGATTGCGCGCGTCGTCTTCCTTGATTTTGAACACGATCTTCATCAGGTCCGAACCAATGTCGGCAATTTTCGTGAAAATGCCGCCGGCAATGCGCAGCGCCGCGGCGCCCAGCGATTCACCGATGGCAAACCCAATGAAGCACGGCCCCGCGTAATCGCCGGGAACGTACAGCAGGATGAAGAGCATCATCAGCAATTCCACGCTGATCAGCATCATGCCGATGCTCATGCCGGCTTGCAGCGGAATCTCATAGATGGGATATGGCTTGCCGCGCAGCCCGGCAAAGGCCGTCCGCGAATTCGCAAACGTATTCACGCGGATCCCAAACCAGGCCACCCCATAACTTCCCGCCATCCCCAGAAGGCTGAACAACAGAATGATCGGAAGCGTAATGGAGACAGGCTTATCCGGCACCGGCGACAGAACGCCGAAATACAACACGATGACAACGGCGATAAAAACCCACAGGAAAAGTAAAAATTTGCCCTGCGTGATGAGGTAGGTTTTGCAGGTCTCGTAAATCAGCTCGGAGACCTCACGCATGGCGCGATGCACCGGCAGGTTCTTCAGACGGCTATAAATGGCAAGCCCAAAAATCAGTCCGAAGATGCAGAACAAAATCCCTATCGTCAGCAGTTTGTGGCCGTCCGTCCCAAGAAACGAGACCTGCGAGAGGTCGGGCAATTTCAGGCCCGCCTCGCCGCCAGGGTTTTCTTGAGCCGACACGCACGCCGCGCTCAGCAAAGTCAGCAGGGCGCCAGCCGCGCCTGCTTTCGCGAATCGGCTTCTAAGCGGGCCAGTGCCCGCGAGCCAGGTACGCATCAGTGATCCTCCGTAGAAATCATGCAGTCAGGCTAATGTCCCAACTTGATGTCCGCTTCCGGCACACCATTTCGCCCTGTATCTTTTACTCAGGGCGTTAGGAAATGGGTTACCGGATTTGTTACAGGTTGCCGCTTCAAGATGGGGCGGAAGTGCCTCGCTTCGTCCCGGCCACTCAACTGCTCACCGGCAATTCTAATAGTGGACTACACCCATAATCGGTTTCCGGGGCGGCACAAAGCTCACTTTTATAACATGCAGGGGTATGGGGGTCAAACCGTTTCAAGGAGCAATGTCGAACATGTAAACGCGGTTCGGAAAACCTCCTGAGGAAAAACCGACCCCGCAGACGGGGATGAGGATTTGAACTCCTTGAAATCATGGCGCCGGGGTAACTCTTCCGGCGCGGCAGCTTTCTCTCCCATTTTACGCAAGGCGAATGTAGACCACAATTAAACAACTACTTAGATGGTACCGTCCGGATTTGTGAGGAGAATGGCGATCTGGGGTGTGGGAAGGCTGCACCCTGCGATTGGGAGCGTTGCCGGGAGCGCGACTGCGGGAGGCACGTACTATGCGTTGGGATTCGACGGGGCTCAAGGTGGAAATCGCCTTTGGATGCCTCGTCGCCCTTTTAATTGGCGTCAGTTGGATGGGCTTGAGCCGCATGGGGCAGATCAACGCCTCGACGAATCGCCTGTTCGACGAGCGTTGGGAAAAGCTCTATGCCACTCGCCTGGCGGCCTCTTACTATAATTCCACCTACCGGATCGCCGTCCGTGTGTTCCTGATGGGCCCCCGAGATAAGGAGGAAACGTCTGCGCTGGTAGCCCAATTGAATGAAAACGTTTTGAAGGGTTCAAGCGCCTGGAAGCAGGTCCGGTCGCAAGCTGGCTCAGAAGAGGAAAGAGACCTCCTCAGGAAAGTCGATGCCGCAAAAGTTCCGGCCGACGCGAGTCTTCAGAGAAGTTTGAGTTTGCTGGCCGCCCGGGGCAAGACCCTCGAAGCATACAAGACGATGGTAAGCGAAACGATGCCTCTATTGGATAGGTATCGCGATGCCTGGACCGATTTTATCCAGTACGAAGAAAAACAGATGGACCAGGCCAGGATGCAAACCAGGGCAAGTTATGCGGAGGCCCGGCGCCTTTCGACGATGTTGATCCTGTTCGCGATCGCGCTGGCCGTATGCATCGTGGTGTTTGCGACTCGCAGGTTGAGCCGCGAGATGGAAGAGCGGGAGAGCGCTCAATCCGCCATCCGGAATCTCAATGAAGGCCTCGAAAGGAAAGTTGCGGAACGGACCGAAGAACTGGCCCTCACTGTGGAAACGCTGAAGGAAGAAGTGAACGGCCGGAGGGCGCAGGAAACGGACCTTCGGCGGCTGGCGGCTATCGTCGAATTTTCAGACGATGCCATCATCGCCGCTTCCTTGGACGGAATGATCACGGATTGGAACCCCGGCGCCGAGCGCATGCTCGGTTTCACCCGAGACGAAATCATTGGGGGCCCGATTTCTCTGATTACTCCTCGAGAACGCTCCCATGAGCCCTTGGAATGCCAGGCGAGATTATTAAAAGGTGAGAGCGTGGTTCGCCTGGAGTCTGTTCGGAAACGAAAAGACGGAAACCTGATACACGTCGCCATTTCGGTTTCCCCTGTCAAAGATCAAATCGGCCGGATGGTGGGCGCATCCGCCATCATGCGGGACATGACTGAGCGGAAGTTCATGGAGGACGTCCAACGGCGCTCGGAGGCGAGTTTTCGGTCCTTTGTTGAGAACGCCCCATTCGGAATTTTGCGAACGACGCCGGAAGGAAAAATCGTGCAAGCCAATCCGGCGCTCGTGGATATGCTCGGGTACGAGTCGGAACACGAGGTGCTGGGCTTGAGGATGGGCACAAATGTTTATCGCAATCCCGGCGAGCACGAAGAGGCCACCCAGTGGTCGCGGAATCAGGACTCGGTGAGAGGAATTGAAGTCGAATGGAAGCACAAAAGTGGAAGGCCGTTCACCGTCCGCTGTGCCGCGCACGTCGTGAAGGACAGCACCGGGAACGTGGAATTCCTGGAAGGCTTCGTCGAGGATATTTCGGAGCGGCGAGCTTTGGAGCAGCAGTTGCGGCAGGGGCAAAAGATGGAAGCGATCGGCCGGTTGGCCGGAGGAATCGCCCACGATTTCAACAATCTGCTCGGCGTGATTATCGGGTATGGGGACCTGGTGCTGGAACAGGCCGGCGCGGACAACCCCCTGCAAAAACCCGTGGAGCAAATCAGGAAGGCTGCCGAACGGGCCTCGGTGCTGACGCGCCAGCTTCTGGCTTTCAGCCGGCAGCAAGTGCTCGAAATGAAAGTGCTGAATCTGAATGAAGTCGTTGCAGAAATGGGAAACATGCTGCCGCGTCTGCTCGGCGAGGATATTCATCTGGAAACGATCCTGGACCCGGGGCTGGGAAAAGTGAAAGCCGATCAGGGACAGATCGAACAGGTCCTCATGAATTTGGCCGTCAACGCGCGTGACGCCATGCCCGGCGGCGGGCAATTGCTGATCCAGACGAAGAAAGTATCTCTCGGTGAAGGATTCGCATACCAGCAGCCGGCAATGGTGCCGGGCGAATACGCAATGATGGTTGTGAAAGATACCGGGATGGGCATGGATGCTCAAACGCAAGCCCACATTTTTGAGCCGTTTTTCACGACCAAGGAACGAGGCAAGGGGACGGGGCTCGGCCTTGCAACCGTCTATGGCTTTGTGAAGCAGAGCGGCGGGTATGTTTGGGTCAAGAGCGAGACCGGTGTTGGCTCAACGTTTACAATTTACTTGCCGCAGGTGCGCGAAGAGGCCGCACAAAATCTTGAGAGCACTCAAACAGCCGCCCCGAGTCGCGGCGCCGGAACGGTTCTGCTTGTGGAAGATGAAGAGTCGCTGCGCACATTAACGCGCAGCATTTTGGAACAGAGCGGGTATACAGTCCTCGAGGCATGCGACGGTATGGAGGCGGTCGAAATAGCCAGGGAACACCAGGGCCCCATCCATCTGCTCCTGACGGATATGGTGATGCCCGGAATGAATGGCCGGGTGGCTGCTCAAAAGGTGAGCCGGTTGCATCCGGATATTTCAGTTGTCTACATGTCCGGGTATACGGGGTTCAGCGCGGAGGAAGCCGCCAGCCTGGATGCGATCATTATTCCGAAACCATTCAGCCGCGACGTACTGCTCCAAAACTTGGGTGAAGCCATGAATTTCGTGAAAAAATCAAACCGAACCTAGACTTCACTTCCCATCGAATCGGGCGATGGGCATTCTCGCGATTCAACCAAAAGAAACCGAAAAAGGGCAACGGGGTGATTCAATCCCGCCGCCCTCTTCTTCTTTTCAAGGCCTGGCCGGAAGCTTACATTTTTTTCTGCGCGGTGGGAGGAAGCAAGCCGTTCATGCGCAGATGCATCGAGAGCCCTGCATAGTGATCCGCGAAATCGGTGATGACCGCAAGGGCCGCTCCAAGACGTGTGATCTGCTTGCCGCCGAAAAACGGAACCATTTCCGATAGATTGGCGTCCGTCATCTTTGAGAATTGCTCGCCGCAATAATCCATGGACGCTTTTAGCCCGGCAACCATCTTTTCCTTTGAATCTGTTTCGGAGCTTTTTGCGAATGGCGTGGCCGGCGGCGTGAACATCCTGGAGCAGACGGCGTTATTCACATCTCCGATATGTCCGATCGTTTTTCCGAAGGTCATATTTTCAGGTGTGGGGCGGAAGTTGTATTTTTCCTCGGGCATGATTTGGGCGGTTGCCACCAGATTTTTTGCATAATCGTCGAACACTGCGCGAACGCTGGCGGTAAGCGGATTTGCCGCCGCGCCTTGCGCCCGGGCAACCATGGGCGCAACCAGACAAATTGCTACAAGGCAGATCAATCGTTTCATTCCTGGATTCTCCTTTGAGATCACTCGGTCAAACCAGCATACGACGGATGGCAGACCTGTTCAAGTGAGCGTCGAGGAAGGTGGAGGTGGCTTGCGATATGTGTTTCATCCCGGCGCAAATGGTCTCTCGCAATAGCGTTCATACTCGCCGGGACAGCTGTACGGGCACGACATGTCGTGCCCCAACTCCGTCCGGCAGGAATTCCCGCCGCACAGGAACGACTACGTGTATTTCACTAAAGACATAAATCCGAAATCCATGTGCAACTGCATGTGGCAATGGAAGAGGGAAGGGCCGGGATGGTTCGCGACGAAATCGACTTCCGCATCGCTGAAGCGCGGAATATTGACGATGTCCTTCTTGATGCCGGCCGTCGTTTTCCCGCCGATCTTGACGATTTCAAAATCATGGCGGTGCAGGTGCAATGGGTGCGTGTCGCCCGTCTGGTTGTGAAAAACCATGCGGTATCGCTTGCCCTTTTGAACCATCATCGGGTCCGTGTCCGGCCAGGATTTTTCGTTGATCGTCCAGTGATTGAAGTCCACGCGATTGCCGGGAATTTTCTTGAAGATCAGATCGAATTTTCCATCGGGTTCGGGGAGTTTGTCTTGCGTCCCGAAAGGAGTGTAGTCCCACGGCACTTTGGCGGTCTTCACCCAAACCGGCTCGCCTGTCTGGCCCGCGTATTCGATGACGATGCCCATCCCGTTCATTCGCTCTTCGTCGTCGATCGAGCCGAGGACCCAGACGCCCGGCTGATTCATCTCCACAACGGCGTCGACGCGCTCCGCCACCCCGAGCGTCAGCACTTCCACAGAAGCTTGTGTGGGAACCGGATTGCCGTCCATGGCGATCACTTTAAATTTGTGTCCCGGCAGCGCGAATGAAATGTCATCGGTTGCACTGGAATTGAGGATGCGCAGCAGGACCCGCTGCCCTTGCTTCACGCGGATGGGATCGCCGTGGCCGAGCGCTTTGTCGTTGATCGATCCGTTCTTGTAGGCGATTTCCCAGCCGTTGTTCGCGGGTCCGAGGTGCGCGAGCGAAGGTCCCCAGTGATGCGCGGCAAGAAAAAATTCCTGATCGTAATTTCCCGGCTCGCTCTTCGGTTCCACGTAGAAAAATCCGAATTGGCCGCTGAATTGAGCAATTTCGAGATTTCCCTTGGACGGCATGTGCGTGTGGTACCAACGCGTCCCGACCGGTCCCGGTTCAAATGTGTATTGACGGCTGCCGTGCGCCGGCACGACCGGCGTTCCTTCTTCCTCGGAGCCATCCACTTCGGATGAAACGAATTGTCCATGCCAGTGGACCAGTTCCGGCATATCCGTGTCATTGTGCACGTCAACAGTGACGCGCTTGCCCTCGCGAAAGCGCAAGATCGGACCGGGCACTTTGCCGTTGTATCCGACCGTCTTGATCACAACGCCCGGCGCAATTTCGACGCTGGCCGGAGCTATGCGCAGAGTCAGATCGGGCTTCGCCGGCGGAAGCGCCGCCAGAGAAGAAAATCGCGGAACGGAAGCCAAAGCCGCGCCCACGGCGCTCACCCCTGTAGCTGCCAGGAACTCCCTCCGATTCAGCATGGTGACCCTCTCATTTTCAGAAATGGATCGAGTGGAAATGATTGTGAAGCGCCATAATCCAATCGAGGACGGACCGTGTCAAGCAAGAATCGCGTGAAACACCGGGTGCGATCACTTGGCATGTCGATGAAATGACTCTGATACAATCGAAGCTTTTCAAGCCTCCCATATGGACTTGCCGCCGCCGAAATTTCATCTGCCTCACTGGTTGCAGGCGATTGTCGCCTCCGCGGGAGGGATGGGACTTTTCCTGATCGCGTTACTCGATTCGTCCGTCCTGACTTTTCCGGTGATCAATGATCTGTTGCTGATTAATCTCTCCGTCCACTACCCCGCGCGGATGCCGTATTACGCGGCGATGGCTACGCTCGGCTCTGTCGTTGGGTGCCTGCTCCTTTACTACATTGCGCGGAAGGGCGGAGAGGCGATGTTTCACAAGCACGCCGGCCCGCGCGCGCAGCACATCCATGCCTGGATTAACCGGAACGGTTTCCTGAGCATTTTGGTGACCGCGCTCTTGCCTCCTCCAACTCCTTTCAAAGTATTTGTGATTGCGGCAGGCGCATTGGAAATGCCCGTGCGCACATTCGTCCTGGGCTTGCTGGCGGCGCGGGGCATTCGTTTTTTTGGCGAAGGATTTCTGGCGATTCGTTACGGGGACCAGGCCAACCTGTTTCTGATGACTCACAAGCTGGAGGTTGCGGGGATTACGCTGGGCTCCGTGCTCTGCCTCTACCTTTTGTCACTCCTCGCGTTTCGGCCGCGCAAGTAGGACGGGCTTCAGCCTGTCTGGTTTGCTTTAAAGATTAGGAAATTCGAAATCGGCAGGCTGAAGCCCGCCCTACTGGGAATCAAATTCCAAACGCCCGCCGATCACCAGGCTCTGCGCGTTCAGGTCTATGACGGCGATGACGCCGCGGCGACCGGGCAACTCGGACGCGAAGCGCATGTCGCGCAGTCGGACCCGGAAACCATCGCCTTCGGGCTGGACGCTGGCCAGCGGAAAACGCGCAAAGCTCAGAAATTCGGCGGCTGCGGGGCTCGCGACGGCATTCTGAAGTGTCAAAGAGGATTGCGGCTTGAAGTGCACGTCCGCCAATTCAGGGTCGAATTCGCGCCCGGGCCCGAGTGGAACTTCCAGGTTGAAGACCGCGTTGTCTGTTTCCACGACGCCGGACCAGAGAAGCGGATTCGACGGCATGGGAAACGCCGCTGCCACCAGAGGTGTTTGTCCTCGATAATCGCGCGAATCGAGAAGCGCAATCGCCCGCTGGTGCGAAAATCCCCGGCCCGCGACGACTAAAGCGACGCATAGCAGGCCGAAAATCGCTCCTCGCTGGCGGCCGTGGCGCTTCGGCTTCGATCCAATCTCCTCGAGCACCAGGCGAAATAATTCCGGGATGAATAATCCGACAAGCAGGAAAAAAAGGATCCAGGAGTCCACCGGGTAGGCTAGATCCCACGCATACCACTTCGCACTGAAAGGCCAGAGCAGTTTCACGCCGTAGCCATTCAACATGTCGAGCATCAAATGCGCTCCCGCGCCAATCGCGCAAATCACGAGCGCCGGGAAGATTCCGACAGTGAACTTCGGAAATTTGCGGCCGGTGAACCAGGAAGCTGTTGCAACCGCGGCGATAATCGCCGCCGTGCCGGCCAGTGAATGAGTGACTGTGCGATGGCCGCGCAAGAATGCGGCCGCCCCGGCGATCCGTGTGACCCAGTCAACGTCCGCAATCAAGCCGGAGACGAGCAGCATGGGAGTCGCGGCGCGCGTGATTTTGTTCAGCCCGGCGCGCCCGAGAGCGATGGAAGTCAGCGCATGCGTTACCGGTTCCATGAGGTTTTCATTCGCTTTTCTTAAAAGTGCTGCACGATCGCGATCGCGGGGACAAGTAGCACAGGCACTCTTGCCTGTGCGGTTTTCTCAACCGTTGCGTATCTGTAGCGCGATGTACGACGTAAAAACCGCACAGGCAAGAGTGCCTGTGCTACTGGAATCGCCGAGGGAGATACTACAACGGATCGGGTATGGCGAGGGTGAGAGCGTCAGGCACAATTCGGAACTCGACGGGGAGGCGCCCGGCAGGCTCTCCATCGACTTGAATCTGGACGTGGGACGCGCTGTTGGATGCACACTGCAGGGAGCTTGTCTTGAAGAACCGCACGTAACGCGCGCCGCGCAGTTTCCCCATCCAAATGAGCGGCATGTAAGCGAGATAGCGCCAGGCGCTGCGCGTGGTGACGAACGCAAGTTCGAATTGCGGTTTCATGAGGTCGGCTTCGGTGGTGATTTTGAACGGTCCGCCGTAATGCTTGGTGCGGCCCACGATGACGAGCGAGGCGTCAATGTCAATCGCGTTGCCCGCCATGGACGTTCGAAACATGGGGAAATCGTAGCGCGTCAACTGGCGAAGGCCCTCCTGCCAGTAGGCGAGAATGCCCGCCTTGGTTTTGACTTCCGGGCGCACGGCGGAAACCAGCGCCCCGTCCGCTCCAGCGCCCGCAACGCTCAGGAAATAGCGCGGCTCGCCGCTCGATTTTTCGGGGATGGCGAGGCCAAGGGCGATGCGCCGGTACGGCGCGCGCGCGATGCGTTCGGCGGCGCGCGGCAAGTTCCACGGCAGGCCAAGCTCTTTCGCAAGGACATTCGCGGTCCCGGCAGGCAAAACGGCAAGGGGCACCTGTGTGCAGGCCAGCCCGTTCACGACTTCATTCACTGTGCCGTCGCCTCCGCACACAATCACAAGCTGCCGCGAATCGGCGACGGCGCGCCGCGCCATGGCGGTCGCCTCGCCGGCAGCCGTTGTGTTCTGAAGCTCCGTCTCGATTCCGGCTTTGCGGAAAATATGGCGGGCCTTGTCCAGTTGCGGCACGCGGCGGCCGCCGCCGGCAGTGGGATTGACAATCAATACCGCATCGCGAACTTCCAAAGACAATTGGCTCGCTCCGATCCACTTAAACAAAACTCATCAAAGAGAACTAAGATACCCTGACTGAGTGAAAAACGTACAATGTGTTTCGAGGCGGGGGACGCATTGTATACTGAATCCCCGTTTGTTTCGATTTTCCGAGGCCGCATGGCGAAGAACGCGACGATAGCCAAACAGATCGAGAAGCTGCGCGAGGAACTGCGCCGCCACGAATATCTCTATTACGTGCAGGACGATCCGGAAATTTCCGACATCAAGTTTGACCGGATTATGGAAGAACTCAAGCGGCTCGAAGCGGAACATCCGGAACTCGTCACGCCGGATTCGCCGACGCAGCGCGTCGGTGGCGCACCGCGCAAAGGATTTGAGACGCGCCAGCACTCCCCGGCGATGATGAGCCTCGACAACACGTATTCGACAGAGGAGCTGGAAGATTTCGACCGCCGCGTGCGCGAACTCACCGGGCGCGAACAGGTCGATTACGTCACCGAGCACAAATTCGACGGTTTGAGCATCTCGCTGATTTATGAGGGCGGCGTATTGACGCGCGGCGTCACGCGCGGCGACGGCACCACCGGCGAAGAAGTCACGGCCAATGTGCGTACGATACGCTCAATTCCGCTGCGCGTGGATGCCGCGGAACTCAAGAAACTGCGCATGCCTTTGAATTTTGAAGTGCGCGGGGAAATCATCATGCCGCTGCGCGCCTTTGAAGCTCTGAATGAGAAGCAAGAGGAGGAGGGCGGAAAGCGCTTCTCGAATCCGCGCAGCGCCGCTGCGGGCGCTGTGCGCGTGCTCGATCCTGAAATCACCCGCTCCAGGCGGCTGGATTTCTACGGCTACCTTTTGCTGGCGGGCGGACGCGTTGCCACGCGGCTTCACTCGGAAGCTCTCGAGGCCATGCAGAAGCTTCATTTCAAAGTGTCACCCGACTGGCGTGTCTGCCCTTCGCTCGAGGCGGTTAAAAAATTCATCGATTCCTGGGAAGGCAAGCGCGAGAAATTGCCGTATGAAATCGACGGCATCGTAATCAAGGTGAATGAAATCGCGCAGCAGCAGGAACTTGGTTTCACGGCCAAGGCCCCGCGATGGGCCGTGGCCTACAAATATCCTGCGCGCCAGGAAACGACGGTGGTGAAAGACGTCATCTTTCAAGTCGGACGCACAGGCACGCTCACGCCGGTCGCCGTGCTCGAGCCGGTGCAGGTCGGCGGCGTCATCGTCAGCCGTTCGACGCTGCACAACATGGATGAAATTGCGCGGCTGGGGCTGCACATCGGCGACACAGTGATCGTAGAGCGGGCCGGAGAAGTGATTCCGCACGTGATGAAAGTGGTGAAGGAAGGGAAGCCACGCCGCGAAATCGTCGTGCCGGATCGGTGCCCCGAATGCCACAGCCGAATTCACAAGGACCCGGAAGAAGTCGCCTACCGCTGCGTCAATGCCAGTTGCCCGGCCAAGCGCAAGGAATCGCTGATCCACTTCGCTGGGCGCCACGCCATGAACATCGACGGCCTCGGCGAAAAAATCGTCGATCAGCTGGTGGACAAGGGCCTGGTGAAAGACTTCGCCGACTTGTACGAATTGAAACTGGATGATGTGGCCGAACTCGAGCGCATGGCGGAAAAATCGGCGCAAAATCTCCTCGATGAAATTGCGGCGAGCAAGAACAACAGCCTGGCGCGGCTGATCTACGCTCTGGGCATGCGTTTTGTCGGCGAGCGCACGGGCCAGCTCCTCGCCGATCATTTCGCTTCGTTGCCAAAACTTGCAGAGGCCGGCGTGGAAGAACTGGAGGAAGTCCCGGAAGTCGGCCCCAAGGTCGCGCAGAGCATCGCCGGTTTTTTCTCCGAGTCCGCGAACCGGAAGTTGGTTCAGCGCCTCAAAGAGGAAGGCCTGAAGATGACGGAGAAACGCACGGCGCCGGAAGACACGCGCTTCGCGGGAAAGACGTTCGTCTTTACCGGCGCGCTGGCGCGGCGTTCACGCGATGAGGGCGGCGCGGAGGTGACACGTCATGGCGGAAAGGTGACCAGCTCGGTCAGCAAGCTCACCGATTACGTTGTTGTCGGCGCCGACCCTGGCTCAAAGTTTGACAAGGCGCGCTCGCTCGGCGTCACCGCCCTGAACGAAGACGAATTCGATGATTTGCTCGCCGGGCGGCGGAAGGCCGAGCAGGACCGGGCCCCGGCTCCAGGGACCTCGGTGAATTCCAGGGGCAAAGGGCGTTCGAAAAAGGCTTCGAGCAGCCGATGAGGTTATGGGAATTTTTAGTGTCCCGGCGTATACATCGTGTAAAGGTTACGCGGTCCGCCTGGGCGGAGCATTACGCCTGCCAAACTGAGGATACTTCCTATTTGTTTGTGGAATTGGGACTTAACAGTAAAATTTCATTTATTGGCGAAATGGACGGCGACGTGCGATAGTATCTGTGAGTTTTGGGGGAAAACGGAGAAGTCCTGGTTACGCGTCCAGGCACCCGGAACTGATAATCGCAGGGGGAGACCGCAAAATGAGTAAGGCAATATTGTCCGCAACAATCACTCTTGCCGTAGGTTCGCTGTTCCTCGCCGGTTGCGCGACCAAGAATTACGTCAAGCAAAGCATCACGCCGGTTGACCAGAAGATCGACCAGGTCGACAAGAGTTCGCAGACGCGCGATTCTTCGCAGGTCGCCGACATCAACAAGACCAATCAGGTGGTCGACGAGAATGAGAAGAAGCTTTCCGCCACCACCGAAGTCGCAAGGACCGCCGACACTGAGGCCAAGGGCGCGATGGCCAAGACCAACCAGAATGCGAAGGACTTGAATGACCTGCGCAACATCGTGGCGAATATCGACGACTACAAGCCCGCCGGCCAGACCGTCGTGCACTTCGCGGTCGCGAAGGACACGCTTACAAAAGACGAAAAAGCCAAACTGGACGAAGTGGCCACGCAACTCGGCTCGCAGGCTCGCTATTTCATCACGGTTGAGGGATACACGGACCAAACCGGAGACGCGGCCTTCAACGACCGGTTAAGCCGGGCGCGCGCCGAACAGGTGATTTCCTACCTGGTTGGCAGTCATGATGTCCCCGTCTACCGGATCCATATGGTCGGACTCGGGGATCAGAAGCTGATCGACGAAGGCAAAGGCAAGAAAGCGCGTGAAGCCAGTCGCCGCGTCGAGATCACTGTGTATACCGCCAAGCCGTTGTCAGCAGCTGCAGCCGGGGGAAATTAGCTCCACTCAGATAGCAGGGGAAGGGTTACAAATTGTACCGAGAGTGCCGGCTTCGACAGCCGGCACTCTCGACACAGGGAAGCTCTGAGCCCCTGCGGAAAAAACGTTGCTGATTGGGCGATACTTTCTCACTAGAAAGACAATCCAAGTACACCAGCAGTCGCATTTCGATTTTAGTAGCACAGGCACTCTTGCCTGTGCGCTTTTTGCCATCGTTGAAATTGCGTCGATGTGTGAACGTAGAGAAACCCGCACAGGCAAGAGTGCCTGTGCTACCAAAACCTTCGCATGATTTGAGCGTTCCAGCCAATTCCCATCGTTGTGTATTTTTCGTCTTCGCCTGCTAAACACCCGATCCGTGCAAGATGATATAATCAACATGGCGGGCAAGCCGGGTGATCGCTGGGCCGGCCTTCGCAAGAAGGCAGGCCGGGAGGAAAGTCCGGACACCGTGGTCTTCGCGTTTGACGCTTGGGACGAAAGTTTTGGCACGAAGTGCCGGGACGAAAGTCTTCGGCGGAGGGCGCCTCAGACTAAAGGGTAACGCGCCTGGTAACGCCAGGGGGCCGGCTCTTCGCGCAGTTCGCGCAGGCGAGGCGAGGTTTCGGCTACGGACAGTGCCACAGAAAATAAACCGCCGGTGCAATGCGCCTCGGTGGCCATCTGAAGGAAAACCTTCAGACAGCCTGAAAGCAGCCCGCGCAAGCGGGTTGCGGAAGGTGATAGCGCTTGGTAAGGGTGAAACGGTGGGGTAAGAGCCCACCGCCCCGATGGCAACATCGGGGGCACGGCAAACCCCGCGTGGTGCAAGGCCAAATAGGAGGGGAGAGCTGGCCCAGCTCGTTAGGACCCTCGGGTAGGCTGCTGGAGTCCAGGTGCGAACCTGGACCTAGAGGAATGATCGCCACGACGCGCAGGCGGCAACGCCCACGCGCCGTACAGAATCCGGCTTACAGGCTTGCCCGCCATTTATTATTTTGTTTTTGCCATGGTCGCTCGTTATTGAGCACTCGCCAAGCAAGACCAGTGCAAACCTCCGACCCTTTTTTTGAACGAATCTGCGAAGTGTGGACCCTCCGGGACGGGACGGCAACTAGCGCCCATCATTTTTGCGACACGAATGCTCAGTGATCAGTCAGTTGCCGGCTTCCAGCTTCAGCTCTTCGTCCTTAAGCATGATCTTGCCAATCCAAATTGAGTTAGTGCCGTCCTTGGTACGATATCCCGTGATTGTGACGTCGTCTCCCGGTTTCAGCGTGTCCTTGCTCCATCCGGTCCGGATCAGATGATTTGGGCTGGTCAATTCGGCCTGCCACTGCTCCACGCCTTTATCGCCTGCCACTTCAAAGTAAACTTGAGCGTGCGGATTGATGAAATTAAACCTTGTGACCTTTCCTTTGATGGTCACTGTCTTGGAAAGATCGTATGCCGCAGTCCCGTGATGGGCGAACATAGGAACCGAAACAGCGAAAAGACTTAACGTAATCGCCAAAGCAAAAAGCGTTCGGCGTTTCATCCAGCACCTCCTCCGAGTGATTCAACTAGTAATGATGTTCGCCGCCTTGGCCGAGAGTTGCTGTGACAAGTGTCACCCGGTGGAGTGCTCCTCGTCACATATTTCCCCAGCGAGTGCGAGCAGATTTTTAGGCGAGTTGTTTACCCATGTGGGACCGGGGCGCCCCGGCAAATCCGTGGGCTTGGCTCAGGGGGATGACTTTGCCGAAATGCGATAGGAGAATTCATGCACTTTTATGAGCTGTGCCAATGGTTGCAAGCCACACCGTGGGCGACTGGAATTCGCGAATCACTCGATTTGTATCCCGCTCTCTACACACTGCATATTTTCGGATTCGTGATTATGGTGACGGCTACCTCGGTGCTGGACCTACGTATTCTGGACCTGGGGCTGCGTACCCGATCTGTGTCAAGTGTCGCTAACATTGCATTTCCTTGGGCGCGGGCCGGTTTGGCCGCGAATTTGATAACAGGGTTCCTGGTCTTTGCGGCGCAGGCGGTGGATATGTACACAAACACTGCGTTTCGCTGGAAGATAGCTATGGTGTTGCTCGCCGGGGTGAACATCGCGGTTCTCGAGAAGTCGATCCATCGGAACGCGGGGATGTTGGCGGAACGCGGAACGACGCCGGCCGCTGCGAAGTGGAGCGCGGTGATCTCGATTTTGCTCTGGTTTGGGATCGTGGCCATGTCGAGAGTGATCGGTTTTACGGGCGCTCGTGAATAGCGGTTGCCAATTTTGCATGAGCGCGGAGCGCCCGGGACGCCGGACATTTCGCGGACGACGCATATGCGTTTGACGCAACCACGTTGAGATGAAATGGAGGAGATCGAAATGCCTGACATGATCGCGCTGTGTCACTGGCTGGAAAGTACCTACTTGGGAAGTACCATCGCGCAATCTTCCTGGTTGTTCCCGGCAATTGAAAGCATTCACATGTTTGGGATCGTGACCGTAGTCGGCTCCACTTCTATATTAGACTTACGCCTGATGGGGATTTCACTGAGGAATGACTCCGTTTCGACCATCGTGGGTGGCACGCTGCGTTGGGCTTCGTATGGCTTCGTTCTCATGGTCGTAACGGGAACGCTGATGTTCGTATCCGAGGCCACCAAGTGCTACACCAACACGGGCTTCCGCTGGAAAATGCTGTTGCTGATGTTAGCGGGCCTGAACGCGCTGGTGTTTCACTTTTCCGCCTATCGCAGAGTGGACCAGTGGGAACGGGGCGCTACTCCGCTTGCTGCCAAGTTTGCCGGAGCCTTCTCGATCCTGCTGTGGTTCGGGATCGTGGCGATGGGCCGCTGGATCGCTTTTTTCTGATGAGGGCGGGGATTTCCTTGCCGATGACATACTCAACTCCCGCGAAACATTCCACACGAAGAACAAACCACAATGGATAGAGAACTTGAAAACTTCAAAGATCTACAGGCCGGGGAGAAGGAATCCGCCGTCCGTGACGAGCGTTTGGCCCGTAATGTAGGACCCCTTCTCAGAAGCAAGTAGCAGCGCAAGTTCCGCGACGTCTGACGGCAGCCCGAGGCGCTGAATGGGCTGCTTCTCAAGCACGGCGTCCCGTTGCGCTTCATCCTTCCAGTAATGCTCGCTGAGCGCCGTTTGAATTAAACCGGGAGCGATTGCGTTCACACGCACGCCTTTTGGTCCAAGCTCCAGCGCGTAGGACTGCGTGATCATGATGAGCGCGGCCTTCGTCATGCTGTAGAGGAGGCTGTGGCGTTGCGGGCGAAGCCCTGCGATCGAGGCGATGTTGACGATCGATCCGCTGCCGCGAGCGCACATTCCGGGGGCGATAGCCTTCACCAGCCGGAAGGCGCTCTTCAGATTGATCTCGATCATTTTGTCGAATTGCGCTTCGTCGACTTCCAGGCACGGCCCGAAAGAAATATTCGTCGCGGCGTTGTTGACCAGAATATCGATCGGTCCAAATATCCGTTCCGTCATCGCGACCATGTTTCCGATTTGATCCGGGCGGCCGACGTGGCATTCGATGGGCTTCACGGATTGCCCGATTTCGCTGGCGACCTGGTCCAGCGTTTCCTGCTTGCGCCCGCAGATCACCACGCGCGCGCCCTCGCGGGAAAAGACTTCCGCGATTGCGCGGCCAATGCCGCGGCTCGCGCCTGTAACGATGGCTACTTTTCCGTTCAACACGCCCACAATTTCACTCCTTGTCGCGCCTTGGTGATAGATCAAGTTCAAACAGGCCAACGGCTAAACAGGCTGCGGAAAAAGTAGCACAGCCACTCTTGGCTGTGTGATTTTCGCGATGAATCGCGTCCCGGATGCGCGTATGCCCAGAAAACCGCACAGCCAGGAGTGGCTGTGCTACTAAGACCTTCCCGGAACCGGCTTTTTCCGCAGCCTGTTGAAGCCGTGCCCTACAAAGGTTTGGCTGCGATTTAGCGGTCGCCGCGGCAATAATACGGAAAACTATTTCGCCGCCGTGTTTGATTCGAGTCCCGCAAGACGCATTGCCAGCGCGATGGGACGCGACGGGTCGTAGGCGCGGAACATCGCCATTTTCTCGGCTTCGATCGAACCCTCGGCGTGTACGGCAAGAACCGCCTGGTAGCCTCCGTAAAGTCGCGTCGTCAAATCGCTGATCAGATTCATGATGGCCATGCGCCGGTCCGCAGGCCACGCGCCGGGCAGATATTTTTCCAGCACAGGCCTGACTTCGGGCGAATTCCAGTCCATGCCGCCCGGCCCGGTGACAAGCAGGCCCCCGGCGAGATCCTGCACCGTCTCGATGGCCAGGTGAAACTCGCGCGCAAAAGTCCACTTGGCCATGTTCGTGGTGAACACGTCCGGGCACGCAACGCCGTCTTCCACTTTGCAGCGAAGCGCGGCAAGTTCCGTCAGCCCGCGCACGGTTTCTGCATATCCGCCGAGCCACGTCAGTTTATCGCGCACATGGCCCGCGCGATCGATGCCGTTCGCTTTCGCCATCACGATTCCCGCGCCCACCAGCGCGTCCAGCAACGGAAGCTTATAACTTACCGCGGTGAATCGATGAAACTCGACGAAGGTAAGCGCGGTTGCGCCGGCCAGATCCGGCCGGTCCACAAAAAACACGCGGTCCCACGGGACGAACACGTTGTCAAAAACCGTCAAAGTCTCCACCATCTTGTGATTCGTGGAAATGGGGCGCGTAAAGGGATCGTCCGTCCCGTGCAGATAATCGGACGCGTAAAGACGAAGCCCGGGCGTCGCCACTGGGACCGCAAAGGCGAGCGACCACGGCTCATCGCCCGATCCCATGGAACGGCTCGGCAACACGATCACTTCATCCACATATGGAGTGCAAGAAGTGTGTATTTTCGCGCCGTTGACGACGATGCCGTCGGCCCGCTTTTCCACCACGCGTACATACATGTCGAGATCGCTTTGTTCGAAGGGCCGCTTGCTGCGGTCGCCTTTCACATCGGTTTGCGCGACTGCCATGGCCAGGTCCTTGTCACGGCAATGGCGGTAAAACGCCTCGACCCGCTGAATCCCTTGCGCGTCGCCGCTGCGGCCAAGGACGCGCTTCAGCGCGAACAGCGCGTCAGTTCCAATTTCCTTGATCAGCAGCACCAGCGTGGCACCTTCGGCGGTGCCGGCTTCGATCAGCTTCGAGCGGGAGAGCAGATCCTGCGTGTTGCGCGGCAAGCGGTAGTAGGCCGAATATTCGTCCGAGCCTTCGCGGTGAACGGCCAGGTCGCGAAACTTGGGATTCTCCGCCATTTCAAAATCGATGGAAGCATGGCGGGCCGCGACTCCCAGTTCGGGATGTTCCACCACGCTCGGCACGCGCCGGCCACGGTAGTACACTTCGCGCGTGTCGCGCAGGCCCGCGAAAAATTGGGCGGCGGTTCGTAGAGACATTTCAGCGCCTCCAGCAGATGAATGCGGATTCTATATGATCGTCATTGCGCGCGCTCTTGAATTTGCGCGAGTAGGACGGGCTTCAGCCTGTCGCTTTTGACTTCTGCCGGCCCTGCAAGAGTCAAACCCGACAGGCTGAAGCCCGTCCTACTGTGCGCCAAACCGCCGCCGCAAAATGTATTTCTGAATTTTGCCCGTCGAAGTTTTGGGAAGCTCTTCAAATAAAATCTCCCGCGGCGCTTTGAAGCGGGCAATCCGTCCGCACACGAATTCGATCAGCTCCTCTTTTGTCGCGGACATCCCCTGGCGCAGGACGACAAACGCGACTGGAATTTCGCCCCACCGTTCATCCGGCCGCCCCACCACCACCGTTTCCAAAACCGCGGGATGCTCGGCTAGCGCTTTTTCGATCTCCACGGAAGCGACGTTCTCTCCACCCGTGATGATGATGTCCTTGGCGCGGTCTCGCAGTTCGATGTATCCGTCCGGAAAACGCACTCCAAGATCGCCGGTGCGAAACCATTCGCCGGACTCGGCGGCGCGCGTGGCCGCTTCGTCGCCGTAGTACCCGATGGTTACATTGTTCCCGCGGATTGCGATTTCGCCAAGGGTCTCGCCGTCGGATGGAACTACCTTGCCGCTGGCGTCAATTACGCTGATTTCCCTTGTGACCACGTTGCCGACGCCCTGCCGCGCGTTCAACCTTGCCTTTTCGCTTTCGGATTTTGCATTCCACTCCGGCTGCCAATCATTGATCACCGACGGGCCATACGTTTCCGTCAAGCCGTATAGATGCGTGACGCGCAGGTTCAGCGCGGCAAGACGCGCAAGCAGAGCGGGAGTAGGAGGCGCGCCTCCCGTAAACGCCTGGACCGGACTGCTGACTTTTCCGCCGCCGGACGACGCAGCAGCTTCCGCGATCATCGTCAAAACGGTAGGGGCCGCACAAAGATGGGTCACGCCGCCGCTACAGATCGCTTGCCAAATGGAAGACGGTTCGATCTGGCGCTGACAAATGTGTGCCGCGCCGGCGGCCGTCACCGCCCAGGTAAAACACCAGCCGTTGCAGTGAAACATGGGAAGCGTCCACAGATAGGAACTGTCCAGCCCAAGGCGCGAGTGAAATGCCATCGCCAGTGCTTGCAGGTAAGCTCCGCGATGCGTGTACATCACGCCTTTCGGGCGTCCCGTGCTTCCGCTGGTGTAGTTAATCGCCAGAAGAGACATTTCGTCCATCAGTGCGGTGGGATAGGGCTCCGAAGATTTCAGCAATGTTTCGTACTCGCTGGATTCATCGCCGGCAAGGATGAGGCGCACGCCTGTCGAAGAAGAAAGGTCTCGCGCGGCCCCTGCAAATTCGTGCGTGGCGATAAGAATACGCGCGCCGGAATTTTCGAGGATATAGGCCATCTCCTGCGAGGCGAGCCGAATATTCGTTGGCACCAGCGTGCAGCCTGCCATGGGCACGCCGTTGTGCATCTCCAGCATGACGTGGCTATTGGTGCAGAGCGCCGCGATTCGGTCGCCCGGCTGGGCTTCCGCGCGTCGCAGCAGTCCTGCAAGACGATGCGAGCGCTCTCCAAACTCGCGGTACGTGAAGCGTCGCTCGCCGTCAATGATCGCCGTGCGCTCTGAAAAATTGTTCGCGGCGCGATCCAGGAAGTACGCCGGATTGAGTGGAGATTTGCCGCTCAGAGACATTTCTCGCTCCAGTTCAGAGAGAGCTTAAATTAACACTAACCCGCATTTCCCTTCAGGAATATCCAGTAGCAAAGGCTTCAGCCGGTGGGGTTTCGTGCTAGGCGGGACTAAAACCCACAGGCTGAAGCCTGTGCTACTCAAACCATTCACAATTGGTAGAGGAAGAAAGCTCCCAGCGCGGTGAGGACGAGTCCATACAAACGTTCAAGCCTGCTGGCCTTCGTGCGAATCGCAATGCGCGCGCCGAGGTAGGAGAACGGGGCAGACCCCAGCGCGACGAGTCCCGCGACCGTCCACGAAATATGTCCGAGATAGGCGTGGACGAAGGTCCCCGGCACGGCCAGTGCAGCGGACACGGCGAGCGAGCACGCAAAAGATTTCTTGATTGGTTGCCTGAGGAACCGGGAGTAAGCCGGCGCAAGCAGGAATCCCCCCGCGTTGGCCAGAAGTCCCGATATGATTCCAACTCCCGTTGCGATGAGCGCTAGACGGATCCGCCAAAAGGACGGACGATTTGCAGTCAATGATTGCGGTAATGCACCCTCGGTTTTTCTTTCTCTTGGTAAGAATAGGAAAGAAAGACCGAACCCAAGCACCAGGATTGCTGTGGCGATCAGCAAGGGCCGCGCTCCGGTGAATTTGGTAAGAAGGGAACCGAGGACTGTCGCAGGAATTCCGACGGCGATGCTCCACCACACGATTTGCCAATCCAGCAGGTGGGATTCCCAGTATTCTCTGGAAGCAATCAGCGTTCCCGGAATCGTGGCAGGCAGCGGCGAAGCGACGGCGATGAATCCCGGATAACCGATAAGGCTCAAGAGCGGCGTCGCTATGGCGCTTCCTCCTTTTCCAAACAGGCCCCCTAGAAACCCGACGATAATGCCGATGATAAAAGCTCCGAGGTGCTGCAATTCTTTCCACCTTTCGTTTGCGGCAAGACTCCACCGAAATTTTTGCCAGACGGTGTCGAGAAAGACCAAACAGAATTTGGATTGAAAGTGAGGCGCTCAGGAAGGTTCTATGGGAACAACGTCCACAGAAACATCCATCCAATGGCGCTGGCCGCCGATCAGGATTCCTCTGGACGGGCCCACGTCGTCGTAATCTCTTCCCCAGGCCAAAGTAATGTGGCCGTCGCTCGGCATGAGCCCGTTGGTCGGATCAAATCCCACCCAGCCCGTACCCGGCATGAAAACGCCGACCCACGCATGCGATGTGTCCGCACCGGTGAGGCGTTCTTTTCCTGGTGGGGGAGAAGTCACCAAATAGCCGCTGATATAACGCGCCGAAAATCCCAGCGAGCGCAGGCAGCTGATTTGCAGATGAGCGAAGTCCTGGCACACGCCCCGGCGCGAATGGAAAACTTCCTCCACCGGCGTGTCGATTTCCGTTGAGCCCGCTAAAAATTTGAATTCCTTGTGAATCCGCTGGGTCAAGTCCATCACGCACGCCAGGAATGGACGCCCGGCCGAAAAGGAGACGCGGGCAAAATCGGCCAGTTCCGCCGACCAGGGCACGTGCGGCGATTCGAAAACAAATTCGCGCGCAGCGAGTATTTCTCTATCGGGCGCAATATTCAAAATCTGGAAAACCTCTTCCCAGCTCGGACCCTTGATAAGGTCGTATGGAC
>Ga0210409_10000656_pt1 | contig 51857 bp, 40 predicted proteins | sample IncBWH17MmetaG_FD_161649 | JGI IMG/M metagenome (GOLD analysis project Ga0210409, IMG submission 161649) | Forest soil microbial communities from Barre Woods Harvard Forest LTER site, Petersham, Massachusetts, United States - Inc-BW-H-17-M | ecosystem: Environmental > Terrestrial > Soil >... | reverse complement strand
GGCTCGTCGCTTTCCACCGCCGGTTCGAGGGTGGGCTTGGGTTCTGCGGGACGGTAGGGTAGCAGGACGGTGAAGGTCGTGCCTTTGCCCTCCTGGCTTTTTACCGTGACTTGCCCTTGCTGGATTTCAACCAGTTCTTTGACGAGCGCCAGGCCGATGCCCACACCCTGGTACTTTCGCTTCGAAGAGCCATCCGCCTGCCAGAACCGGTCGAAGACGTGGGGTAAATTCTTTTCGGAGATGCCCATCCCGGTATCGGCGACCTGGATGGTGTAGTGGTCATTCTCTCGGTTGGCGCATAACTCGACGCGGCCTCCGGAAGGGGTGAACTTGAGCGCATTGAATAAGAGGTTCAGCACGATTTTTTCGAGTTTATCGCGGTCGGCCTGGACGCTGCCGATCTCCGGGTCGACTTTGATTTCAAGGCGCAGGCGCTTATCGTCGGCGACCTGGCGCGCCGCGCTGGCCAGGCCCTTCAGGAACTCGGCCACAGCAACCGGTTCGGCTTTGATTTCCAGGCGGCCGGACTCGAGCCGGACCAGGTCCAACAAATCGTTGATGAGCTTGAGCAGCCGCATGCCGTTGGAATGCATGGTCGAGAGCAGGCTTTTGGTCTCGGCGTCTAGGTGAAACCGGTTGAGCAGGGCCTCGAGGGGAGCAATCAGCAGGGTTAAAGGGGTGCGCAGCTCGTGGCTGATATTAGCGAAGAAGCGGCTCTTGATTTGATCCAGTTCCGTAAGTTTGCGGTTGCTCTCCTCCAGTTCGCGTTGGTTCTGTTGCAACTCAGAGCGCAGCTTATATTCACGCAAGCGAAGGCCATGATGGACGCGCCCCCCGAAAAGGACGATCACTCCGGTCAGGAGCAGAAAGTACAGATTATTGAACAGGGCACCAACATTCTTGACGGCGCCGTGACCGAAAGCGGCGGCAAGGTACATGCCCAGCACCAGAATCGAAGCGATGGCTCCCAAGCGCACTTCCCACCTCAGCACCAAGGCCATGGACATAAGCACCAAGCTCAAACCAGCGTAGTAGGGCGAATCCGGATCCACCACGTCATAAATCATCCACGAAATGAAAAACGCCGGGAGCATCGCCAGAACCAGGCCTAGAGTTTGTGGGTGGCGTTTGCCGAGCCGAGTATGATAAAGACCCCATCCAAGCAGACCGAGGAAGGAACAGGCCAACCGCAGCTTCAAAAAGAACCATATGCGCTCCGGATACACGAAGTAATCCAGGACCACGCCCACTGGCATGAGAAAGACAATCAGCCAGCACCCCACCTTAAGATGCCGGGCCGTCACCTCGGCCTCGTAACCGTGGAATCCCTGGTTCTCGTCCATACCTAGCTGGATGGGAGTTTCAGTCACGTTTTGGGTTCCGTATCTCAAGAAAGATATTGATTCCCGTCGGTTCGCTAAACAGCGATACGTTGTCGGGTTGAATCCGCGGCGAGAGCAGAGCCTTCATCGCCTCAGGGTTCCGGTAGATCAAATGCCATTCCAGGAAGTATTCCATTTCCCTTTGGCTGGGGTGAGTAGCAACATTGGTAACTAGTTGCACTCCTCCGGGCGCGAGAAGATTATCGAACAAACCGAGCAGGCTGCGGCATATCGGGTCCGGCAGGTAATCGAAGAGACCCGCACAGTAAATCAAATCATATTGGTCACTTCCGGTTCCTTTGGCTATCTTGGCTGACTGCTTGAGCATCTGTTGGACAGATTTTTTGACCAGCTCGATTCCAGTCGAGCGCCCGTGGCTGCGTTTCGAGTCGGCCAAAGCACGCCCGGCGTGGTCCAGTGTTTCGGCATCGAAATCAACCAGCGTTAAATCAACATAATCGGAACAACGCTGCTCGCGCAGAAACATCCTGACTTCGTGTGCTGGGCCGCAGCCTATAACTAGGATTTTGGCGCGTCCGCCGGCAGCCAACTTCCGCACGGTTTCCTGCGTGAGCTTGTCGGCTAAGTAGCGGAGGCGATTCCGGTGTGCCACAATCGGAGGTCGACTCAAGGCGCATACATTAAAAGCCTTGGCGAACAATGAGGCGCCCTCGTAAGGGTCGCGCATGATCATGTTGACCATTTCATAATCACCGGCATAGCCCAAGGGCTTCTGGAGGGTGCGATAAACAAAGGGTGATGCCAGGATTAGTGGATGAAGCATTCTTCGACCCAAAGCCTGATGGACCGGCACAAACTCCGGCTCGACCTTCGCAGCAACCTGTTCGAACCGTTCGAATAGACCGGCGATCGCGGCAGTAGTCTCCGGCGTTAGCGCTTCCATCCATTCGCGTTCCAGCGCTGCCCGGCTACCGTCGGGGGTCGAGCGAACAGTCAGTTCGATCTGCTCCAACCAGGTCCGCAGGTCCAAGAGAAAGGAATGAATGTCAGCGATGACCGTTTTAAACTCGGGCAGCACGCGGTAGGATTTGCCCCAATGCTCCATGAACTCAAGGAAGCTAGATTTCGCCTGGGAGGGATTAGCGCTTGGCAAGAGGCCAAAACCATTAATCAATGAATCATCAAGGTGTGCTTCGCAGACCGTGCAAGGGCCTGTTTGCAGCAGGTTGGAGACAAGAGCTTTGCCCGAGTACACGAGTTGGTCGTAGTGCCGAAGTGTGAAACTGCTTAACACCTCGGACATCCGCAAGACCGGTTCGGGGCTGTAGGTCTCAAAGACGACCTGATTGCGCCTCAGTCCGAGAAGTGTGCCCCGCAACTCCAGACCTTGATGGGTCTGAAACGTCACCATGTTGTCGCTCATGATAAGTCTAAAGCTTCGTGCTTAAGGCCTGCGAGACCGGCCGATCGCGTGTCGCCGCGTGACCACGGCCAACGGCTTGGTCCTCGCCAGCACTAAACCAACTAAGGTTGTAGCAAAGACCGGGCCGCAAGGCGAGCGTTCATCCCCGCTATAATCCGAAAATGCATCCAACAATCGCCAGACTCAGCTTAAAATCGCAAGGTCGTCTGGAGGATGAAGACGGTGGCGTCAGGGATGGCGGCCGAGCCACCCGGATGAAATACCCTTTGGAGGCTGGGTTGGAGTGTCCACCAGGCCGTCATCTGCAGTTTGTAGCTGATTTCGAGGACGCTTTCGTAATCGGAGACCACGAAAGAGCCCGGGGCGAGTGCGTTGGCGTCACGTTGGGCACGGCGCAGGTCATCGCTGAGTTGCAAATAGGAGGCACCGATGGCCAGCGTATCCCAGTCGCGACTGGGGATGAGGCCTTTATAGACTAAGCCACCGTCAATCCCGAACTGGGCCAGGTTCCGATCTGCGGGTGCGCCGGCTACGCGGAAGAATCCGACCAGACCCTGTTTCGCCGGATCGGTCTTGTCCTTTTCGCGGAACAGCTGTTGTTCCGCCAGGAAATATACTCCGTAATTGCCCCAGTGCTCCTGGACGGCCGGCGCGGGGAAGCCCGCTGCCGAAAAGAATGCCGAGGTGACACCGCTATACATATCGTTGAAAGCGCCCGTATGGTAATACCCGCCCAGTTTGTAACTTCCCTCCAGACCGGTCTGATTGGTTTGATTGTTAAGGTGGTAACCGACTTCAAAATAAGCCAGCGCGCCTTCCTCCTCGCTCAAGTTGAAGCGCGTGCCGGAAGAGGTCTGGTCCGGGTCGCCGCTATAAATGGCGGCTTGGGCGTAAACCTGCGGGATGGGATCCCACCGCACCAGCGCGCCTGGAGTGGCATTCGGAGTCGAGGGCAGCCCGTGGTGTCGCGGCGGCAGGCCCGGAATGTCGTAAAGGTCGAACGCCAGCGTTGGGTAAAAAAAAGTCTGATTAATCAGTGTCAATGATGCCAGTGAATTGTAGTACTCCGGCACGATAAAATCCCGATCAACCGCCAGCTCACCCAGCTTGAAGGAGAGTTTGTTATCAAAAAACTTCTGTTGGTACCAAAGCTCCCAAAGTCGGAAAGCATTAGGGAAGTCCAGCAAATTGACTTTGTTAAGATCACCAACGAAGCGGGGTGTCCCGTTGGCGAAGGTTGAAAATGGCTTTTCGCCGTTCAGCCACAAGGAGCTGATGTTGAAAGTTCCACCCTCATAACCTACAAGTTTTTCGGAATCGAGGTCCAACATCATCAGGAGCGCGCCCTGGTAAACCGCGCCTCGGCGCACACCCCCGTCGAGGTTATCGGGCATCGACCCGCCATAAAAGAATTCAAAGTCAACTCCGTGTTTTGAGAGACTCGTCCGCAGGCCACCCCAGTCGCCGAAAAGATAGTCCTGCTCCAGGAAGCGTCTGAAGCCAGATTCTGGCGGTGGGGTTTCTTGGGCCAGGCTGGAGAGATTTAGCACCAGCAGGGTGAATACGACCACCCGATTCAGTACATTAGAATACGGTTGATTTTCTTTCATCATGCTATCTTTCTGAGACCTATTCCGGCGGGAGGAAAGGTGCAGACGGCTGCCCACCAGCTCCCGCTGCTAACCGGATTTCCCATTCCAGGGAGCAGTTATCATGCCCCCAAGAAGCTGGCCCATGGTTTTAAAATAGCTTCGTGTGATATCGGCAGAGACGAAAGCCAGATAAATGTCATTACTCGGCATGAAGCTATTCGAGGCATAGTAAAGCGGCCGTTCGACGCCTCGATACTTGGACTTGTGGAAAGATAAGCCGTTGAAATTGTATATGTTATTGCCAAAACGGGCGCTGAGACTGAAGAAAAGTTTGGCGCCCAAGTCATCGTTGTACTTTCCCTTGTCCAGTTTGACGAATGGCGCGAGGAGCAGATTAAGTACTTCCTTGCCTTCGACCCGGAACTTCTCGATCGCGACCATGTGAACGGCGGTGGCTAAGCGACCGAAGCGTTTTTCGTCGCATCTGGAAATATTTGCCGAGTAGCCAAACACTTTCCCATCGCGGTACATCGGATCGTAAAACACGAAACCTACCACCCGCCCCTCTTTATCGTACGCAACAAATTTGCGGACATCCTCTTCATGATCAAAAACCGGCCGCCGTGCGTACAACCAGATTTCGCGGTCGTTGATTTTCTTGGAGGCGATCCACTTGGACGACACGTCTGTCAGTTCTTGCCTTGGGAGTGTTCCCTCTTCTTCACGAATGAGCAGTCCTTCGCGTTTTGCCTCGTTGCGCGCTCGTTTGATCAGATCCAGTTCCTTCCAATTGCCCTGAGTATTGTAAGTCTGGATAGGAATCTCAGGCTCATAGCCGATACAATTGACCTTGAAGTTCATGCCGTGCAGCGCTTCGGCGCAGCCTTCGGAAATGACTCCAAAAGAGGCGCGGGGGTTGTCGGCTAGGAAATGGGAAATTAGGTTGGGCAAGTCCTCCCGGGCGCAAATGGGATCAGAGAGCGTGATCCGCCTGGGCTTGGGAGAGAAGACTGGGTGCTGGACGGTCGTGTAGGCAATGTAACCGGTTTCATCAATGAAGTACGCCATGCCCTCCTGGAGAGTGGCATAGGCTAGGGATGCCCCCCCGTGCCGAGTCAGGAATGGAGACAACAGCTCCCATTTCTCGTGGCGCCCGATCTTTTTCGCCGCTTCGCCTTCGATAACTCTCACTGTGTTTGTGCGCATGGATGCCGAACTCTCGTTTTGACCAACTCGCTTTTTTTAGCGGACCCATTGGTCAGGCAAGCTCAGGTATTCCGAGCTGCGCCGGTAGTTTGGCAGGAGCGATTGGCATCGGCTGAGCCGCTGCCCAAATTTTCCAAGATCCAGTCGGCCGTCAATGCAAATACTTTGGCGCGATTCCGGTCGAGGTGGCCGACGTGGCCGTTGCCGGGAATCACTTGGAGCTGCTTTTTGCAGGTGAGGGCCTCAGCGAGCAGTCGGCCGGTTTCCGGTGGATCGAGCTTATCGTCTTCGCCCCACAACACCAGCGTCGGGGCGGTAATCCGGGAGACGCGCGAGATGGTATCGACGAAGAATGCCTGCTCAGCCCCTGGCAGCGGGAGGGCCATAAAGGCCTCCAACGAATGAGGATCGGAAAGCAGGCGGCGGTTGATCTCCGGGTCTGAGGCCATTTTCGGACCGACAGAGATTTTGGCTAGAGGGACGCGGAAATCACGTTTGGTCAAGAGTCGTTTGAGCTCACCCGTCCGGACCAATAGTTTTAGGACAAGGCTTTCGATCCAGGGGAGTGAATTACGCACCGTGGCATCGAGGCCGATGAGTACTTTGAGCCGAGGTTCGACGACACCCGCCTCTAGAATAGCGGTGCCGCCCGAGGAAAGACCAAAGGCGCCAATACGGTGGCCGTCCAACTCAGGGCGGGTAAGGACAAAATCAATCGCCGCCTGGATATCGGCGACCCACTGACGCATGTCCACGTAAAATCGTGGCCCCCCGCTTTGGCCGTGTCCGTGCATGTCGATGGCCAGCGACGCTACTGAGCGCTCGGCGAGGTTCTCGCACATTTCAAAGTAGTTTTCCTTAAATTCGCCGGCGCCATGGCAAACGATCAGGACGGGAGGCGGGCATTCTGAAGGCGGCAAAAAGAGCATGCCGGCTATTTCATCGCCTAACGAGCGAAAGCGGACTGACTCTTTAATTAAGTTCATTGATCGGCACCTGGTGAAGCGTCCGGAGTGCCAATGCTGGAGTTTAAGTAATGTTACTCAAATAACTAGCTTATAATAGCATCAGGTCGGTTTTCCTGTCTAGAATCGGTTACACTCTGTCTACGTCCAGGACAAGGTGCCCCGGCAACCGAGCTTGCAGCACACCGCCCTGCAACGTACTCGCCGGTTTATGGCAATGATGTCCTGCTTCCCAGGATCGTTGGACGCTGGAAATGTGCCCAATTTGTGGCACCTGGGACCAGTGAATGGTGGCCCGGTAGCGCAAACGCGCTGCTCTGGGTTTCGCTCATTCCGGTTTCCAATCGAAGACGCTGATCGCATCCAGTTCCTTCCACTTGTTGCCGTTCCTTACCATTGGCGTGGTGCGGCCAACGTACTCAAGGATGCGATGCTTGCCACTTTTTTCGACCACGAACACAAGAGGGTCGACCAACTGCGCAATGATGAAGCTCGTCGGCACCATTTTGATACGAACTACGCTTTGCCCTCGCCAGGTTGTTTCGGCCTCCTTCAGCAACTTGAAGCCCACAGTTTCCTCCCTCGAGAGGACGATGTACCGGAACTTGACTGCCGAGCCTTTGTCCAGCGCCTCCCAGTGCGAGTCGATAAAAGCCGGAATCATGTCGTCGATCAAGGTGTCTCCCTCGAGAGACTCGCTGGAGCCACTCCTTTTTGCTGTGCCCCCTTGGCCGATGACGTATTCGAAATAAACCCTCCAGTGGCCTGGGTTATTGGGGTCGGGACGAATCTTCGCGCTGCCGCTTTCCCCGGTCTGAAGCTCTTCCTCTTCGAACGAGGCTAATCGCCCCGCTTCATACACTATCCGATCACGCGCCGCAAGCGAACCACTTGGCGAAGTGTAGTCGCAGGTCACCAACACGTTGGTACCGGTCCGCGCGCCCCGGCGTTCGGATTTGAACAGACACTTGGTTGGGGTAGAGCTCATTGCAAAAATATTTCCAACCAAAAGTCTGGGTTCGGCATAATCCACAGCGCGGGTTTGTGATTGGGCGCATAGGGAAACCGAGCAAATGCAAAGCGCGGCGCTCAGCCCAAATGGGAATAGCGGGAATGCTTTCGACCCATGCATAGAGAGATTCCTTATCATCGTTTAGAAAGTGTTATTTACATTTTAACGGGTCCACCCCAGATAATCGAGCAGCTTTGTTGCCAAAAGTGTGCAGAGTTGACCGGACCCACGAAGTTCCAGGACGGCGCAACAGAAGCGTGGGCCATTCTCGGACTGCCTGCCACCCGGTCAGTCAGTTTGGTCAGATGGTCAGATGCACCGCGCTTGCTCAAATTTAAGCGCCGCCCTACAATAAGCCTGCAAAGATTCTTGGCGGCGAATCATGAAGGTTATGAATCTGCAAACTAAAAAGTTCATGTACGAGGGAAAGGAGTACGAAATAAGGGCTGCTCGATTCGAGGCCGGCTGGGAAGCTGCTGTCTTTCACAACGACAAAAAGGTCTCCTTTAACTACTGCGAACAGTCGGACGAAAGTTCAGTAGAACTACTGTTTATCGCTTTGGAATCGGACGTCAGGAACGGCAAAATATGTGCTTGGTGGGCGAACTGAATAGGGCCGGTTCCCTTGTTGCCACGCCTTTGTCGTGAGAAAAGCTGCCCGGAAAGATCGCCATCCCTCTTTTTTTGGGGTCGGCAATGCGACGGCATTCTGGCTCGAAAGGCTCCTTTGTTGGTTAAGAATACCAGTCGGCGACCGTTCGTAAAAAAACGCCCCTTGCAGCAACAAGGGGCGGAACCAAACACCTATGAAAGCGACCTGCAAAAGGGCCGCACTTTCATTATCGGCTCGCTGAGGCAGGGCTTTAGCAGTTTTAACACGAAAGTGGTGCCACCTTATGACTGAAAAAGAACAGTTGCCTGCGGCGTTCTTAGAGGTCTTTCGAGAATTAAGATTCCTGAAAGATCCATCTTAACGGCACTGAGCGACGGCCTCGGAAAAGGAGCGACCTTTGCCCTGGAGTTCCCTCTGCAGGCTTGCACGTAACTCGGGTGGCAATGTGATGCCGGCCCGGGGCTGCACTTCCGCGTTTGCGAGCTTCCTACATCCACTCGACCACAAAGGCCGCTCCAGCAAAAAGTTTGCCGGCGAGCCGAGATTCCTCGCGGGGATTGCCGATCGCAGGTCCGCATCAGAAACATGAAACACATAATTGGCGTATGGGGGATCGAGTGGATCCAGACGCCCGGCGTAGTGTATGTCCACGCACTGGTATTTCGGTCCGATGTGCACGACAAACCGGCCGGTTAGAACCAAAAGCGCCCCATCTGAATCGCAAATGAATTCCACGGTTTTTCCATCGTACTTTTCATAGTCCCGACCCGGGCTCAACTGAAACGGCTTTTGAGGAGTCTTCGCGTGTCTCATAGCGGAAATCCTACTTTAGCAGCCTCTCTCTGCGAAGTGGAAGTTGTTCACACGGATTCCCATGTTATCCCCAGAGACACCGGCCCGCCTATGCCCGCAGACGGGCTTCGGCGCGGCAGTCTCGTTCTGCGCTGCGGGCCGAACGAAGGTTCAGAGGCGCTTCTTTGCGAAGGCTCGACCTGAGGCGGTCTTGAGGTACCGCTCGAAATCCGCCGCTCGCTCTCGATTGGCGAAGGCCACTCTGTCTTTATGCGCCAGGGCGAAAACTTGCTGGTATGGGGCACCTCACCGCCGTTGTGGCGCCGTAAGCGGTCATGAAGGTCATTCGTCAATCCGATATAAAAGCGTTCGGGATTGATTTGGCTTTGAAGAATATAAACGTAGGAGAAATGCATTTCTGATTTCTAATTACCTGGCTTGCCGAGTCGAAGTTCGGCGCGCCTTTGCGATGGGACACCGGCCCGCCTACGCCCGCTGACGGGCTTCGGCGCGGCAGTCTTCGTTCTGCGCTGCGCGCCGAACGAAGACTGGAGGCGGCGGGAGTTGAACCCGCGTCCTTAGCAAATCTACCAGCCGCGACTACATGCTTAGTCAGGAGAGAGTTTTCTTCCGAGCGATGGCGGCCTGACACCGAGTCGCTCAGCCTAGCCCGCAGGATAAGATTTTCAGCCGGCGGCGCGCGGGCGCCGCTGCCAGCCTAGCCTGCTATGGCGTCCATCCGGCGTAGCAGGTGTCCACCGGCGGACGTCGCGACACGTTAGGCCGCGAGGGCTAATTCTTCGTTAGCAATTAACTTTTGGTTCGAGTGATTAACGAGGCCAACGAACCATCCTCGGCATGCCGCCTCTGGCGTACCTGCAAAGTCGAAACCAGTACGCCCCCAAAACGGAACGCTTCCAATTTCGCTTGAATGCGTTGGGGAGTCAAGGATGGTCAGGTGTCGATGATCAATGTCTGAGTCCAGTTGCGAGATTCGGTTTTGGCGACCCAAAAGGCTTCTCCGATCCCGATGACAGGTTGGCTCGCGGGCCACTTGTCGGCGGTGTAAGGGTGCAAGCTGTATTTTTGCCGCTCGCGATCAAAAAGGTGGATGACGTCGCCCTCCGTTATCGGAAAACCCAGATCCTCGACGAGGTTACCGGCTTGAGGGACGAGTGAACCGCGCAACGAAAAACCCGACGGGATGGGCGCCGACAGGTTTCCTTGACAAACGTCGCCGACGAAACTGGCCGATTTGTAGTCGGTAGTGGGATTAAAAAAGATCGCGCCCGCGCCGCGCAGCAGTTTCTCATTCGGATCGGCCCATTTGCCCGCCTTGATGACATTCTCCACCAGGCGAAACTGCCGCGTATCGAACCGGTTGACACTCGTTCCTTCGGGCCAATTTTTGAAAAGCTCGCTGACGGTCGCCGGAGAATCAAACGGGTTTGCAATCATGGAAAAACCCGGCGGCAATGAAACGGCCGCGTAGCCAATCACGTTAGCGGACTGGACTTCAGCGGTGAGCAGCCGATAAAAGCGGCAGGTAAATTTGGGTGCCTCGGAGTCGACATATTCAATAGGAGCGTCTTGTGCCTGGCCTTGGAAAACCGGGACCCAGGTGCGCAAATTAGTAGAGGCCAGGACCGAGTAGTTGGTGCCGGCAGGCAGTTGTGCCTTCCACCGAAAGGGCCCATAGGGAAAGCGCTCCGGTTCGCGCAAAACGGGCGGAGCCAATGGTTGACGCTGACCGCGACGCAGGAGGCGCGACCCGGTTCCCAGCTTTTCAATTAATGAACGCAGACTCATCGCAAGCAAGTGTCCGGTTTGTCACGCAGTGGCTCGTCAGACGTCCAAAGCAGCTCGCGTGGGCAGAGCAGTAAGCGAGGGTGGAAATCGCCATTTGGGCAGGCCGACATTGGCGATTATTGCGGTAAATGACGGCAGACTGTCTTAAACAGCGCATCCAGTGAGTCGGTCTTGTTCATAAAATCGCAGGCGCCCTCGGCTTTGGCTTTCTCGACCAAATCCTGGCCCGTCAGGCCGGTGAAGACAATCACCGGCACTTTTGGATAAGTTGAGCGGAAGTAGCTGAGCAGCTCCAGGCCGCCTTCTCCGGGCAGGTTGAGATCGAAGATGGCTAATGAAACCGGCGCCCGGGCGGCAATCTGCCGGGCCTCCTGCGCCGTCATCGCGGTGGTGACCTCGAGGCCTTTCTTGCGAAAGTAGAGCGAGAGCAACTCGCGGATCGGCGCTTCGTCATCGACGAACAGGATATGCGCTTTCACAATCAGGCTTGTGACAGCTCAGCCATGCTAATCCATGCCGAGCAGTCGTTTCGATTTATGTGGGTGTGGCGGCTCACGAAGCGTTCAATCCTGCCCATGCTTAGCGCTGGTAGTTTAACTTTTGGAGATTTGCCAGGGAGGCTGGATTCATGCTTCATATTCAATGTGCCTGAAAAAGCGCGTTACCGCGCCCTATCAGCCGGTTGCACGATAGTTGAAAGTAATGGTTCTTATTCAGGTTGCAAGCACCGGCACAGGAAATTCCGCGGCGTTGCCTACCCTTTGTGATTCGTAATAACAGTTGTATTGTCGTCAGCGGTGGCGCTAGCCTGCCGGAATGCCGAGCTCAACCGCGATTTCGCGACGCTTTTTGGTCGTGGATGATGATCCATTAGTAGCCGATTCCCTTCGCAGGATGCTTGAGTTCGACGGCCACGAAGTTGAGGTGGTTGGCGGCGCTGAGGAAGCCTTGGCGGCATTCGGCCGGAGCAATTTTGATCTGACGCTCCTGGATTATGAAATGCCCAAGATGAAAGGGGACCAATTGGCGATCGCGCTGAAGACCATCGCTCCGCAGCATCCGATTATCATGTTCACCGGCTACGCCGAGGCCGTCACCACCTCCGGTTCTGCGCTCAAGGCAGTCGATTTGGTCCTCGGAAAACCGTTCCATCTCGAGGAGCTTCGGCGAGCCCTTGGCAGGCTTTTGCCTCCTGCTTGAGCCGTTGAGTGGGGCGAGGTGGCCGGGGAGCCCTAATTAAATCCGTTTCTCTCCCATGAACCGTGAACAGCAACTCCGCCCTCACCCCGCCTGCGCGGCCGAAGCCGCTTCGGCGCGGCGAAGGCCCGGCCCTCTCCCCCGAGGAGAGGGAGAAGCACTTGGGCGCATTCGTCGATCATGGTCCCAATGCTTGTGCGAACGCAAATTGAGGCCTTCAATGAACAGGCCGCCCGGTTGAATAAATGATCAGGGCTCGGCAAGAGCCTCGCCTCACCAGACGACGGCGTTCGGCTATTTTGTCAGTGGCACTGCCAGGTTCGCCGCGTTGGTTTTCTCCGGGCTTGCATTGCTGACAGGTCCGGGCTACAAATTCTATTGACACCTCACGGGTTCCGGGAGTGCCCGGCTGTACCGAGCCTGGGACCCTTGTTTTTGGCTGAAACAAAGATCTCTGAAAACATGAGAACTCCAATTCATGACGAGTTCACCTATCTGCCGATCTCGCGGCAGAGAAAGTATCAACTGCGCAAAAAGCGCGACAAGCGCTGCACCGAATGCGGCGCGCCGGCGGTTCGAGGCGTCCGTTGCCTGAAACATTTGGTCAAGGCGCGAGAGTTACAACGCAAAAAGCGTGGTCTTAAGCGCCGCTACAAGACACTGAGTTACCGGCTCCAGCGCCAAGCCTCGACTAATGGGGCGCGTGCTTTGCGGTCCAGAGCCACCTAGAGTGGTGTCTCCCCACCCTAGCGCGGATTGGGTTCGGCATCGTAGACTTCGGCGGCTTCGAGCAGGTCGAAGTAGGTTTGAATGTCGGCGCGGTGGCGGAGGCCGGCGTTGATTTTGGCTTGCTCGAGCGTGTCACTCGCGTCGTCACGCCAGCCACGTTTGGTCATAAACGCATTCCAAATCTGGATATCTTCGTTGGAGGGTCGACGTCCGTATTGAAAACACCACTCGAGTAGTTCGTCATCACTGCCACCCTGTTGCGCGCGCTCTTCCAACGCCTCGTAGCTCATGCGGAGGAACCGCACGCACCTTCCATCGGCTGCCACTGACACTTCGGTTTCCCATTGAGACGGGAAATCCCCTTGTCCTTTGAGACGTAACTTATCGAGCAGTCGTCCGAAAAAAACCAATCCTCCGACTTTGTCGTAGGGGCTTCGTAACCCAGTCGTCCTCATGTTCCAAGCTTCTCACCTCACAGCGAGTCGCGCAAGGGTGGTCCCCTCTCAAGACCGCATCCTGGCGAAAGGGAGTGCTGTTGCGTAGCGCCGATTGGGAATTGGCTGTGTCGCCGGTTGGAAACCGGCGAGGCTCAGACGAGGTCCATCGTGGCGAAGTTTTGCGGATTACCAAACCTCGATACTGCCGATTGGCAATCGGCGCTACCAAGCGAGTTAAATCGCTCCTTCTGATGGTCGTCGCAAACTCTGGCGTCAAACTCACTCCTAAACCGCGGGTGTTCGGTCGCGGGTGCGGCGCGAACGCCGGGCTTTCGTTACTCGGAATCGTCCTCTTCGCCGGGCTCCACGTCGTCGGTTCTGCCTAAGCCTTCAAGCACCGGCAAGGCGTTTCTTCGCCCAAGGCCCTCCTGCTCGAGCTGTTGCTGGCCTTCCAGCGAACAGCGTGCCCAGGGGATTGAGCTGAGCCGTTCGGCGGGGATGGGTTTGCCGGTGATTTCGCAAATCCCGTAAGTGCCCTGCTCGATTCGGCGGATCGCTGCGAGCACTTCCTTAATAGTGTCGTAAGTCACCGTGGCCGCCACCAGTGTAAGACTTCGTTGGGATTCCTCTGAGGCTGCCTCCGCCAAATCGTCCAATTTGGGCTGAAAATTCTCTGTCGCGGAGCAGTCGCGATCCAGGAGCTTGTCTCTCTCGACGCAGAGCTGCTGATACTGTCGCGACCAACGCGAAGGGACTTTGCTGCGGGTCGACGAACCTAGGATTTGTGCTGAAGTGGCCATGCGCTGTTCTAAAAGCACGGGGTATGCCATTCGCAATTTTGAGTCTTCGTCAACGTGGTAAATCGTTTCCATGGGAGGGACGAGTTCCACGAGTCCTCATTTTCATCAGGGACTCGCAGGACCTCGTCCTTCCAGAGCCAGTACCGAGCTGTAAGGGGCCGTCAGTGAATAAACATTTACATTTGCGAGACACGAATTTCACGAATTAACACGAAGCGTTCGTGACAATTCGTGAAATTCGTGTCTCCAACTTCTAGAGTTTATTAATTGAGGGGGGCCCTAAGAGAATTTGAGCAGCCTGGGTAAACTTCTTTGATCAGGGACTCGCGGGATCTGGTCCTTCCCGAGCCAAAACAAAAAGTGAGCAAAGCTAAGGTCAGCGGCGGTTATGTCGCCCGTAGATAATAAAGGTCGGTTTTAGATAAACATTTCGGTTTTAGACTATTCTTTTGGTTTGCCGCGCAGATTCCTGGGGGCATTGATTGAGGCACGATGTTTCAAAGTGATTTCATGTGAACGGGAGTCTCTTGACAATCGAGCAATGGGAGCAAGTGGCGCGGGAAGCCGATTTCAACCCCGCTAAAATGGCTTCGCTTTGTTCCATTTCCGAGCGTCAATTGCAGCGCCTGTTTCGCCAGCATTTGCATTGCACACCCAGTCACTGGCTGAGAGAACTGCAATGCCGCCTGGCCAAAGACCTGATCACCCAGGGCTATTCGAATAAGGCCGCAGCCAATGAGTTGAAGTTCGCTAATGAATCGCATTTTTGTCGCGAATTCAAAAAAGTTTATGGCACTTCCCCTCAGAGCTTCGCCCCGGCTCACGTGAGCGAGCTCAAATCCAACCCGGCCCTAAGAATTTCTAAGAATAGTTGGAACGTGCTGCGCAGTCGGACTACGACTCAATGAGCGGTGTGAGGGCCGACGTACATCATTGGAACCGTGGTTTGCTGTTCGTTCCACGATACAAACAGGTTATCTCGGCAAAACGATGCAGGGCAATTGGTGGGATGTCGCATATGGATAATCTTTGTCGGGCTTAGACAACAATGTCGGTTTTGGATAATGGTTTTGGTTTGCTGCGTTCGCTAAGTCACCGCATTAATGGCTGCACGTGGCGTAATGCGTCCGTAAACAATAGAAAACTTTTGGTAAAGTAAGAAGATGTGCTTAACCATCAGGGTGTCCGATCCTGAGCCTAAAATCAGATAAATAACTTATGAAGAAGCATACAAGGAATACTCGAGGTCCTGGCGCGTGGGTTCTTGGCGGCGTGGCATCCCTGATGATGTGCGTATCCGCCCTTGGCCAATACGTCGCGACTCAATCCACCCCCATCTCGATCCCGGATCACGGAAACGGCAATCCGTACCCCTCCCAGATCGATTTGACGAAGTCCAATATCCTTGGGGTGATCGAGAAGGTGAGCGTCACGGTAAACAACCTGACTCACCCTTCCGCGCCGGACTTGGGCTTTTTGCTGGTTGGGCCAAACAACCAGGCCGTGGTGCTGCTAGGCAACTCTGGTGGCAACCCCAGCGGCAGTGCGGCGTTGAACGGTGTGACCCTCATCTTTAGCGATGACGCTTCCGGCAACGCGCCGCAGGGATCTCCACTGGTGTCGGGCACCTCGTACAAGCCGACTGATAACACGGGGGGTACCGGGCTGAGCTTCGGCGCTCCCGCCCCCAGTTCAGGCTACGATCTTACCTTGGCGAGCGCCTTCAAAAACCTTAATCCTAACGGTGTCTGGAGCTTGTACGTGCTGGACACGACGCCAGGGCCACCCACCACTCTCACTCCAGCGCTTGGTTCCTGGAGTTTGAATTTCAATACGACTCCAACCTTGGCGGTACAGACCAATTCTTCGACGACTACGAATATCGTCTTCGGCGGCAATGCGCTGACCACCTTCGTCAACCAGGATAACTCGGTCACTGTGAATCTGGTTGTGAATAGCTCCAGCGTAGACCCCGGCACGCTCACTGTCACCGCCACCGGCATCCCAACTCTGGCAACGAACTTTACCTACGGCGGCTCCGGCCAGAATCGGACGGTGACCATCAGCCCGAATGCCAACACCTACGGTACTAACACGCTGACACTAAAGGTGGCGGATAAGATTGGCTCAGTGAGCACCAATATCACTCTGGCGGTCGCCCACGTGGATCAGGTGCCGCTCATCTCCCTCAGCACGAATGCCGTTACTACCGTCGCCGTGCAGATGACGACGAACGTGATTATTGCCACTCTGGGCAGCCTGGACCCCGCTTTCCACCCGACGAACGCCCTCAACGTTGTGGCGCTGTCCTCCGACTCGACGATTGTGTCGCCTACCAGTGTTTTCATGGCCCCTCTGGACCCGAGCGGCGGCCGGCGCGCGGTAACAGTGGTCCCGACCGGAACCGGCACAGGGACGGCTACCGTGACCCTCCGGGTCGACAACGGCGTTAAAACGAATTCTGCCTCCTTTACGGTAACTGTTCTGCCGATTGTTCCGCCGACGTTTGCCAATACCCAACTGACTGAGACCGACGGCCAAAGCGCGTTTGGCATCACGAATACGAGCATCACCATTCCCGCCAATACGCTCGCAGGTTTGATCGGCAACGTGAAAGTGAGCATATCCGGTCTGACCCTGCCGCAAGCTAATAACAACGCTGCCAACACCATAACTCTCACAGGTCCGAATGGTGCTAGTATCCCGCTGCTTGTCGATCAGACCGCCACAAGTCGTAGCTACGGGCAGATAGTCTTTGCCGATGGGGCGCTCGGTAGTTTGCCCCCCAACAACGACCTCACGAATACTATCGCGCTCGCGCCGGCCAGCCCGCTGTCTTCGCTGCTGGGTGTCAATCCGAACGGGACGTGGACTTTGAGCCTCGTCAATCCGAACAGCCCTCCGCTGATTATGCTCAATGGCTGGACCTTAACCATTACCGTCGGCCCGACGGTCGGTGCGGTTAGCCCCAACCCGGTGCTTGGACCTGAGGAATCGACCCAAACGGCGACGTTCACAATTGGGAGCATCGATAGCACCATCACCAATGTGACTGGCTTTTTCCCCACCGGGGTTACTCCTTTTGCCAAGTTCACGGGATCGTTCAGTGGCAACACCGGGACTTTGACCATCCAAGGGCTTTTCAACTCGCCCGGCACTAATATCGTCCAAGCCGTGGCCACCGACAAAAACAATTACAAGGGCACAAACACGTTCCTGTTGGGATTGTCGTTTGTTGACCATCCTCCCGTAATTTCGTTTATTCCGCGCCAGGTTGTCCCCGCTGGCGAGGTCTTGACCAATGTTGGCTTCACCGTCACAGATGTGGATACACCGCTTTCCCAGGTAACCGTTCGGGCCTCTTCAGATAACCAGAAGCTGGTCCCGGACGGCAATATCGTCGTTGTCCAAACGGGAGGCCCCGCTAGCGGCATTTACACCATGACCGTGTTCCCCATCGGAGCGGTCAGTGGCAGCGCGAATATTACCGTGACGGCGAATGACCACGATACCAGCGGTACCGGAGTGACCACCAGCAGCGTTGTCTTTAACGTATTCGTTCAAGCCCCCAACTTCCCGTTGTTCCCCTACACTGGCGGCATTACGATCAACAACAGTGCGCCTGGCTCGCCTTACGCCGCGACCAACGTCGTGAGTGGCCTGATTGGCGCTGTTGAGAGTGTCAGAGTGACGCTGGTAAACGTCAATGATCCAACCCCGGGCAATGTAAAAGTCCTCCTGGTAGGGCCCAATAACAGCACGAACGTGCTGCTGCTTGCCGGTGCCGGCGGCAACCTTCCGATTGCGGGTACGACGCTTGCCTTCGATGATAACGCCGCGTCAACCCTGACCAGTGCGCAGATCGTTTCGGGCATCTTTCAACCGAGTGGAAACGGCCTGAATAACGTAAGCTTCCAGGCGCCCGCACCTCCGGCCAACTACGGCGTAAACCTTTTTGATTTTGCTAATACGCCGGCCAATGGCAATTGGCTGCTGTATGTCACCGACACGGGATCGAGCCAAAAAGGGTCAATCGCCGGCGGCTGGCAGTTGAGCATCCACACAGCCCCGAGTATCCCCGCTATAAAGGATCAGTTCACCACGGTCAATCAAAGCACGAACATTCCGATCACTGTTGGTGACAATCAACCTGGTGCAAACCTGACTGTTACTGCCGCTGTCACGGGTGGTCCGGACGCCGATGTGTTGTTCCCCATCACCAACATCACCGTCTCGGGATCGACTGCATTTCTGCAAATCAATCCGCTCCCCTACACGTCCGGCACAAACATAATCACAGTCACCGTATCGGACGGGGTGAACAGCACGCAAAACACCTTCAAAATGGGCGTGGCCTTCGCGGCTCAGCCGCCGTTGTTCACGCTGGTTCCTGCCAATACAAACGTTCCCGCTGCCACCCAGCTGGGCCCGCTTCCGTTTAAAATATTCTCGCCGCAGGGCACCACGCTGACGGTTACGGCCAGTTCGTTGGATAACCCCGGGCTGGTCCCGAGTGTCCAGGTCACGTCCGGCAGCTCTCTCAACAACACCAACAGTTACACGTTGAGCCTCATTCCCGCGGGCGTGCAGACCGGAACCGCCACTATTACCATCCAAGCCACCGATGGGACGCTCAAGAGTTCGGCCAGCTTTGTCGTAACAGTGACGCCCAATCTCGCCTTTGCCAACACCGGCCTCATAACGATACCTCAGGGCCCGACCACGCCGGGCCAATTGCAGCAAGGAGTGTCTACACCCTACCCGTCTGCCATTACGGTTAAAGGACTGGGCGGTGTGGTCAGTTCCGTGCAGGCTACCCTCGTCGGGCTAAACCACGGGCACCCTGAAGATCTCGACATCCTCTTGGTTGCCCCGGACAATACGACGGCGGTCATGCTGATGGCACATGCCGGAAGCGGCGGTCCGGCCAGCGAATTGCGCGTGAACTTCAGCGACACCGCTGCTGGTCCGGCTCCGCAATTCAGTCCCCTTACTACTACCAGTTACCAGGTATCCGATTATTCCGGCGGCCTTACTTTGCCGGCTCCCGCCGCGACCCGGCCTTATAAAACTTCCCTTTCCGGCTTCGCCGGCGTGAATCCGAATGGCAATTGGCAGCTCTACGTGCTGGATGATACGTTCCCCACCGGCGGCACTATCGACAACGGGTGGGTGCTGTATCTGCAGACTGCTCCGGCCATCGCCGCGATTGGGCCGCAGACCACTCCTGAGAATACTGCTCTGGCTGTGCCCTTGAGCATCAGTGACGCCACAACTGATCCAACGAACTTGACCGTCACGGTTGCCAGCGCTGGCGACTTCCCGCCGGACCTGGTGGACCCCACCAACCTGGTCCTGAGCGGCAGCGGAGCCAGCCGCACATTGACCATCACGCCGTCGCTGAACCTGCCGTCGGCATACAATGCTTTGAACAACTATTCAAATGCGCCGGGCACGAACCTGATCACCGTGACTGTGAAGGACCCGATCAATAACCTCACTACGGCTGCCAAGTTCCCCTTCACGGTAACGTTTGTGAACCAGCCTCCCACGATTACGACGGCGACCAACGCGGTGTATGTTGACGAAAACACCTCTGGCACAATCAATTTTACTATTGGTGACGTCGATTCGATCGTTACGAACATTACGGCCACGTCGTCCAACCAAGGTCTGCTGGCTAACTCCAACATCGTTGTCACCATCCCCGGAGGTAAGATTACCCCGGGTACCACAGCGACCGTGGGCGTCAAGGTGACTCCAACCCTGAACGTCTTTGGCGCCTTATCCTTGACGGTGGTAGCGACCGACGGCGCTCTTTTCACCACGAATGTGGTAACTCTGAACATCAACCACATCTGGCAGCAGCCGACCATTACTGGCCCAGTCTCGCCTCAACCGGTGATTGCCGGTTCCTCAACCACCAACATTGACTTCACCGTTGGCAGCGTCGAGGTTCCCAGCAAGAGCCTCCTCGTTTATGCCACCTCTGACAACACCTCGCTGGTGCCCAATTCGCCGGCGAACATTATCATAGGCGGCTCAGGGAATAATCGCACTATTCAACTGTTCACGATTGCTTATAGTGCCACGCCGGTATCGGCGCACATCACTATCGTGGTGACCGACCTGTCCGGGAATGTGAACTCGACCAACTCCTCCGCGTCATTCACCCTCAACGCGACGCCGGTAAACAACGTCTTTGCCAATACCGCGGCCCTCAAAACAACCGGTGCGGGCCCTGCCAACATCTACCCCTCAACCATCCCGGTTGCCGGGCTCGTTGGCGGCGTATTCAAAGCCGATGTAGTGCTGCCTGACTTCAGTCACTCGAATCCCGCAAACCTCGACATCCTGCTGGTTGAGGAAAGCACCGATTTAAAGACCAACGCGACCATTCTGATGTCCGGAGCAGGCGGTACCAATAGCGTCGGCAGCATTCGCCTACAGTTTGATGATGCCGGGACGGTTCTGCCCACCACGGGTCCGTTGTCGTCTGCGACCTATGCTCCCGCCAATTACACCAAGGGTCTGATCCTGCCGCCACCGGCTCCGACCAATGCCCTTTGGTCGGCGAATCTGACCTCGGCCTTCTCCGGCTTGAACCCGAATGGGAATTGGAAGCTCTTCGTCAATGACCGCGGTAGCGGCGACTCCGGCGACATTGCGACCGGCTGGCAGCTGATCATCCAGACGGACCCGACCATCGCGTTTGCTAATGGGACCCCGGCGAACCTGCCGATCACTGAAAACAGCTTTAACACTGTGACGATCAACCTTCAGGACATGTTCGTCGACCCCACCAACATGAACGTGACGGCATCGTCAGATACTCAGTCGCTGATTCCAGACCGGAATGTGACTTTCAGTAAAATCACCAGCTCTGGTTTCAACGGGTCAGTCTATGGCGGGAGCTTGGTCGCCACCATTACGCCCGCAACGCTGCAAAGCGGCACGGCCAAGGTGACTTTCAAGGTTACCCGTAGCGACGGGGCCGTTGCAACCGTCACCCTGCCTGTCACCGTCAACGCGGTTAACGTTCCGGCCACTATCTCCCGGCTTGACCCGATCTCGATGCCGGAAAATACAAGCACCAACGTCACCTTCATCATCAGTGATCCGGACTCAACGATGGCCAGCCTCAACGTTGTTGCCACATCGGACACCGGCGCGCTCATCCCGAACACCGGCCTGATCTTCCAGGGGTTGACGCCCGCGACCAACCGGTTGTTCGGAATCCCGGCCAATAACGGACCGCAAAGCAGTTTGTTAACTCTTACGCTCACTCCGGCGGCCTTCCAGATTGGCAGCGCCACGATTAGCATCACGGTCACTGACGCCACGCCGGCCTCGGCTGGGGTGAACATTGTGTCCAATGGATTCGTGCTCACAGTTACGGCAGTAGTCTATCCGCCGTTCTTCATCAGTGCGCCGAAAGACCAATCCGTGGCGGCAGGCGGCACGCTGGCGGGTGTTGCGTTCGCCGTGGCCAGTCCAGTCGCCGCGGCCAGCACCATCACCAACGTTGCAACCTCTTCCGACCAATCGCTGATAAAGGATGCGAATATCCACATTACACAGGATGCCTCCGGGACCAACCGGCTTATCTCGATAACCGCCGAATCGAACACGAAAGGCGGAACGGCGGTCGTTACACTCGTGGTCGGTGATCCCGCCCTCAGTTCCGGGGGTACAGCCACAACGAAATTCAACGTGACGGTGAGACCGACGCGCATCATCACGCTTTCCAACAGCGGCATCATCAACATCATCGATAATGCGCCGGCCTCTCCTTATCCGTCGCAGATTGTGGTCAGCAACCTCCTCGGGCCAATCTCCAAAGTGACGGCGACGCTGAACGGGTTTACCCACAGCTTCGCTTCGGACGTGGGTGTGCTCTTGGTCTCGCCCACCGGGCAGAAGATTGTTCTGATGAACAATCTGGCGACGGGGCGTCCCGGACCGACCAATGTCAACCTGACGTTCGACCAAACGGCCGCGAGCGCTATTCCGATCAACGTGCCGCTCAACAACGGAACCTACCTGCCGTTGGATAACAGCGGAGGCAGGATATTTGCGGGAACATCTACGCCCTACACGAACACCCTGAATGCGTTTACCGGGATAAGCCCTAATGGCACCTGGTCGCTTTACGTCGAAGACTTCGTCCTCGGCGATTTCGGGGCCATCAGCAATGGCTGGAGCCTGGGTATTACCACTCTGCCTGTTATCAATGGCTTGGCCGACATCACGACCAACGAGAATGCCTCGGCCGTCGAGAGTTTCACGGTCGCGGATGATAACACCAATAATACGTCGTTTACGTTCACCGCCACGTCTGACAATGCCAACGTTGTTACCAACAATGGAATTGTGATTACCGGCAGCGGGACCAATTACACCGTCACGGTGAACCCCGTTCCCAATGCGTTCGGCAGTGCTAACATTACGGTGAGTATGGTCAATGGGGACGGCCAAACGGTGAATCAGAAGTTCAAGGCCACCTTTACCCAGGTCTTCTATCCGCCGACGATCAACCCGATCACCAGTCAGTCGACGTTCGCTGGTACGGGCGCTACGGTTCCTTTGGTCTATGGCAATATTGGCTATAACCAAGCCCAGCTGACGGTCACGTTCCAGTCCTCGAACCCGAACCTGGTGCCCGCCGGAAATATGAAGCTCTCCGGCAGTAACCTGCTGATCTCGCCGGTCGGCGTTCAGAGCGGCAGTGCACTGATCACGGTCATCGTTACCAACCCGAACAACCAGTCCACGAACACGAGCTTCACGCTCACCGTGCAGCCAAACTCAACGCCGGTGTTTGCTCAAACGCAGACGATTACGATCAACGACAACGCGGCGGCTACGCCCTATCCGTCCACCCTCACGGTGGCCGGGCTGGCGGGCACCGTCTCGAAGGTAACGGCCACGATGATTGGATTCGGGCATTCCTTCCCGAGTGACGTGTCCATTCTGTTGGTTGGGCCTCAAGGACAGGCCGTAGTGCTGATGAGCCGGGCGGGGGGTAGTGTTGGAATCACCAACACGCGCCTTACCTTCGATGACTCGGCGGCCTCGGTCCTGCCGCAGTTCTCGTTCATCGCGGATGGCACTTATATGCCGACGGATTACAAGGCATCGGATACGTTCTTCCCGGTAGTCCCGCCCGCGCCCTACAGCCATGCGCTGAGTGCCTTCAACGGGAGCAATCCAAACGGCACCTGGTCGTTGTTTGTTCAGGATGATCAGTCGCAGAACAGTGGTGTCATTACCGGCGGTTGGGTCCTGAGCATCACCACCAGCGGGCCCTCGATCTCGCAACCTGGCCCGCAAACAACGCCGGAAAATACTCCGCTGACGGTGTTCTTCGCGGTCAATTCGTCCTCGATCAATCCCAGCAACCTCATTGTCACCGCCACCAACACTCTGGACAGTCCTACAGGGTTGGTCAGTGGCCTGACCCTGGGTGGTTTCGGCAGGGCTCGCACGCTCTTAATTACGCCGGCTGCGAATATGCCCTCAATTGTTACCACCAACAACGGCACCAACCTCATCACGATGACCGTGACCGATGGCACGTTGACCAACTCGGTCTCGTTCCCGCTGACGGTTACCTACTCCAACCAGCCTCCGACGATTTCCGGCCTGACGAATCAGTCGACGCCGGCGAATGTGCCGCTGTCTGTGAGCTTCACTGTCAGTGACGTAGATGACCCGGTGAGCAATCTGGTTGTTGCCGCCACCACGTCTGTTCCTGGTTTGGGCACCGCAACGGTCACAGGCACGAATGGTGTTGAGGTCCTGACTTACAAGCCGAAGGGCGTAGTCGGTACCAACACCGTAAGTGTTACGGCCTCGGACGGTGTCAGCACCACGACCAATACTATTACTGTCATCTCGCTACCTGGACTGCCGCCTGTGGTTGGCAGTATTGCGCCGCAGACGGTGCCTAATACGCGCTCAGGAACCACGGCTAAGGTGAACTTCACTGTGAACTCCGGTCCGTTAGGCGCAACCAACCTCACGGTGGTCGCCACGGCTGATAATACAAACCTGGTGCCATCGGTAATCGTTACAGGCGCCGGCTCGAACTTCACCGCCACGGTTACAGTCGCTCCGCTGTTGCTCGGGACCGCGAACATCACCATCTTTGCTCGCGACGAGTTTGGGATCGGCACCAACTTGTTCACCCTGACGGTGCGGCAACCGGTGGCTCCGGCTCTGGCAACCATTGCCAATGTGAGCACACCAGTCAACACGACCAGTAATATCACACTGCAAGTCACTTCGCTGGACACTTCGCTGGCAAATCTGTTGTTCACCGCAACGGATACCAACAGCGCGCTCCTGAAGCCGAGTTTCACGATCACTGGGACGAACGAGGTTCTCTTGCTTAACGTAGTGAGCAACATGACTGGCTTCGACTTCGTAACGGTTCACGTGAGCGACGGCTACACCAACATAGCGCAGTCCTTCTCCGTCACGGTGACTCCAATTGGGGCCATCTCGATGACAGCCATTGGGACGCAGAACACCGCCGCCAACACTCCGGCCAGGGTGTCATTGCCTATCACCTCTCCCAGTACCTCGGTGACGAATCTCACTCTCACCGGGACAAGCACGAACAAAGCGTTGGTGTCGAGCATTACCTTCACCTACAACGGCAGGAACATGGTGGCCGTTGTCAACCTGGTTCCAAATACGGGAGGCCGGGACTTTGTGACCATCACTGCGACTGACGGTTTCTCCACAGCCGTGCAGAGTTTCCTCCTGATTGTATCAGGCGGTTCCGTGACGCCGACGCTCACGATCAGCATCAGCGCCGGCCAGCTTAACCTGACCGCGACTGGCTCGGCCAACGCTGTCTATACTCTTCAGTCCTCCCCCGATCTGAAGACTTGGACCACTGTCACCACTATCACCGCTAATGCTGCGGGCGTGGCGACGTACACCACTCCTGTCACGAGCGCGAATAAGGACCTGTTCTACCGCACGAAGCAATAAGCTCAGGTCAGGACGACTTTAAGATCAAAGCCGCCTGCGGCCAAAAGCCGCAGGCGGTTTTTACGTACTGTTAGCGGATTTGGGACATGCTTTGCAAATGGCTTAGGCAGGTTTGCAGAAACGGCCAAAATGTCGCGTTTAGACAATATAGTCGCTTTTAGACAATACTTTTTGTTTGATATCCATAGGTTGGCCAGTATTAAGTAGTTGCATGTTCGAGGGCTTCCAGATCCGGACACTGGGGTGCAGTGTGCTCTTTCTTAGCAGGGGGAAATGTTGGGCTCCGGTCTGAAAGTGGCGGTTGACCGGGATTCCTCCTCCTAAACAAGTAAGATCGTAGAGCCTTCGCGGCGACGCAATCAGTGGCTGAGGCTTTGATGAAAGAGTCTTGGCCAGGTTTTCCTGAGCGGTTTGGAATCCTGTCCGGCAGAAGCTTGGTTGGTCTGCCTGAGAGTCAAAAGTCGATCAAAAATGAGTGGAAAGGTAGTCAGGACGCAAGATTGGGAACAAGTGGCGAAACAGGCCGAGTTCAAGCCCGCTAAAATGGCGACGCTTTGCTCAATGTCCGAACGCCACTTGCAACGGATCTTCAAGAAGCACCTGCAGCGCACGCCGAGCCAATGGCTGCGGGAGCTCCAATGCCGGCTCGCCAAGCAACTCATCTCCCAAGGCTATTCCAGCAAGGCCGCCGCGGCTGAGTTGAATTTCGCGACCGATGCTCATTTCTGCAGGGAATTCAAGAAAGTGTTTGGCACGCCGCCCCAGAGCTTTGCACCCGCTCACGGGATTAGCCTGAAACTGTGCATGCTCGATAAGAAGAGCGAGGTCAAGGCAGTTAGCGAAGCCGCCACCCCTGCGCTCAATGAGGCGCCTGGCGCCGGCGCGGCCCTGGTGAGCGCCGCTTTGGTTTAGGCCTGCTGCGGCTTTTGCCGCGCACCTGCTTGCGAATTTTCCCGACCTGGCTGTTGAGCTTCTTCTCGACTACTTCCTTCCAAACGCGGCGACATTCGCAGTCTTTGTTTGGGCAAGCTTCCAGGCGGGCAAGTTGACTGCGCCGTTCTCGGACCAGAGCGTTCAGCCGTAAGAGTTCGGCTTCCAGTGCGTGGGCTGCCTCACGTTGTGTGCTCTTCATATCAGCAAATCACTTTCGCCATCATAACGTCTGTTGAATGGATTGTCATTATTAGAAGGCTCGTCAGGCCTTGGCGGTACGGTTCAAGGGCGTAGAGCTTTCACCGCCTCAGTGGCGGCGTTAACCAGCCAATTGGGGAACAGGCCCAGGACAAGCATTCCGGCCATGCAAGCGTACAAACACGCGCGGATCGGAATGGAGGTTCGGATGGGATTGGCGTGTGCTTCCTTGCCCCAGAAGATGGCGCGCACCACGCCAAAATAATAATAAAGCGAAATGACCACACCCGCGATCGCCACGGTCACCAGCCAATAATAGGCCGGATCGGAGGCGCCGCGGGCAAGGGCGGCTCTGATCAGAAGAAACTTGCCGAAGAATCCCGCCAATGGAGGAATGCCGGCGAGCGAGACCATCGCCAGCGTCATGGTGAGGGCCAGCAAGGGAGCGCGCTGGTTTAATCCGGCCAGCGCCATCACGTCTTCGCCTTCGACTTGAGTCATCACCAGGCAGATGACGGTGAATGCGCCCAACACCGTGAATAGATACCCGCTCAAGTAATAGAGAACGGCGGATTGCCCCGCTGCACTCAGGGCCGCCACCCCCAGCAACATATACCCTGCGTGGGCGATGCTCGAATAACCGAACAACCGTTTCAAGTTGCGCTGTGGGATCGCGCATAAATTACCATAAAGAATCGTGATGGCCGAGATCACGATCAGCAACTTGGACCATTGCGCGGTAGTGGCGGGAACCGCGACAAAAAGCACTCGCAGCAACAGGACAAACCCCGCGGCTTTCGAGCCCACCGCCAGGAAAGCCGTCGTCGGCGACGGCGCGCCCTGGTACACGTCCGGCGCCCAGATTTGAAATGGGAAGGCGGCGATCTTGAATCCCAGGCCGACCATCACCAAGAGTAATCCCAACAGGAAAATGCGATTGCCGCTGAACTGACCGGCGACCGAGGCGAGCCCTCCGAAGTCCAGGTGGCGGGAAATCCCGTACACCAGGGCGATACCAAACACGGTGAATGCGGTCGAAAGCGCTCCAATGACCAAGTACTTCACACCGGCTTCCAACGAGGTGACCCGGGCGCGTTGAAAACTCGTCAGCACATAAAAGGTGACAGTGATCAGCTCGAGCGAGACAAACAGCAGGGCAAAATGATTGGCCGAGGAGGCAAACAGCATCCCGGCCAGGGCAAAGAGCACCAGGGCGTAATATTCCGCGATGCCGGATTCGATAAACTCGGCGAATTCGATCGACATCAGCAAAACAATGAGGGTCGCCAGTACAAAGAATCGTTTGAAAAACAGGGCCAGCCCGTCCAGGACGTACATGCCGCCAAAAGCGAACCGGGTTTGTTCCGGACCAGCGCTAAAGGCCAGAAAACTGTAAACCAACACCACCAGCATTCCGAGCGCCGCCAGGTAACCCAGCTTGCGTTTGTGAGCGGCAGGCACCCATAAATCAATGAGAAGAATCGCCACACCCAGGCCAACGACCAGCCATTCATGAGTCAGGAGAGAGAGGTTCATCTCATTTGGAAATCGGCCGTTCGGCGACCGGAATATCCGCGGAGGCCACCGGCGGGCGGGCCCGCGCGGGAGAGCCTTGAATGCTGAGTGCTTCCAGCGCATGCCGGGCACTGGGCTGGATCTTATCGGTCAGCAATCGCGGGAAGAACCCAAAGATCAGAAGCGCGGCCAAAAGGATCACAAAGGGGCTCCGGCGCCAGAAATGGGGAGCATCGGTGACCGCGATCCACTTTTCGGGAAGAGGCCCGTGCAGGAGAACTCGAAGGGCGCTCAGCATGTAAACCGCGCCAACAATCAGCGCGCCCCAGCAAGCCAGCACGGTTATCGGCCGAAAGGCTGTCCAGGCGCCGAACAGCACGGTGATCTCGCCGGTGAAATTGGCGAACCCGGGCAAGCCGCACGCCGCGAACCCGGCCATCATCAAGGCCCCGCCGATGAAAGGAAGCCGCCGCAGCAAGCCGCCGAGTTGGTCCATTTGGAGAGTGCCAGTCTGTTGATAGATGAAGCCGCTCAATCCGAAGGTTAGAGCGGCGAGGAAACCGTGGGCGATCATCACCACCACGGCGCCGGTGATTCCGATCAGATTCAAGGTGGCGATGCCCAAAAAAACAAAGCCCATATGGGCGACGCTGGAGTAGCCGACCAGCCAATTAAAATCTTTTTGCCGCATGGCCACCCACCCGCAGTACACCAGATTTCCCAGGCAGAGCCAGGCCACGATTCCCATCCAGCTCTGAGCCGCAGCCGGCAGCATGGGCAAGGCTATGCGAATCAGACCATAGAGTCCGAACTTCTTCAAGACCCCGGCGTGCAGCATGGCCGTTGCGGTGGGAGCGGAGCTATAACCCAGCGGCGCCCAGGTGTGAAATGGCCAGAGGGAAACCAGAATGCCAAAGCCGAAGAGCAGCAACGGAAAAACAAAGTTCTGCGTCTGGATGGAAAGCGGGTTGGCGCGGAGATAAGCGGTGAGCGCCGGGATGTCAAAGGTGCCGGCGCCCGACTGCAGATACAAAGCTACCAGCCCGACCAGCGCAATCAGCGCACCCAGGCTCAGGTACAGCGTGATTTGGAACGTGGCGTAGTTCTTCCGCTGGCCTCGTCCCCACACGCCAATCATGATGAACGTGGGCACCAGCGCCAGTTCGTGGAAGAAATAAAACAGGAACAGATCCAACGAGGCGAAGGCGCCCAGGATCCCGCCGCTCATGATGAGCAGCAGGATATAGAATTCCTTCTCGCGTTGCTTGATTTCCCAAGAAACACACGCCGCGGCGAAGCTGACGATCGCGCCCATCAGAACCAGGCCGACATTGATCCCATCGACACCGACGTGATAGCCAATACCCAGAGCTGGAACCCAAGCCTCCTGTTGCTCGAATTTGTACCAGCCATCCAGGCCCGCCGGTGCGGCGGTGAATTGGATAAACATTTTCAACGCAAAGACCGCCGAGAGAAAAGTGGCGGCCAGCGCGGCTCCGCGAATGACCACGCGGTAATTACGGGGCACAAATGCCAGGACGATGGCGGCCAGGAAGGGCCAGCCGAGAATGTAGGTCAAAGGGCTCATCGCAGCATGAACAAGAGCACCAGCGCTACTCCCAGAGCGAACAGAAAGGCATAGGTTTGCAGGTTGCCAGTCTGTAGTTCGCGCAGGATTCGTCCGACGATTTCAGTAGTCCCATGAACGCCACGCACCCCTAACCCTGCGATGAGCCACCGATCGATCCAGTCGGCGATGGCGGCAAGAAAGTTGTGCAGACGGATAACCGTAGCCTGGTAAAATTCATCCAGGTAGAACCGGTCGCGCATCCAGGTTGCGACGGGACCGAGCTTTGCCGGCAATGGATCTTGCACTGCGCCGGCGTAGAGTGAATAGGCGGCAAAGAAACCTACCGCCACAGCCAGCAGTCCGAGGGACGCCGCCCAGGGTGCCTCCACGAAGGGAGCGACCAGTTGCTGACCGAAGCTGAGGGTTTGGCCGACCTTAAACTGGGAAGCGTAAACGTTTTCGATCCCGATGACCCCGGCGATGACACTGAACACTGCCAGTGCGCGGAGCGGAAAGAGAACAACCGGGGGCGATTCATGAGCATGACCGGCGGCTTCAGACTTGGCCGTGGAGCCGAAGACCACAAATACCAGGCGGAACATGTAAAAGGTGGTCAGGACGGCCACGGCGACTCCCAGGGCGAAGCGCCCATACGCATGCCGTTCGACCGCAAGACCCAAGATCGCATCTTTGCTGTAAAAACCGCTGAAGGGCACCACGCCAGCCAGTGCCAGCGTTGCCACGAGGAAGGTCCAGTACGTGACGGGCATCCGTTGGCGCAGGTTGCCCATTTTCCAAATATCCTGTTCATGATGCACGGCGAGGATGACGGAGCCGGCACCCAGGAACAACAACGCCTTGAAGAAAGCATGCGTGGTCAGATGAAACATGGCTTGAGCAGGACCATTCAGACCAACCGCCATGACCATGTAACCCAATTGCGAAAGAGTCGAGTAGGCGAGGATCCGTTTGATGTCGTTTTGCTGCACTGCGATGAGCGCCGAGAACAGCGCGGTAAAGCCGCCAACCCAGGAAATCACTTGGAGCGCCGGAGCATTGAGCAGGAAAAGAACCCGACAAAGCATGTACACACCTGCGGCCACCATCGTGGCAGCGTGGATCAAGGCGCTAACTGGCGTCGGCCCCTCCATGGCATCGGGCAACCACACGTGCAACGGAAACTGAGCGCTTTTTCCAACCGCACCGCAAAAGATCAGCAAGCCCGCAGTCGTGGCTAAGGCTCCCCAGCCTTGCGGGTTGGCCTGGAGCTTGTCTTGCAGAGTCGTGAAATTGAGAGAGCCCAGCGTGGACCAAACCATGAGAATGCCCAACAGAAACCCGAAGTCACCTAAGCGAGTCGTAAGAAAGGCCTTTTTTCCTGCATCCGCCGCCGCCGGGCGTTCAAACCAGAAGCCGATCAGAAGGTAGCTGGAAACACCTACCAATTCCCAAAAGATGAACAGTTCCAGGAAATTGTTGGCCAGGACGATCCCCAGCATCGAGGTGGTGAAAAGGCTGAGGAAGGCGAAGAAGCGAGAAAATCCGGGGTCGTCGTGCATGTAGCCCCAGGAGTAGATATGGATCACGCTGGCCACACCCGTCACCACCAGCATCATGAGCATGCTGAGCGCGTCCAGTCGCAAGCCGAAATCAACCTGGAAATTCCCAATCGCAAGCCACGTGGAGATGGATTCGCCCGTGGTCTGCCAGCCGTTTGCGGCGACGAACACGATGCTCAGGATAAAGCCGCAGACCACGGCCGCGATGGACAAGCCGGCGCTGAGTTTGCGATCGTGGCGCGTAAAGAGCGTAATGAGCGCCGCTGCCAGTAGCGGCAGAAACAGCGCGATCCAGGGAATGGCCACGAGTGTCATCGGTCGGCTCAGAGTTTCAATAACGTCAGGTCCTCCACGTGCGCGGTCCTTCGTTTGCGATAGAGCGCGACGATTAAGGCCAGACCCACCGCGACCTCCGCTGCCGCCACCGTGATGATGAAGAACACGAAAACTTGCCCCTCCAGGTCGTTATTGAATCTCGAAAAGGCCACCAGGGCCAGATTGGCCGCATTGAGCATGAGTTCAAGCCCCATATAAATGACCAGCAGGTTGCGGCGCACGATCACACCCAATAGCCCCAGGCAAAACAGAATGATGCTAACCGTCAGATAATGTTCGACTCCGATGTTCATTTCAGGTCTTTCTTGCTGAGGAGGATTGCTCCGACCATCGCCACCAACAGCAGTACCGAGATGATTTCAAACGGCAACAGGTACTGCGTGAAAAGGAGTTTGCCCAGAGCAATCGTGCTGCCTTCCAGCACCGGCGCCGGTTCCGGGTTGAGCGGCGAATGCAACAGGCTCTGCAGAGTTACCGCGATGATCGCCCCCACGGAAATCAAACCAAGAACGATGCCCGATTTCTTAATGCCACGCCGTTCCTCGCTCGGCAGGTCCAGGAGCATGATGACGAAAAGGAATAAGACCATCACCGCCCCGGCATAGACCAGCACTTGCACTGCCGCGAGAAAGAAGGCGTGCAGCAGCACGAACAGCCCGGCCAACGAAGCAATCGTCAGGACTAAAAACATGGCGCTGGTGACTGGATTGGTGCTGAAGGGATTCAGCACGACCAGGAATCCGAAAACCAGCGTCAGGAATGCGAAAACGTAAAATAAAATGTCCGTTAACATTGCGACAAATCGTTCGTTCCAACTCGGTCAATCCATTCTTCCCAATCGAAGCTCAGCGGTCGGTCCGGCCGCTGAATCAAGGGGGCACGCCCTGTGCGAGAGCCTCTTCGGCTTTCTTTTTCCACTTGTGAATCTGGTCCTGATGGACCCCGCCCAGGGCGAGAAGTTTTTCTTTATTGTAGATGAGCGCCTCCCGGCTGGTGCCGGTCAGCGAATAATCTTTCATCAGGTAAATCGCCTCTTCCGGGCAGACTTCCTGGCAGAAGCCGCAGAAGATGCAGCGGAGCATATTGATTTCAAATTCCTTGGGCGCCTTTTCAACGTTGCCGGCCTCCGGATCTCCAGCGGGTCCGGGCGGGATGATGCGAATGGCTTTGGGCGGGCAGACAAACTCGCACAATTGGCAGGACACGCACTTGGTCCGCCCCTCCTGATCTTTGACAAGGTAAGGCGCCCCGCGATAGCCCTCTGGCACAACCCATTTCTCCTCGGGATACTGCATCGTCACTTTTTTTCTGAAAAAGTGACGGAGGGTGACTTTAAATCCGCCGACGATTGCCGGCAAGTAAAGCCGCTCCCAAAGATTCAGTTTTTTGCGTTTGACGATCACTTTGTTACCAAGAAAAGAATGACTGCGGTCAGTACGATGTTGGCCAGTGCTAAGGGGATGAAGCGGCGCCAGCCCAGATCCATTAATTGATCGTAGCGAAAACGAGGCCACATCCAGCGGACCCAGATTATCATGAATTCGACCACCAACATCTTCCCCAGGAAAATCCCAATATGCGCCAATCCGATGCCAATGCTTTGCGCCGGTTTGTCCAGTCCGGCAATGGGCAAGGTCCAACCGCCCAGGAACAAAGTAACCAGCATTGCCGAGGCGGCGGTCATGGCGGCGTATTCGCCCATAAAGAACAGCGCAAACTTTATGGAACTGTACTCAACGTTGTAGCCGCCGGCCAGTTCCTGCTCCGATTCGGGCAGGTCGAAGGGCAGCCGATTGGTTTCGGCGAACATGGCGGCCAGAAAAATCCCGAACGCGAGAGGTTGCTTGAAAATCAGCCAGTGCAGGATGCTGCCGGTTTGGTACTCAACGACCTGGCCCAGGTTCAGGCTGCCGACCAACAGGAAAAGAGGGATCACGGACATACCCATGGCAATCTCGTAGGAGATCATCTGGGCACTCGAGCGGATACCTCCCAGGAACGGATATTTCGAATTGGCTGCATACCCGGCCAGCACGATGCCGTAGACTCCCAGCGAGACAATGCCGAACGTGTAGAGAATGCCGACATTGAGGTCCGCGATCACCATTTTCTGATCACCAAGTTGCGAACCGAATGGGATGATCGCTACCGTTAGAAGACTGGGGATCATCACAATTGCCGGGGCCAGCCAAAAATAGACTTTCCGAACGTGCCCCGGTGTAAAATCTTCCTTGAGAAACGACTTTACGGCGTCGGCGGCCGGCTGCAACAGGCCAAAAAGGCCGACTCTATTCGGCCCGATGCGGTCCTGGATCGAAGCGGAGACTTTGCGCTCGACCCAGACCGCGTACGCGACAATGAACATCAATACGGAAAAAACGCAGACGATCTTGATCGCGCTGAACAGAGCGAACTGGGCGAAGGGGGATAATTGAGCCAGCCAGATCATAAGGGGACGGTCACTCCGGAGTCGCCGAGTTTCGCCCACGTGAGTTCCCGAAAGGCCGGGACCTCGGCCGCCATCTGGTTAAAAAGGCCTTCGATACTGGCATAACCGTTCTGGCAGGTGGCGTTGAAAATGAGTTCGTGCAGAAATTCCCATTCCGGCCTGGCATCGCCCGGCGGTTCGACGGCTTTCATAAACTTCTGCACCCGGCCCTTAATATTGGTATAGCTGCCGCGTTTTTCCGCGTGTGCGCAACCCGGCAGAAGATAATGGGCGAGCTGCGTGGTGGCATTGGGCAGAATGTCGCTCACAATGAGAGTGTCGAGTTTTCCGAGTAAATCCGTCCCAATCCCGGACTTGGTCACATCCTCCCCGAACACGAGCAAAGTTTTGATGCGTCCCGAGCGAATGCCTTCGGCGATTTTGGGCAGGTTTGCCCCCATGGGTTCGGCGGCCATGCCGGTCAGTCGGGCTCCGGCACTGTTCGGGTTGCGGTCGGCGTTAAGCAGCAATTTGTCCGCCTCCCCCTGCCGCGGCACGGAATCGGTCAAGGCCTCCAACTTTTTGGCGAGCTTAGCCAGCAGGTAGAGTTCCTCATTGGTCTGGCGAGCCGAGCCGATCAGGGCTGCCGAGCCCGGTGATACCTGGCTGAGCTTGTCCGAGATTGCCTTCAAGGCGTCCGTCCAGGTCAGCCGGCTCGAATTGGGGGTGCGCACTTCAATTAAACGGTCAGCGCGGCCGATCCACTGGTAGTTGAGCCGGCCGTAGTCGCACATCCACGAGGAATTGACGGCGTCATTTTCGCGCGGTTCATAACGATATATTTTCTCCTCGCGTGAACCGACAATGATGTCGCAGCCGGTGGCGCAACTGGTGCAGACGCTCTTGGTTTCCTTAAGAAACCAAACCCGCATCTGGAACCGGAAATCCTTCGAAGTCAGCGCGCCGACGGGGCAGATGTCCACCGTGTTGAGCGTGTAATTGTTGTCGAAAATCTTGCCGGGATACGCAGTGAGAGTGTTGTAGCTGCCCCGGTTGACGATCCCGAGAGCATCATCCCCCACCACGTCCTTGGTAAACCGGATGCAGCGCGTGCACAAAATGCAGCGCTCATCGTCCAGCACGATCCTGGGGCCCAGATCGACTCGCTTTGGTTTGTGGACTTTCGTTTCCACAAAGCGACTCTCGGATCGGCCATAATCCACTGAGTATTCCTGCAGCTTGCATTCACCGGCCTGGTCACAAATAGGGCAATCCAGCGGATGGTTAATCAACAGAAACTCCAACACCCCTTCGCGCATCTGCTTCACGGCCGGTGTATTGGTATAGATTTCCATGCCCGGCGAAACCGGGGTAGCGCAGGCGATGGCCGGGCGCGGTGATTTCGAAATCTTGGCCGTGCCATCCGGGTTGAGAATGGGTTTGCGGTCTGGCCCAACGGCGGGGATGCCGAATTCGACCAGGCACATGCGGCAATTGCCGGCGACGGGCAGCTTGGGGTGATAGCAATAATGCGGCACGTCGACTCGCGCGACGTTGCACGCCTGGATCATCGTCGTGGGCAGCGGCTTTCCTGTCAGCGGGTCAGGAGTGGTCTTCGGAACGTCGACTTCCTTGCCGTCCACTTTGACTTTGATTTTGTCAACGGGAGGCGGAGCGGGTTTCGGTTCGGTTGTCGGTGTGGCTGACATGTTTAATGGAGCTCCCTGTCCCTCATCACATGTGCCGCTGCACGCACTCTGCTCTTGCCGGCGTGAATTTCTGCGTGGCGGCTCCGAATCAGGGCTTTCCAAGCCTTCTGAGGCTTTTCATTAACACCCCGCTTCAGCGGGGTGTGCGAATGCTGAGGGGCTTTCAACCGCTTCAGCGGTTTCTCGTGTGGAGTGGAAACCGCTGAAGCGGTTAAAGCTTTTCGCCGCCGTTGTGCCACCCCGCTGAAGCGGGGTGTTAATGAGAGATGTCGATTTACGTTTCGGGGGTTCATGACCTTTCCGGGCTATGTAGCCGAAAGCGCGGTTTGCGGTATCGAAGGAGCTTCATTCGCCGTTTTCCTTTCCTCATCCGCCGCCCCCCGCGCCACAAACTCATCCTTGAACTTGGCGACAAAGCTTTGCACCGGCCAGGAGCAGGCTTCACCAAACGCGCAGATCGTGCGGCCGCCGGGGATGTTATCGGCGATGCGGACCAGGTATTCGGCATCGGCCTTTCTGCCCTGGCCATGAGTCAGGCGGTGAAGGGCCTTGGCCATCCAGAGCGAGCCTTCGCGGCACGGGGTGCATTGGCCGCAGCTCTCATGGGCGTAGAACTCGCTCAGGTTGGAAAGTGCCTCGACGATATCGGTCGAATCATCCATGACGATAATTGCCCCTGAGCCTGACATGCTGCCGGCGACAATCAGCGAATCAAAATCGTAGGGCAGGTCCAGCATGTCGACCTCTTGCTCGGCGTCTTTGCCATCGGTGCCCTTGCGCTTGAGTTTAAATTTTTCGCCGGCCTTGAACACTTTCGCCGAGGATCCCCCGGGAATAACGGCTTTGAGCTTTCGCCCCTCCCGCAAGCCGCCGGCGAAAGCGGCATCATTGATCAGCTGTCCCATGGTCACCTTGCCGACCTCCACTTCGTAGTAGCCCGGCCGCTTGACGTGGCCGCTGATGCTGACGATGCGCGTTCCGGTATTATTGGGCGTGCCCAGCCTGGCATATTCCGCGCCACCCATCGCCACGATATGCTTCACGGCGCAGAGCGTCTCGACATTATTGACGATCGTGGGGCACATGTAGAGCCCCAGTACCGCCGGGAAGTAAGGCGGCTTGATCCGCGGATACGCGCGTTTGCCTTCGAGCGATTCGATCAGACCCGTTTCCTCGCCGCAGATGTAGGCGCCCGCTCCGCGATGCACGTGGATTTCCAAATCGTAGCTGCTGCCCAGAATACCTTCACCAAGGAGGTTTTTCGCTCGCGCTTCCTGGAGCGCGCGGTTGAGGATTTTCGCCCCCTCCACAAACTCGCCGCGGATATAAATGTAGGCCAGATGTACATCATTGGCATAGCAGGAGATGATCATCCCTTCGAGCATCTGGTGCGGGTCTTTGTAGAGAATCTGTTTGTCCTTGAAGGTACCGGGCTCAGATTCGTCCGCGTTGCAAATGAGATAGATCGGTTTGCCACTCTTCCGGTCCACAAAAGACCACTTCAGCCCGCAAGAAAAACCTGCCCCGCCGCGACCCCTTAGACCGGAAAGCTTCACGTCATCCCGGATTTGCTCCGGACCGCTGATTTGTCTGCCGTCTGGAAGAGTCTTGGGAGCGATTGCCAGCGCCTTCTTGAGCGCTTCATAACCTCCATGACGCAAATAGCATTCGAGGTCGGGCGTGTAACCCGGCTGATCGGCGTACTTGAGAATAAGGCGGTATTCGGCCGGCATACTATTGGTCAATCCTTGACTCGCGCGTTGGAAATTCTACCTTAGAACCGCTCGTTTGCCCGATGGTGTAACGGTAGCACAGCAGACTCTGGATCTGTTTGTCATGGTTCAAATCCATGTCGGGCAGCCATCCCGCATTTACGATTTTCGATTGGCGATTTACGCGCCTCATATTTTTTTCCGCAGCCTTATTTGCACTGCTCCAGGATCTGGTTCGCCTTTTGTTCGGAGACGCCCTCGTAAAAGGAGTCGTTGCACATCATTACCGGGGGGGTGCCGCAACTGGCCAGGCATTCGACGAACTCGACGGTGAACTTTCCGTCTTTAGTAGTCTGTGGCCCGTGGGCGTGCGGGTCCAAGCCCAGCGTTTCGCAGAAGTGCTCATGCAGTTCGTAAGAGCCACCCAGGGCGCAACTGAGCGTGCGGCAGACCTTGAGGTGGTACGTTCCGAGCGGCTTCTGGTGGAACATCGGATAAAAGGTCACCAACTCGTAAACGTTAATGGGCTGAAGCTCGAGCTTGGCGGCAATCCACTCTACGGCTTGTCGGGAGATATAGCCGAAATGCTCCTGGACGGCATGCAGCAGCATTAAGGAAGCGCTGCGCTTCCGGGGATAGTGCGTGATGACTTCATCCAACTGCGTCTCAAGGCTTGTCGGAACCGCGAAATCCTGCTGTTCCTGCAGCTGGTTCGGTATGGGTTGGGCGTTGGACAAATTCATCGATCGCATTCCCCCATGACAAAATCGAACGAACCCAGAATGGCCACGACATCACTGACCATGTGCCCGGGCAGCACGTGCGGCAGGATGCTCAGGTTAACGAAGGACGGAGCTCGGATCTTCAGCCGGTAAGGCGTGCCGCCCCCTTTGCTGTTGATGTAAAAGCCCAGTTCACCTTTGGGATTCTCGTGGGCACAGTAGACTTCACCGGGAGGCGCGTTGATGCCCTGGGTGACATTGATGAAGTGGTGGATCAATTCTTCCATCCGGGTTAATACCCGTTGCTTGGGGGGCAGCACGATCTTTGTATCCGCGACGTTCACCGCGCCGGAAGGCAGTTTATCCAGGCATTGGTGAAGAATGCGCACGCTCTGGCGTATCTCCTCGATCCGCAACAGGTACCTATCGTAGCAGTCGCCCGCGGACCCAACCGGCACCTCGAACTCCAGTTGGTCGTAAACCAGGTAAGGCTGTGTCTTGCGCAGATCGTGCTGAACGCCGCTGCCACGAAGATTCGGCCCGCTCAAACCGTAATCGATTGCGTCTTCCTTGGAAATGATGGCCACACCCTGGGTGCGATCCACAAAGATTCGATTGCGCGTCAGGAGCGTTTCGGTCTCGTTGAGGTTCACTACTACTTCTTTGCAAAACTTGCGGCATTGTTCCACCCAGCCGGGCGGCAAATCACGCGCGAGCCCTCCGATGCGAGTATAGCTCGTCGTGAAACGCGCCCCGGTCAGGGATTCGCATAGGTTGTAGATCTTTTCCCGCTCGGTGAAGGTGTGGAGAAAAACAGTCATTGCCCCGACGTCCATGGCAAAGGAGCCGAGGCCCAGGAGATGCGAGGAAACGCGCGCCAGTTCGGCGCAAATGACACGGATGAACTGGCAGCGGGGAGGCAGTTGGCGGTCGATCCCAAGCAATTTTTCGACTGCCAGAACAAAGGCGACGTTGTTGGCCAAAGGCGCCAGGTAATCCAATCGATCCGTGTACGGGATGAACTGGGTGTAGGTCATGTTCTCGGCGATCTTTTCATCACCGCGGTGGAGATAACCCACGTCTGGCATCGCCTTGGTAATGATCTCACCGTCCAGTTCGAGCACGATCCTCAGCACGCCATGGGTCGCCGGGTGCGACGGCCCCATGTTCAACACCATCTTATCGCCGGCAATGTCAGAGTCTTCCTGACCGTGCGGCAGCTCCGGCGCATGGGCCAGCATGCGCCGGGCGTCGGCTGCCTGAGCGGCCGGTTCCTTAAATTCAAATTCGCGAACCTCAGCCATGGTTTTGGTTAGGATCTGCTGGCCCTGGGCCGTGCGCCCGGCCGTGCGAGCCTTTGATGTCCTTCCGCCGCTCGACCCGGGCATTCATCGCCAGGCTGTCCGTATCTGGAATTCTAACGCGCGGTTCTCGGGAAATCGTATCTTTGCCCCCGGCAATGGTTACAAATGGCCCTCCTGCCATGGGCGCGGGGTCCGTAAAAGCCACCTCGGGAAGGTCACTGGGCCGGCCTGCCAGCGGAAAGTCCTTTCGCAAAGGGAAATAAGGATAACCTTCCCACATCAGGATCCGCCGCAGGTCGGGATGTCCGCGGAAGCGGATGCCCATCATGTCATAAATCTCCCGCTCGTGCCAATCGGCTGTGCGCCAGACGCCCGTGACCGTGGGCAGTTCGGACTTCTCTTCGCTCACGTCGGCTTTCAGGCGCAGAGCGCATAGATGGCCATACCCATAGAGGTGGTAAACCACCGTGAACCGCGGGTCATCCCCATAATTGTCGAGGCTTGAAATGTCGGTCAGGTAATCAAAGCCCAATTCCTTTTTGGCAAAGCCGCAGACCTCGGGCATGCGTTCCACATCCGCCACCTTCAGGGTGATTTCTTTGCGGAACTCAACCGGCTCGGAGAGGAGGTCTCCAAACTGGGCTTTGAGCTGCTGAGCTAGATCAATTGCTGCCACTGCTCTTCCTCGTTGGGGGTTGCAGTTGGTTCAACCCACCTTTTTCCAGGTGGAAAGAACCGGTTCCCTGGCCACTTTGCCCTGCAATTTCATCAGCGCATCCAGCAAGGCCTCCGGCCGAGGAGGGCATCCGGCAACATAAACGTCCACTGGCAAGATATGGTCGACCCCCTGCAGGACCGAGTAGCTGCGGTACATGCCTCCCGTCGAGGCGCACGCGCCCATGGCGATCACCCATTTGGGTTCGGCCATTTGCTCATAGATGCGCTTTACAGCCAGGGCCATTTTGTAGGTCACCGTGCCGGCCACGATCATGACGTCGGATTGGCGTGGAGAAAACCTCATCACCTCGGCTCCGAACCGGGAGATATCGAACCGGCTGGCGCCGGTGGCCATCAATTCGATGGCGCAGCAGGCCAACCCCATGGGCATCGGCCAAAGCGAATTTTTGCGGAACCAGTTAATGGCCGCATCCACCCGCGTGACAACGACGTCACCTTCAACCTTCGAATTGTAGCCTATTTCTGTGCGTGCCTGCATCGGGAATGGCGCAGTGGGGTTTTGCTTCGCCGGCAAAACCTAATCACCCTGTAAAATGCAGGCAAGTTGAAACTGTAACTTTTTCTGCTCGTTTTTAGATAGAAAGCGTCGACCTTGTTCCTGAAATATCTTCGTGTCCTTCGTAACCTTCTGTTCAATTCTGTTTCCGAACTATCTCTGGCTTAAACTCCAAGGTCCTTTTTGACCTGGGCGAAGCTCTCCAGCGCCCGTCCTAGTTCTTCGCGGGTGTGGGCGGCCGAGATTTGGGTGCGAATCCGCGCTTTTCCCTGAGGCACTACTGGATAGGAGAACCCGATGACATAAACCCCTTTCTGAAGCATCGCGTCAGCGAATCGTGACGCAAGCGCTGCGTCTCCAAGCATGACCGGCACGATTGGGTGCTTGCCGGGCACAATCGTGAAGCCCAGCTTGGTTATTCCTTCACGGAAAAACCTCGTGTTTTCCTCAAGCCGGTCCCGCAACTCGGTGGACTGGGTCAACAGTTCCAGCACCTTTAGTGACGCACCGGCGATGGAAGGCGCCAATGTGTTGGAGAACAGGTAGGGACGCGACCTTTGACGCAGTAGTTCTATGATTTCCTTGCGTCCGCTGGTATAGCCCCCGCTGGCTCCACCCAACGCCTTGCCCAAGGTCCCCGTTAATATATCGATCCGGTCAGTTACCTTATGATACTCCGGGGTGCCCCGACCACGGGGGCCTATGAAGCCCACGGCGTGAGAGTCGTCTACCATGACTAGCGCGTCGTGTTTGTCCGCCAGGTCGCATATGCCAGGAAGGTTTGCGATGTAACCATCCATGGAAAAGACGCCATCCGTGGCAATCAGCCGGAACCTGGCAGAGGCAGATTCGGTCAGTTTAGCCTCAAGATCGGCCAAATCGCCGTTTCGGTAACGATACCGTTGCGCTTTGCTGAGCCGAATCCCATCAATAATGCTCGCATGGTTCAATTCATCCGAGATAACGGCGTCCTCCGCTCCCAGCAACGTCTCAAACAGGCCGCCGTTGGCGTCAAAGCAGGACGAATATAGGATAGTGTCCTCAGTTCCCAGGAACTCAGTTAGTTTGGCTTCAAGTTGTTTATGGACTCCCTGGGTCCCGCATATAAAGCGCACACTGGCCATGCCGTAACCCCATTGGTCGATCGCCTCCTTGGCGGCGGCGGCAATGGCCGGGTGCTGCGCCAAACCGAGGTAGTTGTTGGCGCACAGATTTAAAACAGGTTTGCCGTCCGCAACACGAATGGTTGTGCCTTGGGGAGTTACAATCACCCTTTCGCGTTTGTAGGTCCCTGCCGATTGGATCCCTTCCAGTTGGGCTTTCAGATAGTCCGCAAATGCCTCTTGCATAGCCGGGATTCAGCGCCAGTTCAAAATGACCTTGCCGGATTTCCCACTGAGCATTACCTCAAAGCCTTTTTCAAACTCACTGAAATGAAAGCGGTGGGTAATGGCCGGCTTGATGTTCAACCCTGTCTCCAACATAACCGTCATTTTGTACCACGTCTCGTACATTTCCCGGCCGTAGATTCCTTGAATCGTGAGCATGTTGAACACCACTTTGTTCCAGTCAAAGGGCGCGCTTTCCGACGGAATCCCCAGCATCGCAATTTTTCCACCGTGACACATGTTATCGATCATATCGCGCAGGGCCGCCGGATTGCCGGACATCTCCAAGCCGACATCGAAGCCCTCCTTCATGCCTAACTGTTGATGCACTTCTTTGAGCGAGCGGCCGGTTTTGACGTTGAGTGCAACGGTTGCTCCCATTTGACGCGCCAATCCGAGCCGGAAATCATTCACGTCGGTCACCACGACGAACCGCGCCCCGGCATGCTTGGCTACGGCGGCGGCCATGATCCCAATCGGTCCGGCCCCTGTGATCAGAACGTCCTCCCCTAACAGGGGGAAAGAGAGCGCGGTGTGCACCGCGTTGCCAAATGGGTCGAAAATCGCCGCCACGTCCCGATCAACGCCGTTGCGATGGTGCCAAACGTTCGTCATCGGCACGGAAATATATTCCGCGAACGCGCCGGGGCGGTTTACCCCGATGCCCTGGGTGTCCTTGCATAAATGCCTCCGGCCCGCCAGGCAATTGCGGCAGCGTCCGCACACCACGTGGCCCTCGGCGCTGACGGTTTCGCCGAGGAAAAAATCCTTCACGTTCGAACCGACCTCGGCTACTTCGCCGACAAATTCATGGCCGACCGCCATGGGTGTCGGGATGGTCTTCTGGGCCCACTCGTCCCATTTGTAAATGTGGACGTCGGTGCCGCAAATGCCCGTTCGGTCCACATGAATGAGCACGTCATTGATCCCGATCTCGGGCCGGGGCACCTCTTCCAGCCAAAGCCCCGGTTTCCGTTCCTTCTTGATCAAGGCTTTCATAAATTCAGTATCTTGTTTATTGGAAATTGCCTCCAATATAGTAGACTCGTCAATTCCTGTATGCAAGAACTATTTCCTGTATATTGGAATTAGCTCCCGCTTTCGAACCAGTTCGACATAAAAATTCAATACTTTCCGCGCATGACGCTGGATCGAGAATTCCTCGGCAACGCGTTTGTGCACGAGGTTGCGTTCCGTTGGTGTTAGAGGGGGGCTTTGCGTTTGCTCCAACATAGCTGCCGCGAGGGCCGGCACATCTTCCGGCGGGACAAGCCGGCCTTGTTGCCCGACGGCGAACCCTTCCGGAATGCCGTCGAGCGCCGAAGCAATGACGGGTTTGCCACAGGCAAAAGCCTCCAGAACGACACCGGGAAACGCCTCCGTGCCGACTTGCGGGTGGACCAGGCAGTCCAGCGCGTTCATCGCGGCCGGCATATCGCGGCAGTATGGCGTCAGCCAGGCTTTGCCGGTGAGGCCAAGCTCAAGAATATCCTTCTCGAGCCTCTCTTTGAGATTGCCTCGGCCTATAATCAGGAACCGGGCATGGGGAGTCCGGTCTTGGATTTGGGCCGCCGCCCGCAAGAACTCGCGCTGGCCTTTGCCCCGTGGCAAATCATAGCCACCCACCACCGCAAACACAAAATGGCCGGCCTCGATACCCCAGCTTTTGCGCAGCTCCGGCGCCGACGCGGGCTGGAAGCGGTCGGTATCGATCCCACCGTGGATGACACGGATTTTTGAATAATCGCCGAGGAGTGGCGGTCGCGAGCGGCGTTCTGGTTCCGGAGAATGCGGCTCATAAGATCCTTCGCGCAGCACCTTGGCAACGAATTGCGATACGGCGATCACGGCATCGCATTGCCCCAGCAGAAACCGCCGGCTAAACCATGAGCTGGGGCTTTTGGCCAGATGCCGCGTTAGGACGAGGATCGGTCTTCGACCCGATAGGCGTGCCGCCAACACGCAAGGCCACAGGTCGCGTCCGTGATGGCCGTGGACGATTTGGATATCCAGCCGGCGGATGAGCCTGGCCGCCGCCAAAATGAAGTGGGACTTCAGAAGACCCTCGGGAGGCGTAGGCTCAAACGGGATTTTAAGCTCGCGCACAATCTTCGAGAACTCTCGTCCGTCCGGCCCCGCAATGAAAACCTGTTGTCCGAGCCTGCTAAGTTCCCCTGCCAACTTCACGCATTGGTCGTCGGTGCCCCCCCCGGTTAAGCGCGAATTGAGGTGCCCAATGCGGAGTGTTTCGGTGCCGGCTGCTTGGCGGAGGGAGCTCATTCCTTTGCCCGCCCGAGGTGTTGACTCAAGCCGTTTTCGCAGCGAGTGGCTCGGCTGGCTTGAGCTTGAGCCAGAAGCTCGTCGTTGGCAGGCAGCGCGCCCCGGCTGATGGGAGCATGCCACAAATGAAAACACAAAGCCCAGCCGCGTACGTCCAGTCGTATAACGCCGGAATTCATCAGGCGGACGGCCATTTCGGAATCCTCGCGGCCCCATCCGACAAAGGCTTCGTTATAGCCGTTGACCTGGAGGAGGTGCTCGCGCCAGATGCCCAAATTGCAACCCCGCACTCCGCGCAAGTCGCGCCGGACTCGTCGCCAGGGACGTGGCCACCGAAAGGCGTGCTTCACGCCTTCAAGCTGGCCTTGGAACAACGCCCGCCGGCGGTCTGTCTCAAATGTGCTCAAGCCGAACCAGCCGGAGGCCTTTTGCTCTACCAGTGCTCGGTGGCCCTGCACAAACGCGCTGGTTTGCGCCAGTTGCCGGTGGTCCCGCAGGAATCCCGGATGGGGCACCGTGTCGCCGTCCAGGAAAACCAAATAGTCTGCCGTGGCTTTGGCGATGGCTTGATTAAGGATTCGGGCGCGACGAAAGCCCTGGTGTTCCTGCCAAACATGATGGGTGGGTGCACTGCACGCGGCGGCCCATTTGTTGAAAACTTTCTTGGTTGGTTCCTCTGAGCCATCATCGGCAAGCAGAACCTCGTCGGGCGGGGAGCTTTGGCTCGAGACCGCCTGGAGCACTCGCGCCAGATATTCCGGCTGATTCCAAGTGTTAATGATGAGGGCGAGACTGGGCATTTCGTGAGCTTCGAATGCTCGTCTCGTTAGCGCCGTGGCTCGGGCCCCGTGCTGTCCAAACTGTTTTCCCTGGCTTCACGGAGCAAGGCGTAGCGCGTCAAAGTGGAAAAGGAACCCAAGGCGGCAATGTAGAAGCCCTGCCAGCCATCGAGAAAACCGCGCCGCAAGAAATACGCGCGCAAGAAACGCCAGCCGGGGCGGAATACCAGCTCGATCCAGCCGGCCGCGCCGCCGATGGCTACGCGTCGTTTCACAAAATCCGAATGGTAGGGTGCAATCTTCTCGATCTGCCGGGCGATACTCTCGTTGCTGAAGTGCAACAGGTCCGAGCGCAACCGGCCAACGGAGCCCGTGACTTCGAGACGGGCGTGAGGATCTTCACCCGCCCAACGGCCCGCGCCCTGGCGCCAAAGACGCAGCACCCGGTCAGGATACCAATCTCCGTGGCGAATCCAGCGACCGGAGTAAAACGTGCAGCGCGGAAATTCGTACGCCGCATGCGCAGATTGGGGCGCCGATACGACAGCGGCGATTTCCGTCGCGAGTTCGGCCGGCACCACCTCGTCAGCATCCAGGTTCAGCAGCCACGGCAGCGTCGCTTTGTCTGCGCAGGAGTTTTTCTGGGCAATAAAGCCTCGCCAGGGTTCGCGGATGACCTTGGCCCCGTGCCGCAGCGCGATTTCCTGCGTGCCGTCGTTCACCTGCTCGTTCAGGACCACGATGATCTCACCCGCCCAGCCGGCAATACTCTCCAGAGCCCGATTGATGCGCGATGCCTCCGCGCCAGAGATCATACAGACCGAGAGCGGCAGAGGTTTTTGCATCGCCAAGATTTTGGATTTGAGATAAGTGCTGTCCCGAGTCAATGCCGTCGGAACTAGCCTATTTCTACAGCAGAACGCGCGCCGCCCGCAAAATAATTGTGGTAGACCTCGGTTTCCTGGGGGACACGGTCCATTTGGTGCCCGCGCTTTGGGAGTTGAAAGGGGCTTATACCGACGCGGGTCTGCACGTGTTAACCTCGATGGTAGGCGTCGAGGTGTTGCAACTGGCCCCTTGCGTGGATCGTGCGTGGGGAATCGAAATGCAACCGGGCAAACGCACGCTCAAAGACCAGTGGCGAATCTTGCGAGCCTTGCGGCGGGAGAGATTTGATGTCGCTTTTAATTTCAGCGGAGCTGACCGCACGATTTTCATGACCGCTTTGACCGGGGCACGCTGGCGGGTCGCTTACTCTGGCGGCCGGCAACATTTTTGGAATTCGTGGCTGATCCCCAACTGGGCGCCACGCCAGGACCCCAACCAACTCGTCTTTGAACAACGGCGGGCCGTGCTGGCTGCCTGCGGCCTGAGTCTTGGAGTTGCCCGGTTTGATCTCCGAGTGGACGAGTCCTCCTCCGGATGGGCGGCGACTGTAGTGCCGCCCTTGGCGATACACCTTTCCCTCAACTCAGCCAAAGCCACCCGTGAGTGGCCGCTCGAGCACCATGTGTCGATGCTGCAGGCGGTGTGGAGGCATCATCCGGATCTGGTTGTCCTGGCCTCTGGGGCGGCCAAACAAAGAGAACAGGAACGACTGCGCCAATTCACCGACCTGCTCAAGGATGCTCGCCTGCGGTTGCTGCCGGAAAATCTGGATATTGCTCGGCTGGCTGCAGTGTTGACACGTTGCCGACTGCATATCGGGCCGGACTCAGGGGTGTTGCATCTCGCTGTGGCTCTCAAGGTGCCGACCGTTTCGTTTTTTCGCGAGCAAGGGGCGTATAGGTCCTTTATGCCCGAGGGCCCGCGTCACAAAGTCATCAGCGTTCCTTGCGGTTGCATTGATCATCGGGACGCACCGTGCGAACGCCTCGGCCGTGCCGAATGCTTCGCCCAGATCCAACCTGAGCGAGTTGCCGGGTTGGTTATTGATGCCCTCCGCCCCTCCGGCGCGAGGACTTTCTAGAGCGACTTTCTAACGAGGAGGAGCCTCAGGTAATCAAAGATTGAGAATCTTGTGAGCGCTGTTCAGAACTTTGGTGTCCGGCAGACTTTGGAATCCGGGCTACTTTTCGATTGGAGTTTTGGGGGTTGAACTTCCAACGTTCAACTTCCAACTTCCAATATTGAAGGCCGAGCGCCCGTGGGTTCAGGCGGCTTTTTTCCTGGAGACGACCCAGCGCAGAGGTTCGATGTTGGATGTTGGACGTTGAATGTTCGAAGTTCAAGCCAGTTTGCAATCCCGCCCAGCCAGTTGCTTGTATCCGCGCGCCAGGAGCTTCCATGCCCCCGAATCCCGCTTGAGCCTTGAGCAAATCCCGATTTCGAGCGATACTCTGCGGGCATGAGCGAAATCAAGTTCAGCAAAAACTTTAAGGATCTCTCCATCAATTCCGGCCCTAATGCAGGCTTTCAGTTTGAATTCTACTGCGAGCGTTGCGGAGACGCATGGCGAGCGGAATTTGCGCCCTATCGCGGGGGGCAGGCGACCAGTTGGCTGGGCAAAGCCGCCAGTATGTTTGGCGGCGTGCTGGGCAACGTGGAATCGGCTGCCGAGGGCCTGGCCCAGGCCGGCTTCGGCAAGGCCCATGACGAGGCCTTTGCACATGCCATCGAGCAGGCCAAGACCCACTTTCACCGCTGCGCCCGATGCATGGCGTATGCCTGCGACCTGTGCTGGGATGCGGATAAGGGTCTTTGCCGCAATTGCGCGCCGGATGCCGAGGTGGAGATTGACGCCGCGCGCGCTCAAGGCGAAGTCGAAGCTGTGCACGTCCGGGCGCACGCCGAGGGCGAGAAACGAGCCGAAACAATGGATGTGGCGCGTGATCGCCAATTGGTATGCCCAAAATGCGGCGCGGAAACCCACGGCGCGAAGTTTTGCCCCGAATGCGGCGAAAAGCTCGCCGGCGCCTCCCAATGCCCGAAATGTTCAGCAAAAATTCCAGCCGGTGCGAAGTTTTGCCCGGAGTGCGGCGCTAAAGCAGGCTAACCACCTCACAAGATCAGCGTTGATCGCCGAGCCAATGCCGCCAGACGTGGAGCAGTTTCAGCGCGTAGCGCTCGTAGGCGCTTAAAACCCGGCCGTGGGCCAAAGTTTCATGCACCGCTCGCAGGCTCATGCAGAAATCCAAATCGTGCAACGGCCGGTCACGCACCATGCGTGCTTCCCACCGTTTTTTGTCAGTCACGTCTTCAATTTCCTGCGACGTGCCGGGGCGGAATAGCATCAGCCAGTCCGGCCGCGGAACAAACCCCTCCGCCTCGGGCTTGTTCTGGAACCACTCGTCACAGAGCAGGACGCAAACCGATTTGCCCCGGCAGGACCCCAGCCGGTACCAGGCCAGGGGGGCGTCAACTTCCGAGAAGTGCTCATAGGCGATGCGTTCCGCTTCGGGCGGCGGCGGAGTAAAAGCCGTCTGAAATCCCAGGCGGAACCCGCCGGCGCTGCTCGGATCTTTTTCGAAGCAGAGGTTCTCGTCGAAGGCCCAAGCCAGTTCGGGAGGAAAACCCCGCTCCTTCAGCAGCGTGATAAACGCCTTCAGAGCTTCTTCGAAGGGCGGCCGGGTATAGTTAGGCTTTTTTTCCATGGTTGTAACGGGCGGACTGCTTGAACCAGTTTGCGAACAGGTCGATGCCTCGCTCGATTTTTACCTGCGGATCGTAGCCGAGTTCTTTGCGCGCCTTGCTGATGTCGGCGCAAGTCACGGGCACGTCGCCTGGCTGGGGCGGTAGCGATTGGATCAAGGCTTTTCGGCCCAAAGCTCTTTCCAAGAGCTCAATGAGCCGTTTGAGTTCCACGGTTTGCGATTCACCAAGATTATAGATCTGATATCCGAATTCTTTCCCGGTGCAAGCCATTATCCCCGCCAGCGTATCATCGATATAGGTATAGTCGCGGGCCGTCGAGCCGTCGCCGAAAACGGGGATCGTTTCACCCTCGCTCATCAGACTGGCGAATTTGTGGATCGCCAGGTCCGGGCGTTGCCGCGGCCCATAAACCGTGAAGAACCGCAACATCACAATATCCAGGCCGTACACGTGGTGGTACACATGACCCAGTGCCTCGCAAGCCAGCTTGCTGGCGGCATAGGGCGAAATGGGCGTAAAAATCGGGTCGCTCTCTGAAAAAGGAACCTTGGCATTCACACCGTAAACCGACGAGGACGACGCGATGATGAATTTCCTCACCCCGTGTTGCCGGGCGGCTTCCAGCAGGTTTACCGTTCCTTCCACATTCACGCGTTGGTACAGGGCGGGCGCTTCGAGGCTGGGCCGGACCCCGGCCCGGGCCGCCAGGTGGATTACCTGGTCGAATTTCACGCTCGAAAATAATTCTTCCACCGCCGCCCGGTCCGTCAGATCTCCCTGCACGAACTCGAACGCCTTGGCCAGGACCTGCAAATCGTGCAGGTTCCGCCGCTTGAGCTCAGGCGCATAAAAGTTGTTCAGGTCATCAAATGCCCACACCGCGTGCCCGGTCGTCAATAACCGCTCGCAAACGTGGGAACCGATGAAACCTGCCCCGCCTGTTACCAGGAAAATCATTGAATTGACCAGCCCGCATCAGCCCAAAATCCTAAGCGAATGTCAAGCCCGGCCGCACTGCCGCACTGCCCTGCGCGTGAATGCGCGGCTTACACCAAGGCCGGCGTAACCTGAACCAAAGCCTTCTCATTAACACCGCGGCTTTAGCCCGGTGTAGGCCATACGCGATCGCATTAAACCGTTTAAAACGGTTTAAATTCATTTCCCGCTGCTTTACACCGGGCTGAAGCCGCGGTGTTAATGAGATGGGACGCTGGGGGGACGATCCCTCTGTGATATTTCTTCTCCCATTTTTCTGCCTCCTCCACTTCCCGCTTGAACGTTATGCCAAGCGCCCCATATTGGAGCCATGCCAACCGAATCTAGCCTGACTTTGCTGCACCTGGAACTCCCTGGCCTGAAAAAGCTTAGGAGCGGGAAGGTGCGTGACATATTTGACCTCGGCGACCGCTTGCTTTTCGTTGCTACCGATCGCATCTCCGCTTTCGACTGCATCATGCCCAACGGCATTCCTCATAAAGGTGAGGTGCTGACGCAGATCTCATATTTTTGGTTCGCGCAAACCCAGAGCTTTCAGCCGAACCATCTGATTTCCCGCCCCCACGACCCGCTTCCAGCGAGCCTAAAGCCGTTTGCTGCTCAGTTGTCTGGCCGCAGCATGATTGTTAAAAAGGCCAAGCCGCTCGCCATTGAGTGCGTCGTGCGCGGTTACCTGGCCGGCTCCGGTTGGAAGGAGTACCGCGCTGCTCAAACGGTGTGCGGTATCCAACTGCCATCGGGACTTAAGGAGTCCTCGGAACTGCCAGAGCCGATCTTCACGCCCGCAACCAAGGCTGAAACCGGCCATGACGAGAACATTTCCTTCGAGCAAGCCGCGGACATCGTCGGCAAGGACATCGCCCAACGGGTACGGACCGCGAGTCTCAGGATTTACAACACCGCCCGCGATTACGCTCGCAAACGAGGGATTATTATCGCCGACACGAAGTTCGAGTTTGGTTTGCTGGACGGCGAACTGATCCTCATCGACGAGGTGCTTACCCCCGACTCGTCCCGGTTTTGGCCGGCCGACCAGTACCAGCCGGGCAAGAGCCAGCCCAGTTTCGATAAACAGTTCGTCCGAGATTACCTCGAAACTCTGGACTGGAACAAAACTCCGCCCGCGCCCGCCTTGCCCGACGAGGTGGTCGCCCGGACCCAGGCAAAGTATTTGGAAGCCTACGAGCGGCTCACCGGCCAGAAACTGGGCTAATTCCCAGTACTCCACCTTCTCCAATACTCCGGCGCCCCAGTAATCCGGTGGGTGTGCATTCAAACGCACAGTTCCCAAAACTTCAACTTCGGCGTACACGTACCTGTTGTATGCCCGCGCCAGCTCATTGCGAATTTGGGCCGTTCACCTGGGATTCCGGTAGGGGGGATGCTGTCTTCGAAGCACCTATTGGAGTTCTCTGTCAACACCCTATTGACATCAACCTGGTGAATTGTTAATGTTCTTAAATAAGACCTGCGAACCATGAAAACCAGCCCCAAGTCCCTCACTCAACGTCGTGCCTTTACATTGATTGAATTACTGGTCGTGATTGCCATCATCGCCATCCTGGCGGCGATGCTTTTGCCTGCCCTGTCGCAGGCTAAAAATCGCGCTCAGGAAACCACCGACCTGAACAATAACCGGCAGCTGATGCTGGGCATGATCATGTATGCCTCCGATCAGAATGACACGCTGCCTGGGTGTGGGTGGGGCGAAGCCGACGACTGCTGGGCTTACGCCAAAAACATTCCTACCTATGGCAATGCTACTCCTACCACCTTCCCCATCTACTATTCCAACCAGGTCAACTACCTGCGGCAAAGTCAGCTTTTCCCGTACGTGAAAACCGAGAAAATCTACCTCTGCCCTGCCGATAAGCCGAACGGGCTGTACTATCAGCGCAACATCTACATCACCAGCTACGTCTGGAACGGAGCCGTCTGCGGGTATGGGAACCTCTCGACTGCCAAAGGGCAGGGCAGTTACAAGATCACTCTTTTCAAGCCGCAGTCTTTTATCCAGTGGGAGACGGACGAGTTGACGCCTTTCTTCTTTAACGATGCGTCGAGTTTTCCTGACGAAGGCATATCGGGGCGGCATGGAAGGGGCGCAACGGTTGGTTTAGTATCCGGCAGCACGGAGAAAATCCGGGTTGTTGAATGGTACAGCAACAAGTACGCCGGCACTTCGGGCTCACGCGGAGCTAGCATACCGGCTCAGTCATTGCCTAACCAATGCTGGTGTAATCCGGGTCAGGCGAACGGTTTATAATAAGACTATTCACGGCCTGAATTCGTAGGCCTTTCTATGAGAACTTCCAGCCTTATGCGCGGTTTACGGCTCGTGCCCGCTTTGTCGGTCATTTTGCTTATCCCAACCGCTTGTTCCAAGAAGGCCGCCGAAGCCCCCGCCCCGGCTCCGGCAGCCGCAGATGCTGCTGCTCCGGCCGACGCCGCTGCCGCTCCAGCCGCGGTCGTTCAACCAGCCCAAACCGCCCCTCAGGCGCCAACTGGCCCGGTGCTGGATACCTCCCAAATGGTAGGTGACGCCAAAGCCGCGATGGCTGAGGCTGACGCAGCTTTGCGACAGCGTGAGTACGAAAAGGCAGTTCGGACGATGTTAGCAATCCAGCAGGCGAAGCTGGACGCACAGCAAGCTGCACTGGCCCACCAACAAATGATCA
>Ga0210409_10000655_pt1 | contig 51917 bp, 44 predicted proteins | sample IncBWH17MmetaG_FD_161649 | JGI IMG/M metagenome (GOLD analysis project Ga0210409, IMG submission 161649) | Forest soil microbial communities from Barre Woods Harvard Forest LTER site, Petersham, Massachusetts, United States - Inc-BW-H-17-M | ecosystem: Environmental > Terrestrial > Soil >... | reverse complement strand
AAATTCGTGCGGCAGATGATGCTTGCGGATCAGGATCTCCACGTCCACGCCGAAATCGCCGGGGCGCCCGAGAATCTCGATCACGCGTCCGGCCGGAGCCACCCCGCCGCGTGGAAAGCGCGTCATCTCCACGTCGACCACGGCGCCGTCGAGTTCCGGCAAACGCACGCCTCTTTTTGGCTGGTGCAGGCCTAATTTCCCTTGCAGCTCGGGCGTCAATTCATCGCCGGGCGGAATAATGATTTCCTGCAGCAGGCGCGATTCGTACGGCGCAACCGTGTTTCCGCGCGAACCGTAGCGGAACAGCCCCACCACCGTGGCGTGCGCGCGGCCAATTACGCGCAGGATGCGCCCTTCGGCGCGGGCTGGCCCGGCCCCGTCGCCAAAGCGCTTGCGCCGCTCGATGCTCGCAAGCACATGATCGCCGTGCATCGCGTCGCCGATGGCGTCGCGCCCGACGAAAAGGTCGCCGTCCAAATCCTTTCGCGGCGTATCCGGCACGACGAAACCATATCCATCGCGATGGGCGACGAGGCGTCCCGTCAATTGATTCGCTTCCGGCCTAAACGGCGGGCGCGATTCCGCACGGGGTTGCGGGCGGGGTTCCGAGCGATGTTCCGAGCCGTGCCGTTGCGGCGAGTTTTTTTGCGGCGCTTGCGCAAAGTGCGCGCCCTGTTTCTCCTTGGGCAAGCCCACGCGCCCGTTCGGGTATTCGTGAATCTCCCCGTGCTTCTTCATTTTTCGCGCGAGCTTCACCAACGCGCGGCGCCCCGAGTGGCGCAAGCCCAGTGCCGCAGCGATTTCGCGCAGACTCTGCGGTTTGCGGGAACGCGCGAGGTGCGCAACGACTTCGGCTTCGGTGACAGGTGCGCGCGGCTCATCGTGGCTTGGCATGGAAGCGGCCATTGTATGCGCTCCAGGGCAAACGCGAAAGGCGAAGCGCATCGATGAATCCCGGGAAGGCCAATCTCCCGATTGGAGTCGCCGGAGCCGCCAATCGGGAGATTGGCCCTCCCGGGCCCCTCCCACCCCAAACCTTGTTAGATCTGTGGCTTAGGGACTTCCCAAGCCATGCAATAAGGAGAAATACAAGCAGCGGCAATAATTCCTGCGTTCCCGCAACTTTTTTATGAAACCGGAGTTTAACGAAATACATCAAGAACATAAGGCCCGACTTTCCTCCGACAAGCCGGGCCAAAAGGGAGGGGGCGATTCGACCTGGGTCGTCCCCCTTCATATTTGGACCACGCGCAGATTCCAGCTCTGAAAATGCTGATGTACGTTCACCCGGGTCAACGCACTCCGTATCGGAGTCCATGGATTGTTGCGCGCTTGAATGCCAGAATCAGAAACTTCCGGGCACAACCCTCCAATCCGCCGTAGAATCAGATTCTAGGCAACGCGGAGGGCCCGCCCCCCTTGGCAGAGCCAGGCGAACCCATGGTTCACGGAAGACATATCGTGGCGCTGGGAGTGTGTTTGATCTCCTTTGCGCCGTGGCTCGGAACTCCCAGCGCGCGGGCACAGGCCTCCGGCCAAGGGCCGATCATCACTGGAAATCCCGCGCCCAATCCCGAGCAGATTCACTCCCTGATCATGCGAGCGATCGAGAATCAGCATCGGGACGACCAGGCGCTGGAGGAGTACGAACGTGTCGAGCGCGTGATCACGCACAAGGACGAGAACGCGGGGATCGTCACCGACCTCACCGAACGCATCGTGCCTTCCGGAGCAGGCAACATTAAGTTGAAGGTTTCAGAAAACGGAGTTCCAGTCCCCCCACAGCTGTATCGCACGGAGCTGGAGTTTGCCGTCAAACAGCTCGGTCTGGCCATTCACCCGGACGACGGCTACAGGGAGAGTCAGGCGAAATTCGAAAAGCGGCGGCGCGATCATGCCGAACTCATGGACTCGGCGACGAAAGCGTTTCGCGTGACCTGGGCCGGCCGCGAAACGCGCAACGATTCGACCGGGGCGCGCACGCTCATGAAATTTCTGCTGGAGCCGGACCCGAGCTACAAGCCGATCAACCGCTTCGCGGCCAGCTTTCAGCACGTTCACGCCGCGCTGTGGGTGGACGAAACTCAGGCGCAATTCGCGCGCCTCGAAGCGGACATTGCCACGGACATCCCGTTTGCCGGGGGAGTTGCCGGAAAGGTTTATCACGGCGGCCACGTCGCCATGGTGCAGGAGGAAGTGGCGCCGGGCATATGGCTGCCGACTTTGTTCAATTACGAAGTGGACGGCCGCAAATTTGTGTTCGCGTTCGGCATCCACGAACGCGCGGAAATCACCCGCTACCGCCGCATCGGTCCGCCGCCGCAAGCCGTCGAAATCGTTCGTAATGAATTAAACAATCTGACGGCTGCAACTCCCGCCCAGTAACGCAAGAGACTGCGCGCGTCCCTGTGCCGGAAGTCAGGCGCAGTCCAGCCAAAGGTTTTCACGGGTCCCGCGCCACGAATCACGAGCCACGTTCATCTATCTCGCCGCGGCCGCGATTTCCTTCTCAATCGGCGCGCCCACCAGGTTGCCCCACTCGGTCCACGAGCCGTCGTAATTGCGCACGTTTTTATAGCCGAGCAGATACTTCAGCACGAACCAGGTGTGCGAACTGCGCTCGCCGATGCGGCAGTAGGCGATGACTTCCTGATCGCCCGTGATGCCCTTGCCTGCGTACAGTTGCCGGAGCGCGTCGGCGGGCTTGAACGTGCCGTCCTCGGCCACGGCCTGCGCCCACGGAATATTTGCCGCGCCGGGAATGTGCCCGCCGCGCTGCGCCGTTTCATTCATGCCCGGAGGCGCGATGACTTTGCCGCTGAATTCATCGACCGAACGCACGTCCACCATTTTCGCGGGGGAACGCCGCTCGAGTACGGAGAAAATATCCTCGCGCTTGGCTCGAATCGAAGTGTCCGGAGCTTTGGCCGCGTAATTGGCGGGCTGATTTTTCGGCGCATCCGTCGAAATCCCGCGCTTTTCCTCGAGCCACTTCTTGCGCCCGCCGTTCATCAGGCGCACATCTTTGTGGCCGTAATATTTCATTTGCCAGAAGGCCCACGCGGCGAACCAATTGTTGTTGTCGCCGTAGAGGATCACGGTGGTCTCCGGCGTAATCCCGGCATTGGCGGCCAGCTGGCTGAAGCTGCGCTGGTCGGCCAGATCTCGCCGCAGCGTATCCTGCAACTGCGTTTGCCAGTTCCATCCCACTGCGCCGGGAATGTGGCCCTGCTCGTAGGCCGAGGTGTCCACATCGACTTCGATGAGGCGAAGATCGGGGTCGTTCAAATGGCTGGCGACCCATTCGGTGGTCACCAGGACTTCGGGATTCGCGTATTCGCTCATAATTTTTTCTCCTTCGGAAAAATTTATTTGGGCGGACGTTATTTCGGCGGGCTCCAAGTAGAGCCCGCACCCGGTTTCCGGAAGGCGTCTTCCGGGCTTCGAGTTACCCGTCGGGGACTCGTTGAATCCTATAAGCAATCGATTCGCGCGACAAGCGCGGCGATGCTTTGCGGGTCGGACCTTCAGGTCCGACAAATGGAGCCTTCGGAATTGGGCTTCTAAGCCCTGACCTGAGGGGCTGAAGCCCGCCTTCCACAACATTTTTGTGGCGGAGCTAAAGCTCCGACCCACCAATCGTCTCCCGAAGTTGTAGTCGTGCCAGCTACATAGATTCCAGCTTTCCGCCGCGCGTCTCGAATTCCACGCGTAGCAACCAGTCATAATGAAACCCTTCGTCGCGCATCCACTTCTCCAGCGCCTCCCGGTCCGGCGCATCAAACTCGACCAGCATTTTCCCTTCGATCATGTTGACCTGCACGCGCCGCATCGTGACGCGTTCCGCCGCGGCCAGCCGCGCCGTCAATTGCTCCGCCCCCTGCCGCGTCAGGCAAGCCAGCGTGTGCAGCGAAATGTAACGTGGCATTAACCCTCCGTTCCGGATTCTCCGTCGCAAGATCAAACCATAGTCGGCCCACGATACAAACTCAAAAGGAGGGGATCCTGGTCTGACCGATTCCGGCATATGGACATCACCCCGTATCTTTCGCGCTTCATTCCACCTATCCGTCACTCACGGCCTGAATTCTTCAATGTAAAATTGGGGGGAAGCCCCCAACTAGGAGGTGCACGGCATTGCAGCGCGCTCGTCTAAATATCGCATTACTTATCAGCGCTGCTGCATTGGTTTCCGCAGGGGCGCTGGCGCAGTCGATTAAGATTGCGAAAAAGAAGCCTGGCACCTTGGGCGGCGAGGTCGTCAACGCCAAGGGGGCGCCGGTAGCAGGGGCGCAGATTCTTTGGCAGGCGGCCGACGGCGAAACGCCGCACGTGTTGCACAGCGATGCGCAAGGGAAGTTCTACGTCGGCGTGCTGCGCACGGGCTCCTATGATTTGCGCGCGAATGCGGAAGGCACCTGGTCCGAGTGGGAGCACAACGTTCTGGTGCGTCCCGGCGACAACACCAATGTGACGCTGCGGTTGAAATTCAAGGCCCCGCCCCCCCTGCCGGGTGTCGAACTGAAGGGCGCGATGCGCGTGTGGGACGCGCCGGTGCCGGGAGCGGTGCCGCACGATTCGGCGGTCGATCCGAAGGGCAACGTTTGGTTCACGCTGCAGGAGACGGGGCACATCGCGCGGTTCAATCCCGACACGCACGAATGGAAACTCTTCAAGGTACCGACAGAGGATTCGGGGCCGCACGGCCTCGTTTCCGACGCGTTCGGCGAAATCTGGTTCACGGAAAATTATGCCGGAAAAATCGGCCGTCTGGACCCGGCGACGGGCGCGTTCGCGGAATTCACTCCTCCCACAGCGAAAGATCCGCACACGCCGGTGTTTGGAGCGGACGGCGCGCTGTGGTTCACGGCGCAGAATTCCAACTTGATCGGGCGGTTGGACATCGAAACCAAAAAAATCACCGAGTACGGCATTCCGACGCAGGATGCGCATCCCTACGGCATGGTTTCGGCGGACGATGGCGCGCTGTGGTTCTGCGAATTGTCCGGTGGAAAACTTGGCCGCATCGATCCGCGCACCGGAACGATGACCGAATACGCTCCTTCGGAGCGGGACGTGGCCCCTCGGCGGCTTGTGGCCGTCAAAGGCGCGATCTACTTTACCGATTCTGGAGGCGGGCGCCTGGGCCGCCTCACCCTTGCCGACAAGCAATTCAAGTTTTGGGAGAGTCCTTCCGGAAACCATTCCGAACCCTACGGAATTGCGGCGGATTCCGCCGGCAAAATCTGGTATGAGGAAAGCGCGGGCAACGCTAACAATCTGATCCGTTTTGATCCTGCCGTCGAGGTGTTTAGAACCTATGCCATGCCGGCCCCCAATTCCTCCGTCCGCAACATGGCGCGAGACGCCAAGGGCCGCCTGTGGATGCCTCTTTCCTTGGCCAACAAGATCGCCGTGGTCGAGTAGAATTCTTCTTGTAAACCTTTTCTGTAGAGCAATTTAGGCAACTCCACGCTGGTTACAAGCCGACCCCCTGCCGGGCCAGCCGCCCGACGCGCTCCCTGGCCTGGTACTACAACCCCAGTCCCAAAATCTTTGAGGCGACTAGCCCATTGAGCCGACCAGTTCTCACTGTCAAGATTCCTTTCACAGTGGGTTGGGAGTTGCGCTGCGGGGACGACGGCCCCGAGAAATCGGGTTCGTAAGCGTGCTACCCAACCCGCCAAATTCCTTCACGGAATACAATCCAAGAAGCATCAACACAGAGAACACAGAGAAAAGCGGAGAATGCCGCTGAGTTCTCACCTCAGCGATTTGCCGTTCGTTGGTTTCAGCAGATTCTTGCTTTGTAGGGCCGGGCTTCAGCCCGGCCGTAACGACAGGTCTAAGAATCGGCTTTAGCCGCTGAAGCTGAGTATTGTCGCGGCGCACCGTGATTTAGATTCTTACTCCCTGGAGCGCGGTTTACTTCAAGTAGGTGCGCACGATCTCGATCAAATCGTCGGCGGCTTCCTCCGCGGATTTCGTTTTGCGCGGCATGTGGTTGCGGATGTGGTCCTCCATCAATTCGCCCATGAGGCTGTTGATGGCGCCGCGCGCGGCGGAGAGGCGTTGCAGCACCTCGGCGCAGGGCTCGTCCTGATCCAGGGCGCGGCCGACGGCTTCGAGCTGGCCCACGATTTTTTTGGTGCGGGTTACCAGATCCAGCTTTTCTCTCGATAAATGTGACATTTTTCCTTGACTACCCTATGGGGGTATGGTATCAGAGTTCCAGGCCGCGCTGCAAGGGCCCGAAAGGAATTTAGAACCTATGGAACTTCCAGTTCAAGAACCGGAACCTCCGGGTAGTTCCAGCCTCCCCGGCCTCCGCCCCGAGCGAGCATAGCACACGCTGCCGTGAATCGAATTTCGGCCCGCTCTCGTGGAGGAAAAACCGAGCGAGCGGGAATCCGCGATGCCGCGGCAAAAATCCCCTCCAGAAAAATAGTTTTACCGGACGAGGCGCCGGAGCCCGGCCAGAACACGCGTGGTTTCAAAGGAGGGAATCATGTTCGATTTCATCATCAACAACAGCAAAAATTCGAGGCGCAAGAACTCCGTGCCGCGCCCAAGCCTGTACTGCGTATGGTTTCGCGCGCACGAAGGCGAGAACGCCCCGCTCATCCGGGTATGGATCGATCCGTCGATGTCCATGTTTGAATCGCAAGCCAAGGTGCATGAGCCCGATCTCGCGGCGGCACAGGACGAAGTGCAGGCCGCGCTCGCGCATGAGAATAATTCGTAAATGGCACCGGGTAGGTGGAAAAACGCGCCTTCTTGTTTTTACAAACTGTTCATCTCGGGATGGTGTAAGGCCGTGATCTAATGATTTGAAGGAAATGCCGATCTAATTGAGAGCATATGCGGTATCGCCTGGTCCAATTCACGCTCTCGTTCCTGTTCTTGCTAGGGCTGCGTCTGGCGACGGCGCCGTCCGCGCGAGCGCAAGATACGCCCGCGAATCAGGCGCCTGTGCAAGCCGATCCGGTTCCCGCGGATGATTCCTCATCCGATCCGCCGACGACCTTATTTCCGCATTTTGAATCGGACCGTATCTGGCTTTCCGGCCAGGCGAATATTATTACGCAGTGGCACCCCGCGTTTCGTTCGGCCTACCAGGGACCGAACAGTCTTTCGCCCCAAGCGCAGGACGCTTCTTCCCGCGTGCTCACTTTGCTCACCGGACTGCGGATCAACAGCACCACGGAAATTCTCCTCGACGTTCAGGAAACCGGTGGGCACGGGATCGGAGAAGCGCTGGGAATTGCGGGCTTTACGAATCTGGATGTGGTGCGGAATCCGACGCTCAGCAAGGCCCCTTATGTAGCTCGCCTGATGTGGCATCAAATCATTCCGCTCAGCGGCGAGAAAGTACCCTCCGAGAGAACTCCGCTATCATTATTTAAAGAGTTACCGGTGCGGCGCCTGGAAATTCGTTTCGGAAAATTCAGCCTGGTGGATTTTTTCGATCTGAACACGTACGGCTCGGACAGCAATCTCCAGTTCATGAATTGGGCGCTAGACAACAACGGCGCCTACGATTACGCCGCGGACACGCGCGGCTACACGTATGCCGCGATGGTGGAGTACGACGACCGCCACTGGGCCGCGCGATTCGCGGAAGCCCTGATGCCCAAGGTGGCCAACGGCATCAACCTGGACGCGGACCTCGGCCGCGCTCATTCGGAAAACGTCGAATTCGAGCTGCATCATTCCTTCCTGCCGCGCCGCGAGGCGGTGGTTCGCCTGCTCGGCTACGCGAACCACGCCAACATGGGCGTTTACAGCGTGGCCATCGACAATTTTCTTGCGGGCCGCACGCCCACGCCCGAAATCACGGCGCATCCTCTGCAAACGACCACGAAATACGGGTTCGGCGCCAACGTCGAGCAGCCGCTGACGGATTGGCTGGGAATTTTCGCGCGATGGGGATGGAATGAAGGCCGGCACGAGTCTTACGCCTACACCGAAGTGGACGAAACGGAGCAGGTCGGCGTCGGCGCGCAAGGAACCAGGTGGAAGAGGAAGCTGGACCGCGCAGGCCTCGCGTTCATTTCCAACGGAATTTCGCGCGAGCATCAGGAGTATCTGGCCCTCGGAGGCGTCGGCTTCCTGCTCGGCGACGGCCGGTTGAACTACGGGCGCGAAAATATTGTCGAAACTTACTACACGCTGCACGTGTGGCGCGGCATCTTCACCGCGCTTGACGCGCAATATGTCGATCACCCCGGCTACAACCGCGACCGCGGCCCCGTGTTTGCGCCAGCCCTCCGCCTTCACGTCGAATTTTAGGGGTTAAGTGGCGCGGGCTTCAGCCTGCGGGTTTTGGTCCTTGCGAAGACGAACCCCCGCACGGTGAAGCCCGCGCCACCGGCTCTGACAGAATATTCAGCTTGCTTTTGCCGAAGGCTGCACCGTAGCCGCGCCTGCCGCTCTCGACGCAAACGCCGGCGCTTTCGGAATGATGATCCATGCAAGGAAATAGGCCAGAGCCCCGCCCACAAAGCCGCCGGGCACCACCGACAACGCCACCCAGATCAGCCGCACGATCGTAGGGTCGACGTCCAAATACTCCGCGACGCCTGCGCACACGCCTGCCAACTTTTTATCCGTGGCGGAAAGCGTCAGTTGCTTGTGCGAACTCCGCTGTCGCTGCCTGCCGCCGCATGAGGAACAAAAATTGGAAGAGTCGGCGATTTCTCCCCCGCAATGAATGCAATACATGAAGTCACCCCCCGAAGGCGGTTGTTCGAACGGTCCCTCATTTCGAACCGCCAGCCCCGCAACCTCATTTTAACGCAGTCTTTTATTCCAAAGCCAGAGTTGCCAAATTTGCCGGGAATTCGGCCAATCCATGCCCCTTCATTTTGAGCGGGCGGCATCCCAGGCGATCTTATAGTACCGCCGCTTGGACTTGACGCGCTCGGAAGCGGTAAGCAACGAAAAGATCCAGTAGTAAAACCATTTGCGGAGGATGCGCGCGCGATCCAGGAAATAGATGGTGTCGGCGTGCAGCGGTCCGTAGAACTTTTTCAGATAAAGGTATTTGTTGTCATGGAAGTGCGAATGGAAATCCGCCGATCTGGATTGGCCGCCGATGTGGATGATGCTCGCGCCGGGAAGGATGAAACAAGGAACCGCTCGATTTTTTAAGGTATGCGCCAGCGCCGTGTCCTCGTAAAAAAAGAAAAAATCCTCGTCGAACAAAGCCGGCGGCGGTATGGCGGACCGGCGTATGAGGAAAAACGCGCCCATCACTCCATCAACGCGCAGCGGCGCGCCGGCTTTCGATATTTTCCGCTTCAAGTAGCTTGCCAGAGTCTTCGCAAACCAGTCGGAATAATAGGCGAAAAGGGAGGATTTGAACGCCATTCCCTGGTTCCGTCCATCCTCATAGGTGATTCGCGGTGCGCAGACTCCGGCATCGGGCCGTTCTTCGAGGAAGCGCCAAAGCTCGGTTAAAGCCTCGCGATTGAGGATCACATCCGTATTCATCACGCACACGTATTTGCCGGCTGTCGCTGCCACTCCACGGTTGATGGCGCGCCCGTAACCGATATTTCCGCCGGTTTGCAGGTAGTGAATTTCCGGGTGTGATTGCAGGAATTCCTGGGATCCATCCGCGGAGGCATTATCCACAACAGTGAAGGAAAACGTAAACGGCACATCCAGGTTCTTGAAGAAGCCGGCCAACTGGCTGACGCATTCCAGAGTGTTGTAATTGACCGTGATGAATGCAATCTCGACCGGCACGACCGAGCTCTCCCCTCCGCCATTAGCCGACGTGAGAACGACCGTTAGACTTGAAGTATACCCCTCCCAAGAAACTGCCCGGAAAGAATGAAGAGAGCCAACCAGGCCGGAATTCATTTTTGATCTCAAAAATTTAGTGAGTGCACCAGTTATTTACTGGAGGGTTTGCGCGAACGCGGCGATGGCTTTGGCCATGGCTTCGGGCTGTTCGGGGACGAGGGCGTGGCCGGCGTCGGGAATTACGACGACGGTGACGCGGTCGCCGAGCGCGGCTTTCAACACGCCGGCGAATTTGCGCGGGGCGACGGCGTCGTTTTCGGCTTGCAGATCGAGGATGCGCGCTGTACCACAGGCGAACCACTCATCCACGGGCGTGGCGCGCGAGGCGGCATTTTCCGCTTTTTCGGTTTCGGAGTGCCAGCCTCCCAGCCAGACGCGCGGATCGTGGCCCGGCGCGAAGAATGCGAATTGCAAATAGCGCAGCCGGTCTGTCTCCGGCAGCGACAGGTCTCCGCTTTTATCAATCGCTTCGCGCACTTCGGGAGAAACGGACGGTTCATGAACGCCGGGCGGAACTTTTCCCGCGGAAGCTGCGGCCAGGACCACGCCGCGCACGAGATCAGGCCGGTCGGTCGCCAGCATGCGCGCGACGAAGTGGCCATAAGCATGGCCCACGACCACGACGGGCCCTTTGCGCTCGTGCTCGATCACGGCGGCGATGTCCGCGGCGAAGTCGTGCAGCGTCAACCCCGTCATGGGTCCGGTGCTCGCGCCTATGCCACGCGGCTGGGGGCGCAGGATGCGAAAGCCGTCCCGGGCAAGCAGCGCCGCCACGACGTCGTAATCCTCGGCGCCGCGGCCCAGCGAAGGCAAAATCACGATCGCCGGGCCGGAGCCTTGCGCGATCACCTCGATGCGCACGTCGCCGCGGTCCACCAGGAAGCGGCTTTCCATGCTCCGACCTGTTCGGGCTTGCGAGGCAAGGCTAGACGTGGATTGCGCCCCGGAAGTTTGCGCCCGGGAATGCGGGTAAACTATCGTGGCCAGCAAACAAATTAGTGGAAGTGCGCTTTTCATGAGGTCGGCCCATTTTGGGAACTTTTGCATTCTACCTCCGGTCCGCCGTGCGACGTCACTGAATATGCCTTCCCGGCCGGTGATTCTTCGTTTTGGCGGACATGAAATCCCACCCGACCGGGTCAAGTGGCGCTAAGGGATGTCGTATCAGCGGAACTTCGGGCAACCTACGACCGACAGAGGGACTTCCGATCGTCGGTCATGGCCCTTAGTTTCCGCCCGTTTTCTTTCCTTGCCCCCTTTCACTGCTTCCGCGCCTCCTTGCCCCTCATTGCTACCCGGGAAACTGGGGGAATTCCTGTGGAAAGTGAGTGCAAAAGTAGCCACGGCGAATGCGGATGGTTGTTTAATAACTCTAATTGAATCAGCAAGTTGTGTCTAATTTCCATTGATTTATGGCACAGATTTGCATTTCCACAGCTCGCGGTCTGATGCAACTGGACCCGACTAACCCATTAGAGTAAGATTAAGTGACAACTAAAATCTGAATCATATCGCTGCGAGGATCGAAAATGACGATGGAAACCGAACACCCAATATTCCGCGGAGTCGTATGCCTGCATTGCAAAGCTCCCATTCCCGTTCCCCCCATAGTGGGCAGCCTGCAGTCCGCCGGAAGCGAGGGGACGGAATCGTCCCAGCGAAAATCTCAAGTCTTCAACATCCGCTGCCCCCGTTGCCACAAGGAGAAGCCGTACCGGACTCGAGAAATTGTTGAGTTTGAGGGAACAACCGAAACGGCCATGACTCCTGAGCCATCCGGCCCTTTGGGATGGTATGCCCAAGATGGATTGACAAGGGCCGCCAAGGCCTAGGCCCGTACCAGCGGTTCTTCAAATTCACGTATTCGCATGTGCTGTGCTTTCCGCGCGATTACTTCTCCTGAATTTCTCAGTGTCCTTTGAGTTGCAAGCGTTGCCTGAAATTGCAGGAAGCTTTGACACCGAGGGCACAGAGAAACTTCTGAATATGACGACTCCTGATCCTTGATGGCGTGGCGGCTCGCCCAGTTCAAGGTCCCGGCGACCGTGAATTAAAATCCACCGGGAAAAACCCTCTGTAACTCGCGGTGATGTAAACTCGGATTCCCATTTCTGCGAGAAATGGCGCGGCATCTTCGAAGATGGAGGCGGGTGCGGATCGACTATCGCGCGCACCACGCCAGCGATCCAGAGAGAAAGGACCAGGAACATGCTCAGCACAAAACGCCCGCGGGTTGCGCTGATCGCAACTTTCGGCGCGGCGCTCCTCCTGCTGCTGCCCGTGCTTGTCTGCGCCCAGACCGCGGCCAAAGAATCCGTCGCGGCGGCGGGGACGGCCGAACAGCACGCGGCCCGTGCTTTCGAGGCCGCGCGCGTGAATCCGCTCGACCTCGAAGCGTTTCTCGTGCGGATGCCCAAAGGCGCGGACTTGCACTATCACCTGACGGGCGGAATCTACGCCGAAACCTTCATTCGCGAAGCCGCTAAAGACGGCCTGTGCGTGGACCTTGCGACCCATGCATTTGTGGCGCCCCAGCCCTCCTGCGGAGCCGGCCAGGTGGCTGCCGCGAAGGCCTTCTCGGATCAGAACCTGTTCGACACGCTCGTCAACGCTTTGTCCATGCGCAGCTTTGTTCCCTCGGCGGGCGCTAGCGGGCACGATCATTTTTTCGAGACGTTCGGAAAATTTGAAGGGCCGCTCAACCGCAACGCCGGTGAATGGCTGGACGAAATCGCCGGGCGCGCGGCCGCGCAAAACGAGCAGTATCTGGAAATCATGGTGACGCCCGGTTTCCTCCACACGATTCAGCTCGCCCAAGAAATCGGATGGCGCGACGATCTTGCGCAGCTGCGCGACGCGTTGCTGGCCCGCGGTCTGCGCGATGACGTGGCCGTGGCCCGCGCCGAGGTGGACCAAGCCGAATCTCTTCGCCGCGCCCTCGAGCATTGCGGCACGCCCGAGGAAATGCCCGGCTGCAAAATCACGTTCCGCTATCTCTATCAAGTCTTGCGCGGCTTCCCGAAGGAGCAGGTTTTCGCGCAGACGCTGCTTGGCTTTGAGACCGCCTCGGCCGATTCGCGTTTTGTAGGGATCAATTACGTCATGCCCGAAGACGGCACGACTTCCATGGGCGACTACGCGCTGCACATGAAGATCGTCGGCCATCTGCATGGCCTGTATCCCAATGTACACATCAGCTTGCACGCCGGCGAGCTCGCCGCGGGCCTTGTGCCGCCCGAGGGACTTTGCTGCCACATTCGGCTGGCTGTGGAGGAGGCGCACGCCGAGCGCATCGGGCACGGCGTCGACGTGATGCATGAAGATCGCCCTTACGATTTGTTGAAAGAGCTGGCGGCAAAACACGTAATGGTGGAAATCAATCTCACCAGCAATGACGTGATTCTGGGTGTCAACGGAAAAGATCACCCCCTCCCTATTTATCGAAAGTTTCACGTTCCGGTGGCGCTTTCCACCGATGACGAAGGGGTCTCGCGCATCAACCTGACGCATGAGTATGTGCGCGCCGCCCAAACTTACGCGCTGAGCTATGCGGGCTTGAAGCAGATGGTCCGCACGAGCCTCGAACACAATTTTCTTCCCGGTACGAGCCTGTGGCGCGAGCCGGACGCCTTCACGCGCGGCGCCGCTGGGTGCGCGGCAGACGCGCCCGGCGCCGCCAAGACATCCGCAGCCTGTGCCGCGTTCCTGAAGTCCAGCGAAAAGGCGCAGCAGCAATGGGAGCTCGAGCGGCGCTTCCGTGAATTTGAGGCGGGGTTTTGAGGCGCCTGAGGCGACATGGCACAACGCCTGGGAACGCCAATCTCCCGATTGGCGTTCCCAGGGTTTTTCACAACGGCGGTCCTGCTTTTCGGATCTTTATTGTTGTTTTGTTAAAGATTGGCGGAACTATCCGTGATAGAATCCGCGCCTTCTGGAGGAATCAGCCATGCCCGAGCCATTGCCCGAGCACCAAAAAACACAGTTGATTGTCCGTTCGCCACTCTCTACCGAAGGATTCGTCTCGATCTATTTTTCGAGTCCTGAGGGAAGGCTGATGAGCGAAGAAGAGTGGTGGAATCTGAGGCAGCTCATCGAACTGACCAATAAGGTCTGCGTGAAACAGCAGGCGCATGCCCAGTCTGCCTAGGCATGGTTTACTGCGCTGATTCGCGCACCCCTGGGTGGCAGATGCCAGGCGCTGAAGCGTTGCCAGAAAATCCGCCGCTTGAGCGCCTCTACTTATTACGTCCAGAGAAGGGGCGCCACGGAACTGGTAAGGCCTAGGCTAAGCACGGGGGTATTCTCTCGCGTGTTGGCTGATGGCGTAGTCGTCAGATTCCGGACAGAAAGCTCCTGGGAAGCGCCACCTACCTTAAGTGAAATTTTTTACCTAAAAGGGCTCGAATCCCCTCTGTATTTCTTTAAACCGATTGATTCTACAAGAGTTATCCAGAAGGTACCCCTGGCATGGAAATTGCCCTGTAAGTATTCTGTTGTAACCCGGCACCCGGGAAGGATGTCTTAAATGTCAGACCCTGGAACGAACGCACTTGTAGATGAGCACCGCGCCGCTGTCCTGCTGGGCCTGGCGCCACCGGAACTGCGCTGGTTTTCGCGGGTACTTGGATTGGGCTTTAAACAAGAGAACGGGGAGTCCTCGCGTACGTTGTTCACTTACGAAGACTTGAAGCGATTGTCGTCCGCAGCTGCCGCGTCAGCGAAGTAGCCGGGCCAACGAAATCTGGCCTTCAATCCGCCCGGCTGGGCGTCTTTCCCCAAATTCCACCAAATTTTCATTTTTTCGCTCGCAGCGGCAATGCGTGAGCGATCGAGAAACTCTGTGTAACGCATTCATTTCGCTGCGCGTTGAAGTATTCAGCCGATGAAATTCATGTCACCATTCGAGGCCTGATACATCTGATGGATGGTGTCGTATTATATTAGGGTCGGAAATCAGAGTCTTTGGGAAACGTCAGGTGATTGATGCTCCGCGGGAACAAGACAATTCATGCGGTATGCACTTTTGGACTACTGGTTACGGGATGCGCCAAGAAAGATCCGCCGGCGTTTGAACGGCCGCCGTCCCCTGTGACGGTGGCGGCTGCTGTCTCGCAGGATGTTCCGCTATACCTGGATGAGGTGGGCCACACGGTTGCCAGGGAAGTTGTGTCTGTGCAACCCCAGGTGTCCGGCAAGATCACGGAAATACACTTCGCGGACGGGGCCAATTTGAAGAAGGGCGATCCGCTGTTTACGATCGATCCGCGGCCCTTCGAGGCGCAGCTCAATGCGGCGCAAGCCAACCTGGCGCAGTCCAAGGCCGCGCTGGATTATGCACGGATTGAATTTGACCGTGTGAAAGACCTCGTCGAATCGAAAGCCATCGCGCGGCAGGATTACGACTCGCGGAAAAACGCGGTTGACGTAGGCGGGGCGCAGGTCAAGCAAAACGAGGCGGCGGTGGAATCGGCGCGGCTGAATCTGGAGTACACCTCGATTCTCTCGCCAATCGACGGCCGCGCAGGGCACCGCCTAGTTGATAACGGGAACGTGGTGTCTGCCAACACGACCACCCTGCTGACCATCGAGCGCATGGATCCGATCTACGCGGATTTTACGGTGACAGAAAGTGATTTCTCCGAGGTGCAGCGCAATTCGGCGAAACACGCGCTCCGCGTGGAAGTGCGCCTGCCGGATGAGACCAAACCCGAAGTCGGGCAGCTCACCTTTCTTGACAATTCCGTGCAGGGCAGCAGTGGAACGGTCATGCTTCGGGCCACCGTTCCAAACTCCGCCCGCCATCTCTGGCCGGGCCAGTTCGTGAATGTGCGGCTGGTGCTGGCGACTTTGCCGAAGGCTGTCCTGGTACCCGCGGCCGCGCCGCAAGATTCGGCCAAGGGCCCCTTTGTGTACGTCGTCAAAGAGGACTCGACCGCGGAACTGAGACCCGTGAAACTGGGGCAGAGGCAAGGCGATTTGGTGGTAATCGAACAAGGTTTGCAACCCGGAGAACGCGTGGTCATGAACGGCCAACTCGGCGTGCTGCCGGGGGGCAAGGTGCGCGTGGTTACAGGCGCAACCGCAGCGCCGCCAGCGGGATAGATATGAACCTTTCAGAACCATTCATTCGCCGTCCGGTCATGACCGCGGTGTTGACGGTTTCCGTCATCGTATTCGGCGTGTTGAGCTATTTCCGCCTACCGGTCAACGATCTGCCTGTGGTGGATTACCCGGTAATTTCGGTGCAGGCGAACTATCCCGGAGCAAGCCCCGACACCGTCGCCAACAATATAGCCACGCCGCTCGAGCGGCAATTCATGCAGATCAACGGGCTGGAACTGGTGACCTCGCAGAGCACGCAAGGCCACGTGAGCTTCACGCTGCAGTTCGCGCTGGATAAGAGCATCGACGCGGCAGCAACGGACGTGCAAACCGCGATTTCGCAGGCCACCGGCAGCCTGCCCACGGATTTGCCGTCGCCGCCGACGTATTCGAAGACCAATCCGAACGATCAGCCCATCCTGTACATCGCCTTGACGAGCGACTCGGTTACCGGCGGCCAGCTGTACGATTACGGCAGCACGCAAGTAGGGCAGCGGATCAGCATCCTACCCGGTGTGAGCAGCGTAAACGTTTTTGGCACCAAATCGGCCGTGCGCATCAAGGTTGATCCTTCGAAAATGTGGGCGCGCGGAATTTCGATTGACGACCTCACCAACGCCGTGAAGAACGGGACCAGCTACACCGGCGCGGGGCAATTCGACAGCGCCTCCGGCACGGCTCTGCTGCAGCCGAAGGGGCAGTTGGAGAACGCCGCGGCGTACGGGGATCTGATCGTCAGCAGCACCAGCGCCGGCCCCGTTTATTTGCACGATATCGCCGACGTCCAAGACAGCTTGCAGGACGAGCGCGTGCGCATGAAATTCTGGGTTCGCGGGTACGGTGAACCGACCGCGACCGTCGTCGTGGCCGTGAACCGGCAGGCCGGGTCGAATGTGGTGCAGGTGGCCAAGAGCGTGCGCGACTTGCTGCCGATCATCAGCGCCGAGTTGCCCGGGTCGGTGCGCGTCACGCCGATCTACGACCGTTCCCAGACGATCGTTAATTCCGTGAATGACGTGCAGGCGACGCTGATGTTCGCATTTGTGCTCGTGGTCGCCGTGATTTTTGTGTTTCTGGGCAGGGCCACGGACACGCTGATCCCGGCCGTGGCCCTTCCCTTGTCGCTGCTGCTGACGTTTATGGCCATGCGCCAGTTCGGGTACAGTCTGGACAATCTGTCGCTGATGGCGCTGACGCTGGCCATCGGATTTCTGGTGGATGACGCCATTGTGTTCCTGGAGAACACGGTGCGTCTGATGGAAAGAGGAATGAAGCCGCTGGAGGCGTCTCTCGAAAGCGCGCGTGAAATCAGCTTCACGATTCTTTCCATGACCATCTCGCTCGCGGCGGTATTTTTTCCGCTGGTTTTCATGTCCGGGCTGGTGGGCCGCATTTTCCGCGAATTTGCGATCACCATCGTGGTTTCGATCATCGCTTCGGGCCTGGTCTCGCTGACGCTCACGCCGCTGATGTGCGCGAGGCTGCTGAAACCGAGGGGCGAGGGCGTGAAGCAAAACTGGGTCGAGAGGACCGTGGGGCGAATCGAGAAAGCTGTTCTCCGGGTGTACGGCAATTCGCTGTGGTGGTTCCTGCGCCATCGCTGGATTTCGGCGCTGACTTGGGCGGCTTGCATGGCGGGAACTATTTTGCTTTTCATGGTGATTCCCAAGGCCTTCTTGCCCATCGGTGACAGCAGCTTTATCTGGGGTGTGATGATCGGAAAGGAAGGCTCTTCTCCTGCCCAGATGCACGCCTTGCAGGATCAAGCGGGCGAACTCATGCGCCAGGATCCCGCCGTGGGGGCCACTTTTACGATGAGCGGGAACAGCCAATTCCTGGCTTCGAATCAGGGACTTCTCCTGGCGTTTTTGTATCCGCCGCAGCGCCGCGCGCCGATTCAGGCCGTCGCGGGCGGCTTGATGGGCCGGCTGGGCACCATTCCTGGGATTTTCCCTTTTCTGCGGCCTTTTCCTGTGTTGGAAATCAGCACCGGGGCGACCAATACGAACCAGGGCCAGTATGCGTACTCGGTTTCGGGAGTGAATTCGCAGCAGGTTTACGACGTGGCGCAGAAGCTGATGGGCAAAATGCGGGAATACCCGGGTTTTGCGACGGTCAACAGCGATTATTTCAATAGCACGCCGAATCTGGAAATCAATATCCGGCGCGACCAGGCGCGGACTTACGGCGTTTCGGAAACTCGAATCCTCAACTTGCTCCGCAACGCGTATTCGCAAAATTATTTGTATCTGATCAAGAAGCCGGAGGACCAGTACCAGGTAATCCTCGAGGTAAAGGATTCCGAACGCGCCCACGCCAGCGATCTCTCGCTGCTTTACATCCGGTCGGACGACGGGAAGAATCTTGTGCCCCTCAGTGCGCTGGTGGATTGGAAGACCACGCTGGGCCCGCAGAACGTGAATCACCTCAACCAGTTCACCGCCGTGACGATTTATTTCAATACCAAGCCGGGTGTGGCGATCGGTGACGCCACGGATTTCATTTCCAAGGCTTCGGCGGAAGTCGTGCCCGTGACGATTCGCGCCAGCCTGCAGGGCGAGGCTCTGACGTTTCGCGACACGGTGCGCGATTTGACCATCCTGATGGGGCTCGCCGTGTTCGTCATGTACGTAATTCTGGCGATTCTGTACGAAAGCTATGTGCACCCGCTGACCGTACTTTCAACGCTGCCGACCGCGCTCGTGGGCGGTTTGCTGACGCTGTACCTTTTCGGCGAAGAGGCGTCCCTGTACGCGTTCGTAGGCATGTTCATGCTGATGGGCATCGTGAAGAAGAACGGGATCATGATCGTCGATTTCGCGAGGCAGCGTGTGGACGCCGGCGAGAGCGCGGAACAAGCCATCCATGACGCGAGCATCGACCGCTTCCGGCCGATCCTGATGACCACGCTTGCAGCCGTGATCGGGGCCGTGCCCATCGCCGCGGGATATGGAGCCGACGGTGCTTCGCGCCGCCCGCTGGGCATGGTGATCGTGGGCGGGCTGGTAGTCTCGCAATTCATTACGTTGTATGTGACGCCGGTAATTTATTTGTACCTGGAAGAGTTCCAGGAAAAAGTGCTGAACCGCACGTCGTTCTTCCATTCGGGACAAACGCAGATTCCTTCCGCGGGCGGCCGGGTCGCCGCGCAGGATGGGGCGGCGGATTGAGTTTAAGTGGCGCACGCTTCAGCTTGCGGGTTTTAGTCCCTGCAAGGCCCAACCCCCGCAAGCTGAAGCGTGCGCCACAGTTCCCGGTGCATCGGGTTATGAATAAGTTTCTCGTCCATCGGAACGCGGCGCTTGTATCGCCAATCACAGTGTGCGCGCTCATCGTTTTTCTCGCCGGATGCACAGTTGGCCCTAATTACAAGAGGCCGAACACCGACGCCCCTACGGCCTTCCGCGGACTGACGCCCGAGGAAACGGCAAACGCCTCGGCGCAATCGCTCGGCGATCAAAAGTGGTGGGAAGTTTTCCAGGACGACCAGTTGCAAAAGCTGATTCGCACGGCGCTGCAGCAGAATTACGACACGCGGATCGCGGCGACGCACGTGCTCGAAGCGCAGGAGCAAGTCGTTCTGGCGCGCGCAAATCAGTTGCCCACTCTGAACGTAACCGGCACCGGCACCGGCCAACGCAATCCCGCGATAGGCCCCATCCCCTCGTACAGTTTCAATTTTGGCCGCATAACAGCGAACGCGGCCTGGGACGTCGACTTCTGGGGCAAGTACCGGCGGGGCACGGAAGCGGCGCGTGCAAGTTTGCTGGCGGCGGGTTGGGCGCGCCAGGAAGTGAACGCCACGCTCGTAGCGAATGTCGCCGCCGCGTATTTTCAGCTTCGCGAGCTCGATCTGGAACTGGACATTTCGCAAAAGGCGCTGGCCTCCCGCAAGGAATCGCTGGACCTGACGAAAACGCTGGAGGAACACGGCATCAATTCGATTCTGGACGTGCGCCAGGCCGAACAGCTGGTGTACACGGCCGCCGCGGACATCGCCGACTTGCAGCGGCGCATCGGCCAGCAGGAAGATTTTCTGAGCATCTTGCTGGGAAACAATCCCGCCCCGATCACTCCGCGCGGAAATGAACTGGTCGACCAGCCGCACGCGCCGGTGGTTCCCGCCGGCCTTCCCTCGGCGTTGCTCGAACGGCGGCCGGACATCCGCCAGGCGGAGGAGTTGCTGGTTGCGGCGAACGCGCGGATCGGCGTGGCCCGGGCCGCTTATTTTCCCGACATTTCGCTGACCGCGCAGCCGGGATTCCTGAGTTCGTCGCTCACCAACCTGTTCAGCGGGTCCGCCGGGTTGTGGACGTTTGCCGGGACGATCACGCAGCCGATCTTTGAGGGCGGAGCGCTGCGCTCCAATGTTCGATTGGCCGAAGCGCAACAGCAGGAAGCGTTACTGACATACCAGCAATCCATTCAAGGGGCGTTTCGCGACGTCTCCGACGCGCTGATCGCCTATCGGCAAAATCAGGAATTCCGCGCGCAGCAAGAGCTGCTGGCCAACGCCGCGCAAGACGCCGCGCAGCTTTCCGGCAAGCGCTATCAGGCCGGCACCACGAATTATCTGGAAGTCCTGACAAACGAGACGAATTACCTGACCGCCGAACTTGGTCTGGCGCAAGCCCGCCTCAACGAACTCCTCGCCCTCGTGCAAATCTACAAAGCCCTTGGCGGCGGATGGCAGCAATAACCGCCGCTAGTTTTTCCCTTCTCATTCCGAGCAAGATCGCCAAGGGAACTACAACTTTCGAGCCAGGAAGTCATCTGATTGCGCCGGACGATCCGGAAAAGAGTCTTCCCGCTCAACCTGGAGCGGGATTGTCTGATGACGTTGATCCAACCGCAGGAGCAGCCCCTGGAATTCCGCCATCGTTCCCGCGGAGCTGTGTTTCTCGACAAATGCTCGGGCTTCTGACACTGATGCGGATGGAAAGAACCGCCGATACAACTCGGTTTTTTGTTCTTCGCATGCCTGACCCATATAGAGTCTATAGTCGATGCGCCCAGGCCTGAGGAGCGCCTCGTCAAGTGCTTCCACCTTGTTCGTGGTCATTACAAAAAGCACACCTTCCGGCGCGTTGAAGCCGTCGAGCGCATTCAGCAGTCCAGATAGAGTGACGCCGAACTGCTCCATTGGGTCGGGCTTTTCGGCAGGATTCCCTGACCGCCTTCTTCCTAACTCGTCGGCGTCAAGTCTCGCTCGTCCCGTCTTCACACAATCGATGTCTTCGAACACGAGGACCGAGTTTGGGGGTATATCCTTCATCGCGCTAACCAGGGACTTGTCGTTAAACTCGGTCAGGTTCACAAGATAGATCGACATCTTAAATCTCGCGGCCAGGGCCGATACCAAGGAGGTCTTGCCGGTTCCCGGGGGCCCATAGAGCAAATATCCTCTGTGGTAAGGAACTCCCAAATGGCGATATCGGGCCTTGCCCTTCTTGAATTCATCGATGTCGTGAACGAGTTCGTCCTTTTCACCTGTTTTCAGAACGACTGATTCAAGAGAACGGGGTGCATACCCCTTCACTCTGTCCCAATATTCGTCAAACACGAACAGTGACGAAATCCCGGCAGCATTCCTTCGATGACATTCGGCAAAGTCATTCACGAAATTTCTAAGGAAACTTTGCTTTCTCCCGACGGTTTTGAATGTTAGCTCTTCAGTCCGCTTTTCCGACCAACGTTTGGTTTCTTCGCTTCGATGGAACGCTACCCGGAATGGCCTTCCGGAATACCAGAACCAGTGAAATCCCGGCGCTGGAATAAATTCCAGCTGATCGTGCCTAAGGGTCGTGTCCAAATCCACTCTGCGAATTCGCTTCAGAAACTTCTGCTCGAGGAACCACTCTTTCACCCATACGAATGCCACATCGTCATCCTTCACCGTAATCGTCATCGTGGTTTGGCTGACACACCACTCCCACAGTTTCTGTGGAACGGCTCTCAGGACGACGCCTAATCCACCGACAATCATGAGCAGCAATCCGCCAGTGGCGAACTGGTTCTGCTCAGTCAAGATCCGCCTTAAAAGTTCCAACATATTGCTTTCTAACCGGCATTCAGCCGGAACTGCGAGTCGAGCCATTTACCGAAAGATTCCCGCTTCGGTTCCTCACGGCACGAAGCTGAGATGACGCGGAAAACGATGCGACACCGATTTCAATCGTCAGAAATGAGTTCGCACCGATACCGACTAGTGCCCTTCATTTCTATGATTTATGGTGAGTTGCCGAAATTAGCGGGCGTGAAGAAACGACGCCCAACTGCATCCCGAGCCGTCAGTCAGCGGGGGTAGCGTTGGCATCAACACTTGCGTTGTAGCGCGCATCGATGGGCGTCCTTTCCTGAAGAGTAAATTACCGCAATAAAGTCTCATGCTGTCGAATTTTTGGCAAGCGGAAAAAAAGCGTCGCATGGGGACCGAACCGCATTATCACGAATCCGGGAGCTGAACCTGGCGTAAACGCCGCTCGAGGAAGCGGCGCTCGCTGTCATTTGTGACGAGGGCGAGAGCCCGCGCGTAACTTTGTGCGGCTTCGCCAAGCAAGCCTAGGCGGCGTTGCATATCGGCGCGGGCGGCGTGCAACAGGTGATAGTCGTTCAGATCGTCGCTGGCGGCCAGGTCATCCATTACTGCAAGCCCCGCCCGCGGGCCGTCCGCCATGGCGACCGCAACCGCGCGGTTCAAGGACACGATCGGGGAAGGCTGCACGCGTTCCAGTTGGCCGTAGAGCCGGACAATCTCGGGCCAGTCGGTGTCCGCGGGACGCGCAGCCTGGCAATGCGCGGCGGCAATTGCGGCCTGAAGCGCGAAGGGGCCGGGCGCGCCGCGCGCCGCGTATTTTACGAGCAGCAAAGCCTCGGCGATCTGCTTGTGGTTCCAGCGGCTGCGGTCCTGCTCCTCCAAAGTGACAATTTCTCCCGCCTCATCGAGGCGCGCATCGCGCCGGGCATCGTGCAGGAGCATGAGCGCGAGAAGGGCCTTCGCTTCGGCTGGGGGTTGCGGCTGCATCAAGGCGACGACCAGGCGGTCCAGGCGAATGGCTTCGGCGCAGAGATCGGTCCTGAGGAGCGACGTACCTCGAGTGGCCACGTAGCCTTCATTGAAAACCAGGTAAATTACGGTCAGGACGGCTTCGAGCCGCTCGGCTATATCGTTCGATCCGGGGACGATATAGGGGATGCCCGCGTCACGAATCTTTTGCTTGGCGCGCACCAGCCGCTGAGCCATCGTGGTCGGAGAAACGAGAAAGGCGCGTGCGATCTCATCCGTCTCGAGGCCGCAGAGCGTTCGGAGTGTTAGAGCGACCCGCGTTTCCGGCGCCAGCGCTGGGTGGCAACAGGTAAAAATGAGGCGAAGGCGCTCATCTTGAATTTCGCTAGCATCGTATTCCTTCGCAGGAGTGAACCCGGTGTAATCGCGAGCCAGCTGAGGCTGGATCTTTTCCGTGAAGAGCGTTCGCCGCCGGAGCCGGTCAATAGCCTTGTGGCGCGCGGTTTGGATAATCCAGGCACGCGGCAGAGCCGGGACGCCGGATGCCGGCCACTGCTCCAGAGCAGCCGCAAATGCTTCTTGCGCATACTCTTCGGCCAAATCGAAATCTCCCAACAACCCGATCAACGTGGCCACAATCCGGCCCCAATCTGAGCGATAGACTTCTTCCACGGCTGCGGAGGCGTCTACTTGGGAAGCCATATCCGATTGTAAGTATATTTTGCTATAGATGTCGATCTGGAGGGGCGCCGTTCGACCTACGTATAAGGAGGCAGAGATGAAATACATGCTGCTGATTTATCTGGATGAGAACGGGCTGAGCGAAACGGAGCGGGCGCAATGCTATCAGGATTCCGCGCAGTTCGCGGTGCAGCTCAGCAAGAGCGGGCAGTATCTGGGCGCGGGACCGCTCCATCCGACCTCCACGGCTACTAGCGTCCGAGTGCGCGACAACAAGCGGGTGGTGACCGACGGACCGTTTGCGGAGACGCGCGAACAGCTGGGCGGCTATTTCCTTATTAATGCCAAGGACCTCGACGAAGCCATCGGGATCGCCGGGCGGATCCCAGCGGGGCGCTGGGGGACGGTGGAAATCCGGCCGGTGATGGAAATTGCGGGCTTGCCCACGACGTAGCTGGGCGATGTTTGAAACAGATTGGATAACCGGGACTTAATCAAACCACGGAGGAAAGGCGGCTGAATATGCAATTCATGATCATCGTTAAATCCGGCAGGGATTGTGAAGCGGGGAGGAAGCCCAGCGACGAGGTCCTCGCCGCGGTCGGGAATTATACGCAAGAACTGAGGAGGGCCGGCGTATTGGTCGAGCTCTCCAGACTGGAGACCAGCTCGAAGGGCGCGCGCATCAAGTTTTCCGGAGGAAGACCCCTGGTGATCGACGGGCCCTTTGCCGAGACCAAGGAGTTGATCGGCGGGTACTGGATCATTCAGGTGCAATCGAAGGAAGAAGCGATCCAGTGGGCCATGCGCGTCCCTGCCTCCGTCGGCCATGGAGAAGAAAGCGAGATCGAGATCCGCCAGTTTCTTGAGGTTGAATATTTCTGTCCCAACTTGGGGTTTCATGGTCCGGCGAAGCCGACGAGTGAATTCGCAAAAATCAAGACGCAAGCGCAGTGAGGCTGTCGATTTCAGTCTCGGCCGTTCGACATACTGGTGGAGAGCAACTGAGACGCAAAGCGGGGAGCGAAGAACATGTCACCACAATACAAAAACGATCCGAACCGGGGATGCGATCAAAATTCGCCCTGGAGAAGGCGAGCATACTGCGATGAGGGAACGGAGGTCGATCTTCGCTGGGGGTTTAGGGCGGCGAATTTCGACGTAGCGGCCACCTTGGAGATCACGGAGCCGGAGGAGCGCCTGCTTGCGCAGGTCTCCGGAAAGAATTATCGCATGCAGGGCGCCGACCGTGTCGAATCCGCGGCAGTTCATTCGACAAACAGAAGAGCGGCGATCGACGCCCGCTCCTGATATTTGGGAAGCGAACTCGAAAGAAGACAAAGGAGACTCCTACATGAAATTCCTAAGCGTTTACAAGACGGTGGAAAGAAACGCGCCCCCTACCCAGGAAGAAATGGACAAGATGGGCAAGTTGATCGAGGAAGGAATGAAAGCCGGCTGGCTTCTGGCGGTGGAGGGCTGCATGCCCAGCGCCACGGGAGCGCGCGTTCGAAAGTCCAACGGCAAGACAATAGTGACGGACGGGCCATTTGTGGAGACCAAGGAACTGATTGGCGGCTTGGCCATTCTTCAAGCGAACTCCAAGGAGCATGCCGTTGAATTGGCGAAGTATTTTCTCGGCCATGCCGAAGACGGCGAATGCGAGCTTCGACAATTGCACGAGGCCACCTGCGTCGAACTAAACGCGAAGCAACAAACCGCGGCAAAGGCTTGATCTCTCCGGGGGATGCAGGAGGCCGCTGCAAATCTCCTGCATTCCTCGATGGGGATGGCTCGATGATGGGCCGTACCGTGGGCGGTCTGGAGATGCATCCTGTGGCGCGAGACCAAGGGAGAGACTCGATATGCAAAAAATAACGCCATTCTTGTGGTTCGATGGGAAGGCTGAGGAGGCGGCCAGATTTTATGCCTCCATTTTCAAGAACTCGAGAGTTGGAACGGTGAATCGTTACGGTGAGCACGGGCCGGGGCCGAAGGGGTCCGTCATGATCGCGACGTTTCAGCTGGACGGGCAGGATTTCATCGCGCTGAACGGAGGGCCACAGTTCAAGTTTTCTCCGGCCATTTCGTTCGTGGTGAATTGCGAGACGCAGCAGGAAGTGGATGACTTTTGGGAGAAGCTCTCCGACGGCGGAGAGAAAAGGCAGTGCGGCTGGCTGCAGGACAAGTTCGGCGTTTCGTGGCAAATCGTTCCGACGGCGCTCGCCAAATTGATGAGCGATCCGGATCGCGAAAAAACCAGCCGGGTGATGCAGGCTTTGATGCAAATGACCAAGATTGATATTCAACGGTTGCAAGAGGCTTACCAGAGGGCGTGATTCAGGTGGCGCGCGCTTCAGCTTGCGGATTTTGGTCCTTGCAAGAACTAAACCCCGCAAGCTGAAGCGTGCGCCACTAAGAAACAGGAGACAATTCCATGCGATTCATGATGATCGTCAAAGCAAATAAGGACTCAGAGGCGGGGAAGATGCCCAGCGAGGAACTCTTCTCGGCGATGGGGAAGTACAACGAAGAGCTGATGACGGCCGGAGTGCTGGTCGATCTCTCGGGGCTGCAAGCGAGTTCGAAGGGCGCACGCGTCAAGTTCTCGGGAGAGAAACGCACGGTGATTGACGGGCCGTTCGCCGAGACCAAAGAGCTGATCGCGGGCTACTGGATCATCAACGTGAAATCGAAGGCAGAAGCCATTGAGTGGGCCAAGCGCGTCCCCAATCCCGCCGGCGAAGGGAACGAAGGCGAGATCGAGATTCGCCAATTTTTCGAGTTGGAGGATTTCGCACCCAGCGAAGCGATCGATCGCGCGACGGAACTGGGCAAAGAGCTGGCGAAAACGAAGAAACAATCGCAATGAGGCTGTCGATTTTGATGCCGGCCGTTCGACTAACTCATGAAGGAGCGGGCCGCCTAAGGCGGCGTCGCCCGGGAACGCCAATCTCCTGATTGGCGAATGCGCCACGCCAATCGGGAGATCGGCGTTCCCGGGGGAGAGGGTCGAACTTGTTCGCGGGAAAGGAGAGATATAATTTATGCAAGCTGCTGCTCAATCTGCGATGCCAACTGTTGTTCAATCCGGTTCCTTGTCCAAGAAAGCTTTGTGGGGCGGGCGGCTCGTGAGCGGTCTGGTCACGGCGTTTCTGCTCTTCGACGCGGTTATACATTTGCTGAAGCCGGCGCCGGTGGTGGAGGCCTTCGCGAAGCTGCACCTTCCTCTAAGCCTCGCGGTAGAGATCGGGATCGTCGAGCTGTTGTGTCTGGTTCTTTACGTGATCCCGCGAACCTCCATCCTTGGCGCGGTCCTGCTCACCGGGTATCTGGGCGGCGCGGTGGCTATACAGATGACCACTTCCAATTCGTTGTTCGGCGAAATTTTATTTCCGGTATATGTGGGAGTCCTGGTCTGGGGAGGGATTTACTTGCGCGACGATCGGCTGCGCGCACTCTTTCCCTGGCGCGGCTGACCTGGGGCGCGGTGAAATAATAATAAGGACGTTCGAGGAAGACCTCTGATTCATAATGGCGGGAACTTCTAAAAGGAGCGAGACAGATGAGCAAAGTCCGTGTACTGGTTGGCACACGCAAGGGCGCATTTATTCTTTCCGCGGACGGCAAGCGGGAAAAATGGCAGGTCAGCGGTCCCCACTTTGCCGGCTGGGAAATCTACCATCTCAAGGGGTCGCCCGCGGACCCGGATCGCATTTATGCGTCCCAAACCTCCGGCTGGTTCGGGCAAATCATTCAACGATCCGACGACGGAGGCAAGACGTGGCATCAGCCGGGAGCGGACCCGCAGCAACCGCCCGCACCGGGCACGGCAGCGGGCGTGAGCAACAAGTTCGTCTACGACGCAACCGCCGAAACCGGCAAGCCGCTGACGACGCACCAGTGGTATGACGGGACGCAACATCCCTGGGAGTTTAAGAGAGTCTGGCATCTCGAGCCGTCACTGAAGGAACCCGACACGGTGTACGCCGGGATTGAGGATGCCGCGTTGTTCCGCTCGACCGATGGCGGGCAAACCTGGAAGGAATTGCCCGGTCTGCGCGGCAGCGACACCGGGCCTCGCTGGCAGCCGGGAGCCGGGGGGATGTGCCTGCACACGATTCTTCTCGATCCGAAAGATCCCAAGCGAATGTTTATCGCCATCTCCGCCGCGGGCGCGTTTCGCACGGACGACGGAGGAAAGTCCTGGAAGCCGATCAATCGTGGATTGAAATCCCAATATATTCCGGACCCCAATGCTGAGGTGGGACATTGCGTTCACCGCATCGCGCAGCACCGCTCGCGCCCGAAGACGCTGTTCATGCAGAAGCACTGGGACGTGATGCGCAGCGACGACGCCGGCGATAACTGGCACGAGATCAGCGGGAACCTGCCGACCGACTTCGGTTTCGTGATTGACGTGCACGCGCACGAGCCGGAAACCGTCTACGTCGTTCCCATCAAGAGCGACTCGGAACATTTTCCGCCGGAGGGGAAATTGCGCGTGTATCGCAGCCGCACCGGCGGAAACGAATGGGAGCCGCTGACCAAGGGCCTGCCGCAAAGCGATTGCTACGTCAACGTATTGCGCGACGCGATGGCTGTAGACTCGCTGGATTCCTGCGGCGTGTATTTTGGCACGACCGGCGGGCAGGTGTACGCTTCGGCCGATGCCGGAAACAAGTGGGCGCCGATCGTTCACGATCTTCCCGCCGTGCTTTCCGTCGAGGTGCAGACGCTGCCATGATTCGAGTTGTATTGCCGCAGCATCTGCGGACGCTGGCGCGCGTGGGCGGCGAGGTGACGGTGGAAGTCAATGGCCAGGCGACACTGCGCTCGGTCCTTGACGCGCTGGAAACTTCGTATCCGGCGCTGCGTGGCACGATTCGCGACCACGTCACCCTGCAGCGCCGGCCGTTTTTGCGTTTTTTCGTGTGCGCGGAAGATTGGTCCCATGAAGCTCCGGATGCGCCCTTGCCCGCAGAAATCACTTCCGGCAAGGAGCCTTTCCTCATCATAGGCGCCATCGCTGGAGGGTAAGAGCCTACAGTAGAGTACGCATTCGCACGCGGGCCTTGTGCAGCTGCGACTTGGAATTGCCAACTGAGCAATTCACGAGCAAAGCAATCTCGTTGTGGTCGTAGCCGAGCACATCGTGAAGGACTAACATCCGCTTGTAGCCCTGCGGCATCCTGCGGAACACACGCTTCAGGTTTTCCCGGTCGAACAGGCCGCTGAGCGAAGGGTCGGGACCACCCGGCACCTGGCGCGGCACGCCGGGTTCCTCCTCATAGTGATCGTCATTCTCCAAAGGGATTTCCACTCGCTTTTTTTTGCGCAGGCTCATCAATACGGTGTTTACGGACACACGATGGAGCCACGTGGAGAAGGCGGACTTGCCCTGGAACGTGTGAATCTTGCGAAAGACTTTTAAGAATGCCTCCTGAGTCAAATCTTCGGCTTCGGCCTCGTTTTTCACCATGCGGAGGCACAGCCGGTAGACACGCTTGCTGTACCGCCGATAGAGTTGCTCGAAGGCTCGCGCATCTCCCTCCTGGGCCTGCCGGATGATTTCCTGGTCCGGGATATCGCTAATTTGGCCTTCTTCCTTGACACGCAGCGGCATAGCAATCTCCTCTTCGAATTTTTCGTTTGTAATGTTCAGTGAAATTAGCAAGCTCAACGGCAATTCGACGTTTTGACGCTACATCGGACCGTTCACGCCGCTGACGAATCCGCCGACGTGCCCGGTCAGCAGCGTCAGGGCGACCGCCACGAGTTCAACGGTTAGACGAAACCCTGGCGAGGCATTTTGAGGCTTGCGTTGTTCCCGGATGTGCAGCCAGCAGACCAGCCAGATCAACTCGCTCGAAGAGAGCGCCAGGAAGATATGCAGCTTGAGGTTTCCCCGCGGCGCTTTTCCCTCGAATTGCAGTTGCCAGGCCAGCAGGCCGGTGGCCACGGTGGGCACGGCGGCAATGGCCGCCGCAACCACCGTGTAGTACGCGGCCCGAAGCAAAGCGAGATCCTGCTTTCGCAACGACAGCAGATCGAAAGCCACGCCGGCAAAAATCAGGGCGATGGGAAAGTGGACCATGGCCACATGCTGCGCGTGCTTGGCGAAAACTACCGACTTCAAATCAAACGGATTCATGCGGATCTGCTCACGTCACTGCACCACGATTTTGGCGGTCATCTTCGGATGAATCGCGCAGTAGTAGTTGTAGGTGCCCGATTTAGTGAACGTAAACGAGAAATGATCGTTTGTATCGAGGGGTTTCGATTTGAACATCTTGTTATCATCGCTGGTGACGACGTGAGGAACATCGTCGTCGTTCGTCCACGTGATCGTGCTCCCGGCAGGAATGGTTATGGTTGCCGGGCCAAAGCTGAAGTTGTCGATCTTAACTTTGGCGCCGCCGGAGGAATTGTCACCTGAGGCCGCTGCCAAGTCAGGCCTGGTTGCCGCGGTCAGAACAACAGCCATCGCCAGGATTGCGGTCGAGCCGAAGATCCATCTGATACATTTCATTTTTTTCTCCTTTGAAATTTTTTATCGAAAGCTGTGCATTGCACTGGATTACGCCAGTGGTGAATCCACGATCGCGAGCGAGTGCGAACCTTGCACGTAGTTCACATGGGAGATGCCCAGCACGCTGCGCAATTGTTCCGCGGGCACTTTCATGGGGCCGGGCGACGGAGCCGTGCCCGGCGCGGGCTGCGGAAACGCGGTGGACAGCGCGGTGTGGAACGTGACATTGCCCTCCACCTTTTGCATGATCTGATGAATGTGGCCGTTCAGGACCGAGACTGAGCCGAAGCGCTTCAAGTATCCGAGGGCCTGCTCGCTGTCGTCTGTTCCCCAGCCCCACTCGGGGTAAACTGCCCAAAGCGGAATGTGCGCGAACACGATCACCGGCGTGCTGCTCTTCAAGTTCCGCACATCGTCCTTAAGCCAGCTGAGTTGGTCGGGGCCGAGCGAACCGAGGCCGCCGGCTTTGAGGTCCACCACGTTGACGAGGCCGATGAAGTGCGCGCCCTTGTGGTCGAAGCTGTACCAGCCTTTTCCTTTTGTATCCTTGCCGAAGCGGTCCAGATATTGCTGGCCATCGTCGGTGAGGACGTCGTGCTCGCCGGGCACGTAGAAAATCTTTCCCGCCTTGGCGCCCTTCAGGACTTGCTCGGCGGTGTCAAATTCGGACGGTTTGGACAGCTGCGAGATATCGCCCGTGTGTAACAGGAAATCCGGCGGCGCGGCGGCGCTGTTGATACGGTCGACGGCGATTTCCAGCGTCGCGGTGACATCGGGATTGGCTTCTTTGCTGAATCCGATGTGCGAGTCGCTGATCTGGATGAAGCTGAAATCGGCGCCTTTCATTTTGGCCATGTCCATGCCGCCCATGGCTCCCTGCATCAAAGGCAACGATTTCAGAATGCCTCCGTGAAGCGAGTAGAGCACTCCGGTGCCGGCCCAGGCCATGCACTGCAAAAATCCCCGGCGGTCGACGCCGTCTTTGTTGATGTTGTCGCGAATCAAGTCAGCCATGATGTGATTTCTCCTCCGGCGGTCGTGGGCTGTAGAATGCTTGCCGCACGCGGCCTTCGGGATGTAAGACTGGGGCGGGCGGCGCTTATTCCCCGCAAATGGCCGATTTCAAGGCCGGGAATAAAAAAGTGCCGGCCGCAGTCTTACTAGTGCCAGACTAGAAAACGGAATAGAAAACGGCGAGACGCACGAGAGTGCCAGGCGCAGCAACACGCGAACGCTTCGAGCAAGCCGTCCTGCCTCATCTGGACGCGGCGTACAACCTCGCTCGCTGGCTGACGCGCAACGAACACGACGCGCAGGACGTGACGCAGGAATCCTTCTTGCGGGCGTTTCGATTTTTCGATGGCTACCAGGGCGGAAATATGCGGGCCTGGCTGCTCACCATCGTGCGCAATACGTGCTACACGTGGCTGCACCAGAACCGGCCGCCCGATTCCTCCGTGGAATTTGACGAGGAAATTCACAGCAGCGATTCGCCGGGCGGGGCCGACCCGGAACTTCAGGTGCTCGCGAGCGCCGATAAGGAAACCGTGCACCGCGCGCTCGAGGAACTGCCGGAAATATTTCGCGAAGTTCTGGTGCTGCGGGAGATGGAAGGAATGTCTTACAAGGAGATTGCCGACGTCGCATCGGTTTCCATTGGCACGGTGATGTCGCGCCTGGCGCGGGCGCGGACGCGTTTGCGGGAGTCCCTGGGCGCCGCGCTGGGCAAGGAGTCTTGATCGTCAAGGAGTCTTGAGTTGAGCTGCAAGCTGACACAACGCTTTGTTCCCGGCTACCTGGATGGCGAATTGGATCTGTCTCGCACCATCGAGATGGAAACGCACTTGCAGGTTTGCGCGGAATGCGCGCGCGAACTCGAGCGGCAGCAGGCATTGCGCGCCGCGCTCCAGCGCAGTTCGCTCGCCTATGCCGCGCCAGAGGTGCTGCGGGCGCGAATTCAATCCTCATTGCGTGACGCCGCTCCGGCAGCAGCCCCCGAACGCGCTGGCGGCTGGCATGGATTTCCATTCTTGCGCCCGCTTCTATACTTACGCTGGGCGGGCGCGTTTGCGGTGCTCGCATTGTGCGCTGTGGTCGCCTGGCAGTTGGTACCCGGCCTGCGCGGCCCCTCGAACGACCAGCAACTTGCCGCCGAAGTCCTCACCAGCCACGTGCGGTCGCTCGAAGCGAACCACCTGATGGATGTGGCCTCCACGGACCAGCACACGGTGAAACCGTGGTTTGACGGCAAGCTCGATTTCTCGCCGCCGGTCGAAGACCTCGCGAGCGACGGCTTTCCGCTGGTCGGAGGACGCCTCGATTATCTCGAAGGCCGCCAGGTCGCCGCGCTGATTTACCAGCGTCGAAAACATTTCATCAACGTGTTCGTGTGGCCCGGCGCGGGTGGATCGAGTTCCCCGCAGAACATCCAGCCTCAGCAGGGCTACAACATGACGCGCTGGTCGCGCGGCGGTTTCCAGTTCTGGGCCGTGTCCGATGTAAGCGCGCAGGACCTCGCGGAATTTGTCCGCCTTTTGGAAACTCGCATCGCCCCCGAATCGAAGTAGCACTCGGGAATGCGTCGCTGGCGGATGAATGGTCTCCCATTCGAAAACTGGCCATCTTACAGCTAGTTCCCACCTTGCGTGCATCCTCCTATTGGCTGTAGCATGGCGGAATCAGGCTGTCGGGCCGGGCTGCCGGTGAAACTGCGGCGGCTGACGGGCCGTCTATTTAGGAGCTACCTCTATGAGGCTCCTCGCACCGATTTCTGCGCTTCTGCTGCTGGCGGGCGTTAGCACTGGCCTATTGGCCATGCAGCGCGGCGGGCAGCAATCGTTCGACGAGTACGGCGCCCGCGAAGCGTTTGGGACTTCCGAAGATCTTGGCTCCGGGAAATATGAATATTCGTGGTCGCGGCTGCGCTACTCGATGGCTGGGGGCGGAGGCGGCGGGTTCGGGTACGGGCGCTACGCTACCTGGTCGCGGGACTATCCCAAGGCCGACCGGCAATTCCTGATTGCCATGAAGCGCTTGACGCGCGTCAATGCGCGGCCGGTCGAGCAGGTGGTGGACCTCGACAGCGAAGGCCCTCAGGCCATTGAAAATTTTCCGTGGGTGTATGCCGTGCAGGTGCAGACGTGGACGTTCACCGACGCCGAGGCCAAGCGGCTGCGCGAATACCTGCTCAAGGGCGGCTTCCTGATGGTGGACGATTTCCACGGCGCCACCGACTGGGAACACTTCATGAACGGGATGCTCATGATTTTCCCGGACCGGCCCATCGAAGACCTGACCGACAAAGACGAAATTTTTCACGTGCTGTACGATTTGACCGACCGCTTCCAGGTGCCGGGCGAGCAGTACGTCTGGACGGGCCGGACGTACGAGAAGGACGGCTACGTCCCGGAATGGCGCGCCATCAAGGATGACCGGGGCCGCGTGATGGTCGCCATCTGCCACAACATGCACCTGGGGGACGCCTGGGAATGGGCCGATGATCCTCGCTATCCGGAGAAGTTCGCTTCGCTGGCGTTTCGTTTGGGGATCAATTACGCGATGTACGGAATGACGCACTGACGGCGAACTTCGGGCCGCGAATCTAGCTTGCAATTTTTACAAGTACCGGTGGCGCAGGCTTCAGCCTGTGGGGGTTGGTCGGAGCACGGTCGACCTTGCTGCAACCAAAACCCACAGGCTGAAGCCTGCGCCACTTAATGGCTTGCAATTTTCGCGACCATAGAAATTTGCATCACAAGAACCTGATATGTTCGAGTTCCTATTCAAATATCCGCGGGCGGTTTTTTCGAAGGGCACCCTGGTGCTGCTGGGCGCCTGGCCGTGGTGGGTGTTCATACTTTTTCTGTTGGCGGCGGGAGTGGGGCTGGCGTGGCTGATTCGCTCGAAGCTGCCGGAGGCAGCCACCCAAGTCAGGAATTGGAGGTCGGGCGTCATCTGGCTGCTGCAATTCGCGCTGGCGGCGCTCGTGCTGCTTTTGCTGTGGCAGCCGGCCATTCTGGTCGCCGAGCTCAGGCCGCAGCAGAATATTATCGCGGTGCTGGTGGACGATTCGCGGAGCATGGCCATCGCGGACACCGGCGCGACGCGCGAAGCGCAGGCTATCCAGGCGCTGGAAGGCGGCGTGCTCGAACAGCTGCAAAAGAAATTTCAGATTCGCATCTACCGGCTGGACCGGCAAATCTCGCGCGTGCCAAAGCTCGACGACCTGAAAACTTCCCCTCCTGCTTCCGCGACGCGCATCGGCGACGGCCTGAAGCAACTCGCAGGGGAAGCGGCCGATTTGCCGATCGGCGCGGTAGTGCTCTTGAGCGACGGGGCGGACAATTCCGGGGGGATCGATCTCGATACCATTTCCACGTTTCGCAGCCGCAGGATTCCTGTGCACACGGTCGGCTTCGGCGCCGAACAAGTCTCGCACGACGTGGAGATCAACGACGCCGTGGTCGCGCCGCGCGCGCTCGCCGATTCGCGCCTGGCCGCCAAAGTGACGCTGCACCAGCACGGCTACGCGGGGCAGAAGGCCATGTTGACGGTGCGCGACGGCGGCAAGGTTCTCGCGGGGCGGCAAATCACTCTTGCCGCGGACGGAGTAACACAGAACGAGGCGCTCCTGTTCAATCCGGGCGACGCGGGAGCGAAGACGTTGCAGTTTTCCGTCGACCCGCTGCCGGGCGAGGAAAATCGCGACAACAATTCCGTGGCGCGGCTCGTCAACGTCGAATCCACCAAGCGGCGAGTCCTGTACGTCGAGGGCGAGCCGCGCTGGGAATATAAATTCATCCGCCGCGCGGAGCAGGATGACCGGTTGCTCAGCATCGTTTCGATGCTGCGCACCAGCGAAAATAAAATTTATCGCCAGGGCATCGAGGATCCGAAGGAACTCGCCGACGGTTTTCCGTCGCGCGCCGAGGACTTGTTTCCGTATCAGGCGATCATGATCGGTTCCGTGGAGGCCAACTACTTCACGGCGGCACAGAAAGAATTGATCCAGCAATTTGTGGATCGCCGCGGCGGAGGCTTGCTTTTTCTGGGAGGCCGCGCATCGCTCGGCGATGGAGGCTGGGCGGCGTCGAGCCTTGCCGATCTGCTCCCGGTCACATTGCCCAACAAGAAAGGCACTTTCCATCGCGATCCCGCCACAGTCTCGCTGACATCGGCGGGCGCGGACAATATCATTACGCGGCTCGTCGAAGATCCCGCGGCCAATGTGGAGCGCTGGAAAAAGCTTCCGTATTTGATGGACTATCAGGAAGTGGGAACCGCGAAACCGGGCGCCGTGGTGCTGGCGGAATTGACCGCGGCGGGGAGAAAGATGCCGCTGCTGATCACGGAAAATTACGGGCGCGGGCGCACCGCCGTGATGGCCACGGGCGGCAGTTGGCGCTGGCAGATGAGCCAGCCGCTGGAGGACCAAACGCACGAGGAATTCTGGCAGCAGTTGTTGCGCTGGCTGGTGATGGAGACGCCAGGGCACATCGTGGCCGCCGTTCCCAGCCAGATGCTGTTTGACGATGGCCGCGTGCAATTTTCCGCGGACGTGCGCGACAAAAATTATTTGCCCGCAGTGGACGCGCATGTCGAAGCGCACATCCTCGGGCCGGGAGGCTCGGCGGCGCAGATCGAGATGACGCCGGACCCGAACACGCCCGGCACATTTCGCGCGGAGTGGACGGCGGACCAGGCGGGATCGTACCTCACTGAAGTGGTTGCCACGCGCGACAAGGACGAACTCGGGCGCGATGTTCTGACGTTTGCGCGCATGGACGGCGTGGCGGAAAATTTTCATACCGGGCAGAACCGCGATCTGCTCGAAAAACTTTCGGCAGAGACGGGTGGGCGCTATTGGACGCCGCAGGATGTTTCCAAGCTGCCCGGCGAAATTTCGTATTCCGAGGCGGGGATTACTGTGCGCGATGCGAAAGAGCTGTGGAACATGCCCGTCGTTTTTCTGCTGCTGCTGCTGTTGCCATCGGCGGAATGGCTGCTGAGGCGAAGGTGGGGAGTGGTGTGAGTGGCACACGCTTCAGCCTGTGGGGGTTTGACCTTGCAGGGACTAAAACCCACAGGCTGAAGCCTGTGCCACTTGTTCTTGCCGCTCGTAAAAGGTTGCGGTGATGGTGACGAAGAATGCTGGACAGAAGTAGATTATTGCGAACAGCGGCGCTGCTCGCCGCGATTTGCGCGGCATGCCTCGGGCTAGGCGCGCGGTCCGCGCAAGCCGCGCCGTACTACGTCACCGTCGCCGGGCTCGGAGGCGAGCCGGACTACGAGCAGCGTTTCACCGCGCTGGCGAAAGACCTCGACAAATTGTTCAAGGCTGCGGCCAGCGATGCGCACGTGTACACGTTCACGGGAAGCGACGCGACCAAAACGCGGCTGACCGATACCCTCGGCCAAATCGCGCGCGAGGCCAAGCCCGAAGATGAATTCACGCTGATCCTGATCGGCCACGGCTCCTACGACGGCGAAGTGTACAAGTTCAATCTGCCCGGGCCGGACATTTCCGGTGAGGACCTGGCTCTGCTATGCGATCGCATTCCCGCCAAACGCCAATTGATCGTGAATACCACCAGCGCGAGCGGGGGATCGATCGGCGCGCTACAGAAAGCGGGGCGCGTCGTCATCGCCGCGACGAAAACCGGGACGGAGAAAAACGCCACGGTGTTTGCGCGCTACTGGGTGGACGCGCTGCGCGACGGTTCCGCCGACACGGACAAGAACGAAGCCATCAGCGCGCTGGAAGCGTTCGTTTACGCCGATCGCAAGACGGCCGCATTCTATGAATCGCAAAAACGCCTGGCGACAGAGCACGCCGTCATTGAGGATACGGGCAAGAAGGAAGCCGTTCGCGCCGCCTCGGCGGAAAACGGAGAAGGATTGCTGGCCGCGAATTTCGTTCTTCTACGCCTCGGCGCGGCGCAAAAGGCGGCGAACGATCCGGCCAAGCGCGCGCTACTGGACAAAAAAGAAGAGATCGAACGGAAGATCGATCTGCTGAAATATCAGAAGGCCGCGATGTCCGCGGAGGATTACAAGAAGCAGCTCTCCGATGCGCTGCTGGAGCTGGCGCGCGTGCAGGGGGACCTGGACAAATGAACGGACACGTCACGCCTCGCGCTGCGCGGATTCTTTTGCGCCTCGCCGTGTGCGCGGCGTGCCTCACGAGCGCGCGCGCCGTTCGAGCGGCAACCCCGGACGATTGCCACGCGTTTCGCAAGCACGGCCATCGCGCCGAGGCGCAAAAGTGCTACGAATCGCTGACCACCGCGCGCGATCCGTATCTGCGCGCCGAAGGCTTCTGGGGCCTGGAAATGTATCAGGATGCGAACAACCAGTTTCGCATGGCGACGAATGCGTCGCCCGCGAACGCCGTGATTCGCGTGCGCTGGGGCCGCCTGATGCACGAACGCTTCAACAACACGGAGGCGGACAACCTCTTCAACGAGGCGCTGCAGCGCGATCCGAAAAATGCGCAGGCCTATTACGGACTCGCGCTCGTCAGCGCGGACGGTTTCGACAGCAAGGCGATCGAGTATACGAGCAAGGCGATTGAGCTCGATCCGAAGATGTACGAAGCGCACGAACTGATGGCCAATCTCCTGCTCGAGGATTCCGACCAGGCAAAAGCCTTCGACGAAGCCGACGCCGCACTGAAACTTTCTCCCGAGGCGCTGGACGCCATGGCCATCCACGCGGCGATTGAAGTGCTGGCCGACCGCCCGCCCGATGCCTGGCTCGACAAAATTCGACAAGTCAATTCCTCCTACGGCGAAGGGTATGCGCTCGTGGCGTATCACCTGGTTCTCAATCGCCGCTACGAAGACGGCATCGCCTATTACCGCAAGGCGATTGAAGCGGACCCGCGGCTCTGGTCCGCCCGTTCGCAGCTCGGCATCAACCTGATGCGCCTCGGGCAGGAGGACGAGCCGCGCAAGCAGCTCGAGATGTGTTACGAGAACGAGTACCGCAACGAAGAGACGGTCAACAGCCTGCGCCTGCTCGACAGCTATAAAAATTTCGTCACCTTCAAGGACGGCGACACCATCCTCAGGCTCAACAAGAAAGAAGCGGAGCTCCTGCACCCGTACTTTGAAGCGGAGATGAAGCGGATCATCGCCACCTACGACAAGAAATACAAAATGAAGCTGCCGGGGCCGGTGCAGGTGGAAGTTTATCCGGACCACGAGGATTTCGCCGTGCGCACCATGGGCATGCCGGGCCTGGGCGCACTGGGCGTCACGTTTGGCCTGGTCATCGCCATGGACAGCCCATCGGGCCGGCCGCCGGGCGAGTTTCACTGGGGCAGCACGCTGTGGCATGAGATGAGCCACGTGTACATTCTTACCGCGACAAATTTTCGCGTGCCGCGCTGGTTTACCGAAGGGCTCGCGGTCCACGAAGAAACGGAAGTTTCGCCCGAGTGGGGCGACCGCATCACGCCTGACGTGCTTGTCGCCATCCGCGACAAGAAACTTCTTCCCGTCGCGGAGCTGGACCGCGGGTTTATCCGTCCCGAATATCCAAACCAGGTGATCGTGTCCTATTATCAGGCGGGCCGCATCTGCGATTACATCAAGGAACGCTGGGGAGCGGACAAGCTGCTGGACATGGTGCACTCTTTCGCCGCGCACAAGGACACGCCGGACGTGATTCGCGCGGACCTGGGAATGGCTCCCGAGGAATTCGACAAGCTATTTCTCGATTGGCTGGACAAGGACGTAGGCAAAACGGTGGCCAACTTCGACGTGTGGCGCGCGAAGTTGAAGGATCTGGCGGGGCAAGCAAAGAACAAGAACTACGATCAGGTTCTCAAGGAGGGCGAGGAAGCGCGGCGTTTGTATCCGGACTACATTTATCCCGCGAACCCGTACGAATTCATGGCGGATGCCGACCTCGCGAAAAACGACAAGACCGGCGCCGCCGCGATTCTCACGGCTTACGAAAAAATCGGCGGGCACAATCCTCCGGCTTTGAAGCAACTCGCCACACTCGAGGAGACACAGGGAAAACCCGCCGACGCGGCCGCCACTCTCGACCGCCTCAATTACATCTATCCTGTGGACGAAGACCTGCACCGGCATCTCGGGGATTTGTGGTTTGCGCAAAATAATTTCAAGGGGGCCATTCGCGAATACAATGCCGTGATCGCCCTGAGCCCTGTGGACAAGGCGTCCGCGCAATACAACGCGGCACGCGCTTATTTCGCGGCGGGCGAGAAGGACAAGGCCGAGGATCACGTGCTCGCCTCACTGGAAATTGCGCCCAACTACCGCCCGGCGCAGAAGTTGCTGTTGCAATTGAAGGATTCCAACGAAGGGAAATAAAAAATGGCCTCCATCGCACAGCTCGACTCGGATTCCGCGGAACTGAAAAAGCGCATTGAACGCTTTCAGACCGTGCGCGACAACATTCTCGGCCAGGTCCGCCAGGTGATCGTCGGGCAGGAGGAAGTGCTGGACCAGATCCTCATCTCGCTCTTCGTCGGCGGCCATTGCCTGATCACCGGCTTGCCCGGCACGGCGAAAACGCTGATGGTCCGCACCATTGCCCAGACGCTGGGCCTGGCCTTCAAGCGCATCCAGTTCACGCCCGACCTGATGCCCTCGGACATCACCGGGACGGACATCATCGAGGAAGATCCGACGACGGGCCACCGGCGCTGGACCTTCGTGCCCGGCCCGATTTTCGCCAACGTGGTGCTGGCCGACGAAATCAACCGCACGCCGCCGAAAACACAATCGGCCATGCTCGAAGCCATGCAGGAACTCTCCGTCACCGTGCGCGGCAATCACTACACATTGCCGGCTCCGTTCTTCGTGCTGGCCACGCAAAATCCGATCGAGCTCGAAGGCACGTATCCGCTGCCCGAGGCGCAACTGGACCGCTTCCTCTTCAACACCATTCTCGATTACTTGAGCGCGGCCGATGAAGTGAAGGTGGTGGACTTGACGACCACGACGCGCGTGGCGCAAGTGGAGGCGGTCACGTCCGCGGAAGAGATTCTCGATTTCCAGCAACTGGTGCGCATGGTGCCGATCGGAGAATCTCTTGCTCAGTACGTCGTCAATCTGGTGCGCGCCACGCGGCACAACAGCGGCGCCGCGCCGGACTTCGTGAAGAAGTACGTCAACTACGGCGCCAGCGTGCGCGCGGCGCAATTCATCGTCCTGGCCTCCAAGGCGCGGGCGCTGGCGCATCGCCGCTACCACGTCGCGTACGAAGATATTCTGGCGCTGGCAATCCCGGTGCTGCGCCACCGCATCCTATTGAACTTCCATGCCGAATCGGACCGCATCGATTCGGATGAAATTTTGCGGCAATTGCTTCAATTCATGCCGCCGCCGGCCAAGGCATAAGTGGCACAGACTTCAGTCTGTGGGTTTTCGGTGGGCCTTCCGGGGCGAACGCGCTAGCCAAGATCAGGTGGAACCCCACAGACTAAAGTCTGTGCTACTTGAACGCCGCTGTCGCGATCGACGGGAAAGTAGAAAGCGGAAAGTAGAAAGTAGAAAGTAACTGTCATTCCGAGCGAAGCGAGGAATCTCTCTTCGATTTGACTCCAACATCACCGAGAGATTCCTCGCTCCCCTCGGAATGACGACGAATGCGAAACGTGTTGAGGAGAATGTCGTAAATGCTGCAGCGTTTTCTCGATCCCGCGGTGCTCGCCGGAATTTCCGGTCTGGATCTGGTGGCGAAGACTGTGGTCGACGGATTCGTCAACGGCCTGCACCGCTCGCCGGATTTCGGCTTCAGCCAGGAGTTCGCCGAATACCGCGCCTATTCGCCGGGCGACGATTTGCGGCACGTGGACTGGAACGTCTTCGCGCGCACCGAACGCGCCTACCTCAAACGCTATCGTGGCGAAACCAACAGCATCCTCACCGTGTTGCTGGACGCCAGCAACTCGATGAAATTCTCGTCGCATTCCGTGAACAAGATGGACTACGCGCGCTTCACGGCGGCGTCTCTCTTTTATCTCGCGATTCAAAATCAGCGCGACGCCGCGGGCCTGATCGTCTTTGACGATGAAATTCGCACCTACATTCGCCCCTCCACGCGGCAGGGACAACTGCATCGCCTGCTGAGCGGGCTCGAGCAGGCCGAGCCTCACGCCCGCACCGATTTCGCCAAGCCGCTGCAACATTTTCAGCAATTTCTGCGCCGACGAGGCATCGTTATCTTCATCTCCGATTTCTACGATTCGCCGGAAAATATTGTGCGCACCATCGAGCCGTTGCGTTTTCACGGGAACGAAGTCGTGCTGTTTCACGTCCTTGACCCCAAGGAAATCCGCCCGGAAATCGGCGAGCCTTCGACGCTCGTCGATCTCGAAACGCAGGACCGCATCGAGATCACGCCGGAATACGTGCGCGACGAATACCGCAAGAAATTTGACGCGCACGTCGAAGCCCTGCGGGACAAGACGCGCGGCGCGGGAATGGATTACCACTTGCTCGTGACCGACCGGCCGCTCGACGACGCCCTCCGCGAATATCTCTCGATCCGCCAGGGGAGGAACTAGATGGGCCTCCTCGCTCCCTGGTTTCTGGCGGGCATCGCTGCGGTGGCCTTGCCGTTCTACGTGCACCTGTTGCGGCGCCACACCACCACGCCGCGCCCGTTCAGCTCGCTGATGTTTTTCGAGCGGCGCACGCAGAGCTCCATCAAGCACCGGCGCTTGCGTTACCTGCTCCTGCTCTCGCTTCGCACGCTGCTGTTTCTGCTGCTGGTGCTGGCGTTCGCCAATCCGTTCATCAATCGCACCGCCGCGAACATGAACAGCGAAAAACTTCAGCTCCTGGTGATCGACAATTCCTTCAGCATGCGCGCCGGAACGCGCCAGGCCGATGCCAAGCGCGAAGCGCTCTCCGTGCTCTCTTCGCGCAGGCCAACCGACAAGGCGCAGGTCATGGCGCTCGGTTCGCAGATTCAAGTTTTGACGCAGCCATCGCTCGATGCGGGCGCGCTGCGCGCCGCCGTCGACAATATTCAGCCGGGCGATTCGCGCGCCAGCTACGGCGAACTCGCGCGCGCGGTGCGTTCGCTTGCCGAATCCGTGCAGACGCCCATCGAGCTGCACTTTTTCAGCGACCTGCAAAAATCCGCGATGCCCGGAAGTTTTTCGGAACTGGCCCTGCCCGCCAACGTGTCTCTCGTGCTGCACCCGGTGGCCAAGGAAACCGCGCCGAATTGGACGGTGGAAAGCGTGAACGCGCCGGGACAAGTTTGGGACCCCAAGAAGGCGCGCGTGCAGGCCGTCATCGCCGGATTTGGCACACCGGCCGCCACGCGCAACGTTTCTCTCGTCGTGAATGGCAAGACCGCCGCCACCAAGCCTGTGAATGTGCCCGCGAATGGCCGCGCCACCGCCGAATTTCAGGCACTCGACGTACCGTATGGTTTCACGCGCTGCGAAGTGCGCATCGATTCGGCGGACTCTTTTCCCGCGGATGACGTGAGCCTTTTCGCCGTCGAGCGATCCGACCCGCGCCACGCGCTGTTCGTTTCCGACGCCGGCGATTCGCGTTCGCCGCTCTATTTTCGCTCGGCCCTCGGCTCGGCCGCGGAGTCCGCCTTCACACTTGACATGGTCAGCGCCGGCGAGGCGGCGAACCAGCAGCTCTCCAAGTACGCGTTTGTCGTCCTTTCGGATTTGATCTCCGTCCCCGCGCAATTTGAAAGCGCGCTGTTGCGATACGTGCAGGACGGCGGCAGCGTGTGGATCGCCGAAGGAACCTCGGCGGCGCACTCGACGCGCGTGCCCGTGTTTGGCGGCAATGTTCTGGACTCGCACGACTATTCCCGCACGAGCGATCGCTATCTGAACGTAGCCGATGCCGATCCCTCGCACCCGTCCGTGGAAAAGGCGGATCACTGGTCCGCGGTGAAATTTTATTTTGCGGTCCGCGTGGATCCGGGCGGCGCCCGCGTGATCGCTCACCTGACAGACGGGACGCCGCTGCTGCTGGAAAAGAAAATCGGCGAGGGTAGCGTCTTGCTGTTCGCCTCCGGCCTTGACAATCTCACCAACGATTTTCCGCTCCATCCGGTCTTCGTGCCCTTCGTCGAGCAAACCGCGCTGTATTTGTCAGGCACTGAGCGCCGCAGCGGCGCACGCGCCGTCGATTCCTTCCTCGAGCTGCGCAGCTCGAAGGAGCAGTCCGTGGGCGTCGAGGTCATCGATCCCCAGGGCCACCGGCCTCTCTCGCTAAAGGAATCGACGTCCGCGCAGACCTACCAATTAACCAGCGCCGGATTTTATGAACTGAAACTCGCCAACGGCCGCCACGACGTGATCGGCGTCAATCCTGATCGCCGGGAATCCAATCTGGAAGTTATTCCGGACGATGTTTTGGCGCTGTGGCGAGGGAATTCGGGCGCGGGAACCGCGCAGGCCGGGGCCGGAGGTTCCGCCCAGGAACAAACGCAGCCCTACCGTTTATGGTGGTATATTATGCTTCTAGTATTCGCCGCAGCCATCGCCGAATCCCTGCTAGCGGACCGATACTTGGGGGCCCAGCAGCAGGAGGACTTATGAGCTTTCGGGACCAGCTCAACTCCTATATTCACCAACTGGAGAGACGGCTGCGCCTGGGCGCGATGTTTCGCGGGGCCGCCATCCTCACCTCGGTCGCCCTGACCGCCACTGTAATCCTTGTCCTGATCACCAACGCCCTGGCGTTTTCTCGGTGGAGCATCACCAGCGCACGCGTGGCGCTGCTGTTCGCGCTGGTGCTGGCCGTGACGTTCGGGATTGCCCTGCCACTTGTCGCGCTCAACCGCCGCCGCGCCGCCCGCCAGGCCGAGGATATGTACCCCGAATTCAAGCAGCGCCTGGTAACCTTTGCCGAGCGCGACGTTCAAAAGCGCGAGCCTTTCCTCGACTTGCTGGCCCTTGATACGCTCAATGTGGCGCGCGCCGCCGAACCCAAGTCCTTGGTTCCCGATAAGAAGCTGGCGACGTTTCTCGGCGTCGGCGCCGCGTCGCTGTGCGTGCTCGTTTGGCTGATCCTGGCCGGACCGGGATATTTCGGCGAAGGAGCTGCCCTGTTGTGGGCGGCGACGCCGCACGGCGGATCGGCTCCCTTTTACGACATTCAAGTGGTCCCCGGCGATATTTCCGTGCGACGCAATTCCGATCTGATGGTGACGGCGCAGCTCATCGGCCTGCAAACGCAGAACGTGCGCTTGTATGCGCGCTACCAGAGCGCCTCCAAGTGGGATCAAGTGCCCATGAAACCGCAGGCTGGGGGCACGGGCTTTCAATTCGTTTTCGGGGGGCTGCCGGAAAGCGTGGAGTACTACGTCGAAGCGGGGCCTCTGGACTCGAAACACTTCAACATCCGCGTGCTCGATCTGCCCAACGTGAAAAATGTCCGCGTGACCTACCACTATCCTTCGTGGACGCATCTGCAAAATGTGACCGAGGAGCGCGGCGGCGATTTGCGCGCGGTCGAAGGCACGGACGCCGATCTTGAAATCGAAACTGACAAGCCCATGCGCGACGGCCTCCTGGTGCTCGACGATGAGAAACAGATTCGGCTGACGGCCGGCGAAGGAAATGTGTACAAGGCCACGGTACACATGGAAAAGGACGGCGTGTACCATGTCGCGGCCCTCGATCAAGGACAGCCCGTGCGCCTCTCCAACGACTTCTTCATCGAAGCGCGCAAGGCGGAGCCGCCGAACGTAATCATCGCGCGTCCCGGGCACGATTACCGCGCCAGCCCCATCGAGGAAGTCACCGTCGCGGTGAAGGCTGACGACGAATTCGGCGTAGCCGAAATGACGCTGCACTATTCGGTGAACGGCGGGCCCGAACAGACTGTGGACTTGCTCAAGCAGAAAGGCGTGAAGCAGGCCGACGGTTCCACCATTCTTTCCCTGGAAGATTTCAAGGCCGTCCCAGGCGACGTCGTCAGCCTCTATGCGGTGGCCAAGGATGCGCACACCGAATCGCGCACGGATATTTCCTTCATCCAGGCCGATCCCTTCGAGCGCGAGTTCTCGCAGGCGCAGGCCGCGGGCGGCGGAGGTGGTGGCGGTGGCGGCGGCATGGGCGATCAAAACGACATCTCCCAGCGCGAAAAAGAAATCATCGCTGAAACCTGGAAGCATCAGGGTGACAAAAAAGCAACGCAGCAGGAAGCGGCCGACGCCGCCAAATTCCTCTCCGGCGTGCAGGCCAAGCTGGGCGAGCAGGCCAGATCCCTCGCCGGACGCATGCAGAGCCGCGAATTGTCGCAGCAAAACGAGGAATTCAACAGTTTCGTGAAGGATATGAACGCGGCCGCCGCGGCCATGGGTCCTGCCGCGGAGCAACTGCAGCAGCAGAAGTGGAAGGACGCAATGCCCAGCGAACAGAAAGCCCTTCAGAATTTGCTGCGTGCCGAAGCCACCTTCCGCCAGATTCAAGTGGCGTTCGGCAGTTCGGGCGGCGGAGGCGGTGCGGGCGGCGGCGCTGGGCGCGACCTTGCGAGCCTGTTCGATCTGGAACTCGACACCGAAAAGAATCAGTACGAGACGGCGCAGACCTCGGGCGGCTCGGCCAGCCAGCAGCAAAAGGAAATCGACGAGGCGCTGCAAAAACTCGATCAACTTGCGCGCCGCCAGGAAGAGTTGGCAGCGCAGCAGCGCAACAACCAGCAGAGTTCCGAGCAGCGCTGGCAGCAGGAAATGCTGCGCCGCCAGGCGGAAGAACTGCAGCGCCAAATGGAGCAGATGGCGCGCAACAACGGCCAGAGCGGATCAGGCTCGCAATCCAGTTCGCAGCAGGGCAACGCACAGGGCAATTCGTCCTCGGGCTCCTCGGGACAGTCGGGTTCGTCCGGCCAGTCTGGCGCGGGAGGAAAATCGGGCGACCCGCGCGTCCAGCAGGCGCTTGACCGTCTGCGCCAGGCCACCGACGACATGCGCCGCGCAACAACGCCGCAGCAAAGCGAAGCCGAAGCGCGCCGCGCCGCCGACCGTTTGAAGGAAGCCACCGACCTGCTCGGCAGCATGCGCCAGCAGCAATCGGCCAACAAGGTCGATTCGCTCGCCGAAGAGGCCAGCCGCCTCACACAAGAAGAGCGCGATCAGGCCGGCAAGATTCAGCAAGCCTTCGGACAAGGCATGGGATCGCAGGCCGGTACCGCGGAACGCAGGAAGCTCGCCGACGACCGCGAGAAACTCGCCAACGACCTCGGCGGCCTGGAAAAAAATCTGCAGGAAACCGCGCGCGAACTGGCCAGCAACAATCAGAACGCCGCCTCCACCAAGCTGCGGGAAGCCCTTGGCGACATGCAGCAGTCCGACCTGCGCGCGCGCGTGCAGCGCGGCGCGGACTGGATGCGCCGCGGCATCGATCCCAACGCGAATGGCATGGAGCCGGAAATCGCCGCCGGAATGCAGCGCCTCGAAAAAGGTTTGCATGACGCGCAGCAGGCCATGGGTTCGGCCCCGCAGCCAGGGAACGATTCGCAGCAAGGGATTGAAACCGCGCTCAATCGAGTCGAGCGGCTGCGCAATCAGCTCGGCGGCCTGTCGCGCGACAGCCAAGGTCGCCAGCAAGGGCAGGGGCAAGGACAAGGTCAGGGACAGCAAGGCGGGCAAGGCCAGAACGGCGGCCAGCAGTATGGCCGCGGCAATCAGGGCGCCTGGAGCCCCAACGGCGGCCCGGGCGCGAGACTTGGCGGCGGCGATAACGGCGGACCCAACGGCAACACGAACGCAGGCGGCGGAGGCTATGGCACGGTGTACGGCAATCTGGACACGGGAAACAATACGCCGCGCGGAGGGCCGCCGGTTCAGCCCGACAATTCCCCGGTTCCCCCGCAGCGCGCTTACGACGACAGCCTGCGCGATTTGAATCAGCTGCGCCAGGCCGTGCGCGAAGACCCGGAAATGGCCAAGCAAGTCCAGGAACTTATTCAAGAAATGGAACGCCTCGATCCGAGCCGCTTCCCCGGCAATCCCGCGCTCGTCGAGCAGCTGCATTCCCAGGTGCTCGCCGACGTGGACAAGCTGGAACTGCAGTTGCGCCGCCAGCTCGATGACAAGGATGCCGGCCAGGTGCGCAGCGGCGACACGAAATCGGTGCCGCAGGGTTACGAGGAACCCGTCGCCGAGTATTACCGCAGGCTGAGCAAGAACAACAAGTAGCGAGCCTCTTCTAAAATTTCGTCCACTGCAAAGCCTCGCAGCAAAGACTTTCAACATGGAGAACACAGAGAAAACCAGGAGAAAGCAAATTCTCCGTGTGGGCAAAGTTTTTCTCTGTGTCCCTCGGTTTTCTCTGTGTTAAGCCTTTTCTGATTGCGGTAACACGAGAGCTAATGTTTCGTCAAAGGTTTTCGCGGAAGAAGCTGTTCGGCGTTCGCGGTCATGTAGACGAATGAAGCGACGATCACGGCCATCTGCTTCAAATCCGCCGCCTGGATTCGCTCGTACACATCCATGTTCGTGTGGTGCGTGCGCGTCTCATATTCAACCGGGTCCTGAATGAATTGAAAGCCGGGCAGGCCCACCTCGTCGAAGGAAACGTGATCGGTGCCGCCCGTCCCGCGGGCCGAAAGCGTGGTCATCCCCTCGGGTTTAAATGGTTCCATCCACTTCTCGAAAATCGGCCGCACGGCTTCGTTGCCCTGCAAATAAAGTCCGCGGATTTTTCCCGTGCCGTTATCCACGTTGAAATAAACCGAAAGCTTGGCATGCTCGGGCTTGAGGTCTCCGGAATTTCGATCGGCGAAATGTTCCTTGACGTACGCCCGTGACCCGAGCAATCCCTCTTCCTCGCCGGTCCACAGCGCGAGACGCACCGTACGCCGCATCTTCACACCGCACGTTTTCAGAATGCGCATTGCTTCCATCATCACAGTGGAACCCGCGGCATTGTCCGTGGCGCCCGCGCCGCTCGCCCAGGAATCGAAATGCGCGCCGAGCATGACCACTTCATCCGGTTTATCCGTGCCCGGAATTTCCGCGAGGATGTCGAACGAATCCAGATTGTCGTCGTAAAACTTGTTCGCGATGTTGATGCGCAGGGTCACCGGAATATTTTTTTCGAGCGTGCGCAGGATGCGACCATAATTCTCCACGTCCACGGCCAGGCGCGGGAGCACGGGCGCGTCCTTGAGATCGCGCGAGCCTCCGCCCATCACGGTCATCGTGCCGCCGTCGTGCGGCGCGGGTTCCAGCCACGCCACGGCGCCTTCGTCCGTCAGAAATTTGACGAGCTTGTTGTTAAATTCCAGCTGCCTGCGCTGCCGGTCGAGCGCGGCTTTGTCGGGGGGAGGCTGGGGCGGGCGCGGCTGCGCGAGGTCGGCCAGCTCCTGGTCGGTAAAGCGATGCGCGGGCGCCTCGAACTGCGCTTCGACCACGCGCATCGGCGCGGTCAGTACGAACATGCCTCTGAGCCTCCCGCGATAAAATGCGAAGTCCTCTTCCTTTTCGATTTTCGCGTAAATCGCATCGGCGGTGATGGGCCCGTTCGTTCCAGGAGTCCACGCTTTGGGAAACGCGATCAGCGGAAAATGCCGCGGCGCAATTTCGTTCGCTTCAAATAGTTCGTTGGACCAGCCGCGCCCGAACGGCCCCCACATTTCCTCGTGCACATTTGCGAGGCCCCAGGCGCTGAGCGTTTTGAGGGCATACGCGCCGGCCTCCCGCATGTCCGGCGAATTGGTCAGCCGCGGCCCATACACGTCCGTGAGATAGCCCATCACCTCCATGATGTGCGAATGCTGGGACTCTTCCTCTTGGAATTTGCCGATGACGGAAGGGTCGGGTGCGAGCCAGTCCATCTGCGCGGCGGCGCTCCAGGAGAGAGCAGCGATCAGCCCAATGGCGGCTAAAATTCCAAGGTTCACGCGAATCCGACGGCTCTTCATACCGGCCCAAATTCTACCCCGAGAAGCTCCCCATGCGGCGTTCATTCACTCCCCCCATCGTGGGCTCCGAAACGTCCTTGCGCGCCTTCCCGATTCGCTTGACCGTGGCGCTGTATCGAATCAGGCAATGGCGGGGGCTTGTTTGGTCCCTTGCGTCCCGGCGGGCCCTCATGGAGCAAACTCATTGTTTTCCGTGACTTCGAAGAACTGTGACGCGCTCTCAATCTGATGTTCTTCGGTACAGGTGCATCTTTTGGAACTCTCCGGTACGCGCGTACCATCGCGGGCGGCGTTGGCACACGCCAAAATCGTCTCGGATCGAAAGCAGAAAAACGATTCCATTAGTTCGGCCCCGGGCAACAATTTTTCAAGATTAAAGGAGCCAAAAAGTTATGCGAACCATTTCCAGGGCACTCCTCGTTGCGGTTGGATTGCTCTCCGTTGCTGTTCTCTCTTTGTCCGTCCATGCAAACAGCTTGGTGGTAGGCACATTTACGCTGAGCCACCCCACGCAGTGGAATGGCGCCACGCTGCCCGCCGGGAAGTATCAATTCAAGATGACGCGGACCCAGACCGACGCCAATTTGCTCGTCATTTCGGGTGAAAAGCAGACCATCAATGTGCTCGTGTTTTCCCAAAACTTGTGCGATTCGTGCAAGACCGAAGCGTTGCGAATGGCGGTGCAGGGTGACAGCCGGACCGTCACTTCGTTGGACCTGCCGGGCTACCACTTCGATTTCAAGGTTCCGCGAATGGAGGCAGTCAAAGAGACAGCCAGCGACTCCTCCGCCTGGGTCGAGCAAGTCGCCGTTCAAGTGAATCCGGCAAATTGACAGTACCGCTCGCCCGTCGCGTGTCAGGGTCCCCGGCACACGGGGGCTATCGATGTGGTATTCTGTAGTAGTCGGCTGCACTTGTAAATCCTCTCGGAATGGAACACGAGGGCTGCAAGTTCGCACTTGCAGTCCTTTTCGTTTTTCCGGCTGCGCCGAAGAAATTAAAATCGAAGAAAGAACGCCGGGAAGAGCAGCGCCCAACTCTCACTTATGCCGCAGATTCGCAATATCGCCATCATCGCTCACGTGGACCACGGAAAAACCACGCTGGTGGACGCCATGCTCCACCAGAGCGGCGTGTTTCGCGACAACCAGGTGGTGATGAAGCGCGTGATGGACTCGAACGACCTGGAACGCGAGCGCGGCATCACCATCCTGGCGAAGAACACGGCGCTCTTCTATCACGACACGAAAATCAACATCGTGGATACTCCCGGGCACAGCGATTTCGGCGGAGAAGTCGAGCGCGCCTTGAAAATGGTGGACGGCGTCCTCCTGCTGGTGGACGCGAGCGAAGGACCGTTGCCCCAGACCCGCTACGTGCTGCAAAAGGCGCTCCAGGCCAAGCTGCTTCCCATCATCGTGCTCAACAAGATCGACCGTAGCGACGCGCGCCCCGCGGCCGTGCTCGACGAAATCTACGATCTCTTCATTGACCTCGAAGCCACCGAAGACCAGCTGGATTTCCCGGTGCTCTACACGAACGCCAAGACCGGAGTCGCGCACCGAAAGCTGGACGACGGCTCGACAAATCTTCAGCCGCTTTTTGAAACCATCGTTTCCGCGATTCCCGAGCCGAAGGGCGATCCCAACGGCGTGCTGCAGGCGCAGGTTATGAATCTGGATTACAGCGATTTTCTCGGGCGCATCGCCATTGGGCGCGTCTTCAACGGCACGCTGCGCCGCGGCGCCGACGTTGGTATCGCCAAGCGTTCGGGTGAAATGGTCAGCACGCGCCTCACCAAGCTCTACACATTCTTCGGCCTCGAGCGCATCGAGACGGAGGAGGTTCCTTGCGGCGACCTCGTCGCCGTGGCCGGCGTGGAGGGAATTCAAATTGGCGAAAGCCTGACGGATCTGGAAAATCCGGCGCCGCTCGAACCCCTGGTGGTGGACGAGCCGACGCTCGCGATGAATTTCACGGTGAATACCGGGCCGCTCGCCGGCCGCGAAGGCCAGTGGGTCACTTCGCGCGACCTGCGCGAGCGCCTGCAGAAGGAATTGCTCACCAACGTTTCGCTGCGCATCACCGATTCGGAAACCACCGACGTGTTTCGCGTCTTTGCGCGCGGCGAATTGCAGCTGGCCATCCTGATCGAAACGATGCGGCGCGAAGGCTACGAACTGATGGTCGGAAAGCCGGAAATCGTGGTGCGCGAGGAAAACGGCCAGAAACTCGAGCCGCTCGAGCGCCTGGTGGTCGACTGCCCGGAATCGTTCGTCGGAGTGGTGATGGAATCGCTCGGCAGGCGCCGCGGCGAGCTGGGCAAGATGGTGAACCACGGCTCGGGTTGGGTGCGCATGGAGTTCACGATTCCCTCGCGCGGGCTGATCGGTTTGCGCGGCCAGTTGCTCACGGACACGCGCGGCACCGCGCAGCTTCACACCCTTTTTGGGGGCTGGACCGAATACGGCGGCGAAATGGCCTCGCGCCCGACCGGCGCGCTCGCGGCCGACCGCGCGGGCCACACCACCGCCTTCGCCTTGTGGAATTTGCAGGAGCGCGGCGAACTGTTCGTCGGCCCGGGCGAGGAAGTTTACGAAGGCATGGTGGTCGGAGAAAACTCGCGCGACGCCGACATGGACGTCAACGTCACCAAGGAAAAAAAGCAAACGAACATGCGCGCGTCCAGCGCCGACGAAGCCATCCGCCTGATCCCGCACCGCCAGTTGAGCCTCGAACAAGCGATCGAATTCATCGCTGACGACGAGCTCGTCGAAGTCACGCCGAAATCCATCCGCCTGCGAAAGAAAATTCTCGACACCAAGAAGCGCCCCAAGCGCTGGCAGCTAATCCGCGCCAACGCCGAAGCTCCGCAATAAAGTGGCGCATG
>Ga0210409_10000654_pt1 | contig 51928 bp, 47 predicted proteins | sample IncBWH17MmetaG_FD_161649 | JGI IMG/M metagenome (GOLD analysis project Ga0210409, IMG submission 161649) | Forest soil microbial communities from Barre Woods Harvard Forest LTER site, Petersham, Massachusetts, United States - Inc-BW-H-17-M | ecosystem: Environmental > Terrestrial > Soil >... | reverse complement strand
CTTTGCGCCCAAAGCTGCTTCGGCCTCACGGGCCCAGATAGAGAAGAAATCCTTTTGCGACATGGATGCCGGATACTCGAAGTGGAAATCAGCGTGATACAACATTTGATGTTCCTCCATTGGCAGAATTGCTGGTGGTCATCGTGCATGAGCGCCCATATCGTGCCGACTGCTTGGTCTGAGATTTGAGTGATCAGAGCTTGTGTGTACCGTAGCAGCAGCTGCTGCAAGGGGCCATTGCGTTCGAACTCCACGCGTAGCGCGAAAGAAATTGCGGAAAGGTCTACGCGCTACTGATCAGAGACCATTCACCAACCAAAATTGACGGCATCATGACTTATGAGCGCTATTAATAAACTAGATTTCTCATCTAGGCGGTATGCTCAAGTTCCATCGATGCCGGGCTAAGGGGAATACAAGGGCGGCTTCTTCAACGCCAAAGGCGTCTCCATTCCGGTCGCCGTGAGCGTCTTTCCCAGATGAGGCGCCATGGAGTTGGACTGAGCGCGCATACCTCAAACTCATCTACTACAACCGGGTCCAGAAGGGCGGTCATTTCGCGGCCTGGGAACAGCCGATGCTCTTCTCTTCCGAGCTACGCGCGGCATTTCGTTCGATTCGCAAAGCCGCCTAAGCTTCAAGAAGTGCGGGCATGCCGTGCGCGCCGATCGCAGAGGAAGATGGACATTCAAAATGAAAGACAAAGCGGGTAGCCCACTCGATGAGCGGCACGCGCAGATAAGCCGCCGCCAAGGCCTCAAGGTCGGCGCAGCAAGCATCATGGCGTGGCTCCTGCCAGTACCCGCACTGCCCGCTACGCAGAATGAATCAGCCCCGAAGGAGAAAACCATGGCCGACAACGCCGCTATCCGTCCGTTCCACTTTGAGGCACCGCAGGCGGACCTCACCGACTTGCGCAAGCGCATCAGCGCAACAAAGTGGCCCGATCGCGAACAGGTCACGGATGGATCGCAAGGCGTCCAGCTCGCAACCATGCAAAAGCTCGCGCAGTACTGGGTGAGTGAGCATGATTGGCGGAAGTGCGAGGCGAAGATCAACGCCGTGCCGAACTTCATCACCGAGATCGATGGGCTCGACATTCATTTCATTCACGTTCGCTCCAAGCATGAAAATGCGTTGCCGATGGTTGTCACGCATGGCTGGCCCGGCTCGATCATCGAGCAGATGAAGATCATCGATCCGCTAACGAACCCGACGGCGCACGGCGGGACCGCAGCCGATGCCTTCCATCTCGTGATTCCGTCTCTGCCGGGCTACGGCTTCTCGGGCAAACCTACGGCGCCTGGATGGAACCCCGTTAGCATTGCGAAAGCGTGGGCGACGCTCATGCAACGCCTCGGCTACACGGAATACGTGGCGCAGGGTGGCGATTGGGGCAATGCCATTTCGGAGGTGATGGCCTTGCAGCAGCCGCCGGGATTGCTCGGCATTCACACCAACATGGCGGCCACGGTTCCGCCCGATGTTTCGAAGGCGCTTTCCGCGGGCGGCGCGCCGCCCGCCGGCCTTTCGCCGGAGGAAAAGCACGCGTGGGATCAGCTAGATGACTTCTATAAGAATGGGCTGGGCTACGCCAACGAGATGGCGCTTCGTCCGCAGACGCTTTACGGAATCGTCGATTCGCCGGTCGGTCTTGCGGGCTGGATACTCGATCACGACATTCGCAGCTACCAGATGATCGTCCGCGTTTTCGACGGCAAGCCTGAAGGGCTCAGCCGCGATGACGTGCTCGACAACATCACGCTCTATTGGTTGACGAATACCGCGATCTCCTCGGCGCGTCTCTACTGGGATACGGCGCACAATTTGCCGGCAGGCGGCTTCTTCGACGCGAGAGGCGTCAAGCTTCCGGTCGGCGTCAGCGCGTTTGCGGAAGAGATTTATCAAGCGCCGAAGAGCTGGGCAGAGAAAGCATATGTGAAGCTCATCCACTACAACAAGTTTCCCAAAGGCGGCCACTTCGCCGCCTGGGAGCAGACGGCGATCTTCGTCTCCGAAATGCGCGCAACCTTCAAATCGCTCCGCTAATCATCTGAAATGGACGATGGCGCGCGCCATTTCGCGCGCGCTGTCACCCATAGCGGTGACCTCCTTCGATTGCGGATGGTCGACTGCCGCGAGGCACAACGCCACCCCGAAGGGTTGCGTAGGTGCTTTGAAATTTGGCGCGCCCGGCAGGATTTGAATCGACGACACCCTCGGACTGAACGCGACGATGGCGCACAGAGCCCGCTGTCTGAAAGACGAACCCGGAACCCCGCAGATGGCCGGCACCAACGTGGCGGCCCCGCTCGCCTGCGCGTCAAATCGATACTCGGCGGCCTCCACCATGAGTACGATTGGGGGCCCGTGTCCGTCTGATTTGGTTTTTTGCGGAGCACAACGCTGCCGCCACGACAACCGACCGCTACATCCGGGCACCTGTCGGGCGCGTCGTTGGACCTATTGGGAGAAAATTGTAAAGGCGCCTCTACAAGTCAGTGGGCACTATCACGAATATGGTGCTGCTGCCCCGACTCGAACGGGGGACCTACTGATTACGAATCAGTTGCTCTACCAGCTGAGCTACAGCAGCGTAACGGCACATTATAGAGACGAGGGGGCTCGCAGGGTTCGCGTTCTGCAGGCGGGAGAGGGAGCCTTCCCGCTGCGAGTGCGGCGCTGTGCAATCGGTTACGGCTTCAATGTCAGGTCGACCACCTGCTCCGTCGGGCGTCCAGGCGGCTCGAACGTCCACAGCGACAGGGCGCGGCGCACCTCCTCGTCGAACACGCGCGGCGGCGTTGCCTGCACGATGTCGACCTGGTCGACCTTGCCCTCGGCCGTGATCCACAGATGCACCCGCACCTGGCTCTCGCCGATGCCGTCGCGCCGCGCCTGCTCCGGAAACCGAGGCGGGTCGTGCCGCAGCGGGCGCAAGCTGGCCGGACTGGTCGGCGGCTGCGCCGTGGGGGCCTGCATGGCCAGCTCGGCCTGAAGCGCGCTGGCCGACGGCTCCGCGGCGGGCAGCACGGCCGGCGCAGCGATCAGCGCTGCCATCGGTGAGGCCGCGGCCAGCGCAGACGCATCGGTCGCACCCCGGGTCGCCGGCGCGGCAAGTGCCGCCGGGGCGGCGGGCGGCGCCGACGCTTCGGTCGCGCTTGCAACTTGCGTCAGCGGCGCAGTGGCCGCCGGCGCATCCGCTGCGGCAGCGGGGGCGTCGTCGCCGGCGACCGCCACGGCCGCGCTGGCGGGCGCGGCGGCGGCCAGCCTGCCGGGCAACGTTCCTCGCGGTGCGCTTCGAACGACGGTGGGATGCTCGCGTGCCACGGGCTGGGGCGCCGGGCGGGCCGGCGCAGTGGAACCGCCGGACGGCTTTGACGCGGTGACCGCGGGCAGGCGGGTGATCGGTGTGATGACCTCGGGCGCGAGCCATTCCGGCCCACGGGCGTCCGTCAGGCCCGGCGTCAGCAGGCTGCGTGGGCTGGGCACAGCTTGCGCCTGCGTCTGCTGGCGCTGCCAGGCAGCGTCGGCCTGGCTCTTGTACCGATTGCCCACCCAGTAGCTGCCGACCAGCGTGAACACGGTGAGCAGCGCCATCCAGAGCATGGGGGCGCCGTCCAAGAGCCACACGGGCAGTCGCCGCCGCGGCTCCTCGCGCAGCGCAGACGGGGGCAAGAGCTGTGTGACCGCATTGGCCCATTCGGGTGGCACCGACAGATCGACCTGTTTCGCAAAGCCCTTAGCCTCCAGCTCGGGAACTACCCGATGGACCGTCTCGGCGCCAAAGAGCTCGCACAGCTCGGCGATCGTGCGACGTCCGTCCAACAGGATCAGCACGTGACGCTCGCGCGGCGAAAGCTCGCGACCGTGGGCCAGCTGCGCCGCCCCCAGTCCCGATTTCCGATAGACGAGCGAGGTTTCCAAGGCGGTCCGAACCATGTCGTCCAGCACCATCCGAACTCCCTTTACTGCGTTTCCCACGACCACATTTACCCCTAAAGGCGGTCCCTTTCAATCGGGTCTCCGCCTCTGCGTCTCGCGGGTATTACCCTCGTAACATTCCATCACGCCCACACGGGTCGACCCGACGGCCTGCCGATCGCGTGCGTCAGTCCGACCGTGCGGCCTGCTGTTGCAGCGCCCACACGACGTGCTCGCGGACCAGCTCCGACGGATGGTCGGCCCGCGAGCGCAACGCGGCCTGCACCGCGGCCGACACCGGTGCGTTGCCCAGCGCCACCGCGAGATTGCGCAGCCAGCCCAGGTAGCCGATCCGCAGGATCGCCGATCCGGCGTGGCGCTGCCGGAAGTCCTGCTCGCTCCAGCCAAACAGCTCGATCAGGCTGGCGCTGTCCAGCCCGTTGCGCACATCGAAATCGGGCAGCTGCGCGCGCTGCGCATATTTGTTCCAGGGGCAGACCAACTGGCAGTCGTCGCAGCCATACACCCGGTTGCCGATGGCCGCGCGCAGCGGCTCCGGAATCGGCCCTGGATGCTCGATGGTCAGGTACGAGATGCAGCGCCGCGCATCGAGTTCGAACGGCGCCACGATGGCGCTGGTCGGGCACACGTCGATGCAGCGGGTGCAGCTGCCGCAGTGTTCCTGCACCGGTTCATCGAGCGGCAGCGGCAGGTCCGTCAGGATCTCGCCCAGAAAGAACATGGAGCCCGCCTCGCGCGTGAGCAGCAGCGTGTGCTTGCCGCGCCAGCCCAGCCCGGCGCGGCGCGCCAGCTCCACCTCGAACACGGGCGCCGTATCGGCGCAGACGCGGTACCCGAGGTCCGCCACTTCCTCGCCGATGCGGCTCGCCAGCGCCTGCAGGCGCGCGCGCACGACCTTGTGGTAATCGCGCCCGCGCGCGTACACCGAGACCACCGCCGCCTGCGGATCGCCGATGCGCCGCCATTCGCGCTCGATCCAGCCGTCCCCGTCGTCGCGCGGCCGGTAGTCCATCCGCGCGCAGATCGCGCGCCTTGCGCCCGCGAGCAGCCGCGAGGGGTCGGCTCGCTCCGCCTCGTGTTGCAGCATGTACTGCATCTGGCCATGCCGGCCGCGTTCGAGCCAGTGCCGCAGCCTCGCGGCCGGCTGCGCCATGTCCAAGTCGCTCACCCCCACGGCCGCAAAACCGAGATCGGCAGCCCAGCGTCTGACCCGTTGCAACAGCGTCGGCAGATCCATGCTGCCGGCGTCGGCCCCGGTATCCTCGGAGCGTTTGGCGATCATTTCCACAGGGAAATATTACGTGCAGGCGGTCACCGCGCCCCGGCTGACGTCGCGCTTTGGCTTGCCAGATGAGGCGGCCACGGCGCGCCTGGGCACCGCGCTCGGCCGGGCGATCGAAGCGGGCACCGAGGCGATTGTGCAGCAGGGCTTGGTGATCGGGTTGTCCGGCGAGCTGGGCGCTGGCAAGACCGCATTGGTGCGGGCGGCGCTGCGCCGGTTGGGCGTCGTCGGTCCCGTGCGCAGCCCGACGTTTTCTTTGCTTGAGCTTTACCCACTTTCGAGGTTAAACTTCTATCACTTTGATTTCTATAGATTCTCAGACGCTGGCGACTTTGCGTCGTCGGGTTTTCGGGATTTTTTCGGCCCCGGCTCGGTCTGTGCAATGGAGTGGCCCGAGCGGGCCGGCGAAGCCAGTTTCAGCCTCGACCTGCTGATCCGGATGCAGGTCGCCGATGCCGGGCGCGTTGCACACATCGACGCCCTGACCGAGGCCGGAGAGCACTGTCTGCAGGAGACCACCCGGGCATGGCAGATCAGCCCAGAAATCAGCCCAGAGAGCAGCCAAGACGGCGCCTGCTGAAGGGCGCCGCCGCCACGGCGATGCTGGTCATGGTCACGACCCGCGCGGCGCGCGGCGCGAGTCTTTTGGCGGTGCGCCTCTGGCCCGGTCCCGACTACACGCGCGTGACGCTGGAACACGACGAGCCGCTCAAATTCAGCCACTTCATGCTGCGCGACGCCCCGCCGCTGCGGCTGGTGGTCGACATCGAGAACATCGCGCTCACCGCGCAATTGAAAGAACTGGTCGGCAAGATCGCTCCCGACGATCCGTACATCGAGCGGATCCGGATCGGACAGTTCCGCCCTGACCTCGTGCGGCTGGTCATCGAGCTCAAGGGCGATGTCGACCCGCAGCTCTACCAGCTCGATCCGGTCGGGCCGTACCGCTACCGCCTGCTGTTCGACCTGTACCCGACCAACCCGGCCGACCCGATCATGGCCCTGGTGCGGTCGGCCACCGCCCCGGCTGTGCCGGCGCCTGAACCGGCCCCCTCCGCCAAGGCTCCGGAGGCCTTGGCCGAGTCGGCCCCGCCCGCCGGCTTGCCGGAGGCGGCTGCGCCGGCGCCCTCCCCGGCCTCACCCGCGCCGCCCAACGCCCCGGCTGAGGCCGCATCGCCGGGCGATGCCGCGGCCTTGGATCGCGAGCTCGACAAGGCCCAGCGCGCCGCCGAGCCGCCGGCGGCGGCCGCACGGGCCAAGCCGCCCGCTGCGGTGCGCCGCCTCGTGACGATCGCGGTCGACGCCGGCCATGGCGGCGAGGATCCCGGAGCAACGGGTCGGCGCGGCACGCACGAAAAGGTGGTAACGCTGTCGGTCGCGCGGCATCTGGCCGCGCTGATCGCCGAGGACGCGAAAATGCGGGTGCTGCTGACGCGCGACGGCGACTACTACGTCAAGCTCGCCGACCGCGTGCAAAAGGCGCAGCAGGTCCACGCGGACCTTTTCGTGTCGATCCATGCCGACGCCTGGGTGCGCTCGGATGCGCGCGGCTCCACCGTCTTTGCGCTGTCAGAACGCGGCGCCAGCAGCGCGGCGGCCGCCGCACTGGCTCGCCACGAGAACGATTCGGATCTGATCGGCGGGGTGAACCTGGCCCGGGTCGAGGCGCCCGTGCGAAGCGTGGTGCTGGACCTTTCGACCTCGGCCCAGATCAGCGACAGCCTGCGCTTCGGCGGCGCGGTGCTGCACGAGCTGGAACACGTGAACCGGCTGCACCGCAGCCAGGTCGAGCAGGCCGGCTTCGCGGTCCTCAAATCGCCGTCGATCCCCTCGATCCTGGTCGAGACCGCCTTCATCAGCAACCCGGACGAAGAGCTGCGCCTGCGCGACGAGGACTACCAGCGGCAGTTGGCGCAGGCGATTTACAACGGCATCCAGCGTTATTTCGAGCGCAATCCGCCGCCGGCGCGCAGCCCGGTGGGCTGAGCGCGGCGCTAGGAGTTGCGCAGCGCCCGCGCCCGCACGCGCCCGTTCAACAGGCGCCAGGCCGCAGCGGCCAGCAGCGGCCCGATCAGCGCGGCGATGATGCCGAGGATCAGCACGACGCCCAGGTGGTCGCGCACCAGCGGCAGGTTGCCGAAGAAGTATCCAGCGCCGATGAAGATTCCCACCCAGGCAAAGCCGCCGATCACGCTGTACAGGTTGAACTTGCCGGGCGCCATGCTCATCGCCCCGGCCACCAGCGGCGCGAACGAGCGCAGCAGCGGCACGAACAGCGCCACCACCACGGTCTTGCCGCCGTGGCGCTCGAAGAACCCCCGCGTCTTGCGGATCGAGGCGGCGTCGATCCACCCCACGCGCCCGTCGAATACCTTGCTGCCCAGCCAGACACCCAGCCTGAAGTTCAGCATGTTGCCCAGCACCGCCCCCACCACCACCGAAACGATCAGCAGGTCCAGGCGGAACTGGCCGCCGGCGGCCACCGCGCCGGCCACGAACAGCAGCGAGTCGCCCGGCAGGAAGGCCATGAAAACGACCCCGGTCTGCATCAGGTAGATCAACCCGAGCGCGACGTAGACGAACGGGCCGTAGTGGTGGGCGAACGTGACGAGGAAGCGGTCCATCGCCCCGAACAGGTCACCCCAGTTCACTGCCGACATCGCTTGCCCCACCCGCCAGAAACGCGATCGAACGCTTCGAAATCCCGCAAGTCGAGGCCGGGCCGCACTAAAGTGTTGCATTATGTTACGCGATGGTGCGACGCCCGAATAGCATTTGAGCCGGGCTGTCCCGGCCGTGTTTCTATAATTTGCTGCGCGCGTCCAAGTACTCACTTATGCACATTTGCGCTCATTTACGGACTGCTGCTTGCCGATCCGCCGCCTTTCTGAGAGTTTGATCAGCCAGATCGCCGCCGGCGAGGTGGTCGAGCGGCCGGCCTCCGTGGTCAAGGAGCTGCTGGAGAACGCGCTCGATGCGGGCGCGCGCCAGATCGAGGTGCGGCTGGACGGCGGCGGTGTGCGCCGCATTGCCATCAGCGACGACGGCTGCGGCATCGAGCGCGATGAGTTGAGCATGGCACTCGCCCGCCACGCCACCAGCAAGATCGCGAGCCTGCAGGACCTGGAAGCGGTGGCCTCGCTCGGATTCCGGGGCGAGGCTCTGGCCGCAATCGCCTCGGTGGCCTCGGTGTCGATCACCTCGCGCACCGCCCAGGCCGCCCACGCGTGGCGCATCGAGCCGGCCAGCGGCCGCATCGACGCGGCGGTTGGAAACCCCGGAACGCGCGTCGAGGTGGCCGACCTGTTCCTGAACACGCCGGCGCGCCGCAAATTCCTCAAGAGCGAGCCCACGGAACTGGGCCATTGCATCGCGCAGGTCGAGCGCATCGCCGCCTCCTTTCCGCAGGTCGGCTTCCGGGTCGTGCACCAGGGCCGCACGGTGCTGTCGGCGCCGCCGTCCACGCCGCTGGAGCGCCTGCGGGGCCTGCTGCCCAAGGGCGTGGAAGCCGCGCTGCGCCCGATCGAGGCCGATGCGGGCACACTCGCGCTGACCGGCTGGGTGGGCGCCCCGACTGCTTCGCGCCCGCGCGCCGATGCGCAGTTCTTCTACGTGAATGGCCGCAGCGTGCGCGACCGGCTGCTGTCGCACGCGGCCCGCTCGGCTTACGCCGATGTGCTGCACGGCCAAGCACAGCCGGTGTACTGCCTGTTCCTGCGGATCGAGCCGGGCCTGGTCGACGTCAACGTGCATCCGACCAAGACCGAGGTGCGCTTTCGCGACGCGCCGGCCGTGCACCGGTTCGTCGCCCAGGCGGTGGCGCGCGCCATCGCCACCGCAGCCGGCGCCGAGCGGCTGGACGCAGCACCGATCGCGGCAATGGCGGGGGCGGCTGGCGGCGCCGCCGGCGCTTCGGCGCGCTTCGAGCCCTGGCTGCAGCCCACCTTGCGGATCGCGCAGCCGACGGCCGAGTACCTGCAGATGGTGGCGCCGGACGGCGCCTCCCCCGGCGTGCCTGAGCCCGGGGCCGATGGCATTCCGCCGCTCGGATTTGCGATTGCGCAACTGGCCGACGTGTACGTGCTGGCGCAGAACCGCTCGGGCCTGGTGCTGGTCGACATGCACGCGGCCCACGAGCGCATCGTCTACGAGCGCCTCAAGCGCGCTCTGAATGCTCACAGCATGCCGCGCCAGCAGCTGCTGATCGCGCACGTGTTCGCGGCCGATCCGGTCGAGCTCGCCACCGTCGAGGAGCACCGCGAGGCGCTCGATCGCCTGGGCCTGGAGCTGTCGGTCGCCTCGCCCGGCGAGCTGGCGGTGCGCGCGGTTCCGCTCAGCCTGGCCCAGGCCGACGCTGCGAGCCTGGTGCGCGACGTGCTGCACGAGATCCGCAGGTACGGAGCCAGCCGGGCCCTGACCGAACACCGCGACGAGTTGCTGGCCACGATGGCCTGCCACGGCGCCGTCCGCGCCGGCCGGCGCCTGACGCTGGCTGAGATGAACGCGTTGCTGCGCGAGATGGAAAGCACCGAACGGGCCGATCAATGCAACCACGGCCGACCGACCTGGGTGCAGCTGGGCATGCAGGAGCTCGATCGCCTGTTTCTCAGAGGCCGCTGATGTGGCCTGCCCGGTCCAACCGGCCCCGCTTGCAGGCCGTGGCCCTGCTGGGTCCGACCGCGTGCGGCAAAAGCCGTGCGGCGCTGCAGCTGGCCGAGGAGTTTGCCCTCGAAATCGTATCGGTCGACTCGGCCCAGGTGTACCGCGGCATGGACGTGGGCACCGCCAAGCCCTCGGCGGCCGAGCGGGCCCGGGTCGCGCACCATCTGATCGACCTCATCGATCCGGCCCAGTCGTATTGCGCCGCGCAGTTCGTGCGGGACGCCCGAGCGACGATCGCCGCGATCCGTGCCCGCGGCCGCCTGCCGTTGCTGGTCGGCGGCACGATGTTGTACGCCAAGGCGCTGCGCGAAGGCCTGGCCGAGCTGCCGCCGGCCGATCGGCCGGTGCGCGAGCGGCTGGCGCGGGAGGCGCTGCAGTTGGGCTGGCCGGCGCTGCACGAGCGGCTGCGGGCGATCGACCCGCGCACGGCGGCGCGCCTGGCTCCCACCGACAGTCAGCGCATCCAGCGCGCCCTGGAAGTGTTCGAGCTCACCGGCGAGCCACTCTCCGAGCTGCAGCAGGGATCGGGCGAGGATCCGACGCCGTTGGGCACGATCGCCTGGATGCCGTCGGACCGCAGCGAGCTGCACCGGCGCATCGAAGCGCGCTTCGATTCGATGCTGGCGGCGGGCCTGCTCGACGAGGTGCGCGGCCTGCGCCAGCGCGCCGATTTGAACCCGGCCCTGCCCTCGATGCGCAGCGTCGGCTACCGCCAGGCCTGGGACCACCTGGAAGGGTCGAGTACCGTTGCCGAGTTCCGCCAGGCCGCCCTCGCCGCCAGCCGTCAGCTCGCCAAGCGGCAGATCACCTGGCTGCGCTCGATGCGCGATGCGACCATGATCGATTGCCAGAGCGCCGGCGCGCTGGCCACGCTGCGGGCCGCCGTCGCGCATTACAGCGACGAACCGGGCCTCAGGTGACGATGCAGCCGGGCTCGTCCGGATCGCGGCTGCGGATGGTGCCCACCTGCCAGCACGTTTCGCCGTGCGCGCCGAATGCCTCGGCCGCCGCCGCGGCATCGGCCGCCGCAACCACCGCGACGTAGCCGATGCCGCAGTTGAACACCCGGTGCATCTCGGCCTCCTCGACGTTGCCGTGCTGCTGCAGCCAGTCGAATATGGCCGGCCTGGGCCAGGTGTCGCGCCGGATCACCGCCTGCACAGCGGGCGGCAGCACGCGTGGCACGTTCTCGATCAGGCCCCCGCCGGTGATGTGCGCCATGCCTTTGAGGCGGATCGTCTGCATCACCGCGAGCACCGGCTTGCAGTAGATGCGCGTGGGCTCCAGCAGCCGCTCGCCCAGCGTGCGCCCGTCCAGGTCGTCCGAATAGTGCGCGCCGCTCGCTTCCACGATGCGCCGGATCAGCGAATAGCCGTTCGAATGGGCGCCGCTCGAGGCCAGGCCCAGCACCACGTCGCCCGGCACGATCGAGGCCCCGTTCACCAGTTCCGATCGCTCGGCCACGCCCACCGCGAATCCGGCCAGGTCGTATTCGCCCGGCGCGTACATGCCGGGCATCTCGGCCGTCTCGCCGCCGATCAGCGCGCAGCCGGCCAGCTCGCAGCCGTGCGCGATGCCGGCTACGACCTGCTCGGCCACGTCCACGTCCAGCCTGGAGCAGGCGTAATAGTCCAGGAAGAAAAGGGGGGAGGCGCCCTGCACCAGGATGTCGTTCACGCTCATCGCCACCAGGTCCTGCCCGATCGTGCCGTGGCGATTGAGCGCCACCGCCAGCTTCAGCTTGGTGCCGACGCCGTCGGTTCCCGACACCAGCACCGGCTCGCGAAACCCTGACGGCATCCGGAATACCGCGCCGAAACCGCCGATTCCGGCCAGAACGCCCGCAGTCCGGGTGCGCTCGGCCAGCGGGCCGATGCGCCGCACCAGCTCATCGCCCGCATCGATCGATACTCCGGCGGCGGCGTAGGTCAGGGGCTTGGTCATCGATGCTCTGCCCGGTTCGTGTGGGTCTCGCGCACGGGCGGCGGTGATGCGCGATCCGGGACTTAGACTACGTGGTTTTGCGGGCGGCCAAGGCACCGATTGTATTGGAATGACGGTACTGAACGACGAGCGGGTGGCCACTGCGGTGTGGGTCGGCATCGGCCTGGCGCTGCTGACGCTGATGGCCTTGCTGTCGAGCGTGCTCACGCCGTTCGCGCTGGGCGCGGTGCTGGCCTATCTGCTGGTGCCGGGCGTGGACTGGCTGCAGCGGCGCGGGCTGCCGCGCGGGGCCGCCGCCCTGTTGATGATCGCGCTCACCGCCCTGGTGTTGCTCGGATTGGTGCTGATTCTGGTGCCGGTGCTGCAGCGCGAGACCGATCAGCTGCGCGAGCAGTTGCCGGCGCTGATCACGCGCCTGAACACGTACGTGGCGCCGCGCCTGCACGAGTGGTTCGGCTGGAGCGTGAGCTTTGACTCGCGCGCGCTCAGCGACCTGGTGGCTTCGCACGTGGGCGACAAGGACGCACTGGCGGCCTCGCTGCTGGCCCGGTTGCGCTCGGGCGGCGCCGTGCTGCTGAACACGCTGGGGCTGCTGGTGCTGGTGCCGGTGGTGCTGTTTTACCTGCTGGTGGAGTGGCACGAGTTCACCCGGCGCTTCGAGGCGGCCATCCCGCGCCGCTGGCACGAGCAGGTGATGGCCATGCTGGGCGAGATCGACTCGGTGCTGTCGCAGTTCCTGCGCGGCCAGCTCAGCGTGATGGCCGCGCTGGCGGTGTATTACTCGGCCGCGCTGGCGCTGGCCGGCTTCGAGTCGGCCCTGCCCATCGGGGTGCTGACCGGGGCGCTGAGCTTCGTGCCGTACGTGGGCTACGGCATCGGGCTGCTGCTGGCGCTGGGCGCGGCGGTGCTGCAGTTCGACGGCTGGTTCGGGCCGGCCATGGTCGCGCTGGTGTACGGGTTCGGCCAGGTGCTGGAGGGTTTCGTGCTCACGCCGCGCCTGGTGGGCGAGCGGGTCGGACTGCACCCGCTGGTGGTGATCTTCGCGCTGCTGGCGTTCGCACAGCTGTTCGGCTTTTTCGGCGTGCTGGTGGCGCTGCCGTCCAGCGCAGTGCTGCTGGTAGCGCTGCGACGCCTGAAGCGGGCCTACTTCGCGAGCGCTTTTTACGGGCGCCCGTAATGCGCCAGCTCGCGCTCGGTCTTTTCAAACCGCCCCCTCAGACCCTGGACAACTTCGTGCCGGGCCGCAACGCCGAGGCGCTGGCGGTGGCGCGCGAGCTGGCCGCCGGCGGCGGGCCGCAGTTCGTTTACCTGTGGGGCCCGCCCGGCAGCGGCCGCACTCATCTGCTGGCCGCGCTGGCCGGCGGCGGCGCCGCAGCGCCGGAAGGCGAGCGGGCGCGGCTGCATGCGGTCGACGACGTGCACCAGCTGGACCATTCCGGTCAGGCGGGGCTTTTTGCACTGATGAACCGGCTGCGCGCCGACCCGGCCGCGCACCTGGTGGCCGCCGGCGACGCGGCCCCGGCACAGCTGGCGCTGCGCGAGGACCTGCGCTCGCGCCTGGCCTGGGGCCTGGCGCTCGCGCTGCAGCCGCTGTCGGAGCAGGAAAAGGCCGAGGCGCTGCGCGAGCAGCTGCGTCTGCGCGGGGTGCGCGCGGCGCCCGACCTGATCCCGTACATGTTGTCCCGGCTGCCCCGGGACATGCGAACCCTGTCGGGGGCGCTGGCCGAACTGGACGCCTACGCGCTGCAGCTGGGCCGCGGGTTGACCGTGCCGCTGCTGCGGCAGTGGCTGCGCAATCCGCCCGGTAGAATGCCCCGCGAATGAGCGCTGTTCCATCCCGAAGGCTTTCGGCGAAACCGTCCCGGACCCGGCTTGAGCACGTGGGATCGCGCCGGTGATCCATCGACTGGTCAGGCGGGTGCAGTCGCTGCTGTCGGGCAAACCGCGGCTGCGCAAGACGCCCCGCCGCATTCCAGCCTCTCAGCACGGGATCGACCGCACGCGGGTGTCCCGATCGGCCCTGCGCACCTGCGAGACGCTGCAGGCCGCCGGGCAGCGCGCTTACCTGGTCGGCGGCGCGGTGCGCGACCTGCTGGTCGGGCTCGTTCCCAAGGACTTCGATGTCGCCACCGACGCCACGCCGGAACAGGTCAAGTCGCACTTCCGGCGCGCCATCATCATCGGGCGCCGGTTCCGGCTGGTGCACGTGATGTTCGGCGCCGAGACGATCGAGGTGTCGACCTTCCGCGCCTACGACGTGGGCGAGCGCGACACCGACGAGCACGGCCGCGTGCTGGCCGAGAACGTGTTCGGCGAGCAGTACGAAGATGCGGCGCGGCGCGATTTCACGATCAACGCGCTCTACTACGATCCCACCACCGGCGAGGTGCTCGACTATCACGACGGCGTACGCGACATCCGCCGGCGCCGGCTGCGCATCATCGGCGACCCGGAAACCCGCTACCGGGAAGATCCCGTGCGGATGCTGCGCGCGGTGCGCTTCGCAGCCAAGCTCGGTTTCGAGATCGATCCCGCCACCCGCGCGCCGATCGCGAAACTGGCCGACCTGATCGAGAACGTGCCGGCGGCGCGCCTGTTCGACGAGATGCTCAAGCTGCTCACCAGCGGACATTCGGTGGCGTGCATCTCGCAGCTGCGCGCCGAGGGTCTGCATCGCGGGCTGCTGCCGCTGCTGGATGTGATCCTGGAGCAGCCCAAGGGCGAGCGCTTCGTGATGTTTGCGCTGGCCCGCACCGACGAGCGGGTGCGCGCCGGCAAGCGCGTCTCGCCCGGGTTCCTGTTCGCCACGCTGCTGTGGCACGAGGTGCTGTCCAAATGGAATGCCCGCATCGCCGCCGGCGAACACCGGATGCCGGCGCTGGAAGCGGCGATCGACCAGGTGCTGGACTCCCAGACCGAAAAGCTGGCGATCCAGCGGCGCTTTACCTCCGACATGCGCGAGATCTGGACCCTGCAGCCGCGCTTCGAGCGCCGCACCGGCCAGGCCCCGCTGCGCCTGCTCGAACACCTGAGGCTGCGGGCCGGATATGATTTCCTGTTGCTGCGCTGCGCGGCCGAAGAGGCGGCGGCCGAGCTGGGTCAATGGTGGACACGTTTCATAGACGGATCGGACGAGGAGCGAGCGGCCCTGATGCAGGAAGCGAGCAAGACCCGCACCAGCGCCCCGGACAGCCGCCGGCGCCGGCGGCCGCGCCGTCGCCCCGCGGCGGCGGCCTGATGGCGATGCGGCAGGCCTATATCGGACTCGGTGCCAACCAGGGCGACCTGGTTGCGACCTTGAAAGCCGCCGTGCAGTCGCTCGGCTCGCTGGAGCAGTCCCAGTTCGTCGCCACCTCCCCGTTTTACCGCGCGGCCCCGATCGAGGCGGACGGGCCCGACTACCTGAACGCGGTGGTGCGGATCGACACGGACCTGGAGCCCTACGGGTTGCTATTGCACCTGCTCGAGATCGAGATGGTGTTCGGCCGCAAGCGCCGCGGCTCCGATGCGCGGAAAAATGCGCCGCGCAGCATCGACCTGGACCTGTTGATGGTGGGCGACCTGATCATCCGCAGTGCCCCGCTGGTGCTGCCCCACCCCCGGATGCACGAGCGGGCGTTCGTGCTCAGGCCGCTGCTGGACCTGGCGCCGGACCTGATGGTGCCCGGCTACGGCTCGGCCGCGACCCTGCTCAGCCGCGTCTCCGACCAGGTGATCGCGCCATTCCAGCCCGGTCAGGACGCCGATTTCGGCACGGAACAGAGCTCCGACGAAAGCGCGGAGTAGTCCGCCGCTCGGCGGGTCCGCCACCGTCGCCACATGAGCGAGCCAGCGCAACTGCGCCACATCGCGATCGAAGGCCCGATCGGGGCCGGCAAGACCTCCCTTGCGCAGCGGCTCGGCCGCCACCTGGGGGCGCAGCTGCTGCTGGAACAGCCCGAGACCAATCCGTTCCTGGAGCGCTTCTATCGCGACCGCAAGCGCTTCGCCCTGTCCACCCAGCTATGCTTTTTGCTGCAGCGGGCCGCCCAGATGGCCGAGCTGGGCCAGCTGGACCTGTTCCAGGGGCAGGTGATCACGGATTTCCTGCTGGACAAGGATGCGCTGTTTGCGCGGCTGACGCTGTCGGACGAGGAGTTGAAGCTGTATCAGACGATCCACGCGCACATCGCGCCCAGCGCGCCGCCGCCCGACCTGGTGATCTATCTTCAGGCCAGCTCCGAGACGCTGGCGGCGCGCGTGGCGCGCCGCGCCAACCCGATCGAGGCCGGTATCACCGAGTCCTACCTGCGGGCGCTGGCCGAAAGCTACGCCGGCTTCTTTCATCACTACGATGCGGCGCCCGTGCTGATCGTGAACAGCGAGCACCTGAACCCGACCTCGCGCGACGAGGACCTGCAGCTGCTGCTGGAGCGCATCCAGGCGATGCGCGGTCGGCGCGAGTATTTCAACGTGGGAAGCTGATGTCGGTCGCCCTCACCCCCGCCCGGAACCGGTTCCAATGAAAGTCGTCCGCACCATTGAGGAGCTGCGCGATCAGTTGCACGGGCAGAACCGCATTTCGTTCGTGCCGACCATGGGCAACCTGCACGCGGCGCACCTTTCGCTGATGGCGCTGGCGGCGCGCCACGGCGATCCGGTGGTGGCGTCGATCTTCGTGAACCGCCTGCAGTTCGGGCCCAACGAGGACTTCGACCGCTACCCGCGCACGCTGGAGGAGGACATCGAGAAGCTTCAGCAGCAAAACCGCGTCTACGTGCTGTTCGCGCCGTACGAGCGCGAAATGTACCCGGAGCCGCAAAGCTACCGCGTCAGCCCTCCGTCGGACCTGGGCGACATCCTGGAGGGCGAATTCCGGCCCGGCTTCTTCGTGGGCGTGACCACCGTCGTGCTGAAGCTTTTCTCGTGCGTGCACCCGCGGGTGGCGGTGTTCGGCAAGAAGGACTATCAGCAGTGGATGATCGTGCGGGCCATGTGCCGGCAGTTCTCGCTGCCCACCGAGATCGTGCCGCACGAGACCGTGCGCGACGCCGACGGGCTGGCCCTTTCCTCGCGCAACCGCTTCCTGTCAGACAGGGAGCGCCGCGAGGCACCTCACCTGTACCGCGCGCTGCAGGCAGTGCGCGATCGCCTGCGCGGCGGCGAGCACGACCTGCCGCGCCTGCAGCAGGACTGCATTGCCGACCTGGTCGCGAGCGGCTGGCAGCCCGACTACGTGGCGATCCGTCGCCAGGGCGACCTGAAGGCGCCCTCGGCCGAGCAGATCGAAGCGGCCGAGCCGCTGGTCGTGGTGGCGGCCGCCAAGCTGGGAGCCACGCGCCTGATCGACAATCTGGAGATCTGACGACGGCTGGGCGACAATCCGGCCCCGCGCCGGGATGGCGGAACCGCTAGACGCGCCGGACTCACACTGCGGACCAGGCGATACCGCCTCGATAGCCCTCCCCCTTTTGCTGTGTGGACATAGTACGGACGTTTCGGCACAGGTAACAAGTTGTGTTTTGCTGTTCCCGCTCAAACCCATAGTCGGGTCTTCCCAAGTCCAGCCCACACGATGACAATTTCCGTCTGCTTCCTTGGAGGAGACGGGGCGATGAAGATCTCGTTGAACGTCAACGGCAAGTCGGTGACGATCACCGCCGCCGATCCGCACATGCCGCTGTTGTACGCATTGCGCGACGATCTCGGCCTGCACGGACCGCGCTTCGGCTGTGGCCTGGGCCAATGCGGGGCGTGCACTGTGCTTGTCGACGGGAGCGCTGTGCGTTCCTGCGTGACGCCAGTCGCCACCGTCGACAGCAAGAAGATCGTGACACTCGAAGGACTTGGCTCGGCCGGCAAGCCGCATCCGCTGCAGCAGGCGTTCATTGACGAGCAGGCAGTGCAATGCGGCTACTGCATCAACGGCATGATCATGCAGGCCGCGGCATTGCTGCAGACCAACAAGAAGCCTACGGACCAGGAGATCAAGGCGGGGCTTGCGGAGAACCTGTGCCGGTGTGGCACGCATCTGCGCATCGTGCGCGCGATAAAGCGCGCGTCCGAAATCGCCGCTTGAGGACGCCGCCATGACGAGGCACATTTCCGAAGAAGGCCCCACCAGCGCCCCGCGCCGCGACTTTTTCAAGACGGGTGGCGCGCTCGTCGTCACCTATTCGCTCGGCGCCTGCACGTCCGGCCCCAGGGTGGTAGCAGACCAGGTCGCACCTCCCAAGACCGTCGCCCTCGATCAGGTCGACGGTTTCCTCGCTATCGATGCCAAGGGCCGCGTCACCGTCTACTCGGGCAAGGTCGATCTCGGCACCGGTATCCAGACCGCCATGGCGCAGATCGCCGCGGAAGAGTTATCGGTGCCGCTCGATCGCGTCACCGTGATCCAGGGCGACACGTTGCTCACGCCAGATCAGGGCGTGACCTTCGGCAGCCAGTCGATCCAGAACGGCGGTATGCAGATCCGGCAAGCGGCGGCCACGGCGCGGCAGGCCTTGCTCGCCGAAGGCGCAGCCAAATTAGGTGTGGAAAGGGGTACGGTCGGCGTTAGGGATGGTGTCGTTGCGCCCAAAGCGGGCGGCAAGGGGATCGACTATGGAACGCTCATCGGCGGCGGCGACTTCCGGCTGACGGTCGATCCCAAGGCAACGCTCAAAGACCCGAAGGACTACACGATTGTCGGCAAGCCCATCGCACGCATCGACATTCCGGACAAGGTGACGGGGCGCTTCACTTACATGCATGACTTCAAGCGCAAGGGGATGTTGCACGCCCGCGTAGTCCGGCCCAAGGCGATGGAGTCGACCCTTCAGTCGTGGAATGATTCGGACTGTCGAAAACTTCCCGATTACGTCGGCGTTGTCAAGAAGGGCAATTTCCTCGCGGTGCTGGGGCACACCGAATGGGCGGCGATCGCGGCGAGCCGCACGATCGAAACGACGTGGTCCGACTGGGCAGGCCTGCCCGATCAGTCAAAGCTGTGGGAGTACGTACGCAGCACCAAGGTCAGTAAGGACGAGGACCTGCAGAAAGTCGGCGACGCGGCCGAAGCGCTGAAGACGGCGAATGCGAAGACGGTGACCGCAAGCTACAACTTCGCGATCCACACGCATGGTTCGATTGGTCCTTCGTGCGCCGTGGCAGAGATCGTGAACGGCGAACTCACCTGCTGGAGCGCGTCACAACAGACGCACCTGCTTCGCAAGCAAATTGCGAAGATGCTGTCCATGAGGCCCGACGATGTCCGCTGCATTTATGTCGAAGGCGCGGGCTGCTACGGCCGAAACGGACACGAGGACGCGGCTGCCGATGCAGCGCTGATCGCCAGGGAAACGGGACTGCCCGTGCGCGTCCAATGGATGCGTGAAGACGAGCATGGCTGGGACCCGAAAGGGCCCCCGACGCTGTTCGACTACCAGGCCGCGCTTGATGACAAGGGCAACGTGCTGGGCTGGCAGTCCGAAGTGTTCATACCTGACCGGCCGAAGGACCTCGCAGTTGCATTGCTGACGGCCGAGCTTGCCAATCTGCCGCACGAGGAATCGCACCCTGGAAACATCCAAGGTTCGCTCGCGATCCCGTACACGTTTCCGAATATCCGGGTCATCGCGCATTGGCTCGCCGAAACGCCGTTCCGGCCGTCGTGGATCCGCACGCCGGGACGCTTGCAAAACACCTTTGCCAACGAGAGTTTCGTCGACGAGGTTGCCGCCGCCGCTGGCGTGGATCCGCTCGAGTTCCGCCTGAAGAACCTCAATGATCCGCGTGGAGCCGAACTCTTGGAAGCACTCGCGGAACTCGCCACATGGAAGCCACGGGCGGCACAGGTGGCGGCAAGTGGTGACGTCGCGCGCGGCCGCGGGCTCGCCTACGTCAAGTACGACCTGGTACGCACCTATGTCGGTGCGATCGCCGACGTGGAGGTGAACCTCAAGACGGGCAAGGTGTTGGTGACGAAATTCTACGTCGCGCATGATTGCGGGCAGATCATTAATCCGGATGGGCTACGCAACCAGATCGAGGGCAACGTCGTGCAAACGGTGAGCCGCACCCTGATCGAGGAGCTCACGTTCGATCGCTCACGCGTCACCAGTGTGGACTGGGCAAGCTATCCGATCCTCAAATTTCCCGAGGTGCCCGATGTCGCGGTCAAGCTCATAGATCGCCCCAACGAGAAGCCTTGGGGCGCCGGCGAACCAACATCCGCCGTCGTTCCGGCCGCGATCGCCAACGCGATATATAACGCGACCGGCGCACGGATGCGGTCCGTGCCCTTCACGCCGGCAAAGGTGCAAGCCGCGATCAAGTTGATGTGACGGCGGCGGATTTCGGATCGCGTAACCCCGGGCTGGGCGCAGCGAAAACCGGGCAGGCGCCAACTGCAAGCTGGCCGGCGAGAGACCGCCGGCACGAGCGGCACCGTGACGCGCTTGGCGCCGCATGCGAGGGCTTGCCTACTCAGTGATGCGTTGATCGAGGGGTCGCCGTCGCCGCACCGTTACCGCTTTCGCGCGTGCTGGGCCCGCTTGATCCGTCGCCACTCTACGGGTGCAAAATGTCGTCGCCGCCCAGTTCCGGTGCTTCCTGGGCACCTACGAAATTCACCAGCACCGGACATTCGTCCGGCGTCACACGTGATCGCGCGATCTGAGGCACTATTCCGGTAGTCTGCTGATCGAACGCGGAGCCGACGCGGCAACGGTGAGCGATCTGATGGGTCAGTTCGCTGAGCGTTACGTCGAGGCATGTCCACGGCGTACCGGAGGCGGCGGCGCGCGCGGTGCGTGGTCTAAGCGTGGGGCGAAAACTGCGGGGCGGGCCTGGGTCTCGCAGATCGACCAAAAAGGAGGTTTCTCGCGTAAATAGTTGATTTATATAAGAAGCCGGGATGGCGGAACTGGTAGACGCGCCGGACTCAAAATCCGGTTCTGGCAACAGAGTGTGGGTTCGATTCCCTCTCCCGGCACCAACAAGTCTGAGGATCGCCCGAGGCGGTCCGCTTGAGCAAGAGGTTAGGCCGCACGCGATTGGTTTACTTGACCGGGATTGCGAGCGGCTGGCCCTTTTCGGTAATGAGCGTCGTGACGAGCTTCAAAGGCTTGGTCTGGCTGAGATTGATGCCCTCGTGCACATAAGTCGGCTTGGTGGGATCTGACTGGAAATAGACTCCGACTCCGGGCTTCAAATCCACGGGCGGCTTGCCCGCCTCCTCGATTCTTCCCTCGCCCTCCAGCACATAAATGAACTCCTGTCCCGGGTGGTAGTGCTTGCCGGTCCTCCCTCCGGGCTTGAGCTCGAAGACGAATACTGTCACCTCTTTCGTCGGGTCTGCCGCCAGGGGCTGCTTGAGAATCACGGTCCGCGTAACGCCCTCCTGCGCGAACGCCTGGCTTGCAATCGAGACGACAATGACGGCACCGAGCGTCAAGGCAACGATCCAACTTCTTTTCGTGTGCATGCTTTTCTCCTTTTCTATCGCTTTTCCGCATCCTCGTGTGGCCTAAGAAGACTCGAGTCGAGAATTCGCTTCGGACCAAGGCCGGATCTTGCCCAACGCCTTCGCCATCGTGTCCCTCGTGCGCTCCACGTCGAAGCGAAGCTGTCCTCGAAGCCACCGAATAGGCACTGGCCCACCCGCAACTGTCTTCACACCAAGGTCTGCGAATACGTCGAGCAGCGGACTTTCGCCTCTCACGATCGGTCGCTTCGGCAGCTGGTGCAACGCGGCCGTGTCCAGACGAAGCAACCGGTGCAGGGCTGAAACCTGGTATCCCACTCCCATCGATATTCACCCTGTTCTATTTGCCAGCGCCAACTGCGCGCACGTGAGCGTTCCTACCTTCGCGTTTTCCAGATTCGCGGACTTCTACGTCCGTGCATGCAGGCAACGACAATCGCGATACCGGGGTAGACCCTGTAATAGAGGCCGTACGGAAATCGGTCAAGCAACGCGCGCCGAGTGTCGCGATGCGCCGCCTGATACAGCATCGGGTTAGCCGCGATGTCGCGCAGCTTCTCGCGAACGGCCTCGCGGAACTCGACGCCCAAGCCCGTTTGCTGCTTTTCGTACCAATCGAACGCGTCTTGCAGATCGGCCGTGGCGGCGGACCGAATCAGAACTGTAATCACGCGCGTCGCGTGAGCTTGTCGAGAGCCTCTTCGGCGGGTAAACCGGTCGGACCCTCTCGTTCGAGATCATCCAGTCTCCGATCGAGCTCTTCGCGCTGCAAATCCGTCAGCGGAACAGCCGAGGGATTCGCGATGATGCTGTCCCAGATCGTCTCGATCAAACGCAGCTTCTCCTCGATCGGGAGTCGCAGGATTTCGGCGATGTCTGAATCACCCATGGCCTAGGCTAGCAGGCGCGCCGGGGCACATGTCAACCCCGGCAGCGGTAAGACCGATCCGGATTTGCAAAGACTTTGCAAAGTGCGCGGGTGCCCCTGTAAGACACTGAAAACAAAGTGAAATTCTAGACGCACTCTTCTCAAAATCCGGTTCTGGCAACAGAGTGTGGGTTCGATTCCCTCTCCCGGCACCAAGCGACCCTTTCCGATGGACACACCGTGCGGACATAAGAGGCGACCCCAAAGCCGCCGAAGTCCAACGAAGCAGACAGCGCGTCATAATCGCCTGGCACCGCAACTTCATCCTTGTCGCTTGGCGATTTCGAGCAGTCGAAGACCCCTGGACTCCTTGTTTCGTCCACGGGCCGCACGTAGTGCGAATCTGGTCTCGGCATCGAGCTCAGCAAGAAGCTGCGTCGCCATCTCGTCAATGAGACGATTGACGCTCGTCTTGCGGGTGCGCGCTACCTCTTTGAGGCGCTGGTATTTTTCGTCGTCCAGTCGAATGGTCAAAGCACTCACGTCTTCGTCTCCTTCAGGAATTGCCCCGGTCTCATGATTTCGATCCCCGGAAACAACAGCTCCGCGCGGACCAGATCGCGCACGTTTGCCGTGACGATCCGCGACGCGCCGCCGGCCACCGCGAGTTCGATCAGGTGGTTATCCGATTCATCACGCAAGTTCGGCCGCCATCCGTAGCAGATGCGCGTCCATTGGCAACCGGCAAGTGCTTGATTTTATTTGTTATATCTTGGCGCGCTCTTCTCAAAACCCGGTTCTGGCAGAGTGTGGGTTCGATTCCCTCTCCGGGCACCACGTGAATTCGCCGCCCCGCTCGGGAGCCGCTGATGTTGGGGTCTCAGAACACGTATCGCTGGCGAACCGCGGACGGATCCTAAGGCTCTCACCCTCTTGGCTTCCGGGACGAAGAACGAACTTTCTAGGAACGGGGAGAGAACATGCACGCACGATCGCAAGATCCTCGGGGACGTACGGTTCGGATCGTGGTCCGAGCAGTTGCGTTGCTGGCGGCGACGCTGATACCGCTCGTGCTGGCTGCTCCGGCGTGTGCCGGCACGCTGGATCGGGTGAGCGATACGGGCAGGCTCAGGCTTGGCTATCGGATCGACGCGCGGCCGTTTTCCTACCGGGACGAGTCGGGCAACGCAGCGGGATACTCCGTCGCCCTGTGCCAGAAGATCGCCGATCGGGTCAAGGCGGAGCTCGCGCTGCCCGCGCTCACGGTCGAGTGGGTCCCAGTCATTCTCGAGGGGCGCTTCCTCGCCGTGCAGCAAGGCAGGATCGACCTGTTGTGCGGAGCCGATAGCGTGACCCTGGAAAGGCGCAAGGAGGTCTCGTTTTCGATTCCGATCTTCCCGGGCGGGGTCGGAGCGGTTCTCCGCGTGGACGCCCCCTTCGGACTACGTGACGCCTTGAGCGGACGCTTGTCGGTGCACGGGAGCGCCTCCCAGGAGCAGAATCTGCAGCAGCAGACCTTTTCTGTCATCGCTGACACGACGAGCCAGCGCTGGCTGGCGGACCGGCTCGAACAGCTGCAGATCGGCGCCAAAGTCGTCCCCGTGCAAAGCTACGAGGCCGGCATCCAGCGTGTGCTGGACCGTGGCTCCAGCGCCTTTTTCGGCGACCGCGCCATCCTATGGGACGTAGCGAAGCGCAGAGGTGCGTCGCAAGACCTGACGATCCTCGATCGCCACTTCACCTACGAGCCGATCGCCCTTGCGCTGGCGCGGGGCGACGAGGACTTTCGTCTTCTGGTTGATCGAACCTTGAGTGTGCTGTTCGCCTCGCCGGGGTTGCGGAACCTGTACGCGGCGTGGCTCGGTGAACCGGATGAGGAGACGCTTACGTTCTTCCGGCTGACCGCGCTGCCGAAGTGATGCCCGACGAGTGTCCCGATGCGCGAACCGGTACAGGATCGGGCCAGCCGCTATGTCGCGTAACTTTTCGCGAACGGCCTCGCGATCCACGCGTGTAATGCACTGAGGGAAAAAGGGAATTCTAGGCGCATCCTCCTCAAAATCCGGTTCTGGCAACAGAGTGTGGGTTCGATTCCCTCTCCCGGCACCACTCGTCTCCAAATCATATTGGCCAGCTGCCGCATCAGGGCACAATGGGCCAGGGCGCGCAATGCACGCGAGGGCGCGACGGTGCGCCGAGGCACTCTCAGAGGGGAAAATATGAGCGGCAACGCTTCACGCACAACCAAGGGCCAAGGGCGCCTTTACGACAGCGTGGTCGACACGATCGGCAACACGCCCTGCATCCGACTCAACCGAATCGCGCCCAAGCACGTGAGCCTGTACGTGAAGGCCGAGTTCTTCAACCCTGCTGCGTCCGTAAAGGATCGGCTGGCGATCAGCATTATTGAAGAGGCCGAACGGCGCGGCGACCTGAAGCCAGGGCAAACGGTCGTCGAGGCCACCAGCGGCAACACCGGCATCGGCCTGGCGATGGTGTGCGCAGCCAAGGGCTACCCACTGGTCGTGACGATGGCCGATTCGTTCTCCATCGAGCGCCGGCGCTTGATGCGTTTCCTCGGGGCCAAGGTGGTGTTGACGCCTCGTGCAGCCAAGGGCTTGGGCATGTATCAAAAGGCCAAGGAACTGGCCGAGGCCAACGGCTGGTTCTTGGCACGCCAGTTCGAGACCGCCGACAATGCACGCATCCACGAGAACACCACCGCGCGCGAGCTGCTCGCCGATTTCGCCGGCGAAAGGCTCGACTATTGGGTCACGGGCTACGGTACCGGTGGCACGATCACGGGCGTGGGCCGCGCGCTTCGCCGCGAAAGACCGCAGACGAAAATCATCCTGAGCGAGCCGTCGATCGCGGCGCTGGTGAGCAGTGGCGTGGCACAGCAGCGCGCCGAGGACCATTCGCCTGCGGTCAGCCATCCGGCCTTCACGCCCCACCCGATCCAGGGCTGGACACCCGACTTTATCCCCTACGTGCTGCAGGAAGCCATCGACAAGCTGTACTACGACGAGCTGATCGCGGTGTCTGGCCCGGACGCAATCGCCTGGGCGCGGCGGCTTGCGGCCGAGGAGGGCATCTTCACCGGTATTTCCGGCGGTGCGACGGTGGCGGTGGCCGCACAGGTAGCCGAGCGTGCGCCGAATGGGTCAGTGCTGTGCGCGATGCTGCCGGATACCGGCGAGCGCTACCTGTCCACGCCGCTCTTCGAGGGCATAGCCACGGACATGACCGAGCAGGAGCTGGCGCTGTCGCGTTCGACGCCGGGCTACCAAATGGGCGCGGCCTGAGACCAGCCGACTTCGAACTTAACTCAAAAGCGTGCGACCAACCCCTCAGGGTCGGTCTTCAACCGGGCACGCGCTGCCTGCAGCGTCGCTCCGGGAACCGCGCACAGCGCCGCCGCGTGTGCGCTGGCCGTCGTCAAAATCCGAGTTGCACAAGAGCGTGCAGAACCCTCGTTCGCGCCGGCTCCGACTTCATCGGAAAGGCCCGAAAGAATTCATCCCGACTCAGCGCCGGGTTTCGCTCGCGAACGTTCGCCGCCCACCATTCAGCGCGCGCCGGATGACCGGCCAGAGACTGCGCCGCCGCCGCAATCATTGCGATTAAAACATGCGCGCCGGGCGCACGAGCACCGCGCTCGGCCCAGTCCGCCGCTTCCGCATCTTCTCCCCTGACCATGTGGGTGAATCCCCGCGTGGCCATCATCGCGTAGTAGAGCGGATCGATCGGGCTCAGGCGCATGGCAAGATCGACGTGCCTGCGTGCGTCGTTTGCTCGATCACCGAGAACCTCGGTCCAGGCGCGCGCGTAAATGCCTTGAGCATAGTTCGGGCTGATGTTCGTGGCGCGTTCAAGCCAGCTCAGGCTGCTATCGAGGTCTCCGTTCAGCCAGAAGCTGCGTCCCATCGTGAAATTTACGAACGGGTCCAGCGGGTCCAAAGCCAGCGCGCGCTCCGCAAAATGACGCGCCTGCCGGACTTCACTTGCAACATCGTCCGTGTAGCGCATGAATGCCGTCTGAAAATGAACGAACGACAGTCCCGCATGAGCTCGTGCAAAACCCGGGTCGAGCCTGACGGCACGCTGAAACAGATGCGCAGCAGCGGCGTTGTCGCTGCGATTGAAGCGGTAGATGTGCTGCAAGCCGAGGTGATACGCGGACCAGGCATCCAAGTCGCCCGGGGCGCTCGAGCGCGCCAATGCGGCCTCATGAAAAGGGATCTGGATGTCGAGTGCTACCAGAACCTGAGCGCGTATGTCTTCGCGCATCATGTGCACATCGTCAATGCGCCCTGAAAAGCGATCGGCCCATACGACGCCGCTGTCCAGCGTATCGACCAGCTCCACGACGACGACGAGGCGCTGCTCCGAGATTTCAATCGCGCCCGTCAGGCAATAGCGCACCCCCAGGACCGTGCCGATGTCGCTGAAGTCGGCATTCGCCAGGCGCAGGCGAAAGGATGATCCACGCGCAGTGACGAACAGCCAACGCAGGCGGGACAACTCCGAGATCAGCTCATCGGGCAGAGCGCTGGCAAGGGCTGCGAAGCGTTCTTCCTTTGCAGACACGCGGAAGGGCAGCACTGCGATGGAGGGGCGAGAGACCCGATCCGGCTGCCTCGCCGACGGCACCGCGTCGGCGCCGTGGTTGACTTCTCCACTCTGCAGCGCTGGCGACCGCTTCGAGCGCAGCGCGGCACGAACCTCGGCCACGAAGCGAAAGCCTTGACTGTGAACGGTCTTGATGAAACGCTGCGCCTGGCCGTCGTCCCCCAGCGCCTGGCGTGCCGACCTCACTCGGCTCGCAATGGCCGCATCGGAGACAGCACGCCCGTCCCAGACCTTCTCGATGATCTCGTCTTTCGAGACCAGTCGGTCGTGGTTCTCGACCAGCAGCGTCAGAAGCGCAAAGACTTGGGGCTCGAGGTTGCAAGCTTCACCGCGACCGCGCAATTCCACTGCGGCTGGATCCAGCTCGAAGTCGCCGAAGCGGTAGATCATGGCGGTATCTGGATCACAAATGGATTTGAGCCCCTTCTACAGATTTTCTACAGGAATCCTGCAAGCTTAGCCGATGCCGTGATGTCAGGATTGTGCACGCGGCCACGGATGGGCCCTGGCCGATTATCGGAGGACTACCAGATGCCACTCGTCACCATAGATGTAATCAAGGACGTTTTCACGCCGGCTCAGAAAAAGAACCTCATCGCGCGAGTGACCGAGGCGATGGTCGAGGTGGAAGGAGAGAACATGCGCCCGGTGACCTGGGTCCGGATCAACGAGTTCGAGAGCGGAGACTGGGCGATCGGGGGCAAGGCTTTACGAACTTCCGACGTGCAGGCTCTCGCGGCTGGCAAAGTCGCCGCATAAATTTCTTTTCACTTGGGGCGGTGCCTCGAGCGCCCCCCGCCCCTGCGACCCATGCCGCGGGTGCCAGCGTCCACGCGCGGATTTGCAAAGACTTTGCAAAGTCCGCGTCGCCGCTTGTAACGCGCTGAAAGTAGAAGGAAATTCTCAGTGCGCCAACCCCATGACGAACGCCAAGGCGATGTTGAGTCGAGCGATGTCCTTTTCATCGCGATGTCCGATCTGCCGCCCGATTCGTTCGCGCCGAATCGTCACTGGCTTATCCGCCATCACCTGCGACCTCGCTCGTAAGCCATCTTTCTCGGTGGGCTCGACCGTCACCCGGAAATCAGGCGCGTCACTGCACTCCGAGGTCGTCTGGCAAACCACGACCGAGGCATGCGAGCATCAAATTCCGAAACCGCTTCGATCCACCTCATCGCTGGACGACGCGGATCGTTCGTGTGCGGACTGGCGGAACATGCGGCGGAATTTGAAGGCTATTCTTTGGAAACCCGCATGGAGGCCGGGCGCTTAACATGATTGCCGGACCGCGGTCGGGTCTTGAATAACGCATCGACGGGCAAGTCGGATTGCTGAGAGGCAGAGTCGGTAAGGGGCGGATGTGAGAAACGGAATCGCTTATTTGGGCTTGATGGCGTTAATCACCTGCGCCAGCGCGATCGAATCTGCGGCGCCAAATGAAAATCCAGTCGACCACGCGAAAGGCACAGAAGGACAAGCGGTGAGTGAATCCAATGCGTTGAGCGTGCTGCCGACTCCAGTGCCGCCCGTGGCGCCGAAGAGGCCCTTCATTGTTTCGTCGCCGAACGGGGCTCGGCAGGACGACTACTACTGGCTGCGTGACGACAAGCGCCAATCCAAGGAGGTTCTCGACTACCTGAATCAGGAAAATGCATATCGGGACGCCTGGATTGCGCCGACAAGCGCGCTCCGGAAGAAGCTGCGCGACGAACTCATTGGGCGTCTGAAGCAGGATGACGACACGGTTCCAGTGCTCGAGCATGGGTACTGGTATTACCAGCGGTTCGAAACCGGAGGCGAATTCCCGCTCTACTGCAGGAAGAAAGGCTCGCTGCAGGCTGTGGAACAGGTCATGCTCGATGGCAACGCCATGTCCAAGGGCCACGAGTACTTCAATATTGGTGCGACCGCCGTCAGCCCCGACGGCCGATTGCTTGCCTACACGGAGGATCTTGTCGGTCGTCGCCAGTTCACGCTGAAGGTCAAGAATCTGCAAACAGGATCCTTACTTTTGGACCACGTCGAAGACGTAGAACCGGAAGTTGTTTGGGCGGCCGACAGCAAGACCCTGTTGTACATAGAGAAGGATCCAGTCACGCTTCTGTCCGTTCGGCTGCGCAAGCACAAACTGGGTACCGAATCTGGGCGGGATCCGCTCGTATACGAAGAAGGGGATCACAGCTACTACATGGCTATCGGCAAGAGTCGATCTGAGAAATATCTGTTCATCAACCTAGATAGCACTCAACAAACCGAATGGCGATACGCCGACGCCAGCGATCCAACGCTGCGCTTCCGGCCGGTTCTTCCGCGAGAGCCTGACCACGAGTACCAGGTCGAGCAGCTCGGCAGCGACTTCATCATCCGGACGAACTGGCAGGCCCCTAACTTCCGCATCGTGCGAGTGCCGATCTTCCAGAGCGCAGACAAGCACCGCTGGAAGGACGTCTTGCCGCATCGCACCGACGGGTTCGTCGAGAACTTTGAGGTCGCGACCGGCCATCTCGCCGTCAATGAACGATCCGGTGGACTGCGAAGAATCCGCATCAGACCCTGGCGAGGCGGAACGGACACACTGATCGACGGGGCCGAAGCCGCCTACACGATGACGCTCGTTAATACGCCCGACATCAGCAGCCCAATGATCAGGTATATCTACACTTCGCTGACGACGCCGCGCACCACCTACGACTTCGACATTCCGAGCGCCCGCAAGGAGCTCCGGAAGGTCGACCCGGTTCTGGGCGGGTTCGACTCGGGAAGTTACGTTACGGAATTCCTGCGTGCGCCTGCGCGTGACGGTCAGCTCGTTCCGGTCTCGATCGCCTATCGCAAGGGTACGCCGCTTGATGGTACCGCCCCCCTTTTGCAATACGGCTACGGCTCCTATGGATACTCGACGGATCCGACCTTTCGATCTAACTGGCTGAGCTTGATGGATCGCGGATTCGTGCTTGCGATTGCGCATGTCCGCGGCGGGCAGGAGTTAGGAAGATCGTGGTACGAGGACGGTCGCCTACGCCACAAGATCAATACGTTCACGGATTTCATCGATGTCACGCGGTTCCTGGTGCAGCGCGGTTATGGTGCAAAGGACAAGATTTTCGCTGAGGGCGGCAGCGCCGGAGGTCTGTTGATGGGCGCGATCGCCAACATGGCGCGAAGGACTACCGCGCAATCATTGCCTACGTGCCGTTCGTGGATGTCATCACGACCATGTTGGACGAGAGTATTCCGCTGACGAGCAATGAGTTTGACCAGTGGGGCAATCCGAAACAGAAGGAAAGTTACGACTATATCCTCTCGTATTCGCCCTACGACAACGTCAGGGCGCAGGCGTATCCGGCGATGCTCGTTTTCACCGGTCTTTGGGACTCTCAAGTGCAGTATTACGAGCCTGCGAAATGGGTCGCCAAGCTGCGCGCCAACAAGACCGATGACCATCCGCTCATTTTCAGCGTCGACATGGCCGCTGGCCATGGCGGAAAGGCAGGCCGCTTCCAACGGCTCGACGACACAGCGCTCGAGTATGCGTTCATTTTTCGGCAGTTGGGCATCGATCAATGAATCTGAAGTCGCGCAGGACGATTCGTGGCCTCAGCAATCGTGTCCAGCTGCGCGTCGATCAAGTGAAGTGTCGCCATTGCGATTCCCTCTCCCGCCACCATCAGGGGCGTCGTGACACAGAGGGGCGACCACGTTTAGACTCACTGTCCGGAGCAAACGCGGGGGCGTGACATGCTGATTCAGTCGATTCACTACACGTTCGCCCCAAAGGATGCGGACGTCGCCGAATCGTTGTTTCGGGAACTGCGCGACGCATCACGCCAAGAGGCAGGCGTGATCCAGTTCGACATCGGCCGAAGTCGCGAAAATCCGAATGTCTTCGCCTTGTGGGAAGTCTATCGGGATCAACAAGCTATCGATGCTCACCTTGCAACCGAGCATTTTCAGCGTCTCGTTCTGAACGGCGTGCGGCCGTTGGCGCTGGATCGGCAGATAGAACGCGTGGTTCCGATCTGAGGCCCGGCGCTAGGCGTCGCTGCCCGCCGCCGGCAACGGCTGAAGGTCCGGCACGACCTCGGAATTGCCCGCGTCCAGGCGTTTCATCAGCGGCAGCATCGCGATCGCGATCACCGTGCATGCGACGCCGGCGTAGCCGAGCTCGTTGAAAAGCTTCGTGTAGATGGTCAGCGATTCGACAGGATCGTGAAGGTCCTCGGGAATATGCGCGAAGTTCGCCACCACGCTTCCGAGATACTGCGATATGCCCGTGGCCAGGAAATAGGCGCCCATCATGAAGCCGCCCATACGCTCCGGCACGTAGCGGGCGATCATGGCCAGCCCCAGGCCGCTCACCAGCAGCTCGCCCAGCGAATACAGCCCGTAGCCCCAGACCATGATCCAGGAGGAGACCTGGCCGTTGACGGCCCATCGGGCGCCCACGCCGTAGATGAAAAAGCCGATCGCAACACAGACGAAGCCCCAGGCGAATTTGCCTGCGATCGACGGATCCTTGCCGAAACGCCCCAGCCCGTTGTAGATGAGCACCAGCACCGGGCTCAAAACGACGATCCAGATCGAGTTCAGGTTCTGGTACTGCTCCGGGATCCAGTTGAACAGATGCCAGCCGAACAGGCGGAAGTCCAGATTGACGTTGTTCTGGGCGAACAGGTTCAGGGATGTGGACATCTGCTGATAGAAGATGAAAAAGAAGATCGACTGCACGACCAGCACCAGCGCCGCGATCAGACCGGCGCGTTCTTCGCGGTGGCTGGCGCGGATCAGGCGCAGGAAAATGCCCAGCAGGACCGCGCCCGCGGTATAGACACAGACGCGCGCCACCACCTCGTTTTGCAGCACCACCACCGACGCCAGCACCATGGCGACAGAGGCGGCGAACAGCGCGATGACGTGCTTTGCACTCACCGGCGCTTCGTCCGGCGGCGATCCGAGGTGGGCGAGCGCGCGGCGCATCAGCGTGTAATTGGTCAGGCCGACCAGCAGCCCGATCGAGCACACGCCGAACGCGGTGTGCCAGCCGGTCGAGTCGCCGTAGCGGGCGCCGATATAGTCGCGAATCCAGGGCGTCAGTGTCATCGAGATCATCGATCCGATGTTCACCGCCATGTAGTAAATCGTAAAGGCGCTGTCGATGCGGGTGTCGTCGCCCTCGTAGATCTTGCGCACCATGTTGCCGGAGTTCGGCTTGAACAGGCCATTGCCGACGATGATCACGCCCAGAGCGAAATACAGGAAGTACTCGCTGTTGCTGGGCAGCCAGAGCAGCGCATAACCCGCGGCCAGCACCACCGCGCCGATCATCATCGTGCGGCGGGTGCCGATCAGCCTGTCGCCGATCCAGCCGCCGATCGTCGGCGTCGTATAGATCAGCGCCGCGGCGGCGCCGAACACGAGATTGGCGTGCGTGTCGACGAAGCCGAGCTTCTTGATCATGTAGGTGACCAGCAGCGCCTGCATGCCGTAGAAGCCGAAGCGTTCCCACATCTCGATCAGGAAAATGGTGCTGAACGCGCGGCTCTGCGAAACTGGCGAGGTGGGCTTGGTCATCGGTGCTCCAATCTATGGGCAGCCTGTCATCGGAGAGCGGGTTCGACCAGCTACGGACCGAGCAGCGTCTTCAACCGTGCACGGGTTGCCTGTACCGTTGCTCGGGGAACCGTGCACAGCTTTTTCGCGTTCCTTGCCTTCGAATCGCCCGTCAGTCCGCCAACCCCATCACGAACGCCAAGGCGATGTTAAGTCGGGCGACGTCTTTTTCGTCGAGATGACCGATCTGCCGCCCAATTCGCTCTCGTCGGATCGTCACCGGCTTGTCGGCCATCACCTGCGACTTGGCTCGTAAGCCATTCTTCTCGTTGGGCAAGATCGTCACTCGGAAATCAGGCGCGTCGCTGCACTCCGAGGTCAGCTGGCACACCACCACCGACGCATGCTCGGCCGGCAGAGCATCGGTCTGCACGATCACGGCTGGTCGCGGCTTTCCGTAGTCGCCGGACGCCGCGACGGTCACGACGTCCCCGCGCCTCATCGCGCGTCAAATTCCGAGACCGCTTCGATCCACTTCATCGCGTCGAGTTCGCTGGATCGATCCAGCCGGGCGACCTGCCTCGCCACACGCCGGCGAACCGCCTTGGAGCGCGCATCGGGCACCACCAGGCGCAGTTCGCGCAAGCCGCGCGTGCGCCGCCGTTCGCGCATGGCCTTCATCCTCTCAGCTGGCAATGCCACGGTATGCCTCCGAAACAATGCGTCGACTGTAACGCGTGACACGGGTCTCTGCAAGCGAGCCAAGCCTGCGACCCGTGCCGTTGGCGGTAGCGTCAACGCAAGGACTTGCAAAGACCTTGCAACGTGTGGATCCGCCTTTAACACGTTGAAAGAAAGCAGAAACTCTAGGCGCATCCTTCTCAAAATCCGGTTCTGGCTACAGAGCCTGGGTTCGATTCCCTCTCCCGGCACCAGCTAGTCTGAGGATCGCGCGGTCGTTGCCGCATCGCGGCACAATGCCCGCTATGAGCCCAGCCGCGGTGCAAGGTCGGATGGACTCTGATCGGACACAAGCCGACCTTTGGGCGTTGACTCTGCTCTGTCAGTAAGCGGCCGTTCGATGCCGTTCGATCCGGTCGAACAAGCGCTGTTTGCCGGGGCAGTTTCGTCGGTCTGTCCATTGGTCTCAGGTGCGGGTAAATTCCGCGTTGCAGCAGGTCCAATAATCTTGGAACCGCGGAAACGGTTTGGCCGAACATGACGGTCCCCCTTCGCTTCGGCCGCGCCGAAGTTCGACCCTCAGAACGCCAGCTGCTGATTGACGGCCGCCCAGTCGGTTTGGGTGCGCGCGCTTTCGACTTGCTGCTGGCGCTGGTGGAACGCCGCGACCGAATCGTCGCCAAGAACGAACTGCTCGACTCCGTGTGGCCTGGCCTGGTGGTCGAGGAGAACAATCTGCAAGTGCAGATCAGCAGCCTGCGCAAAGCCCTCGGGCCGCAGGCTATCGCCACGATCCCGGGGCGCGGCTACCGATTCACTGCCGCGCTCGATTTCGAAGCCGTGAGCCAGCCAGACGCTACTGCGCCCCGCTCGACATCGGCGCCCGAGGCCACCGATGCCCACGCAGCGCCCCTGAGCAATCTCCCGGCCGAATTGGCTCCGCTGTATGGCCGCGCCGAGGATCTGCCGGCGCTGCGCGCACTGATCGAATTGCACAAGCTCGTGACCGTCGTGGGCGCCGGCGGCATCGGCAAGACCGCGTTGGCGCAGGCGCTCGCCCACCAGCTGCGTGGATCCTTTGACGACGGCGTGTGGCTGGTCGAACTGACTCCGGTTGCCGATGCATCGCTTGTTGCAACCACGGTGGCCGGTGTGGTGCGCGTCGAGCTCGGCGCCGATGCACAGACCCTGGCCAAGGCGTTGAGCACGAGCCGGATGCTGATCGTGCTCGACAACTGCGAGCACCTGGTGCACGCCGCGGCCGAGCTGGCCGCGGCGCTGCAACGCGCCGCGCCGAACGTGCGGCTGCTCGCCACGAGCCAGGAGCCGCTGAAGGTCGCGCAGGAGCACGTCTATCGGCTGGGCCCGCTGGCTCTGCCTACCGAAGCGGGCGTTGAAAGCGCCCGGCAGGCGGGCGCCGTGGCCCTGTTCGAAGCGCGTGCGCAGGCGGCCGACCCGCGCTTCGCGCTTACCGAGCACAACATTGCCGCGGTAGTCGACATTTGCCGCCACCTGGACGGTATTGCGCTGGCGATCGAGCTGGCCGCTGCACGCGTGCCGCTGCTCGGCGTCGACGGCCTGCGCGCGCGATTGGACGAACGTTTCAGCGTCTTGAAGGGCGGCGCACGCCTGGCACTGAAGCGCCATCAGACGCTGCGCGCTGCACTGGACTGGAGCCACGGGCTGCTCACGCAAGACGAGCAGACCGTATTTCGGCGGCTCGCCGTATTCGCCGGCAGCTTCGGCCTGGACAGCGCACAGCGCGTGGCGGCCGACGACCGCATCGACGAGTGGGCGGTGCTCGATCACCTTGCCGCACTGGTCGACAAATCGCTGGTCGTGGCCGAGATGGGCGAAGCGCCGCGCTATCGGCTTCTGGAAACCAGCCGAGCGTTTGCAATGGAAAAGGTGCAACAGGCCGATGAGACCGATGCCGTGCACAGAAGCCACGCGGAGGCCGTGCTGGCCGTGTTCGAAGGTTCGCTCAAAGATGAATATGTCCTGTCGACCCACGCAAGACTGGAACGCTACCTGCCGGACCTCGACAACGCGCGGGCCGCGCTGGACTGGTCAGGCGGTCCGAGTGGGGACGCGCAGTTGCAAATCGCGCTCACTGGAGCGATCGCCTGGATCTGGCGCAGCGCCGGCTTGCGGCCCGAGGGGATGCGCAGGACCAGGTCGGCAATGGCCCGGATCGCGCCCTCGACACCAGCTCATTTGAAGGCCCGGCTTCTGGCGTCATGGTCCAGCATGGCTTTTCCGCAAGCCGGTCCGCAAGAGCTTGCCGCTGCTGCGCGCGCGGTAGAACTCTATCGAACCCTTGGCGATCGACGAGCGCTGTTCACCGCTTTGTGCCGTCAAGGCCGTACCCAGGCGAATTGCCACCAATTGGAGGAGGCCGAAGTCGCCCTTCAAGAGGCGGCGCGAATCTTTGAGGGCACCTGGCCCCCAGCGCTGCGCATCCCCTGGCTGATGGCGAGCGCCGATTTGTTCAGTGGACGAGGTCGCTTCGAAGAGGGAATCGGCGTCGAGCAAGAACTGCTGCAACTGGCCATCGCGTTGGACGACAAGAGACTTACCTTGGTGGCGCTGGTTTTTCTGGAACAGAGCGCAGCTTCACTAGGTCGCTGGGAAGAGTGTGTGACGCGCGGTCGCGACCTGGTAGAACGCATTCAACGTGACCGCTCCCTTCGAAGCGGGATAGAGAACGCCGTGCTCAGCAACCTCAGCACCTCCCTCACGGCATTGGGGGAAATTGACGAAGCGCTGCAGGTGGCGCGTCGTGCATACCCCGCGGTGGAACAGGCAGGTCGTGTGATGGAATTACTTGAACCCTTCGCGCTGCTCGCATTCAAACGCGGACGAATCGACGATGCCGTTCGAATGCTGGGGCGAGCCAACATGCGCTATGCGACAAGCAATATCACCCGGCAACCCGGGGAACAGAGACTGCGCGACAGACTAGTGCTCGAGTTACAAGACGCCATGCCCCCTGACGAACTCTCGCAACTGATGAAACAGGGCGAGGCACTGAGCGACGAGGTCGCCGCGCGGCTGGCGCTGCGGGACTAGCGTGCTGAGTCGGCTGGTTCGAGAAGTCGTCGCTTCGCGACGAGAATCTTTGGGATCCCGTTTGCCGGCTGCTGCGCCCGCGGAAAAGTTAATGTCCGGTCCGGCAAAGTTCGAAAGTCGGCAGCGGGTCGATCTGAGAACTTGACGCAATAGCGGGGCAGACAATTCACTGACGGCCAGTAGCGGAGCTGGTTCGATGTTATGAGGGGTGGCGCACAAAGGGCTTCGCGGCCAACTGTGCACCTACCAGGGCCAGCACCGTTGCGAGTACGAGAACCAGCGCAAACCCTGCTGCCCCGGCGCCACCGACCACAAGGAACAATGCTCCGGCCAGCGCGAGCACGGCGCTGGTGCACATCGCATCACTCATCTGTAGCGCCGAGGCGCTTCGGCCCTGCTCTTCCTGCGGAGAAAGGCCCAAAGTGAGGACCGACAGCATCGGAAAGCTCAGTCCAATTCCGAATCCTGCCAATGCCCACCCGAAACCGAGGACGAGCGCCGAGTGACCCACGAAGACCCGGGTCGTGATGAGCACCATACCGACCGCAACTACAACGAAGCCCCCCTTCAGGCCCCGCTGTCGCCATCGGTCCCGAACGATGCGTCCCTGTAGCCCGCTGCCAAAACTCCACGATAATGCGCCAATGCTCAGGATCAACCCGGCCTGGGTTAGCGTCCATCCTTCCACACGGGTCAGGTAGGCGGGCAAGAATGTTTCGACGCTCGCGAACGCGGCGGCGAGCAGGCCGCGCAAGGCAATCACCGAAGGCAGTCCCGGCGCGGCCACCAGGCTGCCGCGAGGAAGCAGGCGGTACGCCGACGCCCATGCCAGGATCAATCCGATCACGAGTGCCGCCAGTCGCAGTGCAGATGAATTGGCAAATCCCGATACGTGCAGCAGCAGGACGCCCGTGGCGCCGAGCAGTGCCCACCCAATACGCTTTGCCCGAGACACCGACGGCGCGCCGCGTCCCGCTGCCGATGAGAGGCGCGCGAATGCTGGAATGAGCAGCGCGCCTGCCATCGGGGCAGCCGCCGCCGCCACCAGGAAGACGGCGCGCCACGCAAATCGATCGACCAACCAGGCGGCCAGCAGCGGACCGACCAGAGCGGGCAGCACCCACGCCCAGGCCAGCATGGCGAAGAGTCGGGGATGCAGCGGGCCCGGAAGCAGTTGGCCCATCCCAGCGTAGAGCACGACGCCGAGCATCCCACTCCCGAGACCCTGCACGGCTCGACCCACCACCACACCGGTCATCGAGTCGGCAAACCCCGCGAGCATCAGGCCGCAGGTGAACAAGACGAGGCCGACGCACGTGGCCCGAAGCGGACCGTGGCGATCACAGGACCCGCCGGCAAGAACCATCCCCAGCACCGAGGTCGCAAACGCGCCACCGAAGGCCAGCGCATAGAGGGCGAGGCCGTCCAAGGCAGCGGCGATGGCGGGCATCGCCGTCGCAACCGCCGTGGCCTCGAACGCCATCAAGGAGACCAGCGCGACCGACCCAACGGATGCGACGGCGTATTTGCGCTCAAAGAGGGCGCGTCGCTTGGTAACGACGGTCGCTGCGTTCATGGCTCGTTCAAACGACGTAATGGCGACAGAATAGAACCTCAAGTTCAGTTCAGCTGGGCGGCGGTCCGCAGCCGCCTGCCCCTCTCACGCGACAAGGCGCGGGGGATTGGCCTGTAAGAAACGCGCGGGGTCGCGCGACTTGGCGCCCGGCTGCCAGCCGGTCAGCCGCGCGTGAGGACAGGGAACAGCAGCCGAGACGAGGAATTGATCGTACTCAATCCGCTGCGTCCTGCCGGGCGCCGGCGAGTGGCACACCGCCGACGCCTGCCCCGTTGCCGGCGCGGTTCACAAGTTCGCGCTGCGCGCCGATGGAACGCTCGGCGAAGCGGATGCCGACGGCTGGCGGACCTCGATTCCGGCTATTCGAGGCTGCATCAGCGGCGACGATCGCCGAGCAGTTGCATCAACATCAGAAAGAGGTTCAGGAAATCGAGATAGAGCGACAGTGCGCCCATGATCGCCTTCTTGCCGGCCACTATCGTGCTGTCCGCTTGCAGATAAATCGCCTTGATGCGTTGCGTGTCCCAGGCGGTCAGGCCAACAAAGACGATCACGCCGATGACGGATATGGTCATCTGCAGCGCCGTCGAGCCAATGAAGACGTTCACGAGTCCGGCGATGACGATGCCGATGAGCCCCATGAAAAGGAACGACCCGAACTGCGCCAGGTCCCTTTTCGTGGTGTAGCCATAGAAACTCATCGCGCCAAAGGTGCCCGCGGTGATGAAGAACACGCGCGCGATGCTGGCGCCGGTATAGACGAGGAAAATCCCCCCAAGCGACAGACCCACCAAGGCCGCATAGACCCAGAAGCTGAGCTGAGCCACGCCGAGGCTCATCTTTTCGATGCGAAAACTCAGAAACAGGACCAGGCCCAACGGCGCCAGCAGCACGATCCAGAAGAGCGGCGTGCCAAAGATCCGCTGGTACAGGCCGCTGGTCGCTGCCATGTAGGCGACGATCCCGGTGAGCGCCAGGCCGCCTGCCATGTAGTTGTAGATGCCCAGCATGTACTGGCGCAGGCCGGCATCGATTCGGGACGGAACGGATCCCTCGCCCGCATCCCGTGTGAATGGATTTGCCATGACGATCACTCCTCAGATTCGACAGCCATCAGCGGGGCCAAGTGTCCCCGATCGGTACGCATTGTGCGCCGCGACTCTGTAAAGATCTTGCAAAGGTCCAAAGTACGTCTATAACGTACTGAAAGATAAGGAAATCTTCCAGGGAGCCTCAAGTTCCACTTGCAACCTTGGGCCTGCGGCGCAAGGCTGATATGAGTCCCGCGATCGCCAACGAAACGAAGAAGGCTCCGACTGAGAAGCCGAGCGCTGCTCCGAGGCGGGAGCCCACTTTCGATGCGACCCATGAGACTGGCGCGGCGATGACATCGACCTGCGGCGGCATCCAATCCGGCCCGCGTCCCGTCGAAATGAAAACGAACGCTCCAAATAGCCAGAAAACCCCGAACAAGAGGAATGCAACTGCCTGGAGCAATCGGCGCCCGACGAGCGAGGTACGACCCGTGTACTCGCCGGGGCTGAGCCCCGTCCAGCGCTTGAAAGCGCGGGAGAACGCAGGCGCTTCCGGGAAACCCACCAGGTAGGCCGTCTCGTTCACCGAGACCTTCTTTCCGTTCAGATATTCGAGTGCCATTCTGTGGCGCAACTCGTCGAGTACCTTCTCGAAGGTCGCTCCTTCGGACTTCAGCAGAGCAAGAAGCGTCTGGCGGTTGAGCCCCATCTTCCGGGCGACCGCATCCACGCTTGGATCGCCCGTGTGCAGGATCGGCATCAGCAGCGTCTGGACGCGGCCCCGGGTGGACTTGGAGCTTTGCAGGCTCTTGAGCAGATCGTCCGCGCGCTCGCTCAGAATGCCAAAAACGTAACGCGACGGGAGCGGCGATCTTAATGTCAGCCAATCCTCATCGCCCAGCAACGCGTTCTTGTCGCTCTCGAAAACCACGGGCACCTGAAAGATCCGGTCGTACTCGAGTCGGTAGCCTGGTGCCGCGTGAGTGACATGGACCGCTTTCGCAAATTGTTCGGCCGTACCTCGGCGCGACCCGCAAACCATGCGGGCGAACGAAGACTCCGTGAGTTCAGGAAAGTCGTTGGGACAGCTGCGCGTATCGATCAGCCAGAACTGGCCGCCCTCGTGCGTCAGCACAAAGCGGTCGCCGGCGGCGACGCCGTCGATTTCGGCCGCCACCCGGCTGTAACGATTGATCTGCACGAAGGCGTCGGCCAGCGTCTCGCAAGCCTGACCGATCAGGCCGACGATCGACAACTCCTCGCTACCGAGCGATTCGCCCAGGTGAAGCGCGAGCGCAGGATCGTTGCACAGTTCCTGGCCGGCCCGTATCAGCGCAACGCACTTCGCCAGCGGGATACGCTTGTCCGGGTCTTGCAATTTCCGCGGATCGATTCTCGACCGCTCGAGCAGCTCCGTTCGGCTCGCGCCCTTCGACACGGCCAGCTCCAACAACGCCCGCGTGAAATCCGCCGAGATGGTGGTCCTGGCCATGGCTCACCAAGGCACAAGGCAATATGGCGATGACGCTCTGTCCATACTTTGCATAGGGTTTGATCGCGATCTTCCCATCCATATCGGGGTCGCACCATCGGCAATTCAGGTGGCGACGTCCCCCGGCTTGGGAGGGGCAGTATGGGCGAAGACTGACGCAGCTGTCGCTCGCACTTGACCGGCATTATCGATGCTCCTCCCGGTCCAGCACCGAGGCGACCGCGGCGAGGCGCGATCCGTCGCCCTCGGGGTTGCCGGCTTGATCTGGCGCGGCGACCTTTCCTGCTCCCCGACCCCAACGGCCCTTTCACTTGCCTTCTGCAGGCCTGGTTCAAGGCCCGCACTGACCGCCCGCGATTCGAATCGGCCGGAAGCATCGATGGGGTAAAGCGAGGCGTCAGCAGCGGCGACCTGGTCGGAGTTTTGCCGACCTACACGTTGGGCGAGGAATTGGCGTCCAGGTCGCTGGTCGAGTTGAAGGTCCCCGAGCCTTTGCCCTCAGTTGCCCTGTGGTTGATGACGCAGCGTCAACCGCTCGATGGGTCGCCTCTGTACGACATGGTCGAGCAGATCGACCGCGCTCTTAGCGTCAGTCGTTGTCTTGCCTGATTGCGAACAGGCTCAATAGAGACTGGCGGGAGCCACGCCGAGGCGATCGTCGGGCAGCTCGATGCGCCGGTGCTGGCCGAAGTGTCGGCTGGCGAACGTCGGGTCGGGCACGACGTGCGGCATCTTGAGCTGCATGGGCGAGGCGCCCTGCGCGATGCGATGCTCGTTGAAGCGCTCGAAGGAATTGTGATCCAGCGCCAGCGCTGCCATCGGCAGCAGTGCACCGCCCTTGCGCGCGAACTGATAGAAGCTGCGCGCGCACAGCTCGGCGTCGAACGCCTGCAACAGGCGCCTGACCGCGTCGTCGGACGCCCGGGCGGCGTGCGCCTCGGCTTGCTCGATCAGCAGCAGGTAGCGCGGCGGCAGGTGCTCGCCGTCGATGGTCAGCACGAAATCGACGAGCTGCATGCTGACCTGGCTGCAGGCGGCCTTGAACGATTCGACGACCTGGGACTCCGTCACCTTCTCGCTGGCCACGTCGAGCAACTGTCCGCGCCGTTCGATGAAATCGACGATGGGCGTTTCGCCGTACCAGCCCAGCACCTTGACCAGGTCACCCAGGCGGTAGCGCGTCAGCCCTGCATAGGTGGTGATGACCACCTCGTAGACCCCGCCCTCCTCGACCTCGTCCAGGCTTCGCAAAGCGCACCGGGAAGCCCCGGCATCCCCCGCCGGCAGGAACTCGACGTAAGCGCCAACGGGCGATACCGCGTAACCCGGGCGCTGCACGGACAGGCCGACGCCCACGACGCCCTCGGAAGCTGTCAGCGACGGCGAAAAGACCTTCACCCCTCCGAGATACGGTTCGAGCTGGTCGGTGTAGAAGTGGAACGCGCCGCTGTTGGCGGTCAGGACCGCGCCGAGCCTGGGCCAGATCCCGCTGGCGACGAACTGGTCGCGCTCCAGCAGTGCGGTCAGGGCGCGGGCGCGGGCCGGGTGCTTGCCGAGGAGCTTTGCCAGGTCCCGCCGCCGATCCTGCGGCAGCTCGACACTGGGCGAGATGGTCCCGTCCGACAGATCGCGCAGGAACTCGGCGGCCCGCAGCTTCAGGTTCCGGAACCCGTTCAGCAGGATCGACGGATAAGGGGAGATCGCGCACCACAGGTCCGGCTCGCGCAGCGCGAACAGGAAGTGCAGGTAGCGCGACACGGATTGACCCGTCGTCTGGATGACGGCAGACGGAGACGACAGAACGCGGTCGAAGATCCTGCGGATCTGACCGACGGCCGCGCTCGAAGCCGTGCACCTTTCGATGCCGCTCGGGGTCTGGACCCTGGCCGGAGTGGTGATCAGCATCATCCAGCGGCCGGACATCGGCCCAAGGGTCCCGTCGCGGATGGCGAAGCCCATCGGCGCCAGCATGTGCGCCGCCATCAGTCGCGATTGACGCTTCGTGACCGGGATCATCTTCGGAACGCCGGTGGTGCCCGCTGTGACCAGAAAGTACGTTATCTCGTCGCGGGTCAGAACTGCGCGCTCGCCGGCCGCAGCGCGCTCCAGGAACGGCGCGTAATCCTGATAGGTGGTCAACGGATGATCGCGAAAGGCGGCGAGCGCATCGCGGCCGGCCAGTCCGTGCTGGCGCCCGAACTCGGTCGCGCCGTTCAGGGACAGGATGCGGGCGAGAGTCGCCCGCGAGGTGCGCCGGGCGGCGCGGGCGCGCCGCTCGAACTGCCAGCTCAGCGCACGCAAAGCGCCATCGAGCATCCACCACGATCCCTTCAAGAGGAGCTGATCGATACGCATCGCGGATCGCTCAAAAGACGAAGCCCAGCGTGTACACCCCCAGCGCCGTGGTTGCCACGGTCAGGAAGCCGAACAGAACGACCTTTCCCAATACGCGATGGGTCCGGCTGAACGAGCCCGGAAGCGAGCTTGGGTGCTTGATCAGCGAGGTCAAGGCCAGCGTGACCCAGGCGACGACGGTGCTCGCCGCGACCAGCAGATGAAAATAGATCAAGGTGGTGAACGCGGTCGTCCCGGCAAAACTGCTCTGCCGGAAGATGACCCGGGTTCCACCCGCGGCGCGCAGGTTTGCTTCGAACAGCACCAGAACGACTGTGAGCACGAGCAGGGTCGTGATCATGATGGCCCGGTGTCGCCCGAACCGCCTCATCCTCGCCTGGCGAATCGCGTAAAAGAGCACTGCGACCACGATCGCCTCGGCGAAGACGATCGTGTCGAACAGCATGTCGGCCCGGGTTCCAAGAAATCCCTCCGGCATCTTGAATCCGTACACCAAAGCTCCCTTCGCGCGCTGGCCGACCGTCCAAACCAAAAGACGTACGGCGAAAACCGGTCCCGACAGGGCGTTCGCTAACCCCGCCTGCCGCCGCGGTTGCTGTCCGACCACGTGTCGTCCTATCGGGCCTTGCTACGTCCGTGCTGGTGTGAGGGGCCGTTGCGCCCCGGGGAGACGTTGATGTCGAGCGTCGCGCATCACGACGGGCTGCTGCGCCGTATCGAGGGCGCCAGGGCCGAGCTCGCCTCGCACCCGATCTACGGGACGTTGACGACGCCCGACGATCTGCGTTGCTTCATGGAGCATCACGTGTTCGCCGTTTGGGACTTCATGTCGCTGCTGAAGGCCCTGCAGCGGCAACTGACCTGCCCGGCTCCCCCGTGGCGGCCGGTCGGGGCACCCTGGATGCGCCGCTTCATCAACGAGATCGTGCTCGAAGAGGAATGCGATCAGATCGAGGGGCGCGCCGTGAGCCACTTCGAGCTGTATCACGAAGCGATGGCTGAGGCCGGGGCGTCGACCGACGCGATCGACCGTTTCCTCGCGCTGCTGGACCAGAACGTCGATCCTATCGCGGCTCTCGAGCAAAGCGGCGCGCCGCCGGGCGCGCGCGCCTTCGTCGCCAAGACATTCGAATTCATCGCTTCGGCCAAACCGCATGTAATCTGCGCCGCTTTCACCTTCGGCCGCGAAGAGCCGATACCGCGGATGTTCCGGCTTCTGGTGGAGCGCCTTGCGGTATCTCGCATTGGCTTCGAGACGCTGCGCGTGTACTTCGAGCGCCATATCCGTCTCGACGGGGACAAGCATGCGCCCCTCGCCGTGCAGATGGTGGCCCATCTGTGTGGTGACGACGGACAAAAGTGGGCCGAAGCCGCGGGCGCCGCGGTGGCCGCAATCGGTGCCCGTATGGCCCTGTGGAACGCCGCGTCCAGTCGGCTTCGCCCGCCTCGCGTCGATGCCCGCCTATCCCGCGCCACGCTCTGATAGCCTTGGGTGCCTGCTGGTGAGCCGACCGCTTGCGCCGGCCGGGCAGAGCCGTGTCACCCGCGACGCGGGGATCGGGGGTCGGCGACCATCATGGACCACCAACAGGTCATCGATTTCTGGTTTGTCGAGATCAAGCCGGCACAATGGTGGGGTGACGACGTCGGCCTTGATCGCGTCATCGCCGGGCGATTCGGTGCGCTGCATGCGCGCGCCCTGCGCTGCGAGCTGTACCCATGGCGCGCACATCCGCTCGGCCGGCTCGCCGAAATCATCGTCCTGGACCAGTTTTCGCGAAACATGTACCGCGGCACTGCGCAGGCATTCGCGGCCGACCCGCTGGCCCTGGCCTTGGCACAAGAGGCGGTCGCCGCAAACGCCGGTGCCGCGCTTGACCCGCGCCAGAGGGCGTTTCTATACATGCCTTACATGCACAGCGAATCCCGCGAAATTCACGAGGTCGCGGTGCGGCTGTTTTCCGAGGACGGGCTGGAGGCAAATCTGCACTCCGAGTTGAAGCACAAGGCGATCATCGACCGCTTCGGGCGCTACCCGTACCGCAACCCGATACTCGGACGGATTTCAAACCAGCAGGAGAGGGAGTTTCTGAAAAGCTCGGGACCGTCGTTCTAACGTGATGCGCCGTCCGGTCATTCCGGCATACCGGCCAGACGAAGGCATTCGGTCAGGTGGGCGATATCACCCGCGTCCCTGAAGGGAACCTTGGCCACGAGCCTGTCGATCGTGGCGCCGGGGCGAAACGCCAGCATCAAACCGCGTCGTCGGCCAACTCCGCGTCCCACGCGTTACCTAGCGCGGCCGAGTCGCTCTTGACGTGCTGAATTCGAGACAACGGTGTAATCAGGCGGCCGGCTTCGGTGCTGCTCAGTGCCCGCGCGACCATCTGGCGGTAGGTCAGCGGGTCGACGAACTGAAGAAACGGATTGGCGGGCTCGGAAGGATCGGTGGGCGCCTGATCGCTTGCGGGCTCATCCGAACCGGCCATGCTGGGGTTGTAAGGCATGCGTGTCTCCCGTCAGAATTCAAAAGGCAGACTGCATGGTTCGACGCCGCTCGAATCCCGAGGTTCGCGCCGTTTCTCACGCCCATCCTTGCGGACTGCACGTCGGTTGCGGCTGCCGCCGACGGGGTTTGCGTGCGAGAACGTAGGATTTTCCCTTACGCCCGGCGATTCGGGCAGCGATGCGCACCGCAGCAACCGTCAGTCGCTGCCCCGTTCTTCGAAGGTGCAGCTTCCGGTTTCGCCATACTGCTGCAGCACGATCGAGTCCCGGCAGCCCGACGACTGCTCCTTTTCGCACTTTGCGACCTCGGCAGGCGTCGGATCGTGAAGGTACATGACCGCGGCCGCGCCGGAGAACAGGTTCAGATCGAAAAAAGCCGCATCGGCCGGCAAGTCGCCTAGCCTGCCCCGGTACGAGACCAGCAGTTCACTGGACGTGTGCCGCTCGATCTTGAGCTCCTGATGGCCTTCGACCCACAGGACCGTTCCCGTGCCGTGATCGAAGGCGAACGAGTAGCCGTAGTGCTGGTTCTTCGGCCCGGTCAGGTCGCACTCGATGTGAGTCTCGCGCGCGCTCGCGCTGGCCTCAGGAACGAGCCCGGTTGCGACCATCGCAGCGGACATCAGCGTCATCTCGATCCGGCGTCGCACGCGTGCCTGCATCGCCCGGCGCCATCACGTCCGATATCGAAACCAGGCCGACCCCGGCTGCGAGAAGATGAAATACAGGGCGATCGCTTGAATGGTTCCCTGCACCACATAGACGGCCCCGGCAACCGGCGAGTGGCCGAACAGGACCGGCAGGCTCAAGAGCCAGGGCAGAGCTCCCAGCAGATACATGACGAGATAGACGACCCGGGCCCAATTGCGGCCCCGGTAGATGAAGACGACCAGCACCGCCATCAGGGCAAGGACGCCGGCGAGCGCGCCGGCCATCAGGCCCAGGAAGGCCGGTTGGGAAGCAACGATCGTTCGAGCGGGGCTCCTATCATCCAGCAGCAGGTTGAGCGGCCCCAGCGCCAGGGAGATCCACAGCAGGGCAACGGCCAGTCTGACCTGCTGGGGTTTCTGCAGAGGACGGCGGGCGGGATCGATGTCCCTGACTTGCGCGTGCGGCGGCGCATACGGGTTTGGCTGCGCGTCGCTCATCGCTGTTAGGCTAGGCGTCGTCCGATGGCCGGTCAAGCCATGCCAGGCGATCTTAAGCTCACCGACTTCGATTACGACCTGCCCGAGGCGCTGATCGCGCAGCGGCCGCTGGCCGACCGCGGCGCCAGCCGCCTGTTGCACCTGGCGGGCGAGCAGCTGGCCGATCTGCGCTTTGCCGACCTGCCCGGTCTGCTCGAAGCGGACGACCTGGTGGTGCTGAACGACACGCGCGTGATCAAGGCGCGCCTGTTCGGTTTCAAGCCCAGCGGGGGGCGCGTGGAGGCGCTGATCGAGCGGATCGTGGATCCGCGCACGGCGCTGTGCCTGCTGCGCAGCAGTCACCCGCCCCGCAGCGGCCAGCTGATCGACTTTGACGGCGCGCAAGCCCGCGTGGTGGGGCGCGCCGGCGACCTGTTCGAGCTGCAGTTCAGCACCGAGGTCGCCCCGCTGCTGGAACGCATCGGGCAAGTTCCGCTGCCGCCCTACATCGGGCATGCGCCCGACGCCCAGGACGAGGCCCGCTACCAGACGGTGTACGCGCTCCGCGCCGGAGCCGTGGCCGCGCCGACGGCGGGCCTGCACCTGACGGCCGGGCTGCTCGAGCAGCTGCCAGCGCGCGGGGTCGCCGTCGCCTTCGTCACGCTGCACGTGGGCGCCGGCACCTTCGCCCCGGTGCGCGCCGAGCGCGTGGCCGACCATGTGATGCATGCCGAGCGCTACCAGGTGACCGAGGCGGCCGCGCGCGCCGTGAATTCGACCCGCGCCGCCGGAGGGCGGGTACTGGCGGTCGGAACGACCGCGCTGCGCGCGCTCGAGTCGGCCGCCCGCGACGGCATCGTGTACGCTGCCGACGCCGAAACGCGCCTGTTCATCCATCCCGGCCACCGGTTCCAGGTGGTGGATCGCTTGGTCACCAACTTTCACCTGCCCCGCTCCACGCTGCTGATGCTGGTGAGCGCGTTCGCCGGCGTGGAACCGGTCCGGCGCGCCTACCGGCACGCCATCGGCGCGGGTTACCGCTTCTACAGCTACGGCGACGCCATGCTGGCAGAACGCGCCGCATGATGCGCTTTCAGGTGCAGGCGCACGACGGCGCAGCGCGCACCGGGTCGCTGCAGCTGCCGCATGGCGAGGTCGCCACCCCCGCCTTCATGCCCGTCGGCACCTACGGGGCGGTCAAGTCGCTCGCGCCCAGCGACCTGCGCGAGGTGGGCGCGCAGATCGTGCTGGGCAACACCTACCACCTGTGGCTGCGCCCGGGCCTGCAGGTGATCGGCGCCCACGGGGGACTGCACCGCTTCATCGGGTGGGATGGCCCGATCCTGACCGACTCGGGCGGCTTTCAGGTCTTCTCGCTGGGGGCGCTGCGCCAGATCAGCGAGGATGGGGCGCGCTTTCGCTCGCCCATCAACGGCGACCCGATGCTGCTCACGCCGGAGGAGTCGATCCGCATCCAGCACGTGCTCGATCCGGACATCGCGATGGTGTTCGATGAATGCACCCCGTACTGGATCGAATCGGACGGACCGGCGCGGCCGGCCACCGAGCGCGAGGCGAGCGACTCGATGCAGCTGTCGCTGCGCTGGGCGCGCCGCTGCCGCGACGAGCTCGACCGGCTGCAGTCTTCCCGTGCCCTGTTCGGCATCGTCCAGGGCGGCATGTTCGAGGCGCTGCGCGAGCAGTCGGCTGCCGGCTTGCGCGCGATCGGATTCGACGGCTACGCGATCGGCGGCCTGTCGGTCGGCGAGCCCAAGGAGCGGATGCTGGCAATCATGCAGCACACGGCCCAGCGGCTGCCGCCGCAGGCCCCGCGCTACCTGATGGGCGTGGGAACGCCGGAGGACCTGCTGGCCGCGATGGCGGCGGGCATTGACCTGTTCGACTGCGTGCTGCCGACCCGCAACGCACGCAACGGGTGGCTGTTCACCCGGCACGGCGACGTGAAGATCCGCAACGCGCGCTACCGCGACGACACCTCGCCCCTGGACCCGCTGTGCGCCTGCCTGACCTGCCGCCAGTTCAGCCGCGCCTATCTGCATCACCTGCAGCGGATCAACGAGATGCTGGGCTCGCGCCTGAACACGATCCACAACCTTCACTACTATCTGGACCTGATGCGGCGCGCCCGCGACTCGATCCGTCAGGGCTCGTTCGAGGCCTTTGCCAGGTCAGAGCTCGCCGCCCGCGCCGTCGCCGGCCCGGCGTAGCCGGCCGGCTATACTTTCCAGTTGACCTTGCGAGCTGGACCCTGAAACCACAAGTCGGAGCTTTCGTAATGCCCTTGATCTCAGACGCCTTCGCCCAGGGAGCGGCCGCACCGACCGATCAGGGCATGCCGCTGCTCGTGATGATGGTGGCCCTGTTCGCGTTTTTCTACTTCATCATCATCCGGCCCCAGACCAAGCGTCAGAAGGAATTGAAGGCGATGATCGGGGCGCTGAACAAGGGCGACGAGGTCGTCACCACCGGCGGCCTGGTGGGGCGCATCACCGAGCTGTCCGACCAGTTCCTGACGCTGCAGATCGCCACCGTCGGCGGCCAGGCCGTGACCGTGTCGGTGCAGCGTTCCTCGGTCACCACGCTGCTGCCCAAGGGCAGCATGAAGTCGCTCTGAGCGGTCCGGCTCAGGCCGCTACCGCTCGCCGCCTCCGGGGCCGCCCCGCTTCCGCCGCCATCACATGAACCGCTATCAGCTCTGGAAGTACCTGATCATCGTCGTGGCCCTGTGCTTCGGCGTGTTCTACACGCTGCCGAACTTTTTCGGCGAGTTGCCTGCGGTGCAGATCGCCTCGATCAAGGCCACGGTGCGCGCCGACACGGGTCTGCTCACGCGCGTGCAGGAGATCCTGCAGGCGGCCGGCGTCGAGGATACGGGCCGCAAGCTCGAGACGGTGGGCCTGAATCCGGCCGTGTTCGTCCGGTTTCGGGACACCGACACGCAGAAGCGCGCGCGCGACCTGCTCGACCAGAAGCTGAACACCGATGCGTCCGATCCGACCTGGGTGGTCGCTCCCAACCTGGTGTCGCGCACGCCGGGCTGGCTGCAGAGCGTGCATGCGTTGCCGATGTACCTGGGACTGGATCTGCGCGGCGGCGTGCACTTCCTGATGCAGGTCGACCTGCAGGAAGCGATCAACAAACGGATGCAGGGGCTGGAAGGCGACCTGCGGACCCTGTTGCGCGACAAGGACGTGCGGCACGCCGGCATCGCGCGCGAGGGCGAGTCGCTGATCATCCGCTTCCGCGATCCGGCCACCCGCACGCAGGCCTCCGGAGTGATCCGCGATGCCCACGCCGATGTTGCCGTGCGTGAGGACTTCAACGCCGGCGACCCGGTGCTGGTCGTGACGCTGACCCCGGCCGCGCGCAAGGCCACCCAGGACAACGCGCTGGCCCAGAACATCACCACGCTGCACAACCGCATCAACGAGCTGGGCGTGGCCGAGCCGGTCATCCAGCAGCAAGGCGCCGACCGCGTGGTGGTGGAGCTTCCCGGCGTGCAGGACACCGCACGCGCCAAGGACATCATCGGCCGCACCGCGACGCTGGAGTCGCGCCTCGTCGACATGTCGCCGGAGGGCCAGGCGGCCACGCTGGGCGGGGCGCCGGTACCGTTCGGCGACGAGCGCTTCACGGTCGGGCGCGGCGCCCCGGTCGTGCTGAAAAAGGAGGTGATCTTCTCCGGCCAGCAGCTGGAGGGAGCGCAGGCGACCTTCGACGAGCATCAGCAACCGGCCGTTTCGATCAAGCTCAATGACTCGGCCGGCCGCTTCATGCGCAAGGTCACCCGCGAGAACCTGAACAAGCTGATGGCGGTGGTGCTGTTCGAGAAGGGGCGCGGGGAGGTGCTGACGGTCGCCACCATCAAGGGCGAGTTCGGCTCCCAGTTCCAGATCACCGGACAGCAGACGACGCAGACCGCCAACGACCTGGCGCTGCTGCTGCGGGCCGGCGCGCTGGCCGCCCCGATGCAGATCATCGAGGAGCGGCTGATCGGCCCGAGCCTGGGTGCCGAGAACATCGCCGCCGGCTTTCGCTCCACCGTGTGGGGTTTTGCGGCGATTTCGGTATTCATGTGCCTGTACTACGTGGTGTTCGGCCTGGTGTCGGTGCTGGGGCTGGCCATCAACCTGATGCTGCTGGTGGCGCTGCTGTCGCTGATGCAGGCGACGCTGACGCTGCCGGGCATCGCCGCCATCGCCTTCACGCTCGGCATGGCGATCGATTCCAACGTGCTGATCAACGAGCGAATTCGCGAAGAGCTGCGCAAAGGGGCCGTTCCGCAGCAGGCCATCGCGCAGGGGTACGAGCGCGCCTTCGCCACCATCATCGATTCGAATGTGACCACGCTGATCGCCGGCATCTTCCTGTTCCTGCTCGGATCCGGCCCGGTGCGCGGCTTTGCGGTGGTGCACTGCCTGGGGATCCTGACCTCGATCTTCTCGGCCGTGTTCATCTCGCGCGGAGTCGTCAACCTGCTGTACGGCTGGCGCAAGCGCCTGCAGTCGCTTGCGATCGGCCAGGTGTGGCGGCCCGGCGCCACGGTGGCCACCGCCAAGGGCTGAGTTCCGGCCCGCCCCAACCGACCCACGCAACGGACGCTGACGATGGAATTTTTCCGGATCCGCAGAACGATTCCGTTCATGCGGTATTCGCTGTATTTCAACGCGGCCTCGGCCATCACGTTCCTGATCGCGGTCGGCTTCCTGATCTTCCGGGGACTGAACCTTTCGATCGAATTCACCGGCGGCACCGTGATGGAAGCGTCGTACCGCGCGCCGGCCGATCTGGAGAAGATCCGCTCGGCCATCACGCACCTGGGATGGGGCGACTTCCAGGTTCAAAGCTTCGGCACCACCTCGGACGTGCTGATCCGGTTGCCGGCGCGTCCCGGATTCTCTTCCGGCCAGCAGGCCGAGATCGTGATGGCGGCGCTGACGGCCTTGCCGTCAGCCGGCGAGGCCTCCGAGTGCGCAGGCCTGCACGCGGCCTACGCCGAGTTCGTCAAGCATCCGGCGGCCGAGCGCACCACCGATGCATCCTCGGCGCTGCTGGCGCGGCAGCGCGATCTGGCGGGGCGCTGCACCGAGCTGCGCCGGGTGGAGTTCGTCGGTCCGCAGGTGGGATCCGAGCTCGCCTACGACGGGGCCCTGGCGCTGCTGATGGTGTGCCTGGGCATCATGGCGTACCTGGCGCTGCGCTTCGAGTGGAAGTTCTCGGTGGCGGCGATCATCGCCAACCTGCACGACGTGGTGCTGGTGATCGGCATGTTCGCGATTTTCCGCTGGGAGTTCTCCCTGCCCGTGCTGGCGGCGGTGCTGGCCGTGCTGGGTTACTCGGTCAACGAGTCGGTGATCATCTTCGACCGGGTGCGCGAGCACTTCCGCACCATGCGCAAGGCCACCGCGACCGAGGTGATCGATTCGGCCATCACCGCGACCATCTCGCGCACGATCATCACGCACGGCTGCACGCTGATGATGACCGTCACGATGCTGCTGTTCGGGGGCCCGGCGCTGCACTACTTTGCGCTGGCCCTGACCCTGGGGATCTGCTTCGGCGTGTACTCGTCGGTGTTCGTGGCCGCCGCCATCGCGCGCTACCTGGGCGTGCGCCGCGAAGACCTGGTCAAGCCGGTCAAGAAGGACGAGTCGCAGGCCGTGCGCTGAGCGCGCGGCCCGTCAGCTTCTGAGCGCCAGATCCTCGGCCAGTCCCAGGTAAGTCGCCGGCG